>Ga0307507_10007120_pt1 | contig 16534 bp, 1 predicted proteins | sample 7_EM_MG_FD_207223 | JGI IMG/M metagenome (GOLD analysis project Ga0307507, IMG submission 207223) | Populus trichocarpa ectomycorrhiza microbial communities from riparian zone in the Pacific Northwest, United States - 7_EM | ecosystem: Host-associated > Plants > Roots > Unclassified | place...
AGAGCTTCGTGCAGAGCTTCGTGCAGAGCTTCGTGCAGAGCTTCGTGCAGAGCTTCGTGCAGAGCTTCGTGCAGAGCTTCGTGCAGAGCTTCGTGCAGAGCTTCGTGCAGAGCCTCGTGCAGAGCCTCGTGCAGAGCCTGAGTAGGCGAAACGCGAATCGCCCGTTCGGCGGCGCTTTTTACCAGATATCGTGGAGGCGTACGGGGTAGATATACTCATCGATTATAGAGCTGCTTCTGAGGATCAATTTGATGGTATTTCTGAGATAATAGCTGTTGTGGGGGTGTAGATCAATTTCGTTGAAAAAGGTAACTGTTCTACATTGTTGGAATTACAAGGTTATAAGGTCACAGCGGAGGTGTCTTGAGGGTCTATTTGATGATAGAGATGACGCAGACGATGAATATTGATTGATTCGTGATGCAGTAGATGCGGTTTATGTCTATGTAGATTGCATGCAGAGCTTGACCTCGCAATGTGTCCAGAGCTTAGTCAGCACCTCATCGCTAATTTCTGACATACATATAAGTCTCTCAGACCATAGAATCAACTTTTTGACAAAAAAGGTTAGCGATATCCGCTTGCGGATATACGTATGTCCGCTAATTGATTCTATGGTCTGAGCTTGCTGAGGTAATTTAATCTAGGTACAGTAGTACCTCCTTATAAGCATATTCGATATCCCTTAACCCATCGAGGTCCTTAGAGGAAGTGGTCTGTGCGCGAACACCGGAATCAAGACTACACGGGCATTAAATTCAGCTAATCCGATTGGTAGAGTCTTATCGATAACATGAGGACCAATTTCAACGGGTTAAGGGATAAGCAAATCCTCGATATTTGCTTATGACTCTGACCGCCTTTTATATTTGTTAGTGGAATAATGATTTTCCGGGCCATCCTCGGCAATAAGCATATGCTTCGCACAAACACCAATATGCTTGCTATTAAGGAAGCCATTTATACAGCCATTCTTGACTAATATGGCCCCTAAAAGACGTACTTAGTATACTAAAGAGCATAAAAAACGCATTTGCTTGTTCTATAATACTATCCCTACTAGTAGAAAGCGGCCATTACAGCAATAAGTCGTGGATTTTGCTAAAAATGTCCTTAAAATCAACATTAATCGCTCCTTCGTATCTAAATGGACTAGCAAGAAGTATAAGCACCTTAACACTCCCTCGCAAGCCTTGTCTACCTCTCGCGTACGCCGTTATACTCACCCCTATAAAGTTCTTAAAATCGCACTCTACGATTAGATAAAGCGGATAGAAGAGAGAATTGCTATTTTAGGCGCTATTCTTAAGGCTATGGCTTTAAACTTCTATAACTATATACCTTAATATTAGGATTAAAATGAGCCTAAGTGGTTAAATGGCTAGCTAGAGAACTTCTAGGCGAAGTATAGTATTGCGAAGATTAAGAAGTATAGTAAACTTAGCTCCGCTAATGCTATTAACTGCAATAAAGAGATTAAGGCTATTTAACTCTAGCTTCTTTAGTTTGCTCTTCGCGATATATATAACTGTAATAAAACTAGCCTCTTTTTTAAAGCCGTACTAGATTCCTTACTTACTACTAAACTATTACTTAGGCAAAAGATTAAAAAAGACTGTATTACCGCAATGTATACTTATAGCGCCTTAGGTAAGCGCTTAAAGATCTAGTTTATTAGTAAGTTAAAGAATCCTCACTGCTTTAAAAATATTAAAGTTAAAGTAATAAATATATTCTGGCGTAATAACTAAAAGGCCTAGATAAATACTAATATTATAATAGAATACCTTAAGTAGTTTAATAAGTAGATAGCTTATAATGGGCTTATATAAGTGCTTCTAAACTAAAGCTTGTAGATTACTACTATACAAGAATACTAAGCTAAGAAGGAGAAGAAGACTGGTAGAGACTAGTAAGATATAAAGGGGTCGTTAAGGCGCTACTAGTAAGTAAGCTAATAGCAACTTGGCAGAATATGGCAGAATTTAGCTGTAAGGGATCTTTTGGCGGCTGCCAAGGCTAGCCTTCGGCTAGCCCTTGGCACCTCCTTATAAGCTCCCTTGGGCTTGCAGCCCTTCCCTCCTTATCGGTTCGTCTCTCTCTGTACTTAGGGTATTGCCATACCTACTCTTTACCATATCGTCCTCTTCCATCGACTCTCCTTGTGACTCATGCTCGGCTTGCCTGCTCCCTACCGTACACCTAGGCAATAGCCTTACATTAGCAGATTGCCTAGAAAACGGCAAATTGCCTATAAAACGGCAAATTGCCGCAAATTGCATAGGAAACAGCAAAGTAGCAGGTGACGCGCTCTAGTACCATTATATCACCCCCCCCTCCTAAAAAAGCCTGCCTTTAGGCTTTGTCCAAGTTCTTTATTATTATCTTTATTATTATAGTTATCTAACCACTCTTCCTAGTATTTAATCCAGTAGTCTAATTTGCGTAGTAGTCTGGGGAGGTCTAGGTGGGCTAGGTAGAAATCTTATAGCTTATAGGGAGAGTACTTAAAATCGGATGCGGGGTACTATTTTAGATCTTTGTCATAACCTACCTAGCTCGCACGGTATTTTAAGGTACCTTAGTCCTTCTTAACTACTAAGATCTCTTTAACTTCCTGTTCTTTATCCTCTGCAATCTAAATTGGCAGTAGAGGGTTATTATACTATCCAGGTAATAGGTCGTCTATAGCCTTCCATAGTCGGTCTAGAGAGAAGACAGGGTAGACCTTTATTAACTCTAATAGCTTAACCTTAAAAAAGTGTCCTACCTTCTTAGTAATCTTATAGGGGCCAGCTATTTAGTGGTCTAGCTTATAGCTTAGCCTCTAGGTCTTTTAGTTCTTTATTAACACCTATACCTTATCTCCTACATAGAAGTCTACCTTATAACAATATTGGTTTATATTAGCCTCTTTCTTCTTTTATACCTTTTTTATAATTGCTTAGGCAGTCTTCTAGGCTCTGTATATTCTCTTAGCAAATATCTAAGCCTCTTTATAGCTAAGGCGTTTGCAGGTCGTTATAGGTCCTATAGGTCTATTCCAATTAAAGAATGTTTATGGCTTATATTTATAGAGTAACTTAAATAGTAATATTCCTATACTATTATAAGGGAGCGTAAGCTGTGCGTAGTCTATTATAGGCAGTAGTTCTAACCAGTTATCCTAGTAGTAATTAATAAAGGGGCGAAGTTGCTAGTTAAGGTATTAGTTTATAATCTTGGTTTAGCTATTAGTCTAAGAATAGAATATAATAGAGAGTTTAATCTTAATCCTAAGGATGCAGTAGAATTTATTCTAGAAGTCCAATATAAACTAGGGTCTATAATTAGAGATAATTAACTTAGAAGCGCCATAGATCCAGTAAATGTTATTAATATATATGCGGGCCATATCCTTTATAGTTATAGTCTTAAAGCAAGGGAGGGAAATAGCTTACTTACTTAATTAGTTAACTACCATAAAGGCCATATTATAGCTATATTTATCCTTTAAGAATAATTTAAAGTCCATTATAATATGCTGCTAAGGGCATTTAGGAACTAGCAGTAGTTATAACCACCTAGGGGTTTAATCCCTAGGGGTATCTACCTATTTACAAGTATAATAAATCCTAATAAATCCTTCTATATTAGACAGAAGTCCTTACTAGTAGTAGTAAAGCGCTAGTAGTTAGTAGGTCTTATCTTAACTAGAATACGCTATAAAGACTTAACAGTAGGCTTTACAGATTAGTTCCGTTTATAGGTTATTAACGTCTAGAACTATAAGCCATTCTTAGTATAAAAGCAGTCTATAAAGGCCCAGTCAACAAAATAAGAATCTATTGGTTGTTACGGACGCTTTAAGTACAATATTACGACTACTTAGAAAGGAGTTGGAGGAAGCTAGTTGGTTGATATAGGCACAGTCTAGGATGGAGCCCGTGGAACCATATAACAAGGAATAATAAGCAAGTCACATAATATTATACGCGGTGTACGCGGTGTATAAAGGGAATGTCTATATACAACACGTATAATACGTACCTTATATATAAGGGGAGTTTCTTAGAAGTATGGATATGTATTTAAGGACCTATAGTCCCTACCTAAATGGTTCCTTTCCTTATAGTAAATCTTAAAATATAATTAGAGTTAATCTATTAGGCAACCACTCTACCAGTTATTATTTGTACTTATTATATTGTTAACTTTATTTGTATATCTACACACCTAGCCTATTAACAAGTCCACCGTAGTATCTCCTATAAGGCTCCGTTACATATTTACTACCTAGTTATAGTATTAATAAGTTAAATAACATACTACCAAAAGCACTAGTTACAATGCCATTAATGGCAGCTACAACCTTAGGGTTTGGAGGAGACACTAGCATAAGGGACATAGATTTGTAGCTAGTCACGGTAGGTTAGTTATAAGAAATAGTTAATCAATTAATAGATAATAATTAAATACTTAAAGAAAGGATTAATGGAATTGGAGCAGCTAAGGTTAAATTACCCTTAATTAAACAATTTTTAGGGAAGAAGTTGAAACTTAAAGGATTCCTTACATAAATGTACTTTAAGGTTATACAGGAGGGAGTGAAGCTAGCTATACTAGTAGACTAAGTAGTGTATATAGGATTGTTCTTAACCAGAAGAGTACTTAAGTAGTTTAAACCTTACTTTACTAAAATCCAGATAAATAAAATAACAACTACTAACTAAGAAGTACGGTTTATGTTTACTAGTTGGAGTAGATTTATAGAGAGACTAATATAAATATTTAAAGACCTGGAGGTAATAACTATAGCAGAAAGAAAACTTCAGAACCTAGTATAATATAGTTTAGTAATTAAGTACATAACATAGTTTCAGATACTTATAACACAGGTTAAGTGAAATAATAAGGCGCTAATGGCATAGTATAAATAGGGACTTAAGGCTAAAGTCTAGGACGTAATTATCTTAATAGAAGATGCGGAAAGTCTAAGAGACTTAATAGATTAATTAATAAAGATTAATAGTAGGATCTATTAAAGGAAACAAGCTAAAAAAGAGTAAGATAGAGTTCTATAGTTATATAAAGCGCAAAGCATGTATTAATAGATATGGAGTTAAAAACTATAAAACGGTAGGCTAGAGCCAATGGGCTTAAGCGGCACTAAAGAATCTAAAAGATAGAGTAAGAAACTATAAAACCTAAAGGTTAAGGATTAAGTAATTATAGGACCAGGGAGTAAAGGCTAAACCAGAGATCTTAGCAGTAGAAGATATTTAGGCGGACTCTATAATAAGAAAAATAGTTTAAAAAAGGAGCTTGTATAAATTGCGGAAAATAGGGTTATTTTACCAAAAACCATAGAGGTAATTAGAGTAACTACATAGTAAAAGGCACTAGGTTGTTAGAGTATAATAATATAGATATAGGGATATTATACGGGACTAAGGAGTGTTTAATTAAACACTTTACGTTTTGTTATAATAACGTATACCAAATTTATAAGGACACTAAGTACAGCGCAAGCTATTAGCCATAAGAGCCAGAGTTAAGAGGACTTAAAGGAACTAAAGAGTTAAATAAAGAATAAGATTAACTCTATAAGCTAGATTAAGATGTTATAATAATATATAGATAAAGATTAGCAACAATAACAATAGAGTTAGAGTACTTATTAATTAATAGCAATAAGGAAGAAAAAGAGGCTAGCTAGGGGCACTTAAACCTTAATAATATAATAGAAGTAAAAACTAAGACCACTATAAAATGCGGTTTAGTAACAGGTATTATAATACTATAGGATACGGCATCTATTGCTTTATAAAACGGAAGGAGTAATATCTAAAGATAATCAAGCAAGTAAACAACTGCTAGTGCTAGCTTACCACTTAATAAAGGTAAAAGGCCACAGGCTTAAGATTCTTAAGAAGAGATATAAGACGCTTAAGATTCTCTAGATAAGATAAGACATACCTAAGAACCCATAACAGATAAAAACTAATAGAAAAGGGCAGTAACTTAGTTTAAAGACAAACAAATAAGTATAGGACGTAAGTTTAAGAGCTATAAGTTTAGGGAATAAATAAGAACGTTAATTCTAGGTAAATGCAGTGTTTAGCCTAAAAATTGAAAAGTTAATACTAAGATTAAGAAGTAAGATAACTTTAAGGATCTAACTATAAGACGTAGAAAATAAGAAAGCATAGATAAGTTTAGGCAAAGAATTATTATATAGTAAAAGTAAAAGCTAGATAAGAGATTAGCTATGCTAAGAAGTATAAGGGATAAAGCACCTATATAAAGAATTATTAATAGGCCTAAGGTAGGGACGCCTAAAGCAAAGTAGTTAGATAAACTAGAATAAGAAGAGGATTTAGAAATTCTAACTAGATTTAAAGAAAGATATACTAAGGGATGTTATAACGCAGTAATAATAAGGTACTTTCTAATAGACAGACTATATATACTAAACCAGTTATATAGAAAGTAGTATAGGCAACAACATAATAATAAGTGGAAAGATTTTTATATATAGCTAGATAAAAAAGTTGTTTAAAACTAACCTATTACGGAAAAACATATAAGTTATATTAAAGGAGCATTAATTATAATATTAAGGAACCTAGAAGAGGGATCTAGGGACTAAAGAAGTAAGAGGTAAATCTTAGTACCTACAAATAAAAGACTAGTAGTTAGATTAACTAGATAGAGGTTTAAACTTAAGGATAAAAATAAACTAAGAGTTAACCTAGGTTATTTAGCACATTATATACTATTATAGATAGCTTGTATAGATAACATATATAATATATATAGAGCACCAAAAAACAAAAACTAGAAATACCCTATAAGGATATATTAGGCACTAGATAAAAAACAGTTTAGAAACGCTAAGTATATATATAGATAGCACCTAGTAAAAGTATAGAGTTAAGGGGACCTAATACTTTAACTAGGAAGATTCCTTACAAAAGAATGCCTAAAGGGATAATAGTAGTGAAATTGTCTAGAGAATACTTATCTATAGCATATAGAGGAAAAGAAATAAACTAAATATTAGCTAAAAGAGAACTAAGTATAGATAGAATCTAGCAGCTAATAGTTAGGAAAAGGGGAGGCCTATAGAACTAGAGGGAACTAATAGTAGAGCCTTAAACCCTTAAAGGAGTTAAAGGATAACACTTAAACTTATAAGTTAAATAGCAAGATTAATAGTTTAAAGCGCTAATAGATAGTGGAGTAATAAGGAACTATATATTACTAGTAGCAGTAAAAAGAATAGGGTTACTACACAGATAAAAAGAACACCTATATCCACTTATAATAATTTTAGAAGATTAGATAGCCTATAGAGGAGGCATTATTAATCTTAAAATAGGACCTATTTAGCTAACTATTAAAGGGAAACAGGTTAAGATATCTTTTAATATTCTACTATTAGAAAAGGACAAGGCAATACTAAAAATACCTTAGTTATAGAAATATAATCTAAGGATTAATTAGGTTACAGGATAGGCTAATATTAGAGATATATAATAACATAAGATATAATAGCAAACCAAAATAGTATAGTACTAAGTTAGAGTAATGTATAAAGAGACTAAGTAAGGCTTAAGTTATATACTAAAAAGATACCATAAGTATAGTAAAAAGTTATAGTTACTAGAAAGTAAAAAGCTGTTAGAGTATATAGCATAGGATTATAAGATAGAATTAAAACCAGGAATTAGTCTAAAGTTCTTTCCAATCTATAAGCTTACTAAAACTAAGTTAGTAGCGCTTAAAGAGTTTATTTAAGAAAACCTATAAAAGGGATATATTAGACTATTGTAGTTATTAGCGGGATATCTAGTGTTATTCATCTTAAAGAAAAACAGAAAACTTAGGATATATATTAACTATAGACAGTTAAACAGTATTACTAGAAAGGATAAGTATCCTTTACCCTTAATTAGTAAAATCTAAGATAGAATAGGTAATGTAAAGATCTTTACAAAGATAAATCTAAGGTAGGCGTACTATTAGATCTAAATTAAGGAGGGAGATAAATAGAAGGCAGCCTTTAGGTTAAAGAAAGAACTATATAAACCGTTAGTAATACAGTTTAGGCTTATAAATACACTAGCAACGTTTTAGAAAAAAATTAATAGTGTATTAGGAGAACACCTTAATAAGTTTATTATAGCATACCTTAACAATATTATTATTTACTCTAAGAGTAAGGAAGAATATAGAGAATATATTAAGTGGGTCTTAAAGAGACTATAAGAAGAAAAGATGCTAGTAGCAGTTAAAAAATACAAGTTCTTTACTAGGAAGACCAATTTTATTAGATTTATTATTAAACTAGGCAAGATTAACATAGACCCAAAGAAAGTTAAAGCTATAGTAAGTTAGCAGGAACTAGAGAACGTTATATAGTTAAGATTATTCCTAGGGTTTTATAACTACTATAAGAGGTTTATAGCATAGTGATTAAAAAGTATTAAGCTATTTATAAGACTTATAAAAAAGGAGGAACTGTGGATATAAGGCAATAAGCAAAAGAAGTTATTTAGGGAACTTAAGGAGTTATTTACCTAAGATCTAATCCTTAAGATCTACTAACTAAAGCTAGAAACGGTTATAGAGATAGACGCATTAGACTTTACACTAGGAGCATACTTATTATAGAAGCACCCAAATAGGTGGCATCTAGTAGCGTACTATAGTTAGAAGATAACACTACTAGAACTAAACTATAACATCTATAATAAGGAGTTATTAGGTATAGTTGCAGTACTTAAAGAGTAAAGAGCATTCTTGCAAGGTATAGAGAAACTATTTATAGTTAAGATAGACCATAAAAACCTAGCGGGGTTCCTAATAATAAAAGAACTCAACTAGAGACAAGTTAGGTGGGTAGAAATACTTACAAAATATCATTTTAAAATTTAGTATACCAAAGGTACTAAAAACACAAGAGTAGACGCACTTAGCAGAAAGGCAGAATTATAGGACAACAAAAAACTGTTAGGGGCTATATTACGGAAAGACAAAGACGGATTAATTAGGTATAATTATCTAAAAATAGTAGCAATAAAGGAAGTTAGCTAGATCTACAAATCACTAGAGAGTAATTAGATATAGAGAATTTAAGAAGCACAGAGTAAGGATCCAAACTTAGAGCAATATAAGCACTAAAAGGCTATATATATACCTAGAGCAGTTATAAAAGAGTTTATTAGTAAATTCTATAAGGGAATAATATAAGGACATAATAGAGTTACAGGCTTAGTGTTAAGACTTTAAGAGGAGTATATTATTTAAGGAATCTGGGGACTAGCAAGATAAGTTATAAGGAAATATCTAAATTACCAAAGGAATAAACTAATAAGGCATAAGCCGTATAAAGGGCTATAACCTATTAAAATACTAGAGAGACTATAGGAGGTTATATTATGGGACTTTACTATAAAGTTACCAAAGTTAAAAGATCCTATTACTAAATAAGATTATAACATAATCTTAGTAATAGTAGACAAGTTAACTAAGTGGGGCTACTTTATAGCATGCACTAAAGAAGTATCTACAGAAGATATAGCTGGAATCTATATTAAAAAAGTGTTTATAAGACATAGGGCACTAATAAAGATTATATTAAACAGAGATCTAAGATTTATAGTAATATTCTAGGAAGTGTTCTTAGCCGAATAAGGAGTTTAAGCAGTAATATTAATAGCGTATTACCTATAAACAGATAGTTAAATAGAGAGACTAAACTAAACGCTAGAATAGTATCTAAGGCATTATATTAATTATGCATAGAATAATTGGGTATTATTACTACCAGTTATATAGTTTGCATACAATATAACACTATAAAAAGGGATAGGCACATTACCTTTTAAGGCGAATTATGGATATAAGCTAAGAATATTATTATCGCTATAATAAGTAAAGAAGATAAGTAGTATAGCTAAAGAAAGAATAGAGATATTAATAAATCTTTATAATTACCTTAAAGAGATAGCTAAACTAGTATAGATAAGGATGAAAAAGTACTATAATGCTAAGAGATCTAAGGGACCAGATCTTAAGGAGGGGGATAAAGTATAGCTACTATACAAATTTTTTAAGAGTTGACGACTAAGCAAGAAATTGGACCATATTAGACTAGGACTATTTATAGTTAAAGCAAAGATCTTAGAAGTTACGTACAGACTTAACTTACTAGAAAAAAATGAAGATCTACCCTATATAGCATATTGCAATACTAGAGCCAATATATAGGAATATTAAGCCACCAGTCTATAAGGCAGATACATATAGAGGATAAAAGGAAGACAAATAGGAAGTTTTAAAGATTGTTAGTTACAAGAACGTTAATAATAAAACATAGTATAAAGTAAAGTAGATAAGCTACAGTAAGACTACCTAGGAGCTACTAGATAACTTAAAGAACGCTATAAAAAAGGTATAGGAGTATTAGAAGAAAATAGGTTGGGTAGTATTAATAAGGAAGGATTGCTAAAGAATAAGTTACCTAAAGGGGACCTAGGAAGAACACCTACTAAAGTATTTAGAGTTGTTTCACCCTCTGTTAGAAGAAAGTCCGATCTTTTATTACTAAGTTCCTAAAGACCTTATTCTATAAGTTTTTACTCCTTAAAACGCACCTTCTTATAAACTTTCTTAAAACGGATTAACTAAGTAGATGCAGCTAGATAAGAGTTAAGGGCCTATTATTAAGCAGCAGCAGCCTCTTACTTAGTGTTATAGGAATAATAAAGTTCAGCCAGCGCTACTAAGAGCTTATTGTTAAGTTTCGTAGTAGTAGATTAAATATAAAACCCTAGCAGCAATTAATAAGGGTACTTAAAACTTATTAAGAGTAATAGGACGCGTATACTTAGCATTAGAGGTAGAGCAAACGTCACAGGATAATTAAATATTTACTTTAGTATACTCTAAGCAAGAAGAGGGTTACTAAAATAAGGGACTTACTAGCGCAATATAGACTAACCCCTCTTTCGCACAACAAGAATACAGAGATGGTATTATCTTACTAAGAGACAATATTGCAGCAATAGTCTAAGCCCGGCGTTATACTTGCGAAGAAATAGGAGTTTTAGGCATAATAAGCAATAATATTAACCAAATTAATTAGACAGACATTACACCTCTAGTAGGCAACTTAAAGATGTTAGGAATCTTGAAGGACAAAGATAAAGAGGAGGGAGATAGTGTTACGGATGCTTTAAGTATAATATTATAACTACTTGGAAAGGAGTTAGAGGAAGCTAGTTAGTTAATATAGGCACGGTCTAGGATAGAGCCTATAGAACCATGTAATAAGGAATGGTAAGCAAGTTATATAATATTATATATAGTATACGCGGTGTACAAAGGGAACGTCTATATATAATATGTATAATACGTACCTTACGTATAAGGGGAGTTTCTTAAAAGTACGGATGTGTATTTAAGGACCCATAGTCCCTATCTAGATATTTCCTTTCCTTGTAGTAAATCTTAGAATATAATTAGAGTTAATCTATTAGGCAACCACTCCACTAGTTATTATTTATACTTATTACGTTATTAACTTTGTTTGTATATCTACACACCTAGCCTATTAATAAGTCCACCGTAGTATCTCCTACAAGGCTCTATTATATTGGTAGCTAGTAAACAAAAATTCCAAGACAAGAACTAGAAGAAGGTTAAGGAAAGGACACGTCTATATACATAGTGCCAAGGCTCGGCTCAGCCGAGCCCCTAACTAGGGTCTATAACAGTGCCGTAACACAGTCCATCTTCTATTTCTAAATTAGGGTTACCTTCTATAGCTTAGTTACGGAGGGCTTTTAGGGATTTAGCTGTGCGGTTCGCGATTAGGATATAGTTAATTAGCCCTATTAGTTTATCTAGGATCTCTCCTTCTATAGGCACTAGCTTATTCTATTTAGAGCTTAGTTCCTTAAGGATATATAGGTTAAGCTATTTAGGACAAAGGAGGGTATATATCTAGTGCTAGGCCTTTAGCTTATCCTATGGTTCTACATCCTATTCCCTCTAGGTAAGGGCATTAGCTTTAAAATTTTGCCTACTAGGGCGGTATATAATTATAAAGATGAATTAGGAGAGTATTTTAGCCTACCTAGCCTGTTAACTGGTAAGCTACTTTATTGTTATAAAATACTTAAGGGCTTTATAATCAGTATAGACTTTAATCTAAGAGTCTATGCTTCTAAGCTCTACGCGCTATTAGGATAACAATTATATAATAGCCAGCATTTCCTTATTGTGTACCTTGTAGTTATACTTAGCTAAAGCTATTATTTAAAAAAAAAAAACGTAATAGGGTACCATTTACTATCTAGGTATAACTATAAAAGAACCCCCACTACTACTCTATTAGAGGCGTCCGTTTCTAGCATTAATTTAAGGTCTAGATTATAGTAATAGAGAACTAGGGAGGAGGTAAGTTGGTCCTTTAACTCCTTAAAAGCTTTTATATAATTATTATTAAAAATAAAAGGCATATTATTTTTAGTTAGTTGTATAAGAGGCTTAGCTATAACCCTATAGTTATAAATAAACTAATAGTAGAAGTTATAGAAGCTAAAAAAGGACTAGATACCTTTTATAGTATAAGGGGGTTTCCAGTTATATATTGTCTTAACCTTTTTAGGGTTAACTTTAATTCCTTTTATACTAACAATAAACCCAAAATACTTTATTTATTTTACTCTAAATTTGTATTTCTTAATATTAACTTATAGGCCTATATTCCGCAGCCTCTCTAGGACCTTTTTAATATAAACTTAGTGCTTAAGTTTATTGTCTAAGTATATAAGAATATCATCTAGGTATACTATGCAGAATTTATTAAGGTAGTTAAAAAGAACATTATTTATATACCGTTAGTACATAGCTAGCCTATTTATTAGTTTAAAAGGAAGGACTTTATATTTATAAGAGCTATAACAGGTATAGAATGTTGTTAGTTCCTCTAATATAGGGTCCATCCTAATTTGGTAGAAAGCTTAATAGATATTAAGCTTTATAAAGATCTTGGCTCAGCTTAGATATATAAGAGTCTTATTAATTAGGGGGAAAGGGTAATAATCTTTTTAAGTAATAGCGTTTAGTTTCTAATAGTTAATATAGAAGTGGAGGCCTTTATTAGGGTTCTTTATAAATAGAATAGGGGAAGTAAAAGGGGCCTAACTTAGTTTAATAAACCCTTTATAGAGGTTGTTAATTAAATACTATTTTATAGCCTTTAGTTCTTCTATAGTTTGCTAGTAAAGGGGGCTATAGCCTAAAGAGTTATTGGCCTCTAACTAAATCTTATAATTATAGGTTTGATGGGGGGGGGGGCAGTATATCTAAAGCTGCTTTTAAGAACGCGTCTCTATAGTTTAAGAGGTAAGTAGGGAGAAGGCGGTTAACTAGTTCTTTGTCTATTTCCTCTACTAGCCCCTTTTTCTTCTTATTAATAATCTAGTTAATTTTATATAAGCTAGTTATAAAGACTTTATTGTCCTTCTAGTATATATTAAAGTAAAAACCTATAGCACTAATTGCCGTAATATCTATTATAGGAGTGTTATATAATAGTAGGGGTGTCCATGGCCTTAGGGGCTTTTAGTATATTAGTATTATCCTTACCCCTTTTAGCTCTTACTATATCTTCTAAGGGTTATCCTTTATATCTTATTAGTACATCCTTTTCTATATTAGCCGAATCTCTATAATTTAGAAGTTGTCTATATTACTATCCGTTCTACTTCTATAAGTAGAGTCCTTCTTAACTATAGTACTTTAGGAGAGTATTATTATTAGTATAGAATTCCTACCGGCCTTATAGTAGGCATCTTCTTAGGTAAAGGCTAGGTCGCGGTCTCTAATATCCCATTAATAAATAGGGTCAGCCTTTATAGCTAGTGTCTTGTAGTTAGTCTAAATTTCTCTAAAAAAAAAGGGTAATTTTAGTCTATTCTCTAGCTAGATAAACTGTCTTTATTATATATTCAACCAAATATTAAAGTAGGATATCCATTTTTGGCCAAGAATTATATTATAAGACCCTAAGTCTAGAATGCAGAAGGGGATACCAAACTCGCGTTATCTATTAATAGTAATATATAGCTTTAAGACATAGGTAACTGACTTACCAGCTTGGCCATTATAGCCTTTTACTTAAATAGGCTTCTCTAGTTAGGTAGCATTTATATTTAAGAACTTAGCAATATTATTTATATAAGTAGTGTTTATAAAGGCAAAGCTATTTGCTCTAGTGTTAGTAAGGGCATTTATATTAACTCTATATTTATTTTAAGATACTATATATAGAACTATAAAGTATTTTCCACCTATTAGCTAACTTAGATTAATCTCTTTAAGACCAATAGGATACCCTAGGGAGGAGTCTTTCCCTAGGGTTCTTTTTTTCCTAACTTATTGGATATTTCTTCTTCCTCTATCTCCTTAATATTACCTATATCCTTTAGCTCTAGGCAGGATATAGTAAAGTAACTATCCTTTCCGCAATTAAATCATATAAATATAGTAGGATTAGTTAGGGTATTACAATAAGCATTAACTAAAGGCATAGTATATAGTAAGTTAGGTGAGGCTTACGGGTAGGTAGTTATAACCACTTTTAGTATAAAGGCAGTTGTGGTTTATCTTCTAACACTAGCTCCTATTAGTATAGCGGATAGGTTCCAGTCACTATAGGACTGTTTTAGTTAATTAAAATAGGCATTAATTTATTTTAGTTCTAAATCTAGCAATAAACATTAGGCTGTAAGTTTTTAGTAGGTTAGTAGGTTGTCCAAGGCTACCGCAATCTTCTCTTATAGTTAGACTGTTAGCTTATTATATAGGTCTAAGCGGTAGTTCTTAAGGGGAACCTAGCCTTTGCCTGCTAGGTATAGGAACTAAATCTAAAACTTAGTAAAGGTTTAGTTTAATTTTATTATTAGGCGGTTATAGTTATAGCAGGCATTTTATACTTTATTTAGATTAATATAGATAGCAGCTAGATGCTATATTATCTTATTAACAAATATAAACCAAACAGGTAACTTATCCTTAAACTTAGTTTAGAGGTATTACTGCGCATCCCTAATAGTTTAACCAAAGAGGTAAAGTATTTTAGCTTCTTTAGAGGGGAAATAGTTATAGTTAACACGGAGCTTCCCTTATACTTAAATCCTCTAATTCTTAAAGGTAGGGTCTATCCTATTAGATAGCAGTTAAGGGTTAAAAAGCTTAACGGACTTTAATTACTTTATTATCGTGTCCGTATTCTCTAGTGTATTATATTTAGTTAAGCAAATAGGTTAACTAAGGCTTTATAAAGGGGAGGCTAGGCTATTTTATAAGGTAGTAAGGCTTTCCAGGATCTCCTTTAGGGTCTTTTATATACTTTAGGCTTAAAGACAATTAACCTTCTAATTAGCTATAAGGGCATAAATCTGTTTATGCATATTTATAACATTATTATTGTCTTTAATTTCTAATCCTAACTAAATCTTAGGTTCCTCTTAAATAGAGGCAGGTCTTTTAAACAAGCCTACTTTAGGTACCATTATCAGCTTCCTAAGGTTTATTAGAATTATATAATTTAGGTTTAATTATAGGGTTCTTTTTAGGGGTGCAGGTTAAGTATAGTCTGGCCTATAAAAGTAGGATATTATTAGGGCCTTCCTAGGCGTAATAGTGTAAGTTTTTTTAGTGTCTAAGTATAACGCGTTAACGCGTTGTTGCAGACAGAGGTCTTCTTTTAGGGTGGGATATTATTAAGGCCTTCCTAGGCAATATAGGGAGAGCTTAGTATAATATAACGGGTTTATATAAGTGCTTCTAAACCAAAGCTTGTAGATTGCTACTATATAAGAATACTAAGCTAAGGAGGAGAAGAAGACTAGTAGAGACTAGCAAAATACAAAGGGGTTATTAAGGCGCTAGTAGTAAGTAAGCTAATAGCAACTTGGCAGAATATAGCAGAATTTAGCAGATTGTCTAGAAAACGGCAAATTGCCTAGGAAACAGCAAAGTAGTAGGTAACACGCTCTAGCACCGTTATATAGCTAGCAGATAAGTTACTAAAATTATATCTTTAATCTAGATAAGATTTGCTAATAAATATATAGGAAGGTTGTCCTTATTATAGACAACTTCTTAGCTTATAATTTAGCCTATAAGCAGCTATAACTGTAACGGGACTAGCCTAGTTATAGTAGGAATGTCTCGGTAAAACACTCAACAGATAGAACTTGAAGCTTTGACCGAATTCTGCCGAATTCTGCCAGCTTGATCGACTTCTGCCAAGTTCTGCCAGATCAATCGAATACTACCGAAGTCCGTCCGCGTGCGCACGTGCGCACGCATTGACCAAGACCCCTAAACTGTTTAATTACAAGATTCTCTTATTATTTCTTTCTCTTCTTTACGCAATGTCTTGTTCTCTTAAAAAGCTATATACCCTTAGATTTAGATAGAATTTATATTATTCCTTTAAATCTTCCCCAAAGCCTCTTCGCGCCCTTAT
>Ga0307507_10007121_pt1 | contig 16534 bp, 13 predicted proteins | sample 7_EM_MG_FD_207223 | JGI IMG/M metagenome (GOLD analysis project Ga0307507, IMG submission 207223) | Populus trichocarpa ectomycorrhiza microbial communities from riparian zone in the Pacific Northwest, United States - 7_EM | ecosystem: Host-associated > Plants > Roots > Unclassified | place...
TCTGTGAGATTGCCAGTCTTTTCTGGAGGCATGGTTGTTGAGGGGTGGTTGATCGTTGAGGTGGGGTTTTTTGAGGGGTTGCCCGGTTGCCGCCGATCGGACGAATAGCTTTGTCCTAGTACTTTAGCTTTGGGCTCAACCAGGACGGCACCCCCGAAGAAAAGAAAGCCACCCTTTTTGCATACGTTGGCGTTCAGTTCTAGTTCTTCTTTTTTTTAAATTTCTTCTTAGCCTCCCCCTCGGAGGGCTAAAAAAAAATTAAAAAAAATCACCCTTATTTCTTGACTTTTTTCTTCGTGACTACAATACGAGTGACACTTCATGACTCAACACGCCCCATCCTCTCCCTCCCCAGGCCTCCCAGGCACCCCCACCCGACAGATTGATGAATTTTGCATGAAGAGATAAGGGGCGATCAGTGCAGTTGCCACAGTTCATCCAAGAAAATCACTCGAAAGTTTCTTATTTGGGTTTAGCTGGATGAGTGGGCGTCTATCTTAGTATATCATATATCATATCACATCATATCCACAAAGCCCAAGTGAATCCGCGATCTACAATATTTAACTCAGCAACGGATATCTAGACACATATCATACCAAAACCAAGAACCTCGGCCCGTCGGCCCTAGCTAGTAAGCAGTTTATAAGTATGTCAATTTCCCACCGCCCGAACTCATGTTCCGTTTACAAAAAAGGTGCGAGAAAGAGATGAGGAAAGGACCAAAAGCAATTAAATAATTTCCGTGTTTTGGGAGGGGTTTTTTATGTAAAGTATGCCGCAACCTGACACAGCGAGAGCAGTAGTAGAAAGCCGATAAGGAAAGTACATCGCCCATACCGGAATTTAATGACTTCCTTCTTTTCGAGAGAAAGACCACAAATGAGTGCCGATGCCATACGAAGAAGAATCCCAAACTTGAAAGATCAAAAACCAGAAAGGAAAATGGAAGAGAGGAAAAAAGGCTACAGCAAGCAAGCAAGACACTAAACAGATACCCCCCCGCACCAATCCATGTAATGTAATGTAACGTAATTCCGCCAAAAAGCAGCGATGGAGTTTAAGAATTAGGAAAAGAAGAAGAATGAAATAAAATGCGAATCGTACAGAAAAGCCCCTCTCCCTCACTTCAACAAAAAAAAAAAAAAAGAGCCCTCTTTTTTTCCTTTTAGTAGAGACTAGGCTACCAGAAACCCCCCTTCCTGCCTTCACCAGATGCCATTTCCGGATTCTCAGAGATCCAACGTTCAATGTACTTCCTCACAACACCCTTCCTGTCCGCCTTGACCTGAGCTTCCGACGTACTGGTATAGAGTACTAGTTCTGCGTCGTACTTTGCCGCGACAGACTCATAGTTCAAGCTCAAGTACACAATCACAGCGTTAACAAACTCCTCCGTGACTTCGACATCGTCATCGCCCTTCTGCCGAGGAGGGAGAGACGCGACGGTATATCCGGGAGAGGGGGCCATAGGACTGTAGATAGCGCGAGAGAGTGTTGTTCTTGGGCCCCCGAGAAATTGCTTGCTTGAGACGGAAGATGGGAGAGAGTCCGGCGGAGTTGGAAGCTGGGCATTCATGTTCATAGTGCTGATATTGAGGGGCGTGGGGCCATCAAGTTCGTCGGTCGGAATACGAGAGATGTTGAATCCACCACGCTCCCCAGCCTGTTCCTCCTTCGTTCCCCAGGGAACCGTAAATTTTCCACGTACTGGAGAATGGCAGATAGGATAGTCGTCATTTACGGCGTTTCCGTCAGAAGCCTGCCTCGGTTGGGGATGTTTGATCTCCAATACGCCATCTGTGATTGCGGAGGTGAGCTTAGGACGGGCAGTTTCGGATCTCTCGTTTCTAATCCCGCTACCGTCCGTTGCAACCTTGGGCCTTTTGTCTCCGCTTCCCTTATCCTCGGTAATAGCCGGAAAGGGGCATTCTACTTCCTCTTTCGCACGTTCGCGCTTGATCCCTGCACTCCCGATAGCCCCCTCTTTCCCGAGGCCAAGTATATATGGGCCAAATTCGTCCCCCCCAGAACCCCGCTTGACAGCCTTGGCTCCCACGGTTTTGTTCAACTTATTAGAGATCTCCCAAGCAGAACTGGCTGCAGATGAAGTAGGCGAAGTGCTAAGACTAGGGCATCTTGAATGTTCTGGGCTATCGACTGGGCTTGGAGGTACTGAATCGACAGGCTCGTGGAGATGCGAAACGTGATCATTAGGACGAGCGCAAACCTTTTTCACAAGGCGCCTCTCCCTTTCTCGGTCTCTCACAAAAGCATCTGATGTAGGGTACAAGCCTGGAGTGTTGGGCTTGGTGGTGCTACTCCTTCGCAAGTAGTGGTGGCCACTGTGGCTGGAAAGTGCCACGGGCTGCGGAGTATTCTGCGCCTCGATCTCCAGGTGCATTTCTGGCTGGGGCACCCGAGCGCGATTGGATCGCCGAGAAGTCTCAATAGGTTGAGGAATCAAGGGTCGTGCAGTGATAGGCCTGTAAGAGCGTTTTGTAGTCTCGTAGGGCTGGGGGACAATACTAGGTCCAAAGAAAGAGGTCGTCGGGGTTGGCGGATCCCGTCCGGCTCTCTGTACAGGAGCTGCCGTTGGCCGGTTAGACCTCCTAGTAGTTTCTTCCGGCTGGGGTAGAGCGGACTCCTGTGACTTCCGGGGGCGATGGGATCTCCGGGAAGATTCTATCGGCTCTGGCAGTGCCTCTGTGGAAACGGGCTTGGTATCGTTATTTCCGTCCAAACTTCCACCGCTTCCTCTGCTCCCCTGAGGGATCTTTCTATTGCTCCTCCGTACAGTTTCAATCGGCTGAGGAAGTCCCATCCAAACACTCTCTTCACTAGCTACCTTCAGCTTTTCGGGACGCCTGTTGCTTCTGCGAGTGGTCTCGATTGGCTGAGGAAGGAATGGGTTGGATGGCGCATAACTGGTATTGTTCTCCGGAAGGTTGGGTCTGTGGTTGGCATTTGGACGATTACTCCTCTGCGCCGTTTCCTGTGGTAAAGGAATGGGCAAAAACACCTTCCCTCTCCGACCAGATGGTCTAACCCGTTGTTCTCCCTGGTTATTTCTGACTTCACCGGCCTTCTTAGAATGTGCTGCCAGCCTCTTTCTTCTGGCTTCTTCATCCTCCTTCCTCTTCTTCTCTGCCTCCTCGTCTGCCCTCTTCTGTTCTTCCGTCCTTGTATCCTTGGGAAAATTCCTTTGCATAACATAGCCGTTGGCATTCACGCAAGCCGCGCTCGGTATAGCTTCTGGTTTCCTAGAGAGCTTTGTCCGGATGGTTGGCTCGACCCTCGGCGGTGGAGGAGCTGGCACAGGGAACCCCGAAACAGATCCCAACCACATAATCTCATCCAAGCTCTTATTTACTTTGGGCTGATACAATTGTGCCCTTCCATCATCAATGCTATTGTTTTTGCTCCTAGAAAAACTATTCTTCTTGGAGTGAGAAACAGAGGTAGCGCCGACAGTAGGAATCTGAGGGGGGGTGCCGGGCTGGTTCTTTGGTGCCTTGGATCGAAAATGCGGCTCACCAGCCGTCGGAGGCGGTTTCCAGATGGAAATCTCTTCAGTAGCTTTTGGAGCTTGTGGGAAAAATGGAGAAAAGTAGGAAGGGGCCTCTTTCGGAATCTGCTGCTTCGGAACAGCGTTTTGTAGCGGGTTTAGAGGCATCGCGACCGGTTGCGCGTTTGTATACTGCAGATCGGATGCGAAGTGAAAGCTTATTAGAGTACTCGTGCGATCGGTTTGCGAAGAAAAAAAATTTTGTTGTGCGTGTTTTTCTCTGGTCTGAAAAGCCTAGGGTTGAAGGTTAAACTCCGTGGAGCTTTTCAGCCAGCCGCCGACCGAAACCAGTGGGAGGAGCTCTAGTAATAAACCAAAGCAAATCCGGGGTAGAAGGCAGGGTTTGTGTGTCACAAATGGGATCTGCTGGGAATGTCCTTGCCAACCACACTGGCAACACGTCAGAAAGAAATCAAAACTAAGATTGAGTATTTTGAAAAATGTAAAAAAAGAATCCGAGTGGGTGGGGGAAATGCTATGGCGAAAATAATTTGTTGAAATGTTAAGACGTAAAAAAAAAATTTCAAACAAAACAAATTTTCGGGGCGAACCTACCTGTTCAATCACCAGCAAAACGTCTCTCCGGTTAGGCACACAAATGACGCTAGTCAGAAAAGGGTGTGTCCCAGTTTCTTGTAAGAGTTTCCTTACAGAGCAGATGACCGTTCGTCGGCAGGGATGCTCAATTGTCCCGCCGAAGATCCAGAAGGAATCCAACAAGGGGCCAAATAACGAAAGAGTTTAGCTTTGTCAGCCTTGCAAACAGGGCTAAGGGCAAGTGAACTGTGGGGGGCTCTGCACTTGCTTTTTTTGAGCGCTGTTGCCCTTGTGGAAAGAAAACACCAAGAAGGAAAGAAAAAAAAAGGATTAACGCAGAAGCTAAATTGAGACTCGGATTCGACGCAAGAAATTTCTTGGGCACCTTTCAGGAAAGGTAGAAGAATGAAGGATGTACCGGCAGTAGATATCGAGAAAAAGAGGGAGATCCGGTTTTTCCTCCAACCGGTCAAGACAGGAAAATCCCGATGTTACTCGAGTATCCTGGAAACGTCGGCAGAGGGGGTAAGGGAAAACCCTAATTCTTCCGTAGGTTTTATCGGTTCTTATCCGACAGACACAGCTGAAGAGGGGTGAGATAAAAGAGCCGCTATCGCAATCCCGACAATTTGAAACTTCGAGCAACACAAAAGAGGGGGTTGTCCGGGTTGTCTTTGTTCGACTTTGCAGATTATTGCTGCTGTTTTCCCGTTTTCCCAATGAGCAATTAAAGTGTGTGGTGCCAGATAGACAAGATAACAGCTTTCCCCGGAGCACGTCGATAGTGTTGCGGTGGATGTGTGGTGGAGATAAATCTATGAATGATAAAGGAACCCCAATTCTCAGTTGCTCCAAGCGGTACAATAGACAACGCAAGATAGGGCCGTTTTTTTCTTTTTCTTTTTCCCTACAGAAGGGGGGGCTGGAAGAGTAGGGTATCAGAAAAATACAGCACGTTCTCGAAATTCGAGGAGTATTAATCTATGTCACCCTCAATTGGAGGCAAGTTAGGCAATAGACCACACAATTACACCCCAATAACAGGTTGATGGTGTGGAGCAGGAAGTCGGTGGCATAAGAAGAGGGGTCAATTAAGAATTTGAGGAGTGGTGGAAGAGAGTAATGAATGAGGGTATGGTAGACAGATGAACGAATCCAAATATGCAGCAAGCACGCAGTACCAGCAAGAACGATATTGCATCCAAAGCACAATATAATAAATTGGCGGAATTGGAGGCGAAGGTGAAAAAGGCACACAACACGTACCTTGAAGGAGGGACAGATGGGGGACGCACAACCAGCAGCCGAGCAACGGATAAAAAATCAAAATAAAAGACCGCGGGTAGAGATAGAGAAGGAGAGATAGGATGAGGAGAGGTCGACGAGACAGCAAGGGCAGGTGCTGCGAGTGGAGGAGAGCGATGACACGGTGACGGAGACGACAACGCCAGAGAAAGGCAGAGAGAGAGAGAAAGATAACAAATATACTTGTAGACACAAGCGATGCCGATACGCGTGAAAACCGAAGCACTATGGTAACCCGCGATTCAGTTGCTCTCCGTTGTCTCTGCTGCTACTCCTGATGGTCAAAATGCTTGTGAATGTGTGCCGTAGAGGAAGGACAGGAGAAGGTGCAGTGTACTAGTAGGTCAAGGCGGGAAGAAGGTGAAGTTCGTAGATTCCCCTAAGCTACTGTAGAGCTCCAACTGTCACCACTGCTAATTGGGGTTTGTGGATAAATTCCTACAATCCGGGAGTGGCGGTTTAGAGTTGAAATGATACTTCAGCAGTACGATAGAAAAGAACAGACTGATAATTACTCTGCAGGAGACGCAAGATGGCGCTGGCCAGATCACAGTACGAGTACAGTACATTTGAGTACATCAAAAACATATACGACATTGGGGGAGCCAACTCCCGATTTGAAAAAAAAGGCCCTATCCATCCATCCAGAAGCTACAATACAAGGAGCCCCCTAATTAGGCCGTTAACAATACTGTACTGTACGAGTAGACTGACCTCCCTCTCCATCTTCGGCCACAGCCCGCGCCTGATGCACGTTTCCTCAAGGCTGAGAACGGCCATTCACCTTCCCAGGCACGCTAAGCGATTAGAGCTAAACTCCATCTCTCTCTAGCTCCTCCTCCCCCCACTTTGCCCTCCAAACTCCTGCCTCTCGAACCCGTCCACTGCCTTTCCCCGCTTGTCTCTATTTTCTGTTCCTTCCTTCTCCCACCACAAGTTCATCATCCCTTGCGGTAGTTTATAGGTACCGTACTCTATGATACTCTACCAGTACCCTCTACTCGAGTACAATGGACAGGCACCATGATGCACCCTTATGCACCGCATAAAACATATATTGTCTCCCATGCACAGCAACGGCAATGACCTTACCAATAATAGGCACACCTAAGCTCCCACTCCCTCTCCCCAGGTGCCTGTGTCCTCCCCTCCGCCCTCCATCCCTCACAAAAATCTAATACGGTACTGGTACCGGTATTTGCACCCCCAATTCAGTCACGCCATGACCACACAAATTGCGTGTCGTTTGGGCCCAACGAATTACACCAACAAAATATGAAAAAAAAAAATGAAAATGATTGCAACCCGTCGGAGTCGCCCGTCCCTCCGCTCAGCATCTTCAAACGCAGCAAAAGTGAAGGCGTCTGTTTTTTTTCGTACAGTACGGCGCCGTATTACAATACCGGTAGTACAGGACCATTCGCAGCCTGCCTCTCACAGCACCGGGCCGCTTTCATGCTCAGACAGCACCCAACGCACTCGACGCACTCGTCGCTTTACCGCACCTTGTGGGACTGAATTATCCACCTTGTCTCTATTCCTGCGTGAGGCGGGAAGGCTATCAATTACTGGATCGTATTCTCTAAAATGCAAATGAAACCATCAAATTGGGAGAAATATAAACCCTTTCTCCTAGTCACTCATCTTCCGCCTCAAAGATTAACGTAACTGCTGTTTGATAAATATCTGTGCATCCTGAACTCTGCCCACACCCAGGTCACCACCTTACTACACTGTGTTTCTTTGCCGCAACAAATCAGAAATTTCTTTTGCGAAATCAAAGCCTGGCTTAGCCTACCCCTTGCTGCACGCGATGGACGTCTATATTTCCTCCGCTCCACGACATAGTACTACCGTAGTACTCGAGTACACCTATTCGTCAAACTTGGCCATTACCGTCTCCGCAAGCTTCCTTTGTAGAAGTAAATCATACTACCGATACCCGTAACTACCGGCACCAATACCTAATTTGTAGCCATCTAGACTCTCTATGTCTCTAATACCATGCGGCAGGCATAGTGGCTAGGCCATGTACTCGAAAAGGTTATATACCACAGCAACTAAACACTCACCTCCACGACCCCAAGAACCAGGAAAAATGAAACACCGACGCCCCGAAGGCTCCAAGTGGCAAGCAAACGCGACAAGATGTCACCCACCCCGATTTCCGTCCCTTTCCCGGAGCCGGGCGAGAGTCACGGTATTTTTGTGTGTGTGAGCACTGCCGGCATTGTCCTGCCAAGAAGAAAAAGCATTCTTTTCCTTTCTTGCCCCATACCGGTAGTTGCACGCTCCGTGCTGCTGAGCTGAAGTTGAGAGAAAAGAACGAGAAGAAAAAAACAGATGAAATTTTCCCTGCACAAGTACCGCACTGTAACGTGTGCTGATAATATGTCAGTTATGATACGGTATCTCCAAAGATGGCTTTGAGAAAAGAAAATTTTATCCCGAGAATTTGCTACGTTTTATGGCATGTGAAAATTTCGGCCAACCCCTCATTGAGGGGTGATGAAGGGATACTGGAGGGAAGAATGCCCACGTTTATTTCCGGAATGCCGGGAGTTGGATGGATGTCCGGTCGCTTGGAACCGAACCTCCTGTCAAAGTTAATCCGGTTGTCACACACAGTTTTTGATACGATGAGCACTTTATTCCTCCTGCCACCGTGTTCTTGAGTCGCAGAGGACATATTACCCGCAGAGTTGTACTGTACGCCATGACGAACCATTGGTAACCCCACTCTTACCTCCACTGTCTCGTCTAACCACTCACAACCAATAGCCGTCCTGCAACGCCCCTGGCATGACACTTCCAGAATATTCCCCGGATAAAGTTGTCCAACCGCCAACCAGTTTATTATTCTCCGAGCTCATGCGTGTACGGCACAGCCCAAGCAGTCTGTACTCAGTACTGAGATTTGTTTGTTTGCAGTTGAGTTTCGAATAAGTGTGCTGGATGCGGTGAAACTAATTGAGCAGCTACCGGAGGAGCTCCATAGTTGTACTTTGGAAATTTTAATCGGTATAATGACGGTAACATTATCCCATACCAGAGTCCGTTTTCTTTTTGAGATCCTACCCGTGAGAATGATAAGGTGATCACAGATGATACCTTCCAAAGTCATTTACCGGTACTCCGCCGATAGCTATCACAGCGGGTATAAGATATGGACCTGAGCCTCGCCGCGGCTGGTGGCTGCATGGTGCAAGCATACTGGATCCCCCAGCGGGACCCGGGTGAAGTTTCGGCCTCAACGGAATCGGTGATAATTTCGAGTGATGTTTCATGACCACTCATTTCGAAGGAAGGTGGCACAGTGGTAGGGCTGGTCGAGATCTGGGGGATGTAGGGCGGTAGCAGAGGTCTCTTAATAGGGTAGGCTTCTGGTGCTCGCGTGGGGTTAGAAGAAGAAACATGTGGGGATCTGGCGGGGTTACGAGTTTGACATGGTGGATAACCAATATAGGTGAAAAAGGGGACGGGGGTGCTGCACGGCTCGCACGATGAGCAAAGCCAGGAGTCTAACTACGTAATTGGCCCTTGATTTTCAACTTTGGGTACGTAATCCATACACGACCTTGATCGTTGGTTAGTCCGAATGACAGAGCACTCGGTAATTCGATATGCTCTATTTTGGCTAAGGTAGTTAGTGAATGTTCTCAATGAGTGATCATTTCTGATACGAAGTTAGTAAAAGAGAAGAAATCTCGTGACGCTTTACCATTTTCATCTGCTAGAAGGGGTGCCTACGGTAGGTTGACCAATACCACGGATTAACTCCCCCACCCAAGTACGGTAGGGCGCTACGGATACCGTAGCCACATCACACTGCACTGTGCAACATTACTCTCCCTAACTTGCACATCCCCTGACTAACGCAAAACCAACGACACCTCGCCACCCCGCAGCCAGCCCGCCATCCCACACCCCCGCCCCCACACTTTCACCCCCTCCCCCCCAACTACTCAGTAACCCAAGTTGACCAATGAAACCTAACTAATAATCACCTCAATCCTTGCAATCATCCCTCCCCTGGCGCATCCCTAAGATCTCAAACCGCCCTAAGCCGCACCTTTTATTTTTACCCCCCACCAAAGTCCCGCGAACCGCTATCGTACCGCGCCTGAATTGAAGTTGAGCGCTTTGTATGGTAATTCCTACCTTAGTTCCTTAACTTCAACCCGGCCGTGCGAGTACAAATCCCGCTGTCTTTCACCTATACTGGTCCTACAGCGAGTGATCCACCATGAGCCCGTTTCTATTATTGGCTAACGGTAACTCCTCTCGTACCTCAACCAATCCCTTTTTTTTGCGGTACTTTTTTTTTCACGGGGGACGTCATTCTGCAGAGTACGTGCGCATGTGGTACTCGAGTACGATAGATTAGCGGTAGTGGGGGTGTTTTTTGTGGTTGATAAGATACGAGTAGAATAAGCATTTGTTGAGCGTGGATGTCGGTGAAGGGGTTGGTGCGCTGGGAGTAATGAGGTGCGGCAGTGACCGGGATAGGGTATTATGTGCGTGTATCATACTTGGGCGCAAATTAATAATCCGGATGGTGTGTCAAACAAAACAAAAATTGCATGGTTGCAACATGGACATCAGTCACTCCGTCCGAATCTTTCATTTGCGCCCAAGTGCAAGTATAGTATTCTATTGGTTAGGGGGTACTGGTAGGCTGATGTGGCTGCACTGCGCTTGTGTTAATGGGGGTGGCTTTGATGGGCGGTGACTACTTGTACTATACTCTATGGCGAGAGTTTGATCTCCTGCTGAAGTCGTGTTTTTTTGAAAGAGATTTTTGTGAAGTTCGTCATCAGTTGTCACCCGGATTGTAAATAGCTGATAGTTTTGGCAGAGTGCCTTTTCTTGGGATAAAGGTGGGCCTTTAATGGACACTTCGATGGGGTGTTATAAGGAATGTGGGATACCGGAGACTGATTGCGCAAGGGATCTGAGCTCAGTAGGCATATCAGTTGTAGTATCAGGATCTGGGATGCATAACCAGACAGTAGTTCAGACACGTAAAGGGCTGGGTGCTACTCGGGTGTAATAAGAAGGGGGTAGCTGATATATTAATCGATTAGCCGAATCAGATTAAGTTATTACTCTGAGATTAATGAGAGAGAGTTTTGATGTATAGAGGCGGATAGCGAACCGCTCAGCTGTCTCTATCCAGATTTTGGTGTCGGCCTCCAAGAAGGCGTTCGAGAAAGAACGCGCAAACGAATAGAACCCAACAAACATTGCCCCAATTCTCGCTCAGCAAAGTTGAAGTTGAATATATAAGGTAGCAATTCCCATACAAAGTGTGTAAATTCGACTCGTCTGCTCTAATTGGTAGCGGGCGTGCTACATCTAACGAGTAAAACTAGCGCTTGGCCAATTCTAGCTAAATTTACTAAGCAGATTTAGTTTAAAATTTAATAGCTCATTAAGTGTTGCATTAGGGTGATCTAGCTTGGTGTATCTCGAGAGGGGCTAGATCTTCGCATGCACGTCGCAAATTAGCAAGTGTCATTTGATATATCCGACAATCTGGTTCAAGGGGTTGGGTCTGACTTTTGGGTTGAGAATCAAGAGTAAATGAGGTATTGAACAAGCGCCGAGTGCTATCATCTAGTGGTTTATCATTTAGGTTGTTATTTAGTTCCTGAAAATACCAAGAAGGGGAAAACCACAAATAACGGTTTCGATGGGCTAGTCAGCACTAAGGGAAAATAACCGAAATCAGCTATCGGAGGAGCTCCACAGTCCTACTCGGAAATTTCATCGGTATAATAACGGTGATTTGGCATCCCATGCGTGAAAACGAGAAGATGAGCATCGATGAGACCTTCCAAAGCCGTTTATCGATACTCCGCCGATAACCATCACAGCCAGTATAAGATATAGGCCTGAGTATCGCCGTGGTTGGTGGGTGTATTGTGCAGGCATACCGGTTCTGCAGTGAGTCCCGTGTGAGGTTTCGGCGCCAAGGGAATCGGTGATAATTTCGAGTGATGTTCCATGATCACACATCTAGAAGGAGGGTGGCACAGTGGTAGGGCTGTGGTCTATATCTGAGGGAGGTAGGTAGGACGGTAGCGCTGTGGATCGAGAGGTCTCCTAATAGGGTAGGCCTCTGGTGCTCGTGTGTGGCTAGAGGAAGAAGCCTGTTGTGATCTGTTGGCGCTACGTGATTGACATGGTGGATAACCCAATACTGTATTCTTATGTTTCGTTTCGTTAGCTTAGGAAGAGGGCAGGCGAGTGAAGTTTCTGGTTAGGAATGCCCTTTAGTCTAGCCCTAGTTTAGTTTTCGTTTTCATGTGTTTGACCGTCACACCTTTGCCAGTCAACCCACGATACCCCTCTCCCTCCACACTTCCACACTTCCACCCTCCACCCATCCAACAATGCACTCATGGATCCTTCCACCCATCCACACATCCACACATCCATCCAACAATCCACATCCCTTTACCCAAATAAGAAAAATCTTCCACAACCTAAGTCATGGATCAACCAAACTGTCACGAACTGTGACTAAGCAGGAATAGTATGGTTTCACATGACTCATAGTTATAAGTGATAGGTTTGTGATGATTATTTAACATAACTCACACTGGTAAGTGATTATTATTGGTTGATTGGTTGTTTGTTTGACATGACATACAATTGCAGTTATATGCTATATAACATGAACTTTCATACATTACTTACCTTATAAGTCATGGGTTTCAAACATGTGATGCATTTGGCACACATTACCTGTTATTGAGCTGTGATTGGTTTAGGTATATTGCACAGTTGACTCATAGGAGTTAGTTAATGGATTTCACCAAATCAGCGCTTGCGGTAGGCCGGGCTGGGCCAGGCCCACAAAAGCCTGGCCTAGCCCACTCACTAGTAGGCCCAGCCCATGAAAGTCCGGCCCGGCCCACCAAGCCCATGGGCCAGAGCCCAATTATTTTAATTATTTTTTTCATGACTAAAATGTTACTATTGACCTAAACGATAGGATAAAGGGTACAAATTATAAGAACTAATAACAATAACACTATTGGATTTTAAGGTCACTTTATAACTAGTTTAATTTCTGTAACTACATTTCTTCTAAGTAGTAGTAAAGAATAGATAGTAATTACAGAATTTACCACATGATTCTAAGAATCTACTCACCACTATTGCCCTCCTCAGCAACTAAAGCATTCAGCAAATTCTGAATCATCTGAAGTTCAGGGTGAGTAACCGGAAGGAAATCGTCCTTAATCCAGGACTTCATACATTCTAGCTTAGCCAGTGCCTCATCTCCTATACTGCAGCGCCTATCAGTTAGTGTAATCCTAGCTCCACTAAAAATTCTCTCAGGCTCTGCCGACATCACTGGAATACTTAGAATTTCAAGAGCCATTTGGGCAAGATCCCTCATCCTACGAATATCTAACATCTTAGACCAATACTCAATAAGATCTAGATCAGTATCTTGAGATATTGGTTCCTGTAAGTATTGGGCTAGCTTGTCAATTTCTTTAGACTCTATTAGTACCTGACACTTACACTGAAAACTTGTTTGAAATTTGTGCCTTTGCTGAGTGCTAGAGTTAGTAGTTCCAGACCCAGCTTCTGGGAATCCAATATCCTGTTGAGTTAATACTGTACTGGCTGGATATTTACCCTTATATGTATTTACCCACATATTATTCACAATGCTTTTTGCTAAATTGATAGCATCAGGAGGATGATTCCACTGTACCTTAAAATACTCGATTTTCATTCCTGGATTCAGTAAAACAGCAACAATATATGCAGGACATACCTCTGTCTTTTTATAATAGCTGCTGAGAATTCTGGGAGCATTAGATAACATCAATGAGATATGACGGGAATGGTATCTTGGTGTATTCTTAGCATTTTTCAAGATTTTTATCAACTCATCCATTTCAGGCAAAATATTAGCAATACATCCATTGTTATACTTAATCTGCAGTTTTGTGCTCCACTCTGCAAAAGCCTCCAAGATTTCCATAATATGAGCTAAAGTACTCCAATTCTCATCAGAAAGGTCATCATTAATCAAAGCTTCTTCATTAACCGTCCTTTCTCCATTTGTGTTTGCACCAATAGCCGTGGCAATAAAGCTACTAATTGCTTCTTTAATATGTAAGGCACACTTCAAAGACTCATAATCGCTAGACCAATGTGTTACGTTCCCAAGGATTGGAAGTACAATACTCTCACCTGGATAGGTACTCTGAAGTATAGCACTAAATTGGTCAAGGCGTTGTAGTGTACGACGAATATAGGTAATAATATTATGCAACTTACCAATTGCCCCTTTTTTTCTCCACTCTCTTAGCTGTCTGAGTTCTTCCTCAGGGGAATGATGAACCTCATTTGCCTCACTGACAATTGAAGTTCTATCTTAACCCCAAAGAAACCCTTTGACAACTAGATTGATTATATGACCAAAGCAGTGAAGGCAGTCATGCAATGGATGGATTGGGGGAATATTATGCAACTGCATAATTTGTGCAATTTCTTGTAATGCTGTATCATTGTTTCTAGTATTATCAATATTGAACTTACCAACCTTATTTTCAATTCCATACTTTTGAATTGTAGTCCAGAAGTATGCTGCCTGGTTCTTACCTGTAGGAGCACCAATAAAGCGATGCAAGTCCAAAAGGACTGCATGCGGCTTGAAATTGGTGTCAACCCAGTGAGCGACAATTGCCATATAGGCACGCATATTTGGGCCGCTCCAAAGATCAAAGTTGAAATGGATTCGGCACAGTGCTGATTGGAGTGGTTGTTTTATAGTAATAAATATTACAGCATGGAATTCATCTAACCAGCAGCGTAAGGTTGACCGGATTGGGGAATTACCTTTGTTATTACCTTAAGATTAGGCTGACAAGCACCAAGATAGATCCAAAGTGTATGAAATGCTGGATGATTACACACAGAGAAAGGAACACTAGCAGCTGTAATCCAGTGGATTAGCATGCGATGAAATACATCAGCATTAAACTTAATCTTGGGTGTAATATTGCCAAGGGCAGACTGAATAGAGAGTTGTGCAGTTGTTGGTCCAGGAGCTACCTGACACTCAGGGCCAACTTGATGGCAGCGGCGCAAATGATCAATATCATTTCTTGTTGAAGAGGCGGCAAAAGTCCTAGGAGCTATACAATCAGTGCAGCGATTACATTGCCATCTCAGTTTTCCCTCAACCACAATTGTCTCACTATTGGCTATATCATAAGTATGACTTTTATGAACCTTATCCTTTGCTTGTAGAAATTAATGTCCACTTGGCCTGGCGGCAACTGGACTACTGCTTTGAGTGATATTCATACTTGGATCAACATCTAGGTTCTGAGATTGCATCCCTGTAATCACATTTTAGACATATTACTTATATACATATATAATTTATCAAAAGAAGAAAATCTACCCTCAAGAAAAGAGCCAATATTGGCTGGAACACTACTATTGTTGATCTTGTTATATTGGTGAGAAGCTAGTAGTCTCAGGTCCAGAGGCAAGATGTGGGAAACAGTACTCAGACTTTGGGAACTTGTAATGGGTGGTGAGGAGAGAGGTATTTCAAGTTGGGACGAATAAAAGTCACCAGGCTCCACAGGAGCAGGAATTTGAAAATTGTTCATTGCTGTTTTTGACGTTGGGGAAAGACAGTAACTGCAAGTCTCCTTACTAGATATTATAATATTGTGATATACTCTTTTAGTACTTTGACCTAAACCCACTCTTCTGCTACTGGTAATACTGGTAGTCCCTGTTGATGTTTTCACTTTAGAGCAATATTTTACAAACAAAAAAAGCCCATGGGCCCCGTGGGCCGCCAAGAAGCCCATGGGTTTTAGTGGGCTATGGCTCAGCCTGGCCCAGCCCACAGGCCAATGAAAGCCCATGGGCCGGCCTGGCCCACAGCAAGCATTGCACCCAATGACAAATTATTAGTCATGCATCAGCAGAAACAACTTTCACTGAGGACACATAAGACTCGCGTCGGGACGAGCCGCCTCCGCCCCATGCGTCCTCTGTACCCTGGCGGTCCGGGCATTCTTTCTGTATCATGTCTTGCGTCATGTGCATCCCGACGGCCCTTTTGCCTTCCTCAAGCGCCCTATGCGCTTGTCACGGCTCATTCCGTCCCACCACCATCCGCCACCTTACCTTTTTGTCTCTGGCGTCTGGCGTCCCCCTACCAAATTCTCTGGATTGGGTGCCGCCCTCGCCACTCGCCACTTCCAGCGGCCTGGATCCGTTCACTAGCATCCCAGAACACTTCATTCCTAGTCTGCCCCCCACCGCTATTTTATACGCATGCGTACCGTACTATGGAGAATAGCCTTGTTCTTACGATCTGCTGAGGCTAAACCTATGTTGTCTAGATTTGTTCTTATAAAACATGCTCCTCACCCGTGGGCTCTATAGTGTGCAGTAGTTTCATATTCTCATTAAATGTTCACCGGTTAATGCTCTAGTACTCAAGCGGCCGAGTTGAAGCTGGACACTTTAGGTAGGGATTGCCACCTTAAGTGTCCAGCCTCAGCTAGGTCACATCTATCTTTCATTAAACGTCTGCAGATTTGTCATGTAGTACTCACACATCCTAGTTGATGCCGCATAAATACTGTACATAATCCCGGAGAATAATTTAATATAATTAATATATATTGTTAAATGTCTGCAGATCAATTCTACGATTCACTATCTATTGCCTCTCCCCACTAGGAATTACATGCACCTGTCCAATTACTTCCCCTATACCGACTATGTGCATGTCTCGACCGGTGGACCGCTTGCCGACTCGTATATGTCCGCTTGGCAGGTGAAATCTACCACCATGGATTGGATCGAGTACGCGAACCAATGCCAGCCGATGGACTCCTCGGGCTTCGCTTAGAACATTTCTCATCTTGAAAAGAGCTAATAATCGCGCAACCGCCTGTCCTTGTCACAAACGGTGACTAAGCAAGGCAGACTCTCACATGACTAATAGTTATTAGTCATCGGTTTGTTATCTTTCACACTATGAGATCAGTTGACTCATAGGCTTTGCACATGACGACGCAATAGCGTGTCATTGGTTTATTGTTATTGGTTGATATT
>Ga0307507_10007122_pt1 | contig 16530 bp, 10 predicted proteins | sample 7_EM_MG_FD_207223 | JGI IMG/M metagenome (GOLD analysis project Ga0307507, IMG submission 207223) | Populus trichocarpa ectomycorrhiza microbial communities from riparian zone in the Pacific Northwest, United States - 7_EM | ecosystem: Host-associated > Plants > Roots > Unclassified | place...
TCAACAGAAGGAACTACAGAGAAAAGCTTTAAGCATAAGCATTGACACCCAGAATATTGTGTTGTTGATGAGGGAGCCTATCAGAACAATTGACCAGAACTATAGATTTCTGTGCTCAGAACTTTGGACATTGGTAATTTCATCGATTCTTTCAGAGAATTTTTCTTAAGCTTCTTGTGCAAAGAAGAAAACTAATTTATCTATGATTACATCCACAAGCTTGTCCATAAACATCCAGCAGAAGAATGATTCCTGGAATTGTTTTGAATTTTACAATTAGCAGAAAAGGATTGCTACAATTTACCTCTCCACTGATTTCTAATAATTATTTGAAGGAAATACCTGAGGAGAAGGAAAAATGGTGAAGCCAAGTTTCGACTTCTTTCCATAATCCACAGACAAGCGTTCCAAAAGTAGTGAGCCCAAACCAGAACCAGTGCCACCGCCAACAGCATTAAATACCAAAAAGCCTTGCAAGCCAGTGCAATTGTCTGCCAATTTCCTCACGCGGTCAAGGCATAGTTCGACAATTTCCCTTCCCACTGCAGTATTAAAACACCAACGCGGCAATTTTGTCAATGTCAATAATGAAAATGAAATAAACAGTTAATTGTGCATTGCTAATGCTTTTTTTATATACCTGTATAATGTCCCCTGGCAAAGTTATTAGCAGCATCTTCCTTGCCAGAAATAAGTTGCTCCGGGTGAAAAAGTTGTCTGTAAGTCCCACTTCTGACTTCATCAATGACAGAGGGTTCAAGATCAACAAATATAGCTCTTGGCACATGCTTGCCTGAACCAGTTTCGCTGAAGAAGGTATTGAAAGAATCATGTTCCACTCCAACTGAGGTGTCACTGCAACAGGATATAGAACAGTCTAATCAATTTCAAAAATAGAGCACCCTCCAGAAATATTAAATATGGAAAAGTAAGATCCAGTTGCTCTCTACCAAAATTATGAATGGAATACCATCACAAAAAAACTTTGCACAACCAGAATGGCATGGTTCTCTAATCTAGAGATTTACCATCCACGGTTTAATTATCTACCAATACATTTTTTAAAATGAGATTCTGCTTCTTTTATTGGCCGATTAACTTCTGATTTCATATACTTCAACTCCTTTCTGAAAAGCATGCATGTCAACTCCTCAATTAATCAAGATTTTTGAATTCCACACAGAATGCATAATTACACAGCCTATACATTGTTTACCTCATGGAAACAGCAACTATCTTTTCTTTTCTTTTCTTTTTGTCTAATACAATCATGCAGAAATATACATTAAAACAAAATTAATCTTTTATTTTGAATGCAAAATCACCAAAACACAAGAAGAAAAAAACTCCCAACACAGAAAACTATTCTGATCCATTAAACTCGATGAAATTAAAGATGATTACCTTGATTTAAAATCATAACACAAATTACTCACACAACGTAAGAATTGATGACAAGAAGAAGAAACAAATATTGAAAGAAAAAATGATCCCATGAATTAAAATAATTAATGGACCACAAACAAACATTAATTTCACAGAAAAACATAAACAACATTAAATTACCTAGGCATCGTTCCATCTGGCTGTATTCCATGTTCAAGACAATAAAGTTCCCAACAAGAATTCCCGACCTGAATTCCTGCCTGTCCAATATGTATGCTTATTATCTCCCTCATAATTCCTTCCTTCCTCTTCTTCTCTCTCTAAACAATGATTATAATGCAGATGAAAGAAAGGAGAAATGAAGAGATTTCTCTTTTCTTTTCTTTTGTGTTGCTGAATAAAAAGTTAGTTAATTTATTAATTAAAGAAGATTCTTAACTGCCAGTTATATGGCGCCAACTGTATGGCGCTGGCTTCTTTTTCTAGCTCGGCTGCTGCCCGTCGATTACTGTGGCTCACGTCATGCTCAAAATATATGATGGGATTGCATAATTAATTTCTTACAATTTTTTAAGTTTTTTTAAAAAAGACCAGCACCTTTTTTTAAAAAAAATGGTAATAGTTTATTTTTAAATAAAATATTTTTATTAATAACGTTGTTAAAATACGCGTAAACTGATCCAGATATTTATATTAATAAAAAAATATTTTAAACTGACCCGAATATTTATATTAATAAAAAAATATTTATTTATTTATTTTAAATAAAATTAAGTTAAATAGAGTTTCTAAAAAACTTAAACATTTTTTTAATGGTAGAAAAGATTAACTGTTTTTTTAAATAGATTTTCTATTTAACCAACGTTTTTAAAATAAATTAAAAAAAAACAATCAAATCCTACTCGATAAGAAACACTTGCAATTAAGAATCCCAGTCTAGATAAGTTTTTTTTCTCTTGATTATTTTTTAATTTTACAAAAGAATAAATAATTTTTTTAATTAAAAAAATAAAAACGTTTTTTTTTATATAAAAAACTTATATGCAAAAAAATACAACACGTGCATATTTTTATCATTTGAAAGGTGGCAGACTTTTAAAAAAGCTCCAAAATTTCAGTTCATCTGGCTATGTATGCAACTTATCAATAATTCAAGCAATCCGATTTAAATCTTTATTGTGCTTGATTTCACACAAGGTGAATTTGTGCAAATATCCAGGAGAATAACACCAAAGTGTATGAAGAAAATCGAAGGATAAATTTAATGGAGTACGTTTAAGGTCGTATAACTTTATTGATGCATTAATTCAGACACTATTATTGGCTATTAGCACTTTTTTTTTTAAATTATTGGTGAACAAATAAAAAAAAATTAAATAGTACAGTTTATACATGTTATAGTTAAAAAAAAAAAATGTTTATAACTTGTTGGTGTTAAATAAGCAGGAGACATAAAAAAAAATAAAGAAAAAGATTATGAAGACACATTAAAGCTCCGATTACAATATCATCGGTACCCTCAAAAAGATTTTGATGAGACAAATTCATCGACACCAAGAAAGTTCATCAACGATGATCTGAGTAGGTCACATTTCTCGCTAAAGACAACAGAGTCACCTCTCACCTTTGAGCGGTAAGTGTGACCCACTCAAATCATTGTCGGTGATTTTTTTGGTGTCATTTGATTTGTCTTGTTGAGATTTTTTTGATGATATTGTAATCAGAAATTCGGTATATCTTGAGGGTCTTTTTCTTTCTTCCTACCCTGCTCTCATCTCTCATCTCTTCTCTTCTTTTACTCATTTAATATTTTTTTATTAGATATTGCTATTTTAAATAGTGATAAATTATACATATCATGTTTGTTAATTATAACATGTATAAACACATTTACTTTATTATTATTTTCAATTATATTGTCATAATATTTTTAATTTACTATGTTAATTGAAAAAATAATCCATATTATTAAAGCAATTTGTGGGCTTGTTATCTCCTTAGGAACAATTAAGCAATTAAAACTCTAAATTTTTTTTTTTGTTATTACAAGGTTTCAACTTTAAACTACACGATAAAAATTTCAAAAATAGAGATGACTAGTTTTTTAAAGTGTATTTTACTTAAAAATATATTAAAATAATATTTTTTATTTTAAAAAAATTATTTTTAATATCAGGATATCAAAATGATCTGAAAAAATTAAAAAAAAAATTAATTAAAAAAAAATAATAAAAAATATTCAATTAAAAAAAACATTTTTAAAATACAAAAGCAAACAATACCTTACGTAAATTATTTTTCTTTATCCATTGAACCTCTTCTCTTAAAAAGATAACACACACGTTTTCATTTCTTTGCTTTATTCTAACACGTCAAAGTTAAGACACACTTCAATCAATAATTGAACTAATCCACTTACATTTTTCTATTATATATATACTAATCCACTTACATTTTTCTATTATATATATAAATTAGTGGATTAGTTAAATTATTGGTTAAAACATGTGTTCGGGTTTATTTAAAATAATAATAAAAATTATTTTTTAAAAATACATCAAAATAATATTTTTTAAAACAACTCCAAAAGATGTGCTAAATAGAAAGCCAAAAATTAAAAAAATATATATTATTTTGGCTCTTTCATGCTTATTTTATATACTCCAAAAGGAGTGGTAAACAAAATGTCAAAATGTCTTTTCTCTTTAACAAATGTTATTCCTATATATCTCTCAAAAAAGCTAAAACCAATAAAGTGGGGCCAACAATAAAATAAACCAATTAAATATAGTCATGTAGAAAAAAAATAACATCAAACTCATTAAAAAAAATAAAACGCTTATTTCTCCTACTCTAATACAATTAGCTTTTCAAATAGCTTTTTCTTATTGGAGTATCCATGGTAAAAAAAAAGTCATATTTATACTATTCAAAATGCTATTTTATCAATTTAGCTATTCAAAATAACATTTCTCCTTGGAGATACTTTTATTTTTTTTAAAATTTATTTCTGACATTAACACATCAAAACGATTAAAAAACATAAAAAAGCACTTAATTTAAAGAAAAAAAATTAAATTTTTTAAAAAACACAATTATGTTGGTTTGTGATTTAACTTAGTAATTTATTTTGAATTGTTTTCTATCAAATTTTTACATTATATAAAAAAAATTCTGATATTGAGTTGGTACTCAATTTTGCATGAAAAAATTCAGTTTTACAACATGCAAAACTGATACAAAATAGTATTTTACATAAAGAAATTCAGTTAATTGATTATAATATTTTTAAAATTTATTTTATTAAACATAAATAGTATTTTTCATGTTTTTTAATTAAAGATGATACAATAAAACACATCTATAACATTGTTACATTAATAACAAATATTTTTAAAGCTAGTTACTAACTATTTAAACAGCAATATGTGGTGACATCCAGGGATAAAATTAGGAAATTTAAAGAGTATAGAGATTGAGGTGGAACATTAGCAAACCCAGAGGGCTAAAAAATAAGTACATATTATACTCTTCCTGGTATTCAGAAAACTAATGGCGCTTGCTCTCTGTTTTTAAGAAGTGGCTAATCCAACAAAGAGAAGGAGGAATTTTTAATAATAGATTATCAATGTTATATAATATACTTCCTAGAAAATTTTAAACAAGTATAACTTTCCTTGTTATTTATAGTTATAATAATATATATAAATGTCTTACATTTTAAAACCTGAGAAGCATAAGGAACAGTGGCAGCAAAGATAAAATGGCAACAGGCTCTGTGAAAGCGGTGGCTCTCATCACCGGAGACTCCATTGTTAGAGGCTCTCTTCATTTCATTCAAGAACCAAACGGTCTCTCTCACACTTTCTATCTGTATTTTGTTTAGAAAAGAAAGCATGGTTCTTTTCTTGATTGTATCTGCATGAAACATGATATATGTATGTGTGTGTACAGGGGCAACACATGTGACAGGGAGGATTACTGGCTTATCTCCGGGCCTTCATGGCTTTCATATTCATGCTCTTGGTGACACCACCAACGGCTGTAATTCCACTGGTACTCTCTCCTTCTGTTTAAATGTTTGTGTTGCCACTTGTCATTGGTTGACGTTTACCGTTTCTTAAATTCTATAAGTGGGGTTTTTTGTTGGCTGGCTGCTGTATATATGCACGACTATTTGTAACTATCTTGTTGAATTTGAACTGGGATTTTAAAATTAGAGCAGTAGGTGCTAATTTTTGGATCATGATGATTATCTTTTAAGTGGGTTATCTTCTATTGACTGCAAGATTATGTTCTTCTTGTTATTGTTGGCACTTCTTTTCAAATTTGAGTTTTAATTTAAAGTCTAGCGACTCCATTTTGATTTTAGGCTCATAAATTTCTTATCTTTTATGTACCTTATGCTTTGGATTGCTGCAGTTTTAGTCCATGGTTGTAAAATCGTCTTATGATCTTACTTAAATGCTAGGACCTCATTTCAATCCATTAAAGAAGGACCATGGAGCTCCAAGTGACAAAGAACGTCATGCTGGAGATTTGGGGAACATCATTGCAGGCTCTGATGGTATGTGCCGTTTCTTAATTTCTATATGAATTTGGCAAGTTGGAGAGCCAGGGACAGATTTTAGCTTCATTTTTTCATGCTGCAGGTGTTGCAGAGGTTTCAATCAAAGACTTGCAGGTATTAACAAATAACTATCGTAAGGGGTTAGATGGTAGTCTCTTTTGGTTTAGAATTCTTTCAACTTTCATGCTCTTGATTACCTCATTCCTCTAGATGAACTTGAAAGTTTTTCGATAATTTGATGCTTGGTTTGGTATTGGCTCGAGTTATTTGATCTTGAAAATTTTTGGAATTATCAAATGCCATGAAGCTCTCAGTCAAATGGTTTTGTGCCGGGGTGCACAGATGCCCTTGGTTTCTTCAATTCTTTGGTCTCAAAAAAAGTTCGACTCAGTGAATTTTCGCTTCAATTATTGAACGTCTCTCTCTTGGTTTTGCTTCTAGATACCACTGAGTGGGATGCATTCGATATTGGGGAGGGCTGTTGTTGTGCATGCTGATCCTGATGATCTTGGAAAAGGTAAAGGCTTCTAGATTTGGTTTCAATATATTTGTGCCTTGTAAAATTCTTATCCGGTTATGCTTGTATATATGTGCTCAATGTTAGTAAGCAACTTGAGTGCCCTTTAGTTTTTAACCTGATATAGACTAGCTTATATCTCGTGATTCAAACTTGCTTTCACTTCTATATGTTATTTTGTGCGTTTGCCTGAGTGATGCGGGATAATAAATAATAAGAATTAAAGTAAAAAAAGAAAGAAGCTTTTAGATAAAGAAGAAAGCTAAAGAAGAGAAGAAAGGGGATTGGAGCTATGCAAAGTATGCAATATTTTCATTAATCATCAAAACTGTCTAACATTTAGAAAAGTAGGATATACTAAAACTCTAACTAGAATAAGCGATTGGGCTTATGGCCCGCTAAATAAAATGCCCAATAATAATTATATCAAACCCAACAAATAAAACCAAATTAATAAAACTCAACTAAAAGTTCATATAAATTAAACTAAAACATAAGCTAAAGCCCAATCTCTCAATGGTTTGGGCTATCCTCCATCGTCTATGATCATACGCGTGCGTAAACAATGTTTTGGGTTCGGTGTCCCCACCACTGAGTTTATTGGATTAGGTAAGGGAGCCTATTGATTTCTTGATGTTGCTTGTTGCTTTCTTAAACTCTTCAAATTCAAGTGCATGTGTTTTGGGGATGAACTAGAGTGAGCACTGAATGGGTATTCTATGAAGTTCAGTTAAACATGTACATATTTATCAACTGTCAGTGCCCTCAACAGGCTTTCTACGTAGGAAACATATGCATCATGATCCACGAGCTGCTAAGTTTATCTCAAAATCTGTTTTAGAATGATCATCTTGGCTTGATCTTTCCCCATCAGAAACTTTGCATGAAGCAGAATGAACTAATATCTGTGATTGTGTGACGTGAAGTAGTTTTATAGGGAATTTATAAAGTAGAAGAAAGTCCAAAAGAGTGATATATAAAAAATCTGTCTTGTAATGTTCCCATTTAACTAGGGCTCTAGGAGACATTTTTGGGCATACTCTAGTGTCCATATTTTCAGCAAGAAATTGTGTAATTCACAGTTAAGCCACAAGTTCAGATGCATGCCTGGAACAGGCGTTTATCTAGTCAAATAGAAGAGAATTTTTGTTATTTGGCTCTACATGTGATAAGAGGATGGAGGAACTCATCATTACTGGGACATTGTCTAAATGGCTGGAGATTTATGGTGTACTATGTCTTTGGTGTTTAACATCAACTGAATTGAATTTGCTTAGAAGTAGAGCTACTAAATTTTTGGAGGCTACACTACAGGAAATCTATTACTACCTCTTTGTTGAATGGGGACTACTTGGAGAGTAGTGAACGACAGAACTTTTGAATAGGTTGAGATGCAATGTTGTAAACTGGAGTCATTTTCCTGATTAGTTGTTTGTTCATTTGGATGTATATACCTCCAACATTTCTTTTGATCATTTTCTTATCTTGGAATGAAACAATTGTCATATAGATGCCTGTTTTTTTTACCTGTATTGAAACATTTTCTTAGAAAATCTCAAAATAATGGGCAGGTGGACATGAACTTAGCAAGACAACTGGGAATGCAGGTGCAAGGGTTGGATGTGGTAATACTACCTTTTCTTATACTTTTCTGTGCTTTCTAACATTAACCTTTAGTGAGTAATATTCTGGGGCATGAGATGGAATGGAGTGAGTGTTGCATGTGATTTATTTTTCAATTAAAATCTTTTTGCTTATACACAAAAGCCTGACATTTGTTACATTATTTGGACAGGCATCATTGGGCTCAAATCATCTGTTTAGAGTTGATACTTGGTTTGATGGGTTACTTCATCAAGATGCCCTTCTGGTAAAAACTGAAGCAGCGAGAAGAAGAAGAACGTCCTTTTAAGTTTTGCAGGGTCTCGTCCAACACACTTATGCGAAGTTGTAATCTCCCATTAACAAAACTAAGTGAACTCTGAATATTCAAATTGTCAATCTATCGCCATGGCTTGGAAAGCTTTACTTTTTCATGCATGTGGTATATGGTGTCATGGTCTCTGATGGGTATGCTCCTGCATTAATTTCTCTGGGATATGCAATGAATCCCTTATCTTTAAGAAAAAGAACAAATATATGATGTCTTGTCGCTCATTCCTGCCGTAAAAATCTCATGAAATTTATCTGATTACTGTTCTGAAATAAACATTTCGAATTCTCGTCACTGTCTGCCTTCTCATTTCCTCCATTAGAGCAGTCGATAATTGCAGACACAATGCTCTAGCAATCTATCGGAAAGCATAATGTTTCATCAGAAGACGGTTGTCTCTACAGGCTTTGATAATCCTCAGTGGTTTAATTTTGCTATCTCATACATATGATAGAAGCTCGCAGACTACTGAAAGAGTACAACAGCTCGCCGCACGCTCCACTCCTCCATTGGGAATAATCATCTGTTTACAACTACCTCGATTTCCTTTTCACCTTAAAAAAACAAAAATCAGAACAAAAATGTCCCATGCTTTGTTCTTCCACCCCCAGTCCCAAGACAAAACCATCTGGATCTCACCACTTGCCAAACTGATTTGGCACCAGTCCTCCAGTACCTACCATCCGAGGGTGAGACAACTCACCACCCCATTAATGCAGTTGCAGAATATAGATTGCCAAACAGATTTATAGAGTCCACCTGCATTCAGTGCTGGCGCCACCACCATTGTGGCATTGACATTTGAAGTTAAAACCGTAAGATAAAATCAACTACAGCCGGATGTTCAATTTCCCTTTCACCCTTTTCAGAAACAAATTTTAAGCAGGCCTAGTATTCACAGCTGATAAAAATGGACTACACCCAGATGTAACGAAACATTTTATTGATAAACGAAGCTTTCATTCAGAATAAAAGTACTTGCAACCGACCATAGTATCCAGAAGCAAAGCTACTAATTCATTAAAACCAATATTTAGTTTAGCTTGATACAGTCTACACTTCAACTACATGATATGAAGGCAACAACCACACAGGTTGCTAAGTTGTAATAAGAATGAACAACTTGATCAGAGAAGGAATTCTGATGTGAAGCAAGGGGCCTGGGACCTCTGCACTGTTTCTCGTCCAGCATGTAGTTCAGAATACTTCTACCCTCTCAACCATGTGTTTCTGTATGATGAGTTGTCCCGCAGAGAAGCATCATGGGGCTTGTAATCCATTACATAGCTGTGGGGAAGCTTCAAGTGCCTTTTGATTGAATCTCTTAAAGCCATCACGCCCTGCAGAAGAAAATAAGTGTTCACTTTTTTTCTTTAGGATGCAAGAGGAACGTTCTTAATTGAATGCAAAAGGAAAGGATATAAATGAAAATTAAAGTACAATATATTACAAGATAAGAGGAAAGAGTAGAACACAACAATTAGCAAGGGGAAAGAGTGGAACACAACAATTAGAACAATAGCAACTAATATTGACTAACCTGACGATCTGATGCATTGCGATTCCACACACTAAGTATATCCTCATTGTAACGGATGCTTAGCACTGCACCGCATATGTCATCACTGTAATCAAGTTGATCACCAACCAGTGCAAGAACCTGTAAGAGCATTTGCAAGTAGAATTCAATACCAGTTACAGAAATGCCAACTTAAAGGAAAGGCTACCATTGAACTACAAAACACTTCTTTCCAATATAGGTGGGGGGGACCAAACTTTGCAACTAAAATCTAGGATTTCAGCTTCACTGCTGACAGCCACACCTACAAAAGCAGCCAGTACATTCTACCGTCCATGACCTCAACTGCATTGACGATTTAAAACAAAAAAAAAAACAGTAGCTATATAAAAGCAGTTACAGATTCAAAACCACAGAATCCAAACCCTTAAAGTTTCCTTTTCATAGCTTATGAAAACCAAGGTTTGCTGCAAGGATACCAGCAAATAACCCAATCCAGCTATGAAACTAATAAGACCTCGAGATGTTACCAGTCATTATCATGTGGTTGGTTTGGTAACCAACCAGGAAATTCATGAGTTCGAGTTCCATAACATCCATCTTTTCGATAAAAATGATTCAAAACAGATAAATATAACATGAAACCAACCAGGAAATTCATGAGTTCAGGTTCCATAACATCCATTTTTTGGATAAAAATGATTCAAAACAGATAAATGTAACATGGCATGTGCCAAAAATAACAAATGGTACCCATACAACATGCTGTATGCATGTGCATGCATAGTCAAACAAAACTTCCAGGATTTGGTGACGAAAATCCAACTATGTTCATCAAAAATTTCAAACGTCAAACTTAACAAGAGAATCGAGTTTTTGCATGATGCCAGCAAAGAAAAGTTAATTCCAGCTTCCTCTTACCAGATCCTCCCAAAAGCGACCAGAGACAACCTTCTTGAATCTTATGATCCACTTGCCACCATTGCAGTTAGCAGAGTCCTAAAAAATAACAAATGTCAAGAGTTTTTTACGTTCAAATTCAGCATAACATTAGAAAGTTCTCAACAACTATGATGTGATTAAATTAAAGCAAAAACTAAATAATAGCTATTGCAACTTCAGGTTTGCAACATTACCTCCCATAGAGGACGGATTCCTTCCTTGAAAAGATGCAGATCAGTTGGGCTCGGCAGTAAAGAAGGTCGAGCCAGGTGGCAATAGCAGACCCAAAAACCTTCAACCTGCATGCCCATAATGCCAAAAGTCCAGTCAGCAAATGAATCAAGAAAAAGAACATCTATTTACATGAGGATATATCTCAACTAATATATTACCAAACAATCTAAAATTACAATTGAACTTACAGTACTGAACTCAACGATTTTCTTTATATTGTCCTCATATGATGTCTGTGTTCGAACTCCTGGCGTTCGACGAGTGTACCAAAATATGAACTTGTTCTGAACATAAACAAGTCAGAGCAAAATAAGAAAGTACTTAAACATACTCATTGTGAATTTTATCAAGAGAAGAGCTACATATGGTAATATTAAAATTATCAGCAAAGGTAACTATGCCCTCATATTGTACAATCAAACAATCAATAAAACATAAAACCCTAGTTTGACTGCAAGGTTTGTGTAGGCCTTACACCTTCGTACCATACTGGTAAGCATGGATCTATTTACTGTGCAAGGAGAGAAGTTAAAATGCTTCCACTAGCACAAACACAAGTCACGTGGGGCAAGGTAAGAAGATATGCAACAGACAACAGGTTTTTCCCTCAGCAATTTTCCTTGCAGAGCCACGTGAAAATGGTTTCGAAAGGAAAACAAAATGCTTCTTTGAAACAACACCAGGAGCTGAGTTTTGAGAAGCAGGAAAACTACAGCTAGGGGTGATAAAGAGTAGTATCTTTCTGCTTCAATCACTTGGGGACCATATGGTTTTTTAAAAACTACATTGGCTCATCCCCCACCTTGTTTCTAAGAATCACGATTCATTATAATCAAGTTTTGAATTTTAATCAATTATCTACATAATTAAGCTAGCATGTATGAGCTTCCAAGCTCAATTTTTGAGCTAAGAAATGCAACTGGAGCTGGAAAGCACACGTGGAGATTTGGGATTGGTTAAAATAAACAAATGAAATGAAAAATGTAGACTTAAAAAAAAAACCTAACTCAGCCGGACTTTGCAAAAAATTGTAAACAATCAAATTGAAAAGCTAAAATACTAACCACAAATTATACGAAAAAAGAAAAGACGAATCACACAAACCCATTGCAGAAAAACTACCAAATCGCAACAATCTAAGAAAAATAGCAAAGACGCATAAGAGAGGGTGTGAGAGAGAGAGAGAGAGAGGGATTGGGAACCTTGAGAGGATGCAAACCAGCTTTGAGTTCGCGTGCTTGGCGTTCTTCGGATTCTTTATCGATGATATCAGTTGTTGAAGATGAATCAAGTGTCGCTGTTTGTGAAATGTTATTGTTGTTTTCTGGTTCCTTCTTCTCTGAGATCTCCATTTTTTAAATTCTAATTATTCAAAGCCAAGAACAAACCCTAATTAGTACGGCCTTATTTCTCTATTTATATTTATGCTTCTCACAATTTTGGAGGTCCAGATAAGAGAGAAGGAGGAAGACGAGACTACACAATACAATACAATACAATCCGACTTTTTAAAGCGACTCATCTACACTCTACACTACACGAGCCCCTCATTTTTGTTTTATTTTTTTTTATCATATGTCACGCTGACGGGCTAAATGTCCGCCTTTCTGTTTGTATTAGGGCCTCGACCCTGGGCTTCATGGGCCTCTGCCTTTTCTTTTTCCTTTTTGTTTTTGCTTAAAATAATTCATAATAATTTTATGAATCTATGATTTTCTAATTGATAAATTAATTATGATTGTAATATATTTTTTATTATACAATACTAAAATTATTAATTTAAAAAGAAATCAAATGAAGATGTGATTGTAGAGTTGATAAATGTAGCTTTTCATCCTTGTAAATCTTGTTTTCAATAGCTATTTTGAGTTATTTTAGGCAATTTAAACATGAAAAAATATATAAATAAAAAATATTTTAATACTAAAATTGATTATTTTGGTTGATGTAAGTGATGTTAACAATGATTTTATTTTAATTATCTTTCGAATGAGGACTAAAAATAAAACTATTAAAGTTTTGGATCAAAATTATTTTTTTTGAAATCTCAAAAATTACAGGGATCTAATTTTTATAATTCAAAATATATGAGGATTAAATTGAACATTTCACCGAAATCTTTGAAAAACATTTATAGTGCTCGCACAGATATTTTTTGAAAAAAAGATAAAAAACAAAAGCATTTCCTTTAGAAAAAGCAAATATTCTTTCTTATAAAAAATCCTTGAAAGCACCGAAAGAAAAGAAAAAAGGGAGTTGAACAACCCTCCCACAGAAACATGAGCATGATGATGGCTATGGATATATAAAAAAAGGCATGGTATCACCCTTAGAACGCCATTTTTGACACCACCCCAAAACCCTAATTACCCTCCCCTCTCCTACAAGACACAGAACTTTCGGAATTCCTAAGATAAAAGCCCTAATCAGTTTTGATTATTACCATTGTTGTCTGTTTATTATTAGTTGTTCTTTCTATTATATTATTATCATTGTTAAGACAAAAAAAAAATACCTATTAACTCACTATCCTACCTTAGTAATAATAATTATGATTATGATTAATAAATCTAATCCTAATAATTAAGAAACCAAACCGCCTTCTAAATCAAGATCATCGCTTTATCCACCAATTGCTTTCCTTTCTCTCTTTATTTTTTCTGGGTTTTCAATTCTGAGATTTGACCTTTTGTTTTCATTTTCAACATCTTTCTTCAATGGCTCTGCTTTCTCTTCTCTTCTTGCTCTCTATTGGTGGGGCTTCTTCGGCATCAGCCTTGTCTATTTGTCCTGATGAATCAGCTTTGTTTCTTTATGATATTCAATCTCAATGTCCTGTTTCGATCTCTCCAAATCCTCCTCTTCAGGTGCGGTTCTCTCTTTTCTATTTGCTTGTACTTTTATTAATTTATACTTTCTCTTTTTTGATTGGTGGTTAGTTGTTGATTTCATGATACTTTTTCATCTGGGCTAGTTTTTTTTTGTGGATTAATGGGTTGTTCGTGTTTTGATTTGATTTTTTGTTTCATGGTGTTTGTTGTTGTTGTTGTTGTTGTATTTGATCAAATTGCTTTATGTGTTTTTCTGCTTTTTGTATTTGATTGTTATTTGGCTTGCTGAGCAGTGCTTGGTGAATGTCACGTTTATATTTTGTGAATTGGAATAGTAAATGTTAATGGGTTGACTTTGTTTTCTTTTGTTTTCTTTTGGTTTTCGTTTTTTTTAGCAGTATTAGAATTTTCCACACTGAAAAAACAATGAAGTAGAATTTGGACCTTGAATGTTTATCTTTTATTTCCATTTCGTTTCTAGGAGGTTTGAATTTAAGTCCTTCATTTATTTACTTATTCATTTTTTTTAAATTTTGGGAATACCCGTTAGTTTGAGTTTTTTTTTTTAATTTAATTGTTGGTCATGGACCAAGGGAACTATCATTTATCAATTGCATGAGGGCTGAGTCTACTTTTTAAAAAAAAAATAAAAATTATAGTGTTGTGGAGCAATTGTATTTTTCATTTTGAGGGGGTAATCCTGGACAATGTCTTTCCCTTCTTTTATAGATTGTCAGTTGTTAAAATCTTATCCCAAGCTGCTTCCTGTGCAAAAATTAAAGACTGTGTAGTGAACTTTGACGTTCCAGATAGTTCCTGGGACTAGAAATGTGTAAATCTGAAGAAGAAACAGAAGGAAAATGAACTCCCATAGACACGCGACAAATTTCGATAGCTAGGATGTTGTGTTAATTGTTTTATTTTCATCACTTCACAATTATTTTGGAATCTTGATGAACTGGAGGTTGCAGAGGGTTATTGTGAATGGGAAAGCTGGATTGGATAGAGGCATTTATGTAGGAACATGGGACAGACAATGTAAGAGTGCCTCCTGGAGAAACTAGAAAGACATAATCATTATGAATCCACTTGTTATGTGCCGTTCTAATGTTTTGGGGAAAAGAGGACATCTAACTTCCAATTTACAAGTGTGTAATCATATGATATCACCAATCTAGGTGCCTTTTAATTTAGAATTCTCTTTGAACATTTTGCCTTCAGATTCTATTTCATGCAAAGCTAGTGCTTCCTGATAAGTTTTTATATTGCTTCTTGTCTCTATTTGAAACGGTAAGCTAATAGAATCAACTTACGAGGGGGAGGGCCTGCTTCCTTCTTGAAGCTAGTTCCATCATCACTGACTCGTGCCTTTGTCATCTTTTGATCTATCAGAACTTGTTCCATAGGTCTAGGAAGACCCTAACCATTTCAAAACCTGCAGGAAAAAACATATCATTTTGAACGAATTAAAATTGTTCTCATTATGGTTTGCTTGGTATGGTGATTTTTTTTGGGGGGCAGACCTCAAAAATATAGGTAGTCTCAATGTTACCACCAAACAATTTGTGGTATCAATTTTACCCTCAAACTTTTAGAAATTTTTTATTAAGGATTTCCATCCATTTTAAGGCTTTCCATCGGTATTTCCTTCCAAATTGTACTTTCTATTTTTGAGAAACATCATTTTATAAGGAACTTGTACTTGACGTTTATTGAGAAATCAAATAGCATAGTGGTAAAATCAATAGAAAAAATAGTTTGGGTGCAAAATTGATAATTCCCAATAATCTGCTGGTATATTTGATGTTTGTCCTTTTTTTGTGTGTGTGGGAAAGCCTTAATATTATTTTATCCATTTCCACTCTCTCTCTCTATATCCATGTGCACTGAGAGGGGGTGGGGATGAGTGTGTCGCTCTTCTATGGGGTAGCATTTGTTTAGGAGGATGACCGCACACTGCATTTTGTGTGAGCATCATCCTAACAACAATGGATTAATGAGAAATTATAACATTGAAACAAATTTTACATATTAACCAAATTTCTCTCAACTGGACAAGAGGGCATATGATATATCTGAGTTTTTCTCTCTTATGAATTACTTGTAATTGATGGTTGACAGGCTTTAGTCCATTATTCTAAATCGTGAACTTGAATGTGGTTACTGCTATGCTATGGTATCCTACATTCCAAACAGACGCATCTGTAATTGTTAGTCCTATTGAAGTAGAAGGAAGAACAGAAGATGAACTGACAACTGGTCACTTGAGAAAATAGATGAACTATTCTTCTTTTTTCTTTGGATTTTTCCATGTTTGTTTTGTTTTTGTACTTTACCTAAGATCATGTAGTCACTTGGAAACTGTTGACAAAAGACCTAATGCCTCAGTTTATAGCTTGGGCTCTCTGTAATCACTCCTTTATAGCTGAGTCGAACTTTCAAACCCATTCAGTTTGGGGCACTCGAGCGAGGAATTTCTTGTACGGAGATTTCCATGTACTTCTAAATATTAGGAAACAACCGTAGCTTGTATCTGAATCGTATTTGAAACACAACTTCCCTGTTGGAAGCTCACTTTTGCTATCCTTCTCTGGAAAT
>Ga0307507_10007123_pt1 | contig 16530 bp, 13 predicted proteins | sample 7_EM_MG_FD_207223 | JGI IMG/M metagenome (GOLD analysis project Ga0307507, IMG submission 207223) | Populus trichocarpa ectomycorrhiza microbial communities from riparian zone in the Pacific Northwest, United States - 7_EM | ecosystem: Host-associated > Plants > Roots > Unclassified | place...
CGCCCTCTCGTCCTAATGGCTCATCGATATCCTCCTCTACCAATATGTTTTCCTCACTCTCCCTTCCCACTCTGTCATTCTCTACCTGCCATACCCTATCATCTTCATAGTCACAAAGAAAGTTATGTACAATAATACAAGCAGTAATCCAACTCAATGCCCTGCCATGATCTGATTTTTCTCGAATGTATATAGGTAGCCCTCGCAGTGAACGCCAGCGGTTTTTTAGAACTCCAAAGGCGTGTTCAACAGTAACTCTTGCTTCTGCAAAGTGTTCGTTAAACTCCCTAAATCCTCCTATTGCTCGGCTAGCTAAGGGTTCTTTATAGAGGGTCAAGCATCTTCGAGTTATGCGATATGCTTTGTCAGCCAAGAGGTACTCGTCTGGCTGTGAACAAAAAACATTTGGTCTATTGAACAATGGGGTTCCACTGAATGCAGTTGCATCACCAACAAAGCCAGGAAATCCACTACCAATATAGGTAAATCTTCGATGACTATCGGTAATTGCCTGTAGATTAAGCCTGTATTGTTTCTTCCGATCGTAGTAACTCTCGCCATAGAAAGAGGGATCATATTGCAATACAATATTGGTCCCGTCCAAAAATCCCACACAACCAGGAAATTCACTTTGCTGCTCAATTTTGACTCTCATTCGTCGAAATTCTGGTGTGCCTGGCTTCGGCCATCGTATAAATTGCGAACTAAGGCAAACTAAGGCTATAATACAGGGATTGCAGTCACGGTATAGGTGGGCTGTTCTTTCTCCAATCCCTAGCTGGGCAGCAGCTCGAAGAGTACAACTCCCAAACGAGCCCAACAGGTGGAGTGTAGTGGCCAGCTGAAATATTGGCGACACTTGTGGGTTACGTGAATCGTTCTGAAAAATGGAGTAATTACGGAAATTGGCAGCAAGGGCATTGAAGGACTTCCGGGTCATTCGACAAAATGACATAAAGCGGTCTTCAGACATCGAGTATACCTATTTTCTATTAATCTATATTCTTTTTCCCTATTCTCATTCTTTTTAACTTACATGGTAGTTGAATAAATACTCACTACGGGGAATTGGTTCTCTTGGAGCCAGGTAACGAATACCTGCTATCACTATCCCCAAAACCTCTATTTCTTCTCTAAGACCTTCATCCAAACCCGGCCGACTTCCTCTTATTCCATACATAGAATCACCTCCTTCCTGGGAGTTTTCCACTTCCTCGAACCCTCCTAGCAGGCGAACCAGTTCAAGGGTGGTACGGTATGAGCCTGCTGCGAAAGTGGCCTCTCCACCAGCATGTCGTCTGACATCCTCATCCACTCTTCGCCGTTCGCTCACCGATGCCCCAGCTCCAGACGAGCCAATGATCACAAGTTCCAAATCCTCTCCTGTCAGGAGAATATCACCAATTGCATTCACAAGCCATAGATCCTGCAATTGGATCGCGAGTTGGGCTTTTTCCGATATTCGTGGCATCACTGTTGTCGCTGTTTTGCTCACTAACAATTTTCTTCGCTTAGGTTACACGAAGTTAAGTCTTTTACATTTACCTGTTACCGACCTCAAAACCTCGGTAACAGAAGTATTGTATGGTAAGGTAAAGTAACAGTAAATTAGCCTTTTCTGGGTATGCCAAGCTTACATGAAACGAGAAAGTGAGCTAGAAAATTTCCTGATTTTTAACTTTGAATACCCTTAGTACACTAAGCGACCATGATCCTACCGCATAATTATTTTAACGGGGTTGCGTTATCGGATTTATTTTAGTGCCCAACGTAGTGCCAGCCACGCTTTAAATCTCCACTCCCATCCATAGTACGAGTATATCGTAATAGCACGAGTTTATTTGATGTGATCAATTCATGCAACCCCAAAAATCTCCAGCTGCAGAGCCCCGGCAGAATTTTGATGCTTCTACTCAGGCGATTGATTTTTTCCAAGGTTGTCAATGCAATTCTAGTGGTATTGTGGATTAAATCGCGGCTTTTTTATTTTTCAAACAGGATACCCTAAGAACTTGAATAATTGAACGATGTGCTAGGTAGTCCAAAATTACGTTCTCTCGAAAGGGAGAGGGAAACACAACAAAAACAAGGTCCTTTCCTCTGAGACGGAGGAAACAAATTCCTGGATCTTACTGATCGGAAAGCCCAACGACATAGCACACCGTCCAATTATTCAAAGTTCTTACGGTATGTGATAGACCAACGAAGTCATCAGGGGCTGGGATTGAATACAACAGATGACGATTACCTCTACTCCTCCCTCGTAGGTCGCCCACCGGGTCAAAATAAGTTCACATCGGGTGGAAAAATTCAGCTTATTGTGCCAACTGCTGGTTGAAAAAAGCGAAGTACGGAGTTAAGTTACACTCTCCCTCCACGGCTTCTCCCACCATTGATGTATCGCGAATAGATGCTTCACCCTATCGTGCTGCATACCGGTACCACGAGTGCCAGTGCAATGCGGGTAAAGGATATTCTTCACTCAAACTGTTGGCCCAGTACAAGTTAACTTATTTTCTCAGCAAGTTCCAGCGCTGAGCTAGAGGCAGAATCGTGGACGGGCGTCTAGCGAGCACTTCTTAAGCATTACCGGTAATGATTGGGCCAACTCTCGTTTTTGCAACCGTAGAGCCTTAACGGTAAAAATTCCCAGGTGACCTACAAGAGAAAACAGAAGAAATTCAAGCCTTGCTATAAAAACTAAAAGACCAATGCCGAAGCCGTATTTAATAATTTCAATCAAGTCACAAGAAAAATGAAGGGTGGAGACTGAAAAGACAGTTTCTAATCGCTGGGAAAAACTCCACGATCTTCTCTCTCTTCTAAGGAGCTTCCACCTCTCTTAAATAACAGGAATACTAATCCTAAGCCGCCCAGCTTCTCTACTACGCGAGAGCATACGGAATCCTCAAAGAAAAATGGGAAAGGTTGCTAAAGCTATCCACGCGCTCGACAGTATGCGAATGTGAATGTAAAAAAAATGCTAGAGGGAATTCCATTTTTTATCCCCCTCCTCAGGTACTTTATTATAGCTATTTGAGCACGTGGAGTGAGAAAATTGTCTAGATTATCGGGTAGGTTAATCATTGAATTGGATGGATGGGATGAAAAAGGCAAACACCGAGTTCGACTACTCGAATAAACTCTGTGGCTGGGAGTGGCTTGCGCCAAACATTCCGTTCCTGACTGTCGAAGTTCAACTTGAAAAGAGTCGACCTCGGGTTGATTACCTTCGGCGAATTGAAAAAGCAAGATGCGGGGTTACACATTTCCCCTCCACCACTACTTTTACCACATGGTGCTGGTATATATATTGTGAATAGAGCCGTGGTCTATAGCGCTGTAATACGGGGGTGGGTACTATGCGAGTAAAGGTCTTTTTCAAACATTTAATACCAGTTAGCCTATTTTTCGCTCTGATGTAAAATCCTTTTGCGAGTGAGAAAGCACTTCGCAAGGACTATCAACAATGATTAGGCTAGCGCAAGTTTGTGCAACGCTCGAGCCTCATGAGGCACTACCCTCTTTCTTCAGTTCTTACAGGTTCGTTGTACCCCGCCAGATTCTCACTGCACACAATCCCTTCCTAATTCCCATAAAAGAAGTGATTCAGATAATAGGCTATAGGCCTGATATCGTTTCGGCGGCCACAGATCACGGGTAATTTCAATTTCTCGGGATATCGGGCTCCTCCGTGAACTTCCCGAGTTGGTCGAGAATCAGTGCATATAAACAACTAGATCTCTGATTAACATCACTATAAATTTATTATATCCTAAGGTATTAGATAAGAAAGAAAAAACGAAAAAACGGGTTATCCTACCGTACAAGATCAGAACACCAGCCGCCCAAAAGTAAATATCATGACATATGCTCTACCAAAACCCCACGCTATTCTATTATTGAACGAAGAGAGTGATTGCCGGTAGGTGAGAGAGAGGATAACTTGTTCAAAAAAAAAAGGAAGAACTTCTAGCTTAATCCTTAAAACGCCAGAGGAAAAAGTGAAAGAAAAAACAAACAAATATCAGAGACCATCTCAGACCAAACTCATTCACCTAAAATTAGCAGTACCAACAAAGAGCAGTTTCCATATGATAAGACCATGAACTTGAGGGATGAAGCGGGGACACAATTACTGGATACCTCGGGAATCTCGGGCCTGTAGCAGCTGTACGACTCTATCGTACCCGTTTTCGGCGGCCAGCATGAGTGGTGTCCGGCCGGATTTACTTTGGCTGCTAGGGTTGACATCTTCCCGCCCTAAAAGTAGCTTCACAATTCCTTCATGGCCTTTCTCGGCAGCCCACGAGAGCGGCGTTTGGCCATACTTCGTCTCCGGAGTGTCGGGGTTGACACCTTTCAGCCCCAACAGGAGCTTTACTACTCCTTCAATTCCATTCCTGGCAGCCCACGAGAGTAGCGTTTGGCCAAACACCGCATCTGGAGTATCAGGGTTCACATCCTTCCGCCCTAACAGTAACTTCACTACCGTCCCATGGCCCCTTCCAGCAGCCCACGAGAGGGGCGTTCGGCCATATATCGTGTCTGGGATGTCGGGGGTGACATCTTTTCGCCCTAAAAGTAGCTTCACTATTCCCTCGTGGCCATTCTCGGCAGCCCACGAGAGCGGCGTTCGGCCGGATTTTCCTGAACTATCGGAGTTGACATCGTTCTGTCCCAAAAGTAGCTTCACTATTCCTTCTTGGCCATTCTCGGCAGCCCACGAGAGCGATGTTCGGCCATATTCCGTGTCTTCCATGTTGGGGTTGACATGTTTCCGCTCCAACAGTAACTTCACTATTCCCTCATGGCCATTTCTGGCAGCCCACATGAGCGGTGTTTGGCCATATTCCGTGTCTTCCATGTTGGGGTTGACATGTTTCCGCTCCAACAGTAACTTCACTATTCCCTCATGGCCATTTCTGGCAGCCCACATGAGCGGTGTTTGGCCATAATTCGTTTCCGGGAGGTCGGGGTTGACATCTTTCCGCCCCAACAATAACTTCACCACTCCTTCGTGGCCATTCTCGGCAGCCCGCGAGAGCGGCGTTCGGGTAGATATACTTGTGCTATCGGGGTTGACATATCTCGAGCCAAATACGACACCCATCACTCGTGCCGTCCCTTTCCACCGACAACCAATGCTCCCAGGATTGATAAATCGCGGTCCCAGAAATAACCTCACTACCCCTCATGTCCATTTTCAGCAGCCCACGCAAGTGCTGTTCGGCCGGAATATGCGTCCGGCTGATCAGGTTGAATATGTTTGCTTCGCAAGATCACCCTCACTACCTCTTCATGCCCATTTCTCGCAGCCCACATGAGTGGCATCATGCTCACACTGTCTCTCTGGTTCACATCCCATCTATTCATCTGTATCAGAGTATTTGCTACCTCCGCAATGCCGAAGTAGGAGATACAGTGCAGCGCAGAAAATGGCTTGTAACCAAGGTCATAGTAAAAGGGCAGCTCCCCAGTGACCGAACCCCAAAGCCAGTCGGCAGCTGTGTGACTATCGAACCGATCAAGAAGCTGGAGGGCAAATGTTTTTGCGAGATCTGAGAACTCCATTCGCATGTGAGTTCCCCAATATAAGGACGAATATTCAAGGAAGGGTGGGTCTCGCGGTTTAGGAAATGGGCTAGCCGAAAGATCTGTGGCCTGCTGGAAGTTGAGGTACGTTAAGCAGGTTTCCGCCATCGTCGCGTGGGCTCTGTCAAAGAGATCGGCATGTGTGCGAAGATGCTCTTAGAGGGTAAAATGGATCAACCTAATAGTCGAGGCACTCTTTTCTACTGTCACAAGTCCTTAGCAACAGGCTAGCATAGTGCATATCGGAGGAATATTATCGCTATCGAGATCCTTTGACCCTATCCGGATTGCTAGGGCGTGGCATATCTCATCCGTCTCTAAGGGACGCCTCGAATGGGAGATCCACATCAGAACGGCCATCCCGAGTCTTGCTTTCTCCTCGCCCTGGGCCTTGATCCTTCCCAGCGTTGCCCCGTATGCGCCCCCCAAATCTATGCTCTTCTGCATTGCTCTAAGCCTTTGTCTCCTTTGATATATAGTCGTCTCTTGTAGAATCGTCTCAATGCTTAAGAAGGCAAGTAGGAATCTAGATGCAATATTTTTTAGCGCAGAGCTCTAGATATTTTTACGAGTGTCTCCTTCCTACTTACATTTCCGAAATTGTTTCGGGAATATTCTGTATAATTTCCTCCTCTAAACTCTCATCCATCGCGCCCGGCATTGTATCCTCTTTCAGTTTTTCTCGAAGGAATGTGATGATATCATTCTTGGTCGGTATTATAGATCTTGCTGCTGCCCTCCCTGCAAAATGTTTCTCAACTTCACCCCGGATATGCGGCCTCCCGGTCAGGAATAGCCGAACTTCGGAGGACCCCCAGAGAACTTGGCTAAGTGAATCGAGAAGCTTCGCCCGATGTCCTGCCTAGCACTCGTCCAGGGCATCAATGCATATAAACGTGGGTCTTGAGGACGTGATATCCTGTAAAAACTCCACAATTTCCGAGAGCATTAGCTTCTGACCACCAACGATCTTCCTTTGGCGCCGAAAAGCTTTGACTATTCTTTCCGGAACCTCATCCAGTCCACCAACAATGTGTTTCAGTACCGAACCCAGAACGCCAGCAGGGGATTGCTCCTCCTGGTTGGCGAAGTCGAGGTAGAAGCACGCAAGGGCAGCCTGTTCTACCACGCTCTGCTTGCATAAGGTATCTATCACTAGCGAGCTAATATCACAGCTTATTAGCAATACTTTTCTTTCTTCGGGCATCTTCCCTCTTACCTGATATAGGTCTTGCCAACCCCTGGACCTCCGTAACAAAACAAGGCTGAACAATTAGGTCCACCGCCACGAATACCAAACCAATTCCGATATTCCTCAGTTTGGAAGAGCCAGTCTCCCACCTCGTCAACCCTACGGGTTCGGATGTCGTAGTGGCGGATCTAGGGCTCAAGTGGAGATAGCCAGGCTAAAATTCCCGAATCTTCGTCAGCGATAGTGCAGTTGTTCCATACATTGTTAATAGAATTGTCGGTATTAAAACAATCTTTGTTATTTTCGTAGATGTGAGGTTGAGACATTTTGTATTTTTCGTTGTTTTGAAGGTCGCAGAGGATGGTTCTTGTGTGGTTGGATGCGGTAGAGTTGGTCCATGTGGTGCCTAGGGGGCGAAGAACCGAAGCGATCCCCATTTTAAAGCCTTGGCCAGGTCCGATCAACCCTTCCGATAATGGGACACTATCTGTGAAGCCAACATGATTGTGAACTGCTGCATGTTCAATCTAATACTAGCATATTGAGCAAGCCTAGCCGGTATATGCCACTTTACAAAACACTGCCGTGGACAGACCCACCTCGAAAATCGATCCCCCTCAACATACAGTACTCGCAATTGAATGACGTTTGTGAACACGACTGCTATTTCATGCCGTCAAAATCTAGCTTTTTTGCTTAGATTTTGGTGTTATGCAATACCGGTCGTGTTCATAAACGTCATTCAATTGCGAGTACTAAAACACAAAACACGCGGTAGTCCCAAGCTGCTAATGCCGTAGTGAGGCTGCAATGAGAGTGGGACAATTAATATTTTGTGTCGTGTTGGCACTAGGGCAGTGTTGATCAAGCTCTCCTTCTTCCAGCTTCAAGGAGGCCTATCGCAGCTATAATTCAAAAGCGGAAGACACGCGGTCGCTCCGGAAAAATGCCAGCCCTTCTCTGCAATTGCGCAGTTCTATTTTGAATGGCCTTTCGTTATCCCACACATCCGAGTAGTAAACCGTGACCTATTGAGGCATTGGGGGCGTGAACCAGGGGAGTTAACGATATCCTGGAGTTTTCGCGTTATAACCTCAGGGGCGAAAGGATGGAGTTTATTTGTTTTGTTATTTATTGAGTAACTTTAGGTTACATGACCGGGACCGGGTGACATATCTAGTGTACACGCAGGTCTTAGGTATGGGTATTTCTTTTTTGTTTCTAACTAGGTTCAGGGTATTGGTTGGAGCAAGGGGGATTCTGGTTGATTGGTATCCTGGGGAGAAAGACGGGTCCGAGTGCATAGGTTGGAAGCGGATAGGCAGACCAGGGCAGACAGACTGAATGCTACAGAAAGGCCTTTAAGAGTTATTAGTTAGGTAGCATGTAGTCGGCGCTTGATTAATATACCGAAAAGTTTGATATAAAAATAAAAATAAAAAAGTAAAAAAAAAACATGTGTTTTCGTACAAAGGGTTGCCAAGTAAGTCCGTAGATGGTAGCAAGAAGAACAAAAAGACCGAATAGCACACAGTGTGGTATCGTATTTTTTTCTGTTATCCGGAAATCCACCAAGACCGGGCGTTGCTTAAGGTTGGACGGTGCATGGAGTCAGAAATCGCCCCTTTCAACACACCCACTTAACATGGTAACCACTGGCTGATTTTAGGTGTCCAGGTTTCCAACACTAGGTGTGTATTGCAACACACTCAGCCGCACTGTTGCAGACACCTAAAACCCCTCACACATCACCATGTTAAGTGGGTGAGTTGTAAGGGCCGATTCCTGACTCCATGCACCATCCAACTTTAAGCAACACCCGATCTTGGCGGATTTCCGCATAACAGAAAAACATACGATCGTATGTTGCTACGTTTTCCTATGCAAATAAAAACGATGTCTTAGACATCCCTGTTATCCACATCTTGTACGAAAACATCTTGCCATCTTGCCTGGTGCTTGTACGAATGGCACTTGGAGTTGGGAAAATTGCCTAGATTCTTAGTTAGGCTAATAATTGATTTGGACTGATGTAATTGCACTCTATTTAAGTATGTCACGGGGTGGCGCCAGCAGCAATGTGGGAGAAGTGCGTAACCCCCGCGACCACAGAGCGGCCAAAAAAAAAAGCGGAGCTTGGAGTTACGCGTCCCCTCCACAGCTTCTTTCAGTATACATGTACAGTACCGGTATTGTGAATAGTTGCTGCGCCTGCCGGTGCTGTATACGGGAATTTCAGGTGCCCGGCGGGATGCAAGTAAAGGACACTTTTCACTCCAAAATTTTGTACGGTATCATACATGCTAACTTATTTTTCTCCGCGAGACCCAAAGCTGATCTAGAGGTAGAATCCATTTGCAGATGAGGGTATAGCGAGTGCTTCGTCAGCATCCCCGGTAGTGATTGGGCAGACACAGGTTTGTGCAACGCCAGAGCCTCATGAGTTACCACCCCCGCTTTCCTCAGTTCCGAGAGTTTCCCCTATGTCCCAGCAGAAGTCTGATTCTCACTGCGCACAATCCCTCTCTAACCCTCATGAAAAAGGGAAAGATACCAGACCATAGCGCTGATGTCGTTCCCGCAGCAGATCAACAGTGGTTTTAACTTGTTCAACAGGAATGACTACCGGTAGTTCACCAAGATCGTCAACTTTATTACCGAAATCGACGCTGAGGAGCATTAAATTCCAAGTTCGCTATCACCACACAAACGAGAGGAGAGCACTCGCGTGTGTGCCAGCCGACTCGATAACACGGAGAGTGGGCACTACTCGAGTACAAACCAGCAGGTTCAGAAAGCGATAAGATGCGAAACATGCTTGTGTTGATACAATCTTGCTATGTTGCGGGAATCTAGGAGTAGGGGAAAGCTACATCAGGTAGGAAGTGTTGTCTAGAGAAGGGAGGTGCAGATATCGCTGACGATCAGCAAGTAATAGTTCCCTAGCTATGGGTTCCTGCGCGGTCAGGCTAAGGGGAAAGACATTACCGTGGTGGGGGAATACTGCGATTTCCCTACCTAACAGGAATAACCTACGACATATGTGCTCGCCGCCGTCACCAGACAATTAATTAGTATAGGAGAAATCCCGAGACATACGGGAAGCTTTCCAGAAGGCCGAAAATCAGTTTGGCAGGCAAGGTATCCTACTTCTAATTATTTATGGAATTAGTCTGCTGTCGTTACGCGCACTTGGAAGCTCTGATATCGGAGGAGAATGTCTTAATCTTGATTCTATTTCCCCACTCAGAAGGAAAACAGGCATCATTAAATACATAACCCAGAAAAACTTTCGCATTCACCATCTTCCTTTCTCAGCCTCACTTTCCTCACGATAACATCGGCCGCGCTCCTTCTCTTCCCATCTAACCCCGCCTTACCTCTTCTCTTCCACTCTCTTCGCTTCCCTTTGTTTCCCTTCCTTTCTTCATTTCCTCTCTTCTCTTCACCCTGACTTCATTTCGCTACCAGCTCCTACTTCCTTCTCCGACTTCTAGATTATTCTTCTTTGTCCTTTATGCGAGAGGTAATGAATTCCAGAGATGTTAGGTAGCCGTTGTTCCTAATGCGCCAAGGTTATGCTATCGCTCACATCAAAAAGTGCCGGTGAACCGGAATACCTCCGAGTTCGTCGGGAAGAAGTGTATAATATATAAACAACAAAATCAGTAATAAGCATCACTCTAAATATGTTACATTCTACTCCGTTAGAATAGGGGAAAAAAGAGAAAGAGAGATATAGTACTGTACAAGACCAAAGCACCCGCCGCCGGAAAGTAAAACTCAAGATATATACTCTGCCAAAACCTAAAGCTATTCTATTATTGAACGAAGAAAGAGATTGCAGATGAGTGAGAGAGGTTAACTAATCCAAAAGAAAAAAAGAAGAAAAAGTGAAAGCAAAAAACAAAAAAACATCTTAGAACACTGCGCACAAAGCTCATATTCGTCAGAAAGTACTTGTACCAACTGTATCAACGACTGATCATTCCCATGGGACAAATGAAAAACTTTAGCAAATCAAGCGGGGACTCAATTACCGGGCGCTTCAAGAATTTTGGGCTTGAGGAGTTCTACGACTCTATGGTGCCCGTTTTTGGTGGCGAGTGTGAGAGGTGTTTGGCCGGATTTACTGGAGCAACCGGGGTTGACATCATTCCGCCCCAGCAGTAGATCCACTACCCCTTCACGCCCGTTCACCGCAGCCCACGAGAGCGGCGTTTGGCGATACAAGGTGTCTGGGATGTCGGGATTGACATCGTTTCTCTTTGACAACACACAGGCAGGCACAGCGGATCTAATCCTTTAGGGTGGAAAGGCACAAACTTTTATTGGTTGAAGCGCGTATGCAGATCAGGAAACCTTCTGAATAACAAAAGAACAATAAAGATAAATCGAGGAAATAAAAAAGGCAAAGATGGAAAGACAGGCGACTGAGCGGAATGATACTGAATGAGCGATAACTAAGAAACAAACAAGGCGGGAGAACCAGCTTCCTTATATCCTTCAATGGGCAGAGTCTTCTCCCACAACATACTGCCTGCGCATGCTGAGATTCGCTTCTATCCCTTCCGCTCCTGCAGCATAACTTCACCCATTACCGAGTCTCTTCCGAGGTGAAGGATAAATCGCCGAGGATACTTTTTCGGACCGAGGGAGAGGTTGGTACTCGGCTACCTTCGATAGTACTGTTTGATGTGAGGTAAGTGGTTGTTTCGAGTGGTTGCACTAGATATGCAGAATCGTCCTGGGTGCTTGTATGAAGCTAATATTGGTGAAACAGACGATAGTATAATAGTGCGGGATGAGGTGTAAGGATGTTCGGTTCCAGTTCCAGAACTGAGAGCAATGCATGTGGTGAGCAGCCAATAATCGTTTCCGTCTAACACTCCCGCTCTGCGAATCCACTTTCACTCTTCCCTGTTCCTAGCTAATGCGAAAAGAAAAATAAATCAATCAAGCAGTATGCGAAAGGAAAACATAAAATTGTGTAAAGAAACAGTAAATAAAAAAAAAGTAGAGTAAAGCATCTCCCACTGGTTCCATACATATCCGTCTTATCGCCTATGTTTCATATATTCCCATCTCTTTGCGAAATCGTTCAACTTTCTCTCGCGGTAATGGCTTGGTTAGCAAATCAGCTATCATGTCGCCGGTGGGTAAATATTCTAGTTGAACTCGTTCCTCTTCCACCTTTTCTCGAATGAAGTGCTGTTGAATACTGATGTGTTGAGTGCGGCTGTGGAACTCTGGGTTTTTCGCCAAAGCCATACTACCTTGGTTGTCAGCAAATATAGTGATTGGGTCCTTATTCCCTTCCTGTCCGGTAATCGCCGCTAACTCCTCCATAAATCTTTGAATCCAAATCGCCTCCTTACATGCCTGCGTGAGTGCCATGTATTCGGCCTCGGTCGAAGAAAGTGCAACCGTTGCTTGCTGCTTGCTCGACCATGAGACTGCAGTGTGAGTTGTATTTGGTCGCTTGTCGGATAGAGTGCAGACATAAGCACCTGTACTTCGGCGAGTAGTACGGTCCCCAGCCCAATTAGCGTCGCTGAAGAGATGAGCTGTAGGGGTGCTATCATGAGCAAATAGGCCAAAGTGCAATCCATGTGTTCGAGTCTTGCTAATGTAGCGGAGTAGGCGCTTCACGGCTTTCATATGCTGTTGTCCTGGGTTTGAACTAAACTTGCTAAGTGCTCCCACTGCATATGCGAGATCAGGGCGTGTACATCATCAGCAAAATGTAAAAACCACTCCTGGTCCAGCAGGGGGGGTCATGGTCCCCCTGGTCCTCCTGGTCCACCCTGATCCACCCTGATCCAGATTTTCGGTAAAATATCCAAAAGTGTGGATCAGAGCGGATCGTAGTGGACCAGGTGGACCACGGGGACCACGACCCCCCTTGGTGGACCAGGAGCGTTCAGGACCACCTTGGACCATGCTCCGACATTTCCCTGATGATAGCATTAGATACATAACGCTTCCAAGCATACTACGGTATAGGGTGGAATCCTCTTGGGTGGGCTGCAGGCTGGTGAGGTCGAGGCCAGGTTCCATTGGGGTGGAGACTGAATAGCAATCCTGTAAGCCGAATCGCTCCAGAATGGTTTCTATATACTGGTCTTGGCAGAGGGTGATTTTGCGGTCTTCGGCTTCTCGTAAAATGTTCATTCCTAGGAAAAAATGTGCGGAGCCTAGGTCCTTCAAGGGAAACCGGGCTGCGAGTTCCTGCTTGGCTTCTTTGATGTCGCAAGGTTTGCCAATCCATAGCACATCATCAACCCAGATTAGGGTCCATAGTGGTGAGTTTTCATGTCCGATACGGTAGTACACTGCGTAATCCTCTGCTGATCTCTTGAACTGACATTTCCCTATTAGGAAATCATCCCAAGCTTTATTCCAAATACGACCAGACTGCTTTAGCCCATAAAGCCCCCGTAGTAGTTGGCAGACTGGGTTTCCATTCTCTGCTGGTATAGTCGGTGCGGATACCCCTTCCGGTATCTCCATGTAGATTTCCTCCGTTAGCTGACCGAGTAAGTATGCTGTTTTGATGTCCCCTTGGTGGACTTCGTAGTTGTAGAAAGCGGGGATGGCTAATAGGATTCGTAGAGATGTTAGTTTGACCACTGGGGCATAGGTCTCCAAGTAGTCGATTCCGTATTGTTGTGTGAACCCCTTTGCTACAAGTCTCGCCTTGTATCTAAGGATTTCACCATCTGCTCCTCTCTTCTCCTTAGAAACCCACTTGCACCGAACAGCCTTTCTTCCTATGGGTAGTGTTGTTATCTTCTAGGTATCGTTTTCGTTCAGGGAGGTTAGCTCCTCATTGATGGCTTCTTTCCACTTTTGACTATTTGGTCCTTGAATTGCTTCGGTATAGGTCGTAGGTTCCGTCAAACTCATTGTGTGCAAGGCATGATAGTTGTAACTATCGGGGTTCACCTGGTGGATCGCAAGGTTAGAGAACCGTTCATCATGGAACCGGGTTTTAGAGAATGTTCCTGCATTCCACCGTCTTGGTCTTTGGGAGTAGACTTGCTCCTGGGGTTCTGGGGAAGCTTCTCGGACTGGGCGAACTTGAATTGTATCCGGTAGCGGCGTGTCACTGGGGAAGGCACCTGGTGTATGACCGGGTTGTGGGGTCGCAATAATCGGAGTACGGCTCTCAGTTCTAGGGGACTCCGGGGTTGGTGGTTTAGGTTCAAGTGTATCAGCCGCTGACGTAGTGCTGTAGTCATTTGAACTATCTTCAATCGATATCGGTACAAGGCCTGGTCACACCTTCTCCAGTATGGTTTTCTTCGCTTCCTTAACTAATGTGAGATCTCTCGTTACATGAATCCTTCTATTGATTAACACACGAAACTGATTTGTTCCTGCATAGCCAGTAAAGGTACATGGGATGCTGTTTGGTTCCCATTTCCTCCTAAGCTCCTTAGGTATGTGGTTGTATCCTTTCGCTCCAAATGGGATAAGAGCTCCAAGCTTCGGTCTTGCACCGGTAAAGGCCTCCAATGGGGTCATGCACTGCTGGAGCGCGCTCGTTGGGCTCCGGTTCTTGAGGTACACTGCGGTATGTACGGCCTCTCCCCACATTTCATCCGGTAGGCCGGCAGCAAATAGCATGGGCTTTGCCCTACCAATAATCGTTCGGTTCACTCGCTCAGAGACCCCATTCTGCTCGGGACTGTATGGCGCAGTCTGCTCTCTGACAATACCAGCTTCCAAGAGGAGCTTGCTGAAGGCCGTGCTGGTATACTCCCCTCCCCCATCACTTTGGAATCGTTTGATCTTTTGACTGTATTGGTTCTCAACCTCCGCTTTATAATTTCGAAAACAGTCTATCACCGCTGACTTATTCCGAATAGTGTAGACCGTTGTATATCGTGAATAATCGTCTATGAAAAGAAGGAAATACTTTGCGCCTCCCAAGGAGGTTGTTGCCATTGGTCCTGCCAGGTCACTGTGGATCAGTTCCAGTGGACCAGTTGTTCGATGAGTAGCTGGATTCGAGTTGGGCTTTCGGGTTTGCTTGCCTAACTGGCACGATTCGCAGACTGGGGTGGTAAGGGGTCCTTGAACCTGGATATCAGTATCGTTCTTTGCTAACTGCTTTATATCATCAAAGCCTAGATGTCCCAAGCGTTCGTGCCACTCAATTAGCGTTCCTTGAGGTATAGTCTCCTGGGCCTGATTTGCGGTAATCGGTGAGATTTCTCTACTTGGGTTTTCTGTTGTCTGTGCTGATAGGATGTACGAGTTGTTTTTCAACCTTGCTACCCCAACTTCCAGTCCATCATGGCAAATACTAACTCCGTGTTCACCAGAACCGCCGAACACAATCATTCCGCCTGCTTGTTGAATACACCTGACTGATATCAGGTTATTAGGTCCTAGACCGGGGACATACAATACATTCTGCAAGCGAATTGGGGTTTTAACTCCTTTCCCATTCCAAACAGTAAGTTTAACTTCTCCCATCCCTGTGGCGTTCATCCTCCCGCCATTGGCAATACTAATCTTTGCCTCATGCGATCTGAGGCTTAGGAATAGTGCTTCCTCAGAGCACATATGATGTGTGGCTCCCGAATCGAGTATCCAATGTCCGGTCTCTCTGTCTTTTCCGGCTGCGGCAGTCCAGGCCCCGATTTGCTTGCTTCGAGCCTCATTTCCAGTTTGCATTCCGTCCTGACTCTTCTTGGGACAACTTCTGGCCCAGTGTCCCTTCTCGTGACAATGGAGGCAGCTGTCCTTGTCAATCTTGGGGAAACGATTTCTCTCGTAACTTCCCTCTCTCGCAGTCGAATTTGTATTCGATTTTCCTCCAAGTCTAGGTGGATGGGAACTTGTAAACCTCCGTCCACCTCTCCCGCGCCCTCTACTACCACCATTCCTATTCGCGAAGAATGCACCGTTTGTGGTTCCTGAACCCCCTAGGGGCTTACCCTTTTCGCCGATAAGTTGCTGATGTTCCAAGATCAGCCTGTCACAAGCGTCGTCATAAGTAATATCTTCAAAGTTTGGGCTTTTGAGATTGCGGTCCGGAAAGGGTGGTATTGGATTGGTAGGTGTGCGAGCAAGACATAAAGCTTGTCTTTTTCCTCCTGCTTTTCTCCGGCGTTCGCCAACTGATTAAACAGCTTCTCTGGTTTCGCGATGTAGTCAACCATTGGTTCGTCACTGCATCGGACATGGGATAGCTCGCCTCGAAGATACCATATGCGGGCTTGATCTTTGCCTGCATATCGAGCTTCAAGCTTTGTCCAGAGTTTGCATGGGTCGCGTTTGGTGGCGTATAGTTCACGATGGTTACTGTCCATAAGGCGACCTAGAAGTCCTCTCGCCTTGGCTGTTTTCTCTGTCACATCTTTGTCAGTACTGGTGCCGGATGGAGATTTGGAAACAATCCCCCAGTATCCTTTTTCTGCAAGAATATCAATGACGGCCAAGGGCCACTCCCGATAATCAGTTCCAGGGGCCAGTGGGCGAATGCCGGTCCCAGACAGGACGTTATGTTCGGATGTGAATCTCGACATAGTAGATGAGTCGAAAAAGCATTCTGTGATTTGAGGAGTAGGAGTTCGCTGTCTAGAGCTCCGGGCTCATAACCTCTTTGACAACACACAGGCAGGCACAGCGGATCTAATCCTTTAGGGTGGAAAGGCACAAACTTTTATTGGTTGAAGCGCGTATGCAGATCAGGAAACCTTCTGAATAACAAAAGAACAATAAAGATA
>Ga0307507_10007124_pt1 | contig 16530 bp, 19 predicted proteins | sample 7_EM_MG_FD_207223 | JGI IMG/M metagenome (GOLD analysis project Ga0307507, IMG submission 207223) | Populus trichocarpa ectomycorrhiza microbial communities from riparian zone in the Pacific Northwest, United States - 7_EM | ecosystem: Host-associated > Plants > Roots > Unclassified | place...
CTTCCAGTTGTATTTCCTCTTGTCTTGTGGATCCGATCCTTCCTATCATTCTGGCTTCTTCATCGAAAGCCACCGTTTCGTCCCATTCAAACATGTCAGCGATGCCTTCATCCTGAACATGGTCTACACATTTCGTGTGTTCGAAACACCTTTTTTCAGGGGTTTAAATGTTTTTTATCGGATGTTCGTGGTGCCACCACCCGAACAGTATGATCATATCATATTTGCCGGCGTCGGCAATTTTCGCAGGAGACCATCGTCGTATGGCCATTGGTACCGATTTCTAATTGAATCTGATCTGAATAGTATTTTCCCCCGGTGGAGGAAACTTCGCCCTTGAATCCGGTTATTTTATGCGGTTTCTCCCTTATTTCGTAAGGAACCTTGAGGGTGCGTGCGGTGCTTTGGTTTAGTAGAAATATGTCAGAGCCAGAGTCTAGTAAGACTCTAATCTTATGCCGTTTGTCTGATATGACTAGGATGGCATTTCCCTCAGGGCACTTGTATTGCTGTGGATTTGGTTTGTATTTTGTTCGCTTGGGGCCGGGGCCTCGTGTCTCATAAACTCTGTTCATTTTGGTAACTTTTTTGGGGTTTGTTACCTCGCCTGCGTAGTTTCGGCTCATGAAGCCTGCTCAGACAAACTGCTTTTCTCTTTTTCCAAATATTTTTGAAAATATATAAAATAGTTTGGTGATGGTTGGGGATCTCTGATGATAGTATTTTTCGTGAAAGGTAAAATCCTGGCTGTTTGTATATCGGGCAGCCCGCTACTAGCGGTCTTTATTCCCTGCCGAGGGATTCCCATATCGTAGGAGTAGTTAGTCTGATAATTCATGCTTTGCAGCTCGGATGCTCTTTCCGGTATGACCGACTTATTCACACTTATCGGTAGTACGAGGAGTCTACCTTACCTCTCGCCTAATTCCTCCAGCCCGAGCTGAAGTTTCTTCATGAGGGGGGTAGTGGTTCTGTGTGTGCAATGAACGTGCCCAACTACTATGAGAGAAATCGTGAGGTCGCGCGCTTCGTCCTACATGACAACCAAATGGGCTGTTAGGTTGTCGAGTGAGTGCGACCCATAGCACTGGTGGGTTATTTTTTCCTCGTGAGATTCTGTTCTTTTAATCGTTTTTGATCCTGTGCTTTAAGACCTGCCTCTGGGGACGATTACGCTGGTGTCACTCTCGTCTGATGCCAGCTTCTCACTCATCACATTGGCTCGAGTTCCGTACTTGGCTCTTTTCTTGCTGTCTTTGTGTCCTCTTAGGTTTTCTACTAACGGTTGTTAGTCCTAGGGGTCCCCTCACAAAGTGGAACCATTTTCGGGTCGTGTGGCTCAAGGTGGGTTCCTACGCTGCTCTCACGAATTTATCTGGGATATAGACTTCTGAACATCTTCGCCGTACAACACCCAGGTGCTACCTGACTCCCAGTCGGAACTTATCACGCTTTTGGGACCGATGCACTCATAGGGTATGAGCTGAAGGGTTCACTTCAGATTCTTTCGATTCCCGGTTCGATGGCCGGACTACCCACATGCCGTCGCCAGTGGTGCCACTGAGCTTATAGCTCCTCATCCTCCATAAAGGTGCATGCTAGTGGCCTTTGGCTGGCTTGCCGCGAGGTTTCTCCACGGCTATCCTCAGCCCCGGCGGCTACCCTTAGCTTTCGAGGCGTTGGGTGGTTCGATCTTCCTCCTGGTAGCTTGAACGATTTCCTATGGATGGTATTGACTCGAATTTCTTTCTGACAGTGCTTCCATCCGTGGTTTGTTAGGGTGCATCTGGTGCATTGTCCCTTGGCCTTTCGTTCGTTGACTATGTTTTGGTCGATACCGGTGTGCGCGTCGGCCCAAACTCGATGCATAATTTTCTGCCGTGGCGCCGCCTTCCCTTTCTCTACCTTTTCTTTCTTTTTCTTTGCCTGATATACCCTTTTCTCTTTAGCGGTATACTTAGGTTTTTTCGTTGTCTTTGTCGCTATTGGCTCGTCACGTTTCCTTTTCCCACTTGAATTCGACCCCGAGACATTATTGTCCTTAAGCCTTTTTCCTTCCTGGAAATCTTCCTCATCACGGACCGCTTGGCGGAGAGCTTCTGTCCAGACTCGGTCGTCGGCGTATTCTTGATGCATTGAGATTCGCCGTACAGCCTCGTCCGGTATTTGGTCTGTTATTAGTTTTCTGAAGGCGATTCCAGTAACTTTGGCCTTTACATTCCAATTTTCGAATTCCAATAAAAATTGGTTAATGACATTCTTGTATCGTACTTTGAACATGTCTCGCAGAGCTTTTTCTTCTCCATGTGTGGGACCGAATCGACGTATAGCTTGTTCGGTAAAGACATTCCATAATTCATAACCTTCCTGTCATATATGGCCTAATTCGCCGGTCATTTAGTTCCGGTAGGTCATAGCGAAGAATGCTACCTGTGATCCTTTGAGTTTGGACAAGGAGTATTTAAGACGATCCGTCTCGTCCTGCCACTGGTATGGGTTTCGATCGAAAAGGTCCTGGCAGGTAGTTAGCCAAAACCGGATATCCTGGTGTTTGGCGTGTTCGTATTCTGATGGGGGTTGCGCTGGACGTTTCGTCGTCTCTCCTATGGCCATTCCTCAGGCCCTGGCAAACCGTATTTCGTCCTCCGTAGCTTCTCCATATTTCTCCTCAGCAGTTTTCTCCTTTTCTGCAGGCTTCTTAATTCCTTTGTCGGGTCTCTCATCCCGCCGTCCTCTTCTCTCATCGTCGCTGCCTCCTCCTTCACTATCTCCAGGATCAGGGGTGCCCCCCGCTTCCCCATGCATTGTAGGGGGGGGTCTTCCTCCGCCTCCTCCTCCTGTCGCTCCAGCACTTTGTTCCGGGGTTGGGTTTGGCCGCTCGCCTTTCACTTGGCTCATCAAGGAGGTAACCGCCGTAGTTAACTCAGGTATGTGGCTCTCTTGTCTTTCTCTGGCTTCTTTGTTTGCCTCCAACTCGGCCATCATAGCGTTGAGTATTCTTTCGTGGTTCTGTAGTTCTACTTGATGTTGGGCTTTTGTGTCTAGTAGTTCCTGTCCCGACTGCTCATCCCTGCCCATTGCCGCTGCCCCTTCCGCTTGTATAGTTTGGTGAAGGTGTGATGTAACCTGTTCATGTCGGGTTAGACGGCTATCTTGTCCGTCCATCCTCCCACCAACCCTCTTGAGCACGTCTTGCAGCCCCTTTGTTGCTGCTTCCACCTGTACCATGCTGATATCTATTTGTTCCAGCTCCGTTCCTATGTATCTAGCGCCCCTCATTATGTCCTTTTTAACCTTGCTCAGTTCTCGTACCAAGTGTTGGATTTGGGGTGTAAGGGACTGGAATGCTAGGTGTTCCTGGTCGATGCTCTGGACTAGGTTGTCCTCGTACAGGTGTAGACTTCGAGGGATACGGTCAAGTCGTCGGGACATTTCAGGAGATAATACTAGTTCTGCGGGTGCTTGAGACTGCTGAGACTAGGACCGTGTCATCGCTGCTCGCTGGAAGAGTCCGGGGTGGCAGGCCGGGCGATATTCTGGTATCGGTGGATCTGGCGATCCTTGTGTCTTGTGATGTCACCGTTGGACTTTGGGACTGAGAGAGTTCGTCTGTCTCCATAGCATCTGGTCCTGCCCCCTCGGGGTTAAACCTGGACATTTTTGAAGTAGGAAAGTGACCCTTATCCTTCTGGTGATAAAATGAGTTTTTGATTGAGTTGCGATTCGTATTTGTGATCGATATCGCTCGTTTAGTCTCGGTAACGTAGAGAATAACAATATACTGTTATGGGGGTAGTAATATTCTAAGAACTACCGAATATCCTAAGCCCGATCGTTGGTAGTTCAGAAAATACGTCTTGGGAGACGAAACTCAAAATGGCAGAATAGTAGGCGAAAGGATAAATATGTGTTTAACGTGTATATATTGTTAAGGTCTCTTCTCCGTTGCTTGATGATGGATAGCAGCTATGGAGACACCTCAATATTTATATTCCGCGTCTGGGTCTTCGCGGGCTACATAATCCTTTCTTATAACTAAGTATCTATTGTCCACCTAGCTCGACTTCTTTGAAGTGGCAACCCAACTTGACCCTGAACGTCAGTTATCTTTCTACTCTCGTTTGTGCAACTTATTGCCACGTATGCCTCTCTCATGGGGAGGGTGTAGTGCCCGTCCGCCTAGATGGCTATACGAACATCTATCCGTTGCTAGAATAGATTTACGAATAATATCCATGTGTTCGCATGTCAGACAATTTTTCGCTTGGATAGAAGATGGCCAATCCTCATATTGTTGGCTCCGTTTTGACCTGGTCTGCAAGAGGCATTCCTTAGTCTTATCCGGCATTACACGACTCTTTCCTATCGATCGAACCAATGGTTGCGACTATAGTTATCGGTCTCGTGCCAACAATCCCTTTGGGAGTTCCCCGACTCCCTTTCCGAGCATAGTGCATTCCTAATGGTTTCTGGGCGTCTTTCCAGACCAGGGAAGCCTAACTAAGGTAGATACGTCCCGTGAGTTTGTAGCGACCTTTCGCTACCCAATCTTGTAGTGGGTGTAACTCTATGCGATGTCTTCTGATCAGGATGCTTTCACTTGCATCAGGTGCTCTGAGGTCTCCTCTCATATATCCTGCGAACAGGAACCGGTCGGACGGACGGCCGCGACATATACGGTGTTTCAAGTAGGGTCTTCTTTACTGATGTTTTTGGTGAGGGGACGCAACTTTCTAGACGGCGTATGGTGACCTACTGTCCCAACGTCGGGCCGGAGGGGGGTGTTGCTAAGTCTTTTTTACTGGTTTGTTCGTGAAGGTAGGATAACTTGACCGCCTTATCCTTCTAGGAGCTCTGTGGCTAACAGTTTCAATCCGTGGTTTGTTAGAGTACATCTAGTGCATTCTCCTTTTGCTTTTTGTTTGTTGACCACTTTCTGGTCGATACCAGTGTGTGCGTCTGCCCAAACTAGATGCATCATTTTCTACCGCGGCGCCGCCTTCCCTTTGTTTACCTTTTTCTCCTTTTCCTTTGCCTGGTATGCCCTTTTCTCTTTCGCGATATATTTAGGTTTTTTCGTTGTTTTTGCCATTCTTAGCTCGTTCCATTTCCTTTTCTCATTTCAATTCAACCTCGAGAAATTATCGTCCTTAAGTCTTTATCCTTCCTGGAAATCTTCCTCATCAGGGCCCGCTTGTCGGAGAGCTTCCATCCAATCTCTGTCGTCGATGTATGCATGATGCATTCACATTCGCCATACTCCCTCATCGGGTATTTTATCCCTGATTCATTTTCTGAAGCTGATTCCGATAATATTTGCTTTAACATTCCAATTTTCAAATTCCACTAGAAATTTGTTAATTTCATTCTTGTATCAGACTTTCAACATTTCTCGTAGGGCTTTTTTTTCTTTATGAGTGGGACCGAATCCATGCATTGCTTGTTCGGCAAAGACATCCCATAATTTGTAACCTTCCTATCGTGTATGACATAATCCGCCGCCCATTTGCTTCCGGTAAGTCATAGCCAAGGATGCTACTTGCGATCCTTTTAGTTTGAACAAGGCGTACTGGAGAGGGTCCGCCTCGCCTTGCCATTGGTACCGGTTGCTAAGAAAACAGTCCTTGCATGTGGTTAGCGAAAAGCGGATATCCTGGTGTTTTGCATCTTCGGATTCTGATGGGAGTTGACCTGGACGTTTCGTGCTTTTTCCTATGGCCTTTCCCAAGCCCAGAAGAAGGGTATTTCGTCCTCCATAGCCTCTCCGTATTTGTCCTCATCAGTTTGTTTCCTTTCTGCAGGCTTCGTATTCCGTTTGTCATGTCTCTCATTCAGCCTTCCTGGTCTCTTATCGTCACTTCCTTCTCCTTCACTATCTCCAGGATCAGGGGTGCCTCCTGCAGCCCCATGCATTGTGGGGGGTGGTCGTCCTCCACCTCCCCCTCCTGTTGCTCCAGCACTCCGTTCCGGGGTTGGGTTTGCACACTTCCCTTTCACTTGGCCCATCAGGCAAGTAACCACCCCTGTCAACTCGGCTATGTGGCTTTCCTGCCTTCCTCTGGCTTCTTTATTGGATTCTAATTCAGCTCTCATAGCGTTAAGCATCCTCTCGTGGTTTTGTAGTTCGCGTTGATGTTTGCCTTTTGTGTCTATCAGTTCCTGTCCCAACTGTTCGTCCCTGCCCATTGCCGCCGCCCCTTCGGCTTTTATGGTCTGGTGGAGCTCTCATGTGACCTGCTCATGCTGGGTCTGACGATTGTCTTGTCCATCCATCCTTCCACTGACCCTTTTGAGCGCTTCCTGGAGCCCATTGGTTGCCACTTCCACCTGTACCATGCTGGTGTCGATTTGTTCTAGCACTGTTCCTATGTATCTGGCGCCCGTCATCATTTCTCTTTTGACTTTGCGCAGTTCCCTTACTAAATGTTGGATTGGGGTTGGCAGGGATTGGAACCCTAGGGGCTTTGAGTTGATCCTTTGGGCTAGATTGTCCTTGTACAGGTGTAGTCTTCGGTTGATGCGGTCCAGTCGTCTCGACATTTCAAGAGATAATAGTCGTTCTACTTCTGTCTGAGACTGTTGGGACTGCAACAGTCCCATCGCGGCTCAATGGAAGAGCCCGGGTGGCAGAGTGGGTGATATTCTAGTATTGGTGGATCTAGCGATCCTTGTGTCTTGAGATGTCACGGTTGGAGCTTGGGACTGGGAGAGTTCATCTGTCTTTATGAGATCTGGCCCTGCTCCCTCGGGATAGACCTCACCATTGTTCGAAATCGGAACATATTTCTTATCCTTTTGGTGATGATAGGAGTTTCATTGTGGGTAAAGGTATGGTGAGGTTGAATGAGTTGATATAATTGTAATTCGTATTCGTGATTGATATCGCTTGTGTGTCTCGGCAATGAAGAGAATAACAATATACTGTTAGGGGGGTAGTAGTATTCTAAAGACAAGCGAATACAGAGAGCCCGTTTGTTGGTACTTCGGAGAATACGTCTAGCGAAACGAATGTCTAGGTAGATTTTTAAAGTAGGTAAAGCGATAATTATTTGTTAACGTGTATATATTGTTAAGATCTCTTCTCCGTTGCTTCATGATCGATAACAGCTACGAAGACAGCTTAATATATATATCCTGCGTCGGGGTGTTTGTGGGCTACATAATCTCTTGTTATAACTAAGTATCTTTCCTTCACCTATGTTATGGGGGTAGTAATATTCTAAGAACAAGAGAATATACTAGGGCCAATAGTTCGTGATTTGGAGAATACGTCTAAGGAGGCGAAAGTTAAGATAAAATGATAAGGTAGGTGAAACGATAAATATTTGTTTAACGTATAACTATTGTTAAGGTCTCTTCTCCGTTGCTTGATAGCTGATAGCAGCTACGAAGACACCTCAATATTTATCTTCTGCATCGGGGTCTTCGCGGGCTGTATAATCTCTTCCTATAACTAAGTATCTTTCTTTCACCTAGCTCGACTTCTTTGAAGTGGGAGCCTGACTTCACCCTCAACATCCGTTATATTTCAACTCTCGTTTGCGCAACTTATTGCCATGTATGGCTGTCTGTCTCATGGGGAGGGTGTAGTGCCCGTCCACCTAGATGGCTATACGAACATGTATCCGTTGCTAAATAGATTTACGAATAATCTCCACGTGTTCGCTAGTCATACAATTATTCGCTGGGATAGCAGATGGCCAATCTTCATATTGTTGGCTCTGTTTTAACATTTTTTGCAGGAAGCAGTCACTAGTCTTAACCAGCATTACACAACTCTCTCCTATGGATCGAAGCAATGGTTGTGACTATAGTTATCTATCTCATGCCAACAATCCTTTGGGAGTTCCCCGACTCCCTTTCCGAGCATAGTGGATTCCTACTGGTTACTGGGCGCCTTTCCAGACCGAGGAAGCCTAACTAGGGTAGATACGTCCCGTGAGCTTGTATCCATCTTTCGATACCCAACCTTGTAGTAGGTGTAACTTTGTGCGATGTCGTCCGATCGGGATGCTTTCACTTGCAGGAGGTGCTCGGAGGGCTCCTGTCATATATCCCGCCAGCAAGAACCGGTCAGACGGACGGCCGCGACGTATACGGTGTAGCATGTAGGGTCTTCTTTACTCGTGTCTTTGGTAAGGGGACGCAACGTCCCCGGCGGCGTATGGTGACCTACTGTCCCATCGTCAGGGCTGGACGGCGGTGTTGTTAAGTCTTTTTTTAGAGGTTCATGCGCGAAGGTAGGGTAACTTGACCCCCTTACCCTTCTGGGAGCTCTTTGACTCAGAAGCCCCTATTCTAGCACACTTTTACCCAGACCGAAAAACCATGATCGATATAGAGGCTAGTGACTTTGCACGAGGCTGTATCCTTTCCCAGTACTGGGGAAAACAATTACACCCTGTTGCGTTCCACTCAGGAAAGCTCAACAATGCGGAACGGAATTACGAAATTCATGATAAAGAGTTATTGGCAATCCTGGAAGTATTCCGCGAGTGGAAACAGTACCTATTGGGAGCCGACGATCCGGTGACGGTATACACCGACCTCCGGAACCTGCAATCCTTCCTCAGACTGAGGTCTGGAACCCACGACAGATCCGATTGGCTCAAAGGCTAGCCATGCCATTTCCAAATAGTATACTGGCCCGGCAGCAGAGGGGGCAAGCCAGATGCATTAAGCCGGCCGCCAGAGTACTGCCTTGCAGAAGGAGCTACGCATCGCGAACAGACAATCTTGAAACCAGAACATTTTGAAGTTTCATATTGCCACAAAAAGGACCGAATTCAGGTCAGCCTTGTGGAAGGAAAAAAGCGAACAACAAACCAGCTCAGAGTAAAACGACTACAACAAAATGCGATAGTCCCAACAAAAGGTTCCAGGATGGCAGCAGGATAACACATTCACGCCTTCAAGGATGGCACCATACAAGCCCAAAGACAGATCTTAGTGGATACCCTAATTGCAATAGGACTGCCTAGAGGAACATACGGCAGGCTGGCAGCAAGACGTGGCATGGCAAGCAAATATGGAATAGCAGCGGGCGGCGGAGTAATAGATGCGGATTACACAGGAGAAGTAAAACTGGTTTTACGGACCCATGGGAATACCAGTTACCAATTCAAGGCAGGCGACCATATTGCACAAGTAATTGTGAAAGAAATCCAACACACGATGCGAGGGAAATCGATAACCTTGAAAACACGTAAAGGGGAACTCGGGGACAAGGCTCCAGCGACATGGGTCCCAAACAGCTAATTATGTATCAAGAACTCAAAGTCACAATGTGTTTCATAAACCCAGACCCACACGACTACTCATATTTTCACGAGGATGATATTTATACACACAGCAGCCTACGAGAAGAAATAATGATACTCTCCAGTGCCATTATTACAGCAATACAAATGCAAGCGATAGACGCCTAATTTCCGGCAAGAATAAGAGCGGCCGGAAGCGAAGATCATACCTGGACGGCACGAAAAGGGGAGCTAAGGCAATTAAAGGACAGACGGGAAACACTACCAACGAACTGCGAGTTAGAAGATGGACAACTCTATTACAAATATAGATTATTAATCCCTTCGAACGAAGCACTCTTGACGGAGATCGCAAGAGGATGTCACGACTCAAAGGTAGCTGGACACTTCGGACAAGAAAAAATGATCGAGCTAGTCAGGAGCAACTTCTATTGGGAAATACTCACCGAATGGATCAACAACTATGTCCGCTCTTGCGCTGAATGTCAACATAGCAAAACTCCGTGACACTCGAAGTATGGATTACTCCAACCGTTAGAAATACCCTACCCGGCATGGAGATCCATCTCCGTGGATTTCATTACCCAGTTACCCCAGTCCCAGAGCCAAACTCAGATCATGGTAGTAGTGGATCGTTTTACGAAAATGGCACATTTCTTAGGCTTAGCGAAAAATGCAACCGCCAAAGACATTGCAGCTACCTTCGTTAAAGAAGTTGGGAAACTTCACAGACTGCCCTCCGAAATCCTATGGGACATCGACAGAAAGTTTTCGCGCAAATTTTGGGAATCCTGAGGAGAACAATTAGGAATCAAAAGGCGCATGTCGACTGCATGTCACCCACAAACAGCCGGACCAACCGCAAAGACCAACCAAGTACTGGAAGGTTACCTTCGAAACTTTGTCAAATATGACCAAAACGACTGGTATCCGCTACTCCCGTTAGCTGAATACGCCTAGAATAATTCCAAAGCAAGTGCACACAAACTAACCCCCTTTGTCGCCAACTACGGGTTTCATCCACAAATGGAATGGATGAAGGAAAGAGCAGCTGACAACCCAGGGGCTACAATGCATACGCACTGGATGCAAACAGTGCAGGGGAACACGAAAACAACTCTCCAGCAAACAAGAGAGGCCATGAAGAAATACTACGACCGGTGAGCGACACCAGAGCCCGACATCGAGATAGGTGACTTGGTAATCTTAAAACACAAAAAACATGAAGAGCAAACAACCAACCAGCAAGTTCACCCCACGATTGTACGGCCCTCTTAAAGTCATAGAAAAAAAAGGGAATAGGGCGTTGAAACTCGATATCCCTGCTCGCTGGAAGATCCACCAAGTATTTCACGTCTCGCTGCGGGAACCCTAGAAAGTCTCTGACCGACCCAACTGCGAAGAACCCACACGAGAACCAGAAGACGTCGAAGGTGACCTGGAATGGGAGGTGGAAAGAATCGTTAAAAGGAAGATAAGCACCTACACGAGAAAGGTCAGAAGAGTAAACAAGGAGTTCAAAGAACTCTGATATTTTGTAAAATGGGGAGGATGCTTAGAGGATGAAAAATACCTGGAAACTACCGGAGGGGTTGGAAAAGGCCAGGGAAGAGGTGGACAAATTTCATAGGAAAAACCCGGAGATGCGGGGGCCGAACTTGGCTGTGTAGTATGAGAAAGGATTTCTACAAGTGGACTAGTAAACGCTTCTGGTTTTTACCCCTGCGATATGGAGCTCATAAAGCATTAAGAATGTATTATAGTGAGACAAAAAGTATTCGCGACAAAACTTGAGAGAAGGGAGCTCATGTTAGGCACAGAGATCTCACAAAGATCAGAGGGTCTAGTTACCCTACCTTCACGCATGAACCTCTAAAAAAGACTTAGCAACACCCCCCTCCAGCCCCGACGTTGGGACAGTAGCTCACAATATACCGCCGGGAAGTTGTGTCCTCTCACCAAAGACATCACGAAAGAAGACCCTACTTGCAACACCGTATAGGTTGTGGCCGTCCGTCTGGCCGGTTCCTGTTCGCAGGATATATGAGGGAAGACCTCAGAGAACCTGATGCAAGTGAAAGCATCCGGATCGGACGACATCGCACAGAGTTACAACCACTACAAGATTGGGAAATGAAAAGTGGATAAAAGCTCACGAGACGTATCTACCTTAGTTAGGCTTCATCGGTCTGGAAAGACACCAAGTAACCAGTAGGAATACACTATGCTCAGAAAGGGAGTTGGGGAACTCCCAAAGGGATTGTTGGAAGGAGACCGATAACTATAGTCGTCACCATTGGTTCGATCGATAGGAAAGAGTTGTGTAATGCCGGTTAAGACTGGTGAATGCTTCCTGCAGACCATGTCAAAATGGAGCCAACAATATGAAGAGTGGCCATCTTCTACCATAGAGAATAATTCTCTGACCTGTGAACACATGGAGATTATTCGTAAATCTATTTAGCAACGGATAGACGTTCGTATCGCCATTTAGATGGGCAGGCACTATACCCTCCCCATGAGAGAGGCATAGGTGGCAATAAGTTGCGCAAACGAGAATTGAAAGATGATGGATGTTTAGGGTCAAGTCGTGCTCCCACTTCAAGGAAGTCCATCTAGGTGAAAGAAATATACTTAGTTATAGGAAGAGATTATGTAGCCCGCGAACACCTAGAGGGGGAATATAAATATAGAGGTATTTTCGTAGCTGCTATCATCTATCAAGCAACGGAGAAGAGACCATAACGATTGTTACAATCCTCTTCTCTTCCGGTGCTACTTGCACCATGTAAGCGATAGTCTCCTAACGTTCACTTCTTCTTTAGCCCGGTAGGTGTTGCGATAGCTAAGTCCGTTGACTCCTATCTAGCAACGTCGATCGCTAGGCTCATATAAGACAGTCGTGTCTCGGTTCCCGAGAGCCTGATAAAGAGCTTTTTCTATTGACCGTATAGTGTATGAAATAACTTAGATGCTTGCGTGGAGAACCCAAATCCCATGCCCCGAGGGTCCCCTTTTTTAGGGGTTATTCCCTCAACCCTAACCCTGCGTGACTCATACTCTGGCGTCTCGTGACTCATGACATAGAGTGAGTCATAGTGTCAAATCCATCAGCTGACTCGTTCGAGTCAGCTGCGTCCTATCTCGCGACCAATCAAAACTCATAAAACAACTAAACATGCCCTAACAGGGTCACATGCATGAAACCCTTGACTCATAAATATGAGTCATGTGCGAAATACATAAACCACATCACCACGAATGTATGTCAAGTTAAATATCAACCAATAATAACAAACCAATGAGACGCTATTGTGTTGTCATGTGACAACCTATGAGTCAAGTGATCTCATAGCGCGATAGATAACAAACCAATGACTAATAACTATTAGTCATGTGAAAGTCTGCCATGCTTAGTCACCAGTTGTGACACTAGCTGCCTTCCCCCTCATGTATGAGTCCGACGATGCTAAACTGCTTCTTTTCAGCGCGTGCCTCCGATTTGGCGACTGCTCTGTTTGCCTAGATTGTAGGGTTGTGGAAGTTTTTCCTTCTCCTTGTCGAGTCTTTCGAGGTCATTGTCTTTGGCCACAATGATTTGGGTAGCGCGATTGAGTTGGCTTCGTAGGTCCGAGATTTGCCCTTCCATGGCTTCCACGTCTGGAATGGTTTTTTCGCTCCCCTCTCTCCCCCGCCGTGTCCTCACGGTGTTTCTTTTCTTGAGTTCCTTTGTGTCCTTTCCTGACAGTCTCCCTTTTTCTCCCACTTGTTGGGGGTAGTAGCCAGGGTCCACCTTTTCCAATCGGTTGTCGTTGCACTTGTCGTTGAAAAAATGCTCCCAGCTCGTGATTTGGTGATGAGCCCTTCTGGCCCTTCGCTGACGACGTTGTTGGGGGGCCCAGTCCTCTCCTTGGTTTGCTTCAATTTCTTGTCGCCAATCGTGGTTGTGGGCGACGTTTGGTTGTTTCGATCTCTTGTTGAATTGTGGGTACCAGGCTGACCCTTGCTTTTTGCTGAGATGGATTTGGCATCCATCGGCCGTGCAGTCCATCCAGTTCATGGAGGCGTGCGCCACCTCTCTTCTTGGGAAGCCCGAGTATTCTGGGCTAATGGGGGTAGCGTTGCGGGCGATGCGCTAGGCGTCACTCTCGGGCTGTGTGAGTGTCGTTCTTATTTGACGACGGGGGGATGTGCGGAGGACGATCTGTTAATCGTAACATGTATCCACTCTGGGCTTTCCGGGGCAGCGCCGGTGGAATCATTGGACTTTGTGTTCTGCATGGTTGAAGTTTTCTGCGGGGTACCAGACTTTATCGTGTTCTGGTGAGTGGCCTTTCCACTTAGCTCGATATTGGAGCTTGTTGTAGTGGAGTCTAGAGTCGATAATTTCTTCGAGTTCGTATTCGTCTTCTCCTTCTATCTGAATAGGAGGGGCGGGTTCTTTTATATCTGAGGGGAATAGGTTGTCGTGGTAAGGTCCTAGGAGGGAGATGTGGAATGTATTCTGTATGGCCATGGAGGGTGGTAAGGCCAGTTTATATGTGCTTATCCCAATCTTTGCCATGATTTTAAATGGTCCGATTTTGTTATCGTCCAAATCTTTTGATGGTTGTCTGGTCTTGATGTTGTGTGGCAACAGCCACACCAGGTCTCCTGACTTTTGGTTTGGATCGGGTTTTCTGTGTAGATCGTAATACTCTTTTTGTCGTAATTGTGCGGGCACCATCTCGTTTCTTATGGACTCATGTAACTGAGTCATTTCTTCTGGTTTCGTTTGCTTTCCTTGAATCAGATGACCGATCATCTCCTATTCGGGGTTGATGCCGTAGTTTGCAAAGAATGGTGTGTTCTTGATAGTCTCTTGATATCCGTTGTTTTATGCAAATTCTGCAAGTGGTAGGTAACCACACCAATCGTCTTGTTGATAGTTGATGTATGATCGGAGGTATTGTTCCAATATAATATTAATCCATTCAATCTGTCCCTCTGTTTGTGGTTGGAAAGCCGTGCTGAGTCTTCATTCGTTTCCTAGTTTTCCTCTGGTTTCTTTCCATAGGCCAGAGGTGAATATTGTCCCCCTGTCGGTGATGATATCATGTGGTAGTCCGCCTAGTCTGACTATCTCTTTAATCAAGATATTGGCAAACTGCCGTGCATCGAGGTCTTTCGAGCATGGAATGAAATGGCTCATTTTGGTCAGCCGGTCGATGACTACCAGTATGGTGTCATATCCGTCTGATTTCGGCAGGTCCGTAATGAAGTCCATAGCTATTGATTTCCATGGTCGATCGGGGCCCTCGTTTGACTGCAGCAATCCGGAGGGTGCATGTCGCACTACTTTGGTTCTCGGACATGTGTCACAATTTATTTTGAATTGTTTGATATCTTCTGTTATCTTTGGCCAATAATATCGTTGGCTGATGAGTTCGTTGGTTTTTGCCGTTCCGCCATGTCCCACTTGTGGGAGTTCATGGTGTTTGGTGATAAGAGTGGTTCGTATCCCTTCTTCATTTGGTATCCAAATCTTTACTTGGTACTATAAGAGGCCGTCCTTCCATTGGCATAGCCCCAACGCTATTCCTTTCATTTCTTTTGTTCCTTCCTCCAAGTGTCTTTTGATGTCTTGGAATTCTTTGTCGACGTTGCTTGCCTTCTGTAGCTCTCCCTCGTCTTTGTCTTGGAATTCTGTTGTTTCCAATATGTCGAGCTTGATTTCTTCAGTCTCTGGGATATCCAAGTATCGTTCTTTGGGCAATAAGATTCCCACCTTTCTTGTGAGTCCCTTGTGGCCTGCGGTGTGTAGGTCTCCCTCTCGTCTTGTGAGGGCGTCTGGCTTTCCCCCTTCTTTTCCTGGACGGTATTGGATTTTGATGTTGTATTGACTTAATTCTTGCATCCATCGTGCTTGTCGTTCCCTTAGTTCCTTCGTCGTCATGAAGGTTACTAAGTTCTTGTGGTCTGTCAGGACCCGTACCGGCCTCGGTCTTCCTCTTGTGTAATGTTTCCATTCGTGGAACGCCTGAACTATTGCCACTAGTTCCTTGTCGTGTATATCATAGTTGCATTAAGCGTCTGACATTGTTTTTGATCAGTATGCCACTGGCCTCCATTGCCCATCCTTGCATTGCTGAGAGAGTATTCCGGAGTAGACGTATTTCGAGCCGTCTGTTTCGATCTTGGTCGGTTCGAGGGGGTCGAAGTAGACCAGTACTGGTGCTGTGGTGTGCTTTGTCCCTAGTTCGTCGAATGTTTTTTGTTCCTTGTCTCCCCACTCCCAGTTGCCGACGCATTCCTTTTTTGTCCTTGCGTATAGTGGCCTGGCTGTTCTGCTGAAGGCTTCTATAAATCGTCGGTAGAAGTTGCATAACCCTAGGAAGCATTGAATTTCCTTGATTTTCTTGGGTGTTGTCCAATCTCATATGGCTTGTGTCTTAACTGGGTCTGTCTTGACCCCTTCTTGTCCAATGATAAACCCTTGGTAGTCTGTTTCGCTTTGGTGGAATTCCCACTTGGATGGTTTGACCTTCATTCCCATTTTCGTATTGCATTGAGGATATTGCTGAGGTCTTTTTCGTGTTCTTGTAGGGTGTTCGAATATATCAGCACGTCATCCACATAGACGATGCAACACATGTCGATGTGTTCCACAAGAACCTCGTTGATCCATCGTTGGAACGCTGCCGGTGCATTGTATAGTCCAAATGGCATGACTAGGTATTCATAAGTTCCTAACTTTGTTGAACAGGTTGTTTTCCATTCGTCTCTTTCTCTAATTCGAACTTGTAGTATCTGCTCTTGATATCCAGCTTGGTGAAGTATTTGGCTCACCCTAGTTTGTCTAGGGCTTCACTGATAAGTGGTAGTGGATGTGGACCTTTTTTGGTGACTTCGTTGAGTGATCGGTAATCAGGGCATAGTCTGAGTTTGCCGTCCTTTTTCTCAACAAACATGATTGGTGATGCCCTTCCTGACTTCACTCTTCGAATCCACCCACGATCCTCATTTTGTTTGATGTATCGATAGAGCTCTTCCAGTTGGTCGTAAATGAGGGCGTATATCTTTTTTTGGGCACTGTTTTTCCATCTTCCAGGTCGATTCCTAGGTCGATGCCGGGTCGGTGGGGTGGTACTGTCGTTGTTTCTCTTTTTTCGAATACATCCAGTGTAACCGATACAGGTTACTGTTTGGTTTCGAGTATCGTTTGATACTCAGTATGTTTTATGTTTGGTTTCGAGTATCGTTTGATACTCAGTATGTTTTAGTTATTGTG
>Ga0307507_10007125_pt1 | contig 16529 bp, 4 predicted proteins | sample 7_EM_MG_FD_207223 | JGI IMG/M metagenome (GOLD analysis project Ga0307507, IMG submission 207223) | Populus trichocarpa ectomycorrhiza microbial communities from riparian zone in the Pacific Northwest, United States - 7_EM | ecosystem: Host-associated > Plants > Roots > Unclassified | place...
AACGAAACACGTCACACTATACGTTAAAATATATGGCTCCCATGTGATTTACGTCCTCACATTTTCATTACTTTTTAACTCTCTCTCGAGTGGCTTTGATAGTCACCAAACTGGACAATATTACATGTACTCGCGATAGTGACAATTGAATTATTGGCAATGGAAACATCGTTGCTCGTGATTGTAAGACATTGAATGTCTGAAAAAATATGCTGAAACTGTAATTTAAGAAAAAAATTATTTTTTTATTTTAAAATTATTTTTTTATTATTTTAATATGTTGATATTAAAAATAAAAAAAATATTATCTTAATATATAACTAAACAAAAAATATTTTAAAAAACATATATCCATATATCCAGACTGTTAGAGAATAATATAAATCATATCTTGAGAGACTTTACCTAACAACTTAAACTATTGATTTGAGATGTTTTTTGATATGATATCAGAGTCTTAATGACCAAACGGTCACGAGTTCGAATCTCATCATCTCTATTTATTTGATAAAAATTAATCACAAAATATTTTAAACATGTACGTATACAAGTTTAAAGATAAAAGTGCTTTCATTTTTGACAAAACAAGTGTTCCACTCAAAGTTAATATTTGTCTATTTAGACAGTTGAATGTTGATTTTTTTTCTCTTCAAAACATCACAATAAGTTTTTTTTTTAACAATCAAAAATATATTTATAAAAATAGCATGGTTTAAAGAATTGCAGGTGTGGTATGTGACTTTAGATATCACTTTAAGTTGTTGATCCAAAAATTAATAAAGTTTATAATCCAACAGATATTATATACTCTTTATAGTAGCTGGAGATTGCATAGACAGACCCCCCCCCCTTTCTACAGGCTCCTTGTAGTGCAATGATTATTAATAATAAATATAGTTTTTTTTGGCACCCAACATGATTTATTAATTATACTAAGTTTCAGTACAAGAGAATGCTATCCAATACGTATAAGGATAGCTTTCCATATATATACTATAGCAACAAGAACACAGAAAAATATACCACAAATACAGGTCTTGGACATTGCACGCAGGTAATATCAGAAAATTTTCATTCATGGAAATAAAAATAAAAATAAAAATAAAAATAAAAAAATAGATTAATATAGTTTTTTGGTAACTAACGTGATTTATTAATAATATGATTCAGTACAAGAGACTGATTATTTATAATAAGATTTAGTACAAGAGAATACTTAGCAACAAAAGCACAGAAAAACACAGCAATAATACAGGTCCTGGCCCTTGCACGCAGGTGATATCAGACCCGAGCCAACACATTTATCGATGATCACCTCCTCAAATATATTTAGTTTAGTGTAACTAATCGATGGAATTACAAGCTACTTCTTAGCACCTTAAGGCCATGAACAAACAGAGAATCAAATATCTCCATTTCATGTTTCTTCAAAACTAAGCCGATTTCAACTCCACCACTTTCATCTCTGCTTTCCATCATAGAAAGAGATTCACCAACGTCTATGGTTGTAATCTCTACATTCGTAGGCTTGCCCCACCCAAAATCTGCACCATACTTCCCAAATCGGTTTGTCCCTGCAACTAGAATAATTCGAACTCCTGGTTCCACATCCATAAATGGAACCCTCCCCTTGGCTAGCTCTAGAACTCCATTTTCTAACCCTTCGATCATCTCATTAAGCCTCTTCGCGGCGTAAACAACCCCAGTTTCTTTCAGGAGATGTTCCGCTTCAACAAGTACATCACAAGAAGTAACACAGTTACCGATATAATTCCTAGATAATGGAGGGTTTAAACGGGGTCTACAATCTGTTGTCAACCCAAACTTAACCTTATTATTATTTTTCAGGCCTTTCGCTTTAACCATGCAAACCAATGTATATGCATATGCAAGCACATATGTTGAGAAAGGTTTTGATTGATTTCCATTTTCTAATTTAGAGAGTACCCTCTCACCTAGCTTCTTTATGTCTTCACGAGAAAATCCGAACGTCGCTCGTACTACATCAGCTGGAACTGGAAATGGTATTGGCTCCAAACTTCTGGGGTTGGCATCTGAACCTGGCAGTTTCAGTCCTAGCCAGTAGTTTAAATATCTCATTTCAAGCCCTTCTGAACCCGGAATGACTGTTCGGTCAAAAGATGGAATTAGTTCTTCTGGTAACGAACTAGGGCTTATTTTCACATTTTCATCTAGATTTCTGCATATGTAAGCCCATGAATTCATAAACAAAGATATGCTTCTACCATCAAGAACAGCATGGTTAAGGGTGTAACTGATGGTAAAACCTTTGTTTGGAAACAAAGTGATTTGGAAGGAAAGTATGGATGCTTTAGTATCAGATACGAACAAAGGTGCCAAATACGGATGTGACTCAGAAGCATAGCGCACCTCACTGTAGAGATGGTCAAAGTCTTCATTGGACTCGGCCACTGTAAGCAAAACACCATCATCTGCAGTATTGTACGTGATGATGGGTTTTTTTGAATTTTGCGGCCAACTAAGGTAGCCAGCAAGAGGAAGGAAATGGAAGAGAGTGATAGAAAGTGAGTGTTTGATTTTGGGAAGGATTTCTGTCTTAAAAAATGTATTGGTTGATTCTCCGAGTTTATAGAAGAAAATGCTTTCAACCGGAGGGAATTTGAGGTTGAAAATGTCAGAAAAATTGAGAGGAAGAGAGAACTCAGTGGGAGTAGACTTGAATGAGCTTGAGAAGGGAGGAACATGGCAGACCTCGAGTATATTCATTGGCCTTGATAATCCCTTGACTCTTATCAGAGTAGAAAATATTTGAGAAAGAAAGAAGAAGCTTTGTGCAAATGTTATGGAGTTTTGAGAGGCTATATATCCTTTCGTGGCCTCATAAATATTATTAAAAACTCATGAATGGCATCATATAAGATATTTATTTATCAAGTAATAAGATAAAGGTTGTTGGAATTCACTGTTAACCCGAACCTAACATTGTAAATTATAATATTAATTTATAGTGTATTCTTTTTTGTTTTTTTACATTTTTTTTTATTTTTTAACTCATAGTGTACTTTCTTTTTTTTGGTTTTTTTTATTTTTTTTTCTAAAATTATCTTTGTCAATTTTACTTTTTTAATATTGAACTGGTTAACAATTTAGCTTTATAATTTTTTTTCTTTAAAATACTGTGGATTGCTACGGTGTTTTTCCACATAGTTTTTCTATTTTATTTTTGAAAATTATATTTGTCAATTTTATTTTTTTAATATTAAGTTGATTGAGAATTTAATTTGTAATGTGGATTACAATAGTAATCCTCAGCGTATTACTTTTTTGTTTCACTAACAGTGTATTACTTTTTTTTTTCCAACTGTACTTTCTTTTTTTTTCTTCTAAAATTATCTTTTTTAATTTTATTTTTTTAATATTGAGCTGGTTAAAAATTTCTCTTTGTGATTTTTTTCCTTTAAAATACTGTGAATTGCTACAGTGTTTTCCCCTATGGATTTTCTATTTTATTTTTTCATTTTTCAAAATTATATTTGTCAATTTTATATTTTTAATATTGAGCTGATTGAGAATTTAGTTTTGTATTTTTTTTTTAAAACATTGTTCATTGCTACAGTGTTTCTTCACATGGTTTTTTTTTTGTTTTTGTTTTTTTTTTATGATTTTCTCCAAAATTATCTTTTTTGGTTTTATTTTTTAATATTGAGCTGATTAAGAATTACAGTTACAATATATGAGGAAAGCACTGCAGCTTTCCTCGCAAATTACTGTGGATTGCTACAATGTTTTTTTCACATGGTTTTTCCTGTTTTGTTATGTTTTTTCCTAAAATTATCTTTGTCAATTTTATTTTTTAAATATTAAGCTGGTTAAGAATTACAATTACAAGTAAATACAAGTAAGGCTAAATTATGTAGGGAAAACACTGTAACTTTCCTCACAAAACACTATGGATTGATACAGTTTTTCATCATATGGTTTTTTTTTTCAGTTTCTTTTATGTTTTCTTTTTTTGTAATATTTTTTTTCAAAATTATCTTTGTTGATTTTATTTTTTTAATATTGAGCTAGTTAGAATTTAATTTTATAATAAAGCTTAATCATGTGGGGAAAGCACTGTAACTTTCCTTACAAAACACTGTGGATTGCTACAGTGTCTCTCCACATGATTTTTTTTTTCTTATAATTTTTTTTTTTAAATTGTCTTTGTCAATTTTATTTTTTTAATATTTAGCTGGTTAAAAATTACAATTATAAATCATTACAAATAAGGCTAAATCATGTGGGGAAGCACTATAGCTTTCATCACAAAACACTGTGAATTGCTACAGTGTTTCCAACATGATTTTTTTCCCTATTTTTTTTGTTATATTTTTATCTAAAATTATCTTTGTCGATTTTATTTTTTTAATATTGAGCTGATTGAGAATTTAGCTTTGTAATTTTTTTCTTTAAAACACTATGAATTGCTACAGTGTTTTTTCACATGATTTTTTTTATAATTTTTTCAAAAATTATTTTTGTCGATTTTTTTTAATATTGAGTTGTTAATAATTGTAATTACAATAAAACTAAATCATATGGGAAAAGCGTTATTGTTTTCCTCATAAAACACTGTGGGTTGCTACAGTGTTTCTCTAAATGGTTTTTTTATGATTTTTTCTAAAATTATCTCTGTCGATTTTATTGGGAAAAACACTATAGTTTTCCTCACAAAACATTGTCAATTACTACAATGTTTTTTCTTATGGGTTTTTTTCCTTCCAAAATTATCTTTGTCGATTTTTTTTAATATTAAGTGGTAGAGAATTTAGTTTTGTAAGTTTTTTTGCTTTTAATTAACAGAAAAGCTAAATCATGTGGCGAAAGCACTGTATCTTTTCTCACAAAACACTGTGGATTGGTACAAATCATTTTGTTCAGTCTCAGTTTTTTTTATCACCAACACAACTTTTTTTTTGTCATGAAATATTGGCTTCATCATACCTTTAGTTTCTATTACTTATCTAGCCCTGTTTCACAATTTTAACACTATCAAGTGCATTTGTTTTATAAGCCCGTGGCAGCGCACGGGCATACCATCTCATAAGGATTAAATCTTGAAAAAAGAGATTTTCCTAGTACTGGCAAGTTGACTTTCCCCGTTTAAAACATGTAAAAAGTATAACATAAACATTATTTCTTTTGAAATTGTTTGGTTTTTAAAGTATTTTTTTTGTCTTAAAAAACATTAAATTGATATTTTTAAGTGTTTTTTTAATAGTTTTAATATGATGATGTTAAAAAAAAAATCTAAAAAAAATTATTTTGATATATTTTCAATTAAAAAAATACTTTTGAAAATACATCATGCACAACATTAACCATACACAAACTTACATACTCTCTCTCTCTCTCTCTCTCTCTCTAGCATATACAAAGTGGAAATATTCAGGTAATAAATTATAAATTGGTTTTATAAAATAAAACTTTATTTGTGGTTTAACAAGAAATTAAAAGGACTAAATTTAACAAAGATAAAAAAAAAAACCCAATTCAAATATTGGCATGAAAAATTTCATTTTTTACTCTAAAGTGTGGTTTATTTATTATTTGGTCCCTATTGTTTTAGCATTTCACATTTCATTCTCAAACTTTATTTTTTTATGTTTCAGTCCCTGAATGCTGAGAGAGGAGAGATAATGTTATTGGAAAATATTGAGAAAAGAGAAAGTGGTTGTATGATAGTATTCTAGCTATCAAAAAAATTATCTCTGTGTCAATGGGTTTGTCTTTTCAAAAAGAGTTCAATATATGTGTTTTGTCCTATAAAAATGAAACCTTTAAAGTTTTTTTTTAATTCGTATACTTTTTGTTTGAGAAAATTACCCATCCAAATCACGATTACCCGCAATCGTTTAGAAAATTATTATTTACATTCATGAACTTTGTTTGTGCGCTAACACTTAATATCCTCTTAAAAAGGCTAACAAAAGATACCTAATTATTTACATAATTACCATTGTTTCTTATTTAACAACTAAAGAGCCATTAAAGCTAAAAAATAATGAAAATGTCATCAAGTGACCGTTGCTATTTTTTTAAAAAAATAGCCATTGATGAAGCCTTTTTAATTACAAAAATACCATAATCTGCAAATACTTAAATGGTCTAATTCCATTCCATAACTATTTCCACCCATTTTTAAAACATCATATTCTTTGTTTGCCTCACCATTGCCGACCATAAGCAATAATTTATCATCAACCATTGCAAAATTCCAGCCACACGAGTAGTGATGCGCAAAAAGAGATATTAACACCTTTGCACAAGACAAATCAAATGCTTTTGGGTTTGATTATGGTGAGTGAGAGAGATAGGAAGAGTCTTGCTTGAAGAGAGAGAGAAGAAGATAGAGAATTTGATATGCATTTTTAACCATTTTTTATTTAACATATATAAAGGTATTATAGTCAATTCATTAGATTTGAAAACTTCTATTGACCTAGGATGTAAATGACAAAATACGCTGATGAAAAAACTACTGCAAAGACATAATGGTAGTGGCCGTTCGTGGAATAGTGTCAAATTCAATAGCAGTAGCAAAATCAGTAACATTAGGCAATGCGAGTAGTGAGCTGATATGAGTTTGGACTTGGACGATAAGAAGTCTAAAGCAGGCAACAAACATAGTTGATTTGGCAGCATAGACTGGTAGTTATATGACAGTGTAGAGGGTTGTTACGACAATTAATATCATGGCTTTATAAGGGAAATGAGTGTCCAGATCATGAGGGTATGAGTGCTGAACATGGGGGCATGACTGAGATTGCTCCTCAAGACACTAAGATCATGATATCATGGGTCAAAATCGCCCACTAAGTTCATGGGAACACGGGGGAAAAGTGTCTCACTACTTCTTTAAAATTAGGGATGATAGTTTTATGCTTAGTAACCTTTCATATGCTTGTCTATAAATAGGTTAGAAGACTTTGGCTGTGTAGGATGGAAGTTTTGTGCATAACACACGCATACGAATTTGTGTATTTTCTTTGTTGTTGAGATTAATAAAAGTTGAGAATTTTTCTTGAATATGTTGTGTACTAATTTGCTACCTCTTTACTTGTGTTTTAATATCCCACATCGGCGGGTGAGGACTTGGGGGAGGGTCTTATATGAGCATGCTCACTTTGACTAGTAAGACGCGTTTTGGGGCCATGCGTGACTGCCAAGAACAAATACGTGAAGCCCGTGGGCCAAAGCGGACAATATTTTACTAATGGGGCAGGGTGTTACAATTTGGTATCAGAACCCGACTCACTGTCTATACGATGGTGCTGACAGGGTTATCAGTCTCTTTAAGAGGGGTGGATTGTAATATCCTATATCGGCGGGTGAGGACTTGGGGGAGGGCCTTATATGAATATGCTCACCTTGACAAGTAGGATATGTTTTAGGGTCATACGTGGCTGCCAAGAACAAATCCGTAAAGCCCGTGGGCCAAAGCTGACAATATCTTGCTAGTGGGGTGGGTTGTTACATACTCAACTTGTTTAAAACTTGTAAGAGTGGGGAAAACCTCAAAGGTGCGGGAGAAACTTAGTCATAGGTAAACACGAGTGTAAAGGGTTAGGGAAGGCTGAGTTTAGTGGGACTAAACTCTCATATAGGAGTATGGAAAATCTTAACAAGAAATTGACCCTGTGACAATTGGTATCAGAGCGCAGTTTGTGTTCATAATGAAACAACAAATAGTTTTGTGGCACAGAAGATGGAAAAATTTATGGGACAAGACGAATAATGGTTTTGTTGATGCTATTTTAGGAAAAACTTCCAGTGTTTCTTTGGGCAGAATCAGTGTCTAAGGGCTTGCAAAGTTTGGTTGCTTAAATTCGTAATAGGTGACGCAAAGTGATTTCAAAGGATCAGATCAAAGATGGGTTTTGATTTGGCCATCATAATTGTTGATGGTAGAAAAAGTTGGGTACAAATATCAGTGATGAGACTACTGAATTCTCATTTAAACCTATAGTGGGGGAGATCAGAAAGAAGAATTTTAGTGGGGTTAAATCCTAGTATGTTGTTGACAATGGATAATGAGATAAGAAAGCAGAAGGTAAGGGGTTCATAATCAAATTCAGACTGTTACTCTTTCGAAGAAAATTACTTTGTGTGGGATTATTGTTGTACTTGTGCATAACAACTAAGTCGGGTACTTGTTCATATGGCCAGCCTAATAAAAGAAGATTTGGTGTGTGGATTTTTTTATATTGTGGAGGTAGAATTTGATAATTTTGTACATTTTGATGATTGATTGTTTGAGGTTATGGAAGAAAAATTCACTCACTAAGTCAAGAGACTTGGTCATGTGGCTAGACGATTCGGGGAGGATGTTGTTTGGTCAGACTGCCCAGGATAGAGGAAGAATTAATGTCTTCGGAGGGAACCTTGATGATAGATAGTATGGGGTAAAGAAGATAGAGCTGAGGATTGGGTCACGTAGGATTTGGTAAAAAAAGACAAGCCTTATGGTGGAGGAGTTAGCTTGGCCAACTGCTTTAAGTAAGGTAGAATATGGAAGCAAGACATTTATGCTATAAATATGGCCAACAGAAAGGCCATACAATGATGGGATTATTAGGAATTTTAAGTATCTTGATGATCGACTGTGTAGGATGAATGATTCATCAACCGAGTCATGAAGGGTTTGGTTGAGGAACCAAATCGAAACAAGGATATTTGATTTGGTGAGCTACTTTGGTAGTGAGGTAGAATCGAAGTAAAACATCGGGAATTCAAGACACCTTGATGATAGGGACTGATTGAGGTGAAGAATTTCATAGCCAAGTTGTGCAGAGATTTAGTTGAGGAACTAGACTAGATGTATTTGGTTTGGTGTGGTGGGAAGACAATACAATGGTGGTATGGTATTGGAAACTTGTACACTTTGACACGAGATTGATCATGGTGATAGATTCGGTAGCCGAGTTAATGAGTTTGGTTGAGGAGCCAAAATCATCGATGATGATGATTTGGTACACTACCTATGAAAGGTGGTAGTAGGGTATGTATTGGACATCTTGATGTTGTGCGTTATTAAGGGTGACAAAGATATAATACCTGGCCTTTGTTAGGTTATCATGTTGTGAGTTTTCGGTGGACGAAACATGCGACAAAGGCTGAATTAGTATGGGTGTTATTGCATCGATGAAATCTTATAGGATAATGAAGTGTCTTAGGTACAATAGTAACATGTGAAGGACTAGGTAAAAAAGGTTAATATTGTAATGCTATGCATGTGTATACTTGGGCAGGGCTAGGACTTGTTGCAAGAACTTTGACATAAGATTATATTGATCATTGAATTGAGTTGTCTCATTTTGTTTTCAGGTTTTATATGGAACAAGTTGGAGAGTTGAGTGGATTTTATGGGGATTCATGTGATTCTTCAAAGTGGTTCTGTATGCTATTATTCATGAGGAAAATGACAGAAGCCTTGGATGCTTAAGGAAGTGTCTAAACTTTATGAAAAAGACTTACAGGTTGATGAATTGGCACGTAGGATTTCTATTAAATGAAGAGAGCTTGTGTGTGGCTTAGGGGAGTTGCATACGATTCCTGAAACGGCATGACAATATGTGACAATATGTTACAACTTTATCTTTGGCTAGAGAAGATCGATGAGATTGATCTCAATGCTTTGGGTTGGGACCCAAAGTGTGTTTTGACTTTGTGGGAAACAAGCAGGACCCTATAGAAGAGTTTAGTCATAACTTGTTTCGAAAACAGGTTTGCGATAGGATTGTCAATATTGTTATCATCGTAGATAGTGTTCTGGATTTGAATGAGGGCAGAATCGAGAGGCTTTTTCTGTGGGACATAAATTTATGACAGTGGGCAGTTGTGATGCAGGGGTATCCTATGTCTTTTCGATGAGGGCGTTAGTTTCGTTTAGTGGGGGAGGTTTGTAAAGGAGTCAAAATTCAGCATGAATACGCTAACGAAAACACTGTAGGACAATCACAATAGGCAATGGCAGTCAATGGGATAATGTTAAATTTAACAGCAGTGGCAAAATCGATAACATTAGCCTATGCGAGTAGTGAGATGATGTGAGTTTAGACTTGTACAATAGGCAGTCCAAAGCAGACACTAAACACAATAGATTCAGTAGCATAAACTAACAATTACGCGATAATGTAGTGGGTTGTTACAACAGTTATGATCATAACTTCATGGGGGCAATGGATGACCAGATCATGGGGGCATGGCTGAGATTACTCCCCAAGACACTAAGATTATTGGTCAAAACCACCCACTAAGTTCATAGGAACTTGGGGGAGAAAGTGTGTCACTACTTCTAAAAACATAGGGATGATAGTTTTATGCTTTGTAACCTTTCATATGTTTGTCTATAAATAGGCTAAAAGGCCTTGACTGTGTAGGATGCAAGTTTCATGCATAGCACACATATACAAATTTATTTATTTCCTTAGTTGTTGAGATTAATGAAGGTTGAGATTTTTTCCTGTATATGTTGTACTAATTTGCTATCTCTTTACTTGTGTGATTCTGCTTGTTTACAACTTGTGAGAGTATGAAAAACTTCTTAGGTGTGGGAGACACTTAGTCATATGCAAAAATGAGTGTAAAAGGTGAGGAAACGCTGAGTTTTGTGGGATTAGATCACCGTATATGGGCAAGAAAATTTCAACGAGAAATTGTACTATAAAGGGTAATCGCAATTTGAACAAAACTATATGATGTTAACTGTAATTTGACCTTTTTATTTTTAGAGAGATTAAAGGTTGTTTCAAGGCTGAAAATCTGTTTGTTAAGGTTTCAGGTAAAAGCAAGTTGAAAAATAGATTTTAAAGGTCCCAAAACTCAGACCTTGATTTTCTTATCATCATAGGTGAATAAAAAATGGTACAGAAGATGACAGGTCATCTATTATAGTAGACAATGTGTTGTTTGTTTATTAAACAAATAGAGAAAATGATGTTAAAATAAATCAATATACGTATGGGCCTTAGCTTCAATGCCGACACACACTTAGCCTTTTGGATCTTTAAAAAAAAAACTTGTGATTAATTTTGTATTTAAATTTTAATTAATACCTTCTCTTATAATTTTAAAATTGTACAATTTACTTTTTGAAATAGTAATTAATTTTTTTAATTGCTTTTATAATTTTATAGTTACTATTTTAATTTATCTTTAATTTCTTTTTTTTATATATTTTATAAAAATATTTTGTATTTACATGATATATTTATAAAAATAATTTTTTTGTTCTTAGTAACTAGACTTGACCTCTAAGATAAAGTAAATGATAACATAAAAAATAAAAAGGATAGTTGGCTTTAAATATTTGCATATGCATATATGTGTTACTTGTAATGAAAAGATTAACCTTTTATTTTAGTATTTAATTTGAATTAACAACTCTTTTTTATTTATAAATTTATAAATTTTTAATTACTTTATTAACCATGAACAACACCTTTATGTTTCTAAAAAAAATTATGATATCTGAAAACACATACATAATGCTAACACCTTCTTTTATTGTAGTAGAAATTAACTTAGAATACTACCCACAACACAGGGTTGTTTACATGACAAGTTAACAATAATCTAAAAGGTGTGGCATGATTATTGTGCTTCCACTATAGCGCTTGAATGAGATCAATATGGATTGTAATAGTAACTCCTTTATTTTTTAGTTTTTTTTTTCGGTTTCATCATTTCACAGTTCATTTTCTATGGATTCAGCTTGATGATTTGTTTTTTTTTTTCTATTTGTTTAACATGGTGTAAAACAAAAAGTCCTAACACTAGGCTAATACTTGATTTTGCAAAAAATAATTCGATTTTATTGTTTGTAAGAAAATAAAAATAAAGGGACCAAATTGAAAGTATGTAAGAAATATAGCCTTGTTTTAAAAAATAAAAATAAAAACAAGGACCACTCATCTAGTGCTTTTTTGGGTACAAGATTTGTCTAAAAAGGTTTTTCTGATTGAAAAACTCGGTGCTTGATTTTCTGATCACCTCTTCGGTGGTCAGATTCTGGAAATATAGTGATGCATCATATATCTTTTTTTTATGTATAAAAAAAATATAAGACCAAGCAAAAACATTTTAGAAGATGAGGCCTGCGTGCCCGACCTTGTCTGCCAACACACCTAGTCTTTTTTTAAAAAAAAACAAAAGCTAGGCGAACTGACCCATTTAGACCTAGTCATCTACCTTTTTATTTCTTTCAATCTAAATTTAGATTAATTAAAAATATATTTGGGATGCCCAACTCGAAGGGGCTTCAATTTTAATTGAAATTCATTAGAATAAATTGATTAAGAATTTTTTTGGGATCACTACCAGAAAATTAGCAAATACACACGGAAACACCGACATATTTTTTTCATCATTATATTACGTTGACATTTGCTGACCAAATTTTTTCATTGCTAAATCCATTGGTAACCACTGACGGGAATATGTCGTCAGTATATGCTGAGGAAATTATAGTGGGATGATGTGTAAGTCTTTACAGACATCGTTACCGATAGAATTAGACCAACGATACAAATCATTCGTGAATATCCTAAAAGAAAAATTTTGTCGGTATATACCGATGATATTATGGATGGTATTATAGTGGGATTCAAAAAGGTATATTGTACAATGACGTGGCATTTATATCGACAGTGTAACATCCCCTTATCCGGGATAAAGCAATGATCTCATGTTAACTGATAAACACAGTGACACACACACACACACACATGATATTCATATTAAAATTTATCGAAATTTTTCACTAAAATTTTAGCAAAGTCTCCCCTATATCGAGAGGTCTCAAGTTATCGACATACGACCTGTTTACACTTCTAATATACCGCATCTCCTAACTCAATTCAACTCAATCATCCTGGATCTCAATCCCACAATCATCATCATTCATATCAACCACAATGTTTATGATATACATTGTACAACAATTATCATTATGGATGGATAAAGATATAAATATGCATTCATGGAACATGGTTATACAAACTACATAATTAAATTCATCTATTCAATTTTAAACATCAATTATACAAATTGAGTTATATAAAAGTTGTAATATTACCAAATACAAGGGTATACTCCCTAAAACCTAAATTACAAAAAGTGAACCTAAGCTAGAATTTACTCCTATCGTGCATGCGATGGTCCTGAAAACAAAATACATATTATTGAAATATGAATATCACAATAATATAGCAATACAAATATCCAGCAATTTAAAAAGGCAAACATGCATTCATATTTTATTCACTTCTCCCTTCTGGTTTTCATTGGAAACTCTTTCTCCTTCATCTACTAAAAACCATTTCATCTTCCATTATCAACCTCCATTCAAGATTTCATAAGACCAACCATGATTATTTCCGTTTAACACATTACCGATACCAATTTCACTTGTATCATCATCACCCCGTAGGAGTCGATGCAAGGTGATCCCCTTACCCGGGATCCTAACATATACTAAATGCATGCTAGCCAATACATGATTGATCCCCTTATCTGGGATCCTAACATACACTAAATGTATGCTAGTACAAACATGGTGATCCCCTTACCCGGGATCCTAACATACACTAACTGTATGTTGGTTCACGCCCCAAATCACACTTCTTATATTTCCTTTGCCAATGGTAATTTCATCACTTGGCAATTCACACAACAACCTTTTACCTTGAATACATATACATTCAGAATACTATCCAAAATATCGACATCATTACACAAACTTTCCTCCTTTCACCTAATATCCAACATTCGGTAATTCACATATCACATCAATAACATATTAAATCATAGAATTTAACTAGAAAGTATAGGTGTGGATCACCTACCTGCAGTAGAAGCTCTACTCGTGCTCTCCTGCTGCTGCCGCTGCACAACGCCCATAGTCCCTTTTGGTAATCACAGGCATAATCTCATAAGTGATCCTTATTCAAGGATACATTTCATACTAACCATATTAACAACCAATACATGTATTTCTTTCAAATATTTCTTTCTTCATATTTTATGTTCTCTCATTTCATCTATTTATATCATCATTTTTTGTTCAACCATGGTTATCATTCTTTTCTTTATATTCAAATTGTTACTGTTTAAATCTCGAACTGTTATTGTCTGACCTCTTCTTATATTTTTAACTATATCTAGAGTTATAGAACTCCGTTTCAAGTGAGATTGGTCTCGTTGGAAAGCTAAGACACGAGGCTACAAGTTCTCTGAATGAAGGAGAACCTAGTTTGCCTCTAAGGCAGTCAAAATTGCTCATCAACAAACATTTAGACTGTTACTGTCCAACTGTTACTGTCCGACCTCTTCTCAGATTGTTAACCATATCTAGATATATAGAACTCCTTTTCAAGCGACATTGGTCTCGTTGGAAAGCTAAGACACGAGGCTACAAGTTCTCTGTAAAGGAGAACCCAGTTCTGCCTCTAAGACAGTCAAAATTGCTTATCAACAAACATTTGGTCTGTTACTATCTTGAACCATTACTGTCTAGACATTGAACTGTTACTATCTTGAACCGTTACTGTCTAGACATTGAACTGTTACTGTCTAACTGTTACTGTCTAGACATTGAACTGTTACTGTCTAGACATTGAACTGTTACTGTCCGACCTTTCTTTAGATTTTTAACTATATCTAGAGTTATAGAACTCCATTTCAAGCGAGGTTGGTCGCGTTGGAATGATAAGACATGTGGCTACAAGTCACCTGCAGGAAGGAGAACCCAGTTCTGCCTCTAAGATAGTCAGAATTGCTTATCAACAAATCAGACTTACTGCCCTACAGGGTCTGTCATGACCTAGTCTCGGTTGATAACCCATAACTGGAGTTCTACAGCTCTAAATTGAGCAAGAGCAATTTCCTTAGTTAGCTAACTTTCAAAACTACAATGTCTATAAGGAACGTGTTTCTAATTCTCTCATCCTCCTATCCAAAATCTTACCGAAAGTCAGGAGACGAGTCTGTCCAGATTCGACACCTCCCTTCCCTTCACACATAACTTTCACAAACTATATTTTCTAGGTAAATTTTCATGGTTTCACGTCCTCAATCACATACCACACATGAATTTACTTAATTTTAACAATAAATACTTTTCCCCCAATTCAAGTCTAAGAACCCTAATCTATAATTCACATCAAGGCATCAATTCATTATCGAATTTGAAATGACTTATAAGATCATGTTTAGAACACCTTACCCGGTACGAATTAAGGTCTTGATCTTCAACCATTTGAAGATTTTCAACTCCCTCCTTTTTTATCTAATGATAGTCAGCCCTCCATCTTCTCTTTTTGTTCAATTTTCTTGTTAATCCCCTGCCCACAAGTATTTATTCCATCTATAAACCCTTAATCTTGGATGGGTTCTTGAAAATTTTTTTCTTCTTATAATTAAGTTATACCTCCTTTTATTTCTTATAATTCACCCCTCAACATTTTCGGGTTGATTTATAATGTCTCAAAATATTTCATTCAGAAACTTATATCCAAAAATTTCTGAATTCTCTTTTTTATTTAACCATATACATGAATTTCTTCACTTTTATTTCTCATGTAGTTAGTTTGCAATTTAAGCAACCTTTATTTTTCCCGGGGTTTACAAACAGAATTTTCAATGAAGTTACCATTGGAATAATTACATCAGTTAATTTATAACCTGACGCTCGACTCTCTTCTCCCCCTCCACCTTTTCTACTTCTTCTTTGTAAAAGTTTTCTCTACAACAAAATAGCCACCTCTGCCCCCTCAATCTCAACACAACTCAATCTCCCACAACTTTTTTATCCACCACAACACTTAGTTTGTCAGCATCCGTGTTCTGATTTAAATTTTATTGAGGATTCTCCACCTGAAGTAAGAAAATCTACCCTTTTTTTTATTTGAACAGAATTTTAAAATGTTAATTTGTTTTGCATATTTTTGTAGTATATGTATTTCGTTTGGGTGTTTACTTGTTTTATAGTTTTTTCTCAAACAAACTTGTTGTATGGATTTATGATTTAGAGATGTTATGGTTTGTTTTAGATTTTATGAAATTGTATTTGTTTGTAAATTATTGAAACTTATGTCAAATTACTAAATAGGTGTTTTGTGATGAAATAAATAATGATTTACTTAACGAGTCTGCTTTATATTTTGTCAATTTTATTGCCAAGTTGTAATTTTCGGTAAATGTGTACAAATTTTTATTCATGTAGATAATTGATAATGAATTAAGAGAAGTATTAAAATAGATTGAATAATCCTAAGCTAAACCAATATTTTTGCAAATTTATTTAGTTAATGTAGTTAATTGATACAAGTTGTCATCATTATTTTATATAGGTTCGATTGAAGAGATGGATGGTCGTTCATAGATGTATCGAGGTTCACCCCAAGGATTGTGGTCCATGCGAGAGTTGTAAAAATAAAATGTTTCTTGATCCAGATGTTGTAACGATGCATCTTCTACAAAAAAAAAGGTTAATAGAGCAATAC
>Ga0307507_10007126_pt1 | contig 16526 bp, 4 predicted proteins | sample 7_EM_MG_FD_207223 | JGI IMG/M metagenome (GOLD analysis project Ga0307507, IMG submission 207223) | Populus trichocarpa ectomycorrhiza microbial communities from riparian zone in the Pacific Northwest, United States - 7_EM | ecosystem: Host-associated > Plants > Roots > Unclassified | place...
GGTGGCTAAAATAAGGCTAAATTACTATATCTTAAAAACCACTAAACTATTTATAATGCAACTTTAATAGAAGCTGTAGAGTATATATAAAAGTCTAAATCTAAATTATTAGAATTTATTATTAGGTGGTTGTTAAAATATTAAGATATAGATTTTCTAGTTTTTAGTAGGGTTTTGAGGTGGCTTGCTTGATGGGTTAGCTTACTTAATAGTAAAATACGTTATAAAACGTATAAAATGTGCTAATGTTGCTAATATGGCCCCGGGCTAGCCCCGGGCTAGCGTAAAGAAGTATATATAAGCAGATCAGCGGATCTAGCTAAAATGACCCTGGGCTAGCCCCTACCACCCCCTATTTTCCTAATAAACTCTCTAGTAATATTCCTTATCCCGCTTATTACGCCTTATAAGTTATAAAAGTAAATAAATTTATAAAGAAGATGGAGGAACTATAACGTATTTTATAGGTAAGCTGGTTAAATGGGTGAGCTAATCACTTTAAAAATATACCAAAAAATGGAAAAATCACACTTTAATATCTTAACAACCACTTAATAATAAATTTTAATAATTTAAATTTAGACTTTTATATATGCTCTATAGCCTCTATTAAAGTTGCATAGTAAATAGTTCAGTAGTTTTTAAGATATAGTGATTTGCCTCATTTTGGCCCCCAAATTTTACTATTTTAAAAACCACCCGACTATTTATTATATAACTTTAATAGGAGCTAGAGAGTATATATAAAAGTCCAAATTTAAATTATTAAAATTTATTATTAAGTGGTTGTTAAGATATTAAAGTGTGATTTTTCCATTTTTTGGTGTGTTTTTGAAGTAATTAGCTTACCCGTTTGACCAGCTCATCCGTGAAATACGTTAATAGTTCCTTACTAATAAAATAAGATAGGCCTAATCTGTTTATAAAACTATAGCAAATAAGAAATAAACTATAAGGTAAGGATGTGGATAGGGAGTCTAATAATAGAACAATAGGGTATATTGTATAGACAGACAAATCCTTAAGGGAAAAAGGAGGAGTCTATATGCGAGGTAGGAAGGGTTTTCCTTAGGCACATATAGCGCACATGCCTTATAGGCGAGTCACCCCTAGGTCGCCCTAGGGTCGCCCGTCCCTTATAGCTATATAACTATCTACTTAGGTTTTACCTAATAATGCCCCCCCCCCCTTTAAAAAGATTGTCCCTAATCCTTTATATACTTAAGCCTTAATAAAACCCCATAAAAAACCTTAATAAAAAAATAATTTAGAGGGGAAAGAGCATCTTAATTTTGTGCATAGAGAGACAAATAGTATATATATACGGCGCGGAGATGTTAAGGAACTTTAACCGGCGGTTAAAGTTGTCTAATTAGTTAGATTTGCCTTGCTAAAACTCCTCCGCATTTAACTAAGCTAATAGTAATTTTTTATACCTAGTATAGAAAATCCTAATTGGTCTATTTAACGCTTAGAGCTAGTAGAGCTTAACGCTATTACCCTAAATTTAATAGACCATTAGAAATATTCTAAAAGCTTACTTATATAGGTAGGTTGCTAGTACCTCACAGGTAGGTTATAGGCTATTTATATACAGCCAGATTTATAGACAGTAAGGCTATTAAATCCGCCGCTAACTCTACTTTAGCCTTATACTATACTAGCATAGCGCTATATTGTTAGGACGCCAAGGTCCTTAGGGTATGTAGTAACGTAACAATAGTAACGGAATGCAAATAAGTATCTAGTTCTTGATGAAGTAGAACTATAAAACTGAATTCTGCTGTTCTCTAATGCGGGGCGACTACGTTTTGTAGGCGTCTTGCCTGCGCCTCGCCTACGCTAAGCTGGTTACGGCTAGTGCGTCTCTATGGCCTAACAATTGCCCCCCCCTTCTTAAGCGGCTGTCCTTAGCTGATGCTATTATATAATAGGAGCGCTATTATTGTCCTTCGCTGAATAAAAAGTGTGCGACCAAATTTAAGTAAATTAGATAATGGGATAATAGGATAATAAGATAATAGGACGCTAGGGCCTTATAAAGACCTATAAAGGTAGGAGTCCCCCCTAAGGTAGGACACCAGATTTCCCTTTCTATTTAATTTTAATTTGTCTAGCCTATAACTCGCCTTCTTCACAATTTCTTCTTAATTATGAATCGCAAGCGTTATACCGCCGGTTTGCCTGCTAGTAAGCCTTCCGTAAGCATTCTCTACGCCTACTTATAGCTGTTGCTAATCCTACTAGACGTCGTCTAAGCTCCTATGCCGCTCGCAAGCCGCTTCCCTAGCCTTGCTGGAACCTATCTACCTCTACTACGCCAAGCGTGTGGCCACTACTGGGTGGGCCACCTACGGCAAGCAGGCTAACCGCAATTGCGGTTACTACTAATAACTAAATAAGTTATACCAAGCAGTAAGTTTATGTGCGTTAGTTTATGTTCCGATAGCTAATAAGACTAAGTCCCTAAGGCCTTCCATAGCCACCTAAATAAGCTGCTCGCCCTTATTAACAGGGCTAAGCGCCGCTGGGTTGCTAGCGGGGACATGGCTAGCCTTAACGCTCGCGTTGCTACCGCCCAGAAATCCTTTACAAAGGATATTAAGGCCTTAGTGCGTGCCGGCGCCAAGCACGGTCTCCGCCAGCGCTTAAAGGGCGAAGACTTTCCCCTACTCTAAGTGCAGGAATTGTAGGCCATCCGTTATACCCTTAAAGGGATCCTTAACGTGATGCGTGCTTTAGTACATATTATAACATAGGTATTTCGCCGGCGTAGCGTATGCTAACAGTGCTTATAGGCCAATATGCCTCCCATTATAAGGGATAAGAAGGAGGATAAGGGTGAGGAGGATAAGGAGAATAAGGAGGAGGGAGAGGAGGAGGATAAGGAGGGAAAGAAAAAGGAGGAAGAGAAAAGAGGTAAGGAGAGGGGGGACTTAATAGAGCTATAGTATATTTATATTTCTATTAGCGTTCTATTATTACTCTACCGTCGTTCCGTTGTTGCCCTACTAGCGGGGCGTAATTCTGGTTATAATTTAATTGTTCTAGTTCTCTTACTACTTTCTTTTCCGTTTGCCCCTTAGGGTAAAGTGACTATTATACATCTCCTTTATGTCCTTATTAATGTCCTCCACTGGGACCTATTTATTGTATTCTTTTGGCCAGCCTTTCTACTTAACTAGGTACTGTAGGGTCTGGTTATATCCCTTCCTTCTATATACTTCTTCTACCTTATACTGGTCCTTTTGGTCCTCTTTATTATCTAGCTTAATAGGCCCTAGTAGAGGGTCTCTAGTAGTACCCTTACGTTGTTTATATAGCTCTAGTAAGCTAATATAGAACACTAGATAGATACAGTAAGACATAGGTAGATATAGCTAGTATACTTACTTTCTAACTAGTTTGGCTATACTAAAAGGTCTAATAAAGCGTGCTATAAGCTTCTTACTTGGCCTTTTTAGTTTAAGGTTCTTAGTTAATAGTAGGACTAGATCCCCTACTTTATATACCTATAGTTGGTAATGATGATTGTAGTATTTCGCCTATATCTTAGCAGTGTGTTCCTAGTGTTTCGCTAGCACTTCGCGTTTAAGGGATATTCTTTTAATCCGCTCTAAGGCGGCTGGAATAGAATAACTATCGTCCGCCTTAACCTTGTATTCTAGACGCGGGTAAAACCCATAGTAGGTATAGAACGGGCTTATGCCTATTATGCTATGTTTAGCATTATTATAGGCGAATTCGGCTAGCAGTAGTAGGCCTGCCTAATTGCTCTGCTTTTTGTTATAGAATATACAGAGGTAGTACTCTAGGGTTTAGTTCTAGCGTTCTGTTTACCCGTCTATTTGCGGGTAAAAGGCCGTACTTAGCCTATATTTTATCTTTGTAGCAAAGCATAGCTCTAACCAGAACTCGCTGGTAAAGATACTGCCGCAATTAGATATAATCCCTCTAGGGGCTCTAAAACGGCGTACTACTTTATTAAGGAAGAGATCCGCAAGTTTAGTTACAGTAATAGTTTTTACTGTAGGCAGATATAAGGCTATCTTAGTATAGCGGTCAACTATTATATATATTACGTTATACACCTAATCGCCTCGTCTGCTAGGCGGTAGGCCTATAATAAAGTCCATTATAATCTCCTGCCACGGCTAACCTGGGCAAGGCAGCGCTTAGAGCTCACTATAAGGGCGATATTAAGGCGCATGTATACACTGGCATAGATTACAGGTAGAGATGTAGCTTATAACATCCGCAGTTATACTAGGCCAGTAGTACTTGCGCAAGAGTAAATCTAGGGTCTTTTTCTTACCAAAGTGGCCGGCTAGGGCATTATTATAGTGGATCTATAGGAGTTCTGCATAAACTGCTAGGTCTAGGGGCATATATAGCCTCCTATAGTAATAAAGTAGTCCAGTGGAATTAAACTGCCACACTGGCTTTAAGCGGGCGCGTTAACAGCGTCTCGCCGTATCTAAGCTGTCGCTGCGCTTTTGCAGCATAAGGTTATCTGTGGTTTAAAGTCCTTTAATAAGCTTAACAACTATTTCCATACTAGACTTATAAGCACTCTCTTAAGTATTTACTTCTCTGACTTAGGTCCTTATTACACGCTGCTTAATAGCATGCGTGTAGGTTACCTAGTTAAAACGTAATACTACATTACCCAGGCGTACCTCCGTTAGGTCGCCAGCCTATAGCTATAAAAGCAACACCTCTATAGAAAGCTCGCTTTCCTATACACCTAATAGGACTTTTACCTTAAGTTGGTGGCCCTGCATTCCTAAAGTCCTTTAAAGCAGTGGTAGTATAGTATTTTCTTCTAGCGGACCCCCTGCGCCTAGGGGTCGCCTCAACGGCGCGTCTATAGGGTTTATTTTTCCCGCCCTATGCTTAATAATAAAGTTATAGGCAGCCAGTGTTATAGCCCATCTAGCTTGCCGTCCATTAAGGGCTTTTACTTTTATAAAACCCTTTAGATTATTGTGATCTAAGAGCACTTCTAGGCGGCTTAATAGCCCCTTAATGTAGTGTCTTTAATGCTTAAAAGCCTCCACGATAGCTAGTAGCTCTTAATTATAGGTTTTATAGTTACGCTCTACTAGCAAAAGCTTTCTAGACTAAAAGGCTATTAGATACCAAAGGCCATCTTTAAATAGCTGTAATATAATTACTGCTAGGCCTTGCATTAAGGCATCCGTCTCCAACTAAGTCGGTAGGCCCGGTGTGTAGTGTCGCAGGAGCGGCGCCGTTGTAAAGGCGTCGCAGAGCCGGCGTATTGCCTACTCTGCCTCCTCTAGCTAATTAAAAGGCCTAGCTTTACAGCTGTTCTTTACTCCTTTTAGGAGATCAGTAATAGGCTTCGCAATAGCAAAGTATTTATAGATAAACCAATAATAGAAGTTGGTAAAACCTAGAAAGACCTAGATATCCCTATAAGATTAAGGGCTCTTCTACTTAGTAATAGCTTCTACCCGGCTAGGATCTATCGCTATGCCTTTAGGGCTAATAATATATTCTAGGAACTTAATCTCCTATACGCCAAACTTGCACTTCTTAAGGTTTGTATATAGTTGGTATTATCACAATCTACACAGCACTTCTACTACGTAGCGCTAATATTCCTCTGGATTTTCAGAGAAAATTAGAATATTATTAAGGTAGACTATATAGAAGACGTCTACCAGTCCTAATAAGGCCCAATTAATATAGCCCTAAAAGGTCACTGGTCTGTTAGTTAGCCTAAAAGGCAAAACCAAGTACTTAAAGTGGCTATAGCGCGTACGGAACGCCGTCTTCCACTTGTCGCTACAACAGATATAAAGGCGGTGATACGTATATATTAGGTCTAGCTTAGTAAAGATTTTAGAACCTGCTAAGCGGTCCAAGGTTTTACTAATCAATAGTAGTGTAAGACGATTCTTAATTATTACCTTATTAAGGCCTCTATAGTCTATACAGAGCCGCAGCTTCCTATCCTTTTTAGGTATAAAGAGGATAGGTGCCCCTATAGGACTAGTACTTGGTTAGATTTAGCCTTTAGCTAAGGCGTTATCTAAGTACTCCCTTAGGACTTCTAGCTCCTTAGCTAAGAGGTTATAGAGCGGCCTATATAGGGCCTCCTGTCCCTCTTCTAGGTCAATAGTATGGTCGCCCTAGTAGTATTAGGGTAGCTTTCCTACTTCCTTATAGGAGAAGACATCACTAACTTCCTTTAACTATAGGGGGAGGACCGGCAAGCTGCCGTTATCTTATTTGCTAGGCATTACTCCAGAAGTTAATAGGGCAAAAACCCTAGATTCTATCTGGAGAGACTCTATAAAACCCTTAGGGGTTTATAGTAATAGGAATAAGCCGTCTAGCTTCTATTACCACGCCTTTACCTCGCAGTTAATAAGAAGTCGGGCCTTCTTTAACCCTGGCATACCTATAGTAATAGAAGGAGATGCGTTAGCTATTCTATAGCAGATAAAGGTTACTTCCCTAATCTTACCCCAGCTATTCTTTATTCTTAGTGGTATCTTATAGGCCTTATAGCAATATGTCTAAGTCTTATTTAACTAAAAATAGGTAGGCAGTTCTACGTCTAGCGTTTTAAAGTTATACTCCATAGCAAATCGCTGGTTAACTATATTTACTTTAGCACTAATATTAAGCATTACTAAGGTCTCCTTCTAGGTCTTCTTTAGGAGGACTTTACCTAAGATAGTAATAGCTTCCTTATAATCTAGTAGGAGCTTGCACCCTACGGCTATAAGGGGGTCCAAGGGCGCTTATCTTTTCCTAGTATAGAGGTAGCGTTTACGCTGCTAGGCGGTGGTTAATTCCATAGCTGCTCTTTACATTATCACCACCAATGTCCTAGCTGCCCACATTTTAAGCAGTTTCCTTTAGGCTGAGTTAAACCCCTAGCGGTATTGCTTTGCCCCGCCGTTAAGTCACTAGCGGTGGTTTTGGAGTCCGCTTTCCCTAAGTTACCCAACTGGGTGGTCTTTATATTCGAGTTCGCGGCGCGTCTATTGCTTCTACCCTATAGGGCGCTTGCGCTCTTCTGGTTTTCCTCTAATAGGGCAGCTAGGGAAACTAGCTAGTCTTAAGTTTAAGGGAATTCTTAATAGTTGGTAATAGCAAGCCATAGCTCTAGCCGCAGTTTCGCGAATAGATGTATTATTAGATGCTTTACATCATAAAGAGAGTTAATTTGCGCTTTTAAGGTGGTTAGGTAAGCAGCAAACTTATTTACAGGTTAATTAGTTTGCTGCGTTGCCCTTACATATATTAGGGCTACATGGAGTTCTTAATTAATAGGACTTTTAATCTAATTAAGTAAGAATTCTATAAGCTCCTTCTAGGTGAACTACGTATCTAGATAGTTATCTTCATACTATAGCTAAAGGGTTCGGTTGGTCCCCTTTATATATTATATAGTAAACGCGACTTTGGTATCCTTATCTACAAAGCTATTATGCTCCAGGCAGAACGCCAGCTTTAAGCTATTACGGAAGTCTTAGTGCTCTTAAATACTCTTGCCGTAATATAGAGCAATCTTCTCTATTTTAACGGCCCGTTTTAATGGAGCGCCTATTATATTAGTAGCCCTCTACTTAAGGTTTGGACGCATCTAGCTACCATCTAAGTACTCCAATGGGATAGTTTGAGGTTGCAGAGATAGGTTAGAAATAGGAGTTAACATCACCTCGCCACATTAATGCTGTCTTAGCACTTCCACCTCTTCCCTAAGCAATTATAGTTTTCTTTACTCTAGGAGTTGTAACTTCTCGTTCTCTAGCCGTTGTATTTCTTCCTGTATATCCCCTTCGCCCGTGACTTCCGGTTCTGTCCGGGACGTGGGTCCGCCCGCGTCATCCTAGGGCCGTTCCCCAGACTTAGTACTACGCACTGCGCTAGTATTACGTACTGCGCTGGTATTACGCCCGCGTCTCGCCATTAGGTCAATAGGCTGCAATATAGTTAATAAATATAGGTCGTCTTCTCAACAGAGGGTTGCCGCTATGTAGTTATGGCCTTAGCAGACCACGGTATTGTCGGGCCACTACCCCTAAAAAGGGATAAGAATTCAGAACTGTTAGGACGCCAAGGTCCTTAGGGTATATAGTAACGTGACAATAGTAATAGAATGCAAATAAGTATCTGGTTCTTAATAAAGTAGAACTGTAGAACTGAATTCTGCTGTTCTCTAATGCGGGGCGACTACGTTTTATAGGTGTCTTGCCTGCGCCTCGCCTGCGCTAAGCTGGTTACGGCCAGTGCGTCTCTATGGCCTAACATATATATACTTTGTGGGTAGGTTATAGGATACTTATATACAGCCAGATTTATAGATAGTAAGGCTATATACCCGTTAAATTTACCACTAACCTATACTTTGGCCTTATATATTATTTATATAGCATATACGTGGAATAGTATAAGTTATTAGTATAGGTTGCTGCTAGTAAGTTACCAGAAGGTCTTAGACCCTAGTTAAGTAGACCCTAGTTAAAGCGGGCCTATTCTCTAATATAAATAATCTATTAAGCTGGTATAGAGTAACGGACTAGGTCTAAAAAGGGTATTTTCTAAATTAAGTTTTATTGTTAGCGTACGCCGTAGCCTTGCCTATAAGTCGCTAGTATAACCAGGTTGCGTTAGAGTGTGGCTTATATAGGATATTAATAAATTACGCTTCACCCTATATATATGCCGCAGTTCTTACTATAAGCGTTAACTTGTTCTTTAATCCCTTAGGACGTCCTCTACTCTGCTTTTATACAGGTTATATCTTAGCAGCGGCGCTTGCTTTTTGCCTACGCTTTAACTATAAGGCTAGGGTGTCCCGCTTACGGTACTTATCTAATAGTTATTAAAAAAAATTAATTTCTATCTTATATTTTAATTTATTGTACTTATTTAGCCATCCTAGCTATTTAATAAGGTACTGCGGTTGTCTAGTATAATCCTAGTAGGCGATAATTACTTCTACTTCCTAGCTGCCTTCTTTAAGCTCTTCTATTACTAGGGGTTAAAACCTAAAGCGTAACTTGTAAGGCTTTAGTAAGGAGATATAAAAGACTAGGTAGAGCCGTGCTATAGTAGGTGGGAGCTCTAGCTTATATACTTACTACTTTATACGCTCTAGGATCTAAAACAGTCCTATAAACTTGCTATTAAGTTTTTTATAGAGACATTTTATATAGATATTTTTAGAGGAGAGTAGGACTTATTTACTAATAGCGAAGTGCTTAGCTAGATGGTGACGATTATAGTATTTTGCCTAAAGCTTTTAAGTATATATTATTAACGCCGCCGCTACCTTATATATAAGGCATAGGCGTTATAGATGCGTCTCTATAAGTTAAATATTTATTAACTTAGGCCCCTCCCTACCTTACTAGGCGTCTTAGACGCTATTTAGGACTCTATCTAGGATATTTAGTAGCTAGCTATAGGTAAGCTTAATAGGGGAACGCTTTGTTATAGTATAGACCTTAGAGTTATAGGTAAAGGCTGCTTCTTTAAGTAGGGAGGCCTAATTAGACTATTCCTAGTTTATAAATATATATAGGTATGCCTTAAGCTCTTAGTTCTAATACTCTATCTAACTATCTATCTGCGGGTAGAATATAGTACTAAGTTTATATTAAACGCGGAGATGGTAGTATATAGTGCTCTAGTACTTGCTTATAAATACACTACCCCTATTAAAGATAATATTATCTAGAGGCCCTATTTGTATAAAGACTCTAAATAAGAGTTTTGCGAGTTATATAGCATTAATTATCTTATATACTAGATAGTAGCGTACTAGCTTTATAAAATGGTTTATAAGGATAAGAATGGAGTTATACTCTATACTATTAAGAGTTTTAGACTCTAGAAGATCCGTAATAAAGTTAAGTAAATAATACTGCTAGGCTTAGGTAGGGACCTAAAGAGGCTGTAGCTTACTATAGGGTTTATAGCGGCGCAATTTAAAGCGTTAGTAGGTATTATAGTTATCTAAGTATTTGCAGAGGTCCTAGGTAAGGCCATTCTAAGTATACTTCCGCGCAATTACCTTAAAGGTATAGTTAAAACCATAATAGCCGCCTATAGAATTATTATAATTCCGCTTAAGGATCTCCTATTATAGTAGTATATAATTCGGCACCTAGACCTTATTATTTTACCTTAGGAGTCCTTAATTATTAAGGGTATAGTCCTTATTACTAGTAGGGACTCGCCCCTAAGTTAACTAATTATATATAGAGTATATAAAGGCGTCCCTTTTTTATACTTTATAAATAAAATTAATTAGTAACTTAGGGGGGTGTTCTGTAAACGCCGTTTTAGCTAAAGTAGCTACTACTACCTCTTGCCATAGCACAAGACTTTGTATAAAGTTGGTGCTAGCGAAGTAATATATAATATATAGGTAACTCGCCGGGTTATTGTAGGGGACTATAGCCTAGGCTAAGGGGTCTTCCCTAAGGTTAAGCGCTATTAAGCTAGTTAAAGTAGTCTTAGAGAGAATGGCAGGACACTCTAGTCTACTAGCGCTAAGTTTATAAAGGTCGCTTATATACTACACATATGCTACTCGCTAGTGTGGTATAGTAGCACTAGGGCCGCCCATAAGGCCTATAACCCGCAACTTTTGCTATAATATAGGTAGCATAGCATTAAGGACTGTCCTCTTACTGCTATCTTTAAAGCCTTTACTATAATTTAGGCGCCGAGATAGTATATTAGCGGAATTTGCTTTGCCTAGCTTATATTTAATTTTAAAATTAAACTTAGCTAGTTCCTTAGCGTACTAGGCCTAGCGAGTAAATAAGCTCTTAGTGGTTATAAAGTATCTAAGATTATTATAATTATAGAGCACGCGCGTTACATACGCGGCGTATTTAAGGTAATGGCGCTATGTCTTAAAGTATTGCACTATAGCGAGCAGTTCTTTATTATATATATTATACCGTACTTCTAGGCTAGTAAGCTTCTAACTGCAATAAGTAATTAGGTGCTAGTAGAGTTAATCTCCCTACCCTAAAGGCTGCAGAAGTATACTACTATAGGCATAGTTAGAAGTGTTAGTAATTACTATTAGGGGTAGATTAGGGTTAAAGTGGCGAAGTAGAGAAGCCTATGTAAATATAGCGCGTAGCTTATAGAACGCCTACTAAGCATTATTAGGCTAAGACCAAGGTTAATACTATTTAGTGGGCCCTTTTAACTTGCGCTTCTACTTCTTCTCCCTATCTAATGTTGGGTTATAATGCGCCTATGCAAGATATGCGTGTAGGGGGTATATGGTATCTAAGTAGTTCTAGATAAATCGCCTATAGAAGTTGGCGAAGCTAAGGAAGACCTAGATGTCCCTATAGGACTTAGGCTTAGGCCATTCCTTAATAGCTTTTACGCGGGTAAGGTCCATTATAATACCCCTAGGGGTGATAATAAAGCCTAGGAACTTAATGTTCTTAGTATAAAAGATGCATTTTAATAGTTTGGCGTATAGGCCCTAAGCGCAGAGCTGTTGCAGTACCTACTTAACATGCTTAACGTGCTTGTCCTTATTATTTAAGTAGATAAAAATATTATTTAGGTAAACTACGTAGATAGTATCTACTAGGGTTCCTAGGTTTTATAGATATGGCTCTAGAAAGTTATAGAGGCGTTAGTAAGACTAAAGGGTATTACTAGGTATTTAAAGTGACTATAGCGTGTCTTAAATACGGTCTTTTATTTGTCTCCCTTTTTAATATAAACCCTATAGTATATATTATAAAGATCCAGCTTTATAAATATCTTTATATAGCTAAGCCTATTAAAGAGTTTGCTAACCAGTGGTAGGGGGTACTGGTTTTTAATTGTAATCTTATTTAGGCGTCTATAGTTAATATATAGCTATATTATACCTTCTGCTTTTAGTACAAAGAGGATAGGTGCTCTAGTAGGTAACTTACTGGGCCTAATCTAGCCCTTCTTAAGAGTACTGTCTAGGAACTCTTATAAGATCTGCAACTCTTTCTACAAGAGGTTGTAGAGGGGCATTTATAGTGGCGTCTTGCCTTCTTCTAAGTTAATTATATGGTTATACTTAGAGTTCTAAGGTAGTATACTTACTAGCTTATTAGAGAAGATATTAATCTCCTCTTTATATATATCTGGTAGGCTAGGGTTTATAGAGGTTAAGGCGACTATTATATAGTAGTGTGCTTCTAGGAGCTAGTGAAGAGAAGGGTGCGGCCAATATGCGTTTTATAGGTATACTTGCACTAAGAGTATATACAGCTCTGCTGCAGTATACTTAATAGTTTTAGGGTTTTAATTACCTCCCCCCTAAGTTAAGGTAATCTGCGCTGGCACTGGAGGGTCTCTATAGGTACTTACTGCTAGTAATAATAGGTCCTCTATTACGTTTATAACTAGTATCTCTATATCTAGAGGGTCTGTATAGGTACTTGCTGCCAGTAACAATAGGTCCTTTATTATATTTACAACCGGCATAAAGAAGGAGTCTTTTGGCTATAGTAAATAGACTATTTTACTAGCCTTAATGTCTACTAGGAGCGCATTAAGGGTGACTATTTGGAGGTGTTTAGGGTCTAAAGTACCCTAAATAAATTGTCTAGAATAAAAGCTAATTAATAAATCTGCTTTTACAAGCTAATCCTATCTAAGAACTATATTATAGCTATTAAATAAGCCACCCTAAAAGGTCTGGGGGCTAATAGTATAAGGGGTACCCTGGGAGTTGCTAGTAGTAACTATTAGATTATAAGTATCCTAGATTGTTATTTGGTTGCTATTAAGGAAATATATAATAGGTTTACGTAAATATAGCGTATAGCTTATAGGTAGGTTAAACCTATAGACGATATCTTAGTTAATAAGGTTAATTTAGCACCTATTATTGTATAAGTAATATAGGCGGACTTTACCCTGGGGCGTATCTATTGCAATATATACTATAATATATTTCTTCTCTCCCTCTATATTAGGCCCTAGTTGCAGTTAAGAGAGATATGCTACTAGGGCTTTAGGTTTTCTAAAGGTTGGCCTAACTTGTTTTTACTAGCTTGCTTCTAGTGTTCTTTATAGTGGTTACCTACGGGTCTTTTTTAACTTATATGCGTACTACTAGCGTCTAAGGTGTTCTCTAAGCCCTCTGGCTTTTAAGCAGTCTCCCTAGGAGTTTACTTAGAAAAGTGTTACCCTTTTTAGGTTCTGTTCCCTAAACCTAACTCTATAGAGCCTATACTATAACTACGCTTTATATATAATAATTTGCTGCTACCACTTACGTAATCTTTTATAAGCTTTATGGTATTAAGTAATTGCTCTACACGGCGGATTTTGTTAAAGAGGTCCTTAGTGGTTTTTACCCATTAGGTAAAGTTCTAGTGGAAGAGCTCTGCTTATAGATAGGCTGGGAGATATAAGAACTAAAAGTTTATCTATTACTTAGGATTAATAAAAGGGGTATATAAGAAGAGGTCCTCTAAGCTATATATATGGGCTAGGAAGATGTTAAACCTCTAGTTCTCCTTTATAACAGCTGTATAGTATATAGTAGTGTTATTAAAGCGTTTTACTATAGGGTTCCTAATCTGGTCTTAGATTATAGTCTTAAACTCGCCCTATAGTAAAGAACCTTTATCTTTAGTGCCTAACCGGCAATAAACTAGTTAGGCGATTGTCTTTTCTTTTATAAGACCTTTAATAGCCCAGCGCTTGCGTTACTTATAGTTATAGTTAGTATTATTAACCTTAAATTAGTTCTTAACTGCGGCAATCTAGCGGTTAAAATACTATTAAGTAGTACCGCTAATATTAGTTGGTGACTTCTTAACTAGGGCGTTGAGATTTATTTAGCATATACGCTTACTATATAACTTATGCTCTTTATTAAAGAGGCAACGGGAGGGCTTTATAGAATTAATAATACTCTATAAGTTGGCTATTTTCTTAGCCAGCTTATCTAGCTCCTTTGTATTAGCAGTATTTAGTAAAATACTAGTAATCTTATTAAGCTCCTATTAAGCCCAGGTATATAAGTTAAACTAGTCTCTAGCGTTTGCAGGTAGCTAATTATTTTAAGGTTTAGAAGGTAGCTTAAATTCTACTAGTATATTTCTAGCGGTTTTGTCTATACTAGATCCTAAGGCGTTTAGCAGTTATATTATTAGTATATTACTATTAGGTATAGCATTGGGAAAATATTCGCAGGATAAGATTTAAGTAGACTTTAATTTTCGCGTTTCGCGTAATTAATATGCAATTTGACTAACTCGACACGCAATTAACTAACTTAATATATAATTAACTAACTTAACACGCAATTTAACCAACTTAACATATAATTAACTAACTTAACACGTAATTTAACTAACTTAATATGCAATTAACTAACTTAACACGCAATTTAACTAACTTAATATATAATTAACTAACTTAACACGCAATTTAACTAACTTAACATATAATTAACTAACTTAACACGCAATTTAACTAACTTAATATGCAATTAACTAACTTAACAACTTTAAAAGCTAACTATATATTTCTTAACACGTAATTAACCTACTTGGCAATTTTAAAAGTTAAATAATACGTAGTTAACCTACTTAATAACTTTAAAAGCTAACTATATGTTCCTTAACACGCAGTTAACCTACTTAGCAACTTTAAAAGGTAACTATATATTTCTTAACATGCAATTAAGGTAAAGTTATATGCTATATATTTAACTATTATATATTATCTAATATAATCTTATACAATCTTATATAGTTTTATTACTTAGAGGCTCTATATAAGGCTCTGCACAAGGCTCTACATAAAGCTCTACATAAAGCTCTACACGAAGCTCTACACGAAGCTCTACATGAAGCTCTACACGAAGCTCTATACAAAGCTCTACACGAAGCTCTACACGAAGCTCTGCGTACAGAGGCTCTGCACGAAGCTCTGCGCATAGAGGCTCTGTACGACGCTCTGCACGAAGCTCTACACGAAGCTCTGCACGAAGCTCTACGTACAGAGGCTCTGCACGAGGCTCTGCGCGAGGCTCTGCGTATGGAGGCTCTGCACGAAGCTCTACACGAAGCTCTGCGTATAGAGGCTCTGCACGAAGCTCTGCATAAAGCTCTGCACGAAGCTCTGCACGAAGCTCTGCACGAAGCTCTGCACGAAGCTCTACGTATAGAGGCTCTGCACGAAGCTCTACACAAAGCTCTGCACGAAGCTCTGCACAAAGCTCTACACGAGGCTCTGCGCGAAGCTCTACATACGGAAGCTCTACACGAAGCTCTACACGAAGCTCTATACAAAGCTCTATGTATAGAGGCTCTGCACAAGGCTCTGTATAAAGCTCTGCGTACGGAGGCTCTACACGAAGCTCTATATTAGGTCCCCGCTATATTCCTAATAGCGTCTACATATGTCTCTGCCTATGTAGCCGCCTTATTTTTTTACCCTTCTTTCCTTTCTTATATCCTTCCTACCTAGGGAGGCACTAGAATGACAGCCAGTAAAGGACCGTTACTAGAACTAGATAACTATTACTAGAACTAGATAACTATCGCCAGAACTAGATAACTGTTACTAAAACTAGATAACCGTTGCCAGAGCTAGATAACTATCGCTAGAGCTAGACAACTGTTGCTAGAACTAGATAACTGTTACTAGAGCTAGATAACCGTTGCTAAAACTAGATAACCATCTCTAGAGTTAAACAACTGTTGCTAAAACTAGACAACTGTTGCTAGAGCTAGATAACCGTCACTAGAACTAGATAACTATTACTAGAGCTAGACGACCGTTGCTAGAACTAGATAACTATTACTAGAGCTAGACAACCGTCGCTAGAACTAGACAACTGTCGCTAAAGCTAGACGACCGTCGCTAGAACTAGACAACTATTGCTAAAACTAGACAGCCGTCGCTAGAACTAGACAACTGTTACCAGAATTAAATAACCGTCGCTAGAATTAGATAACTGTTGCTAGAGCTAGATAACCGTTGCTAGAACTAGACAACTGTTGCTAGAGCTAGATAATAACGACTAGCTAGCGAGCACTATAAACAATTTAATTAATTAATTAAATCAAGGTAGCATAGACAGGTAGGCATAAATAGGGAGATGCTAATAGGTAGGTAGATATAGATAGGTAAGCAAATATAGATAGGCAAGTAGATATAGATAGGTAGGCAGATGCTAATAGGTAGGCAAATATAGATAGGTAGGCAGATGCAAATAGGTAGGCGATATAGATAGGTAGGTAATATAGATAGGTAAGCAGATACAAATAGGCAAGTAAATATAGATAGGTAGGCAAATGCTAACGGGTAGGTAGATATAGACAGATAGGCAGATATAAATAGGTAGGCAATATAGATAGGTAGGCAATGCAGATAGGTAGGCGATATAGGCAAATAGGTAAGTTAATAGGTAGATAGGTAGAAGAGAACTATCGCTATATTATATTAAATTATCTAAAATAATATTATTTATTTTACTAGCCTTATAAATAGCTTTA
>Ga0307507_10007127_pt1 | contig 16524 bp, 8 predicted proteins | sample 7_EM_MG_FD_207223 | JGI IMG/M metagenome (GOLD analysis project Ga0307507, IMG submission 207223) | Populus trichocarpa ectomycorrhiza microbial communities from riparian zone in the Pacific Northwest, United States - 7_EM | ecosystem: Host-associated > Plants > Roots > Unclassified | place...
CCAGACGCCACTCTGGTGGGCGGCTGGGAACGGGCATGAGGTGGTAGTCAAGATGCTTTTGGAACGAGAGGACGTCAATCCCGACCGGATAGACACCATATATGGCCAAACGCCACTCTCGTGGGCGGCTGAGAACGGGCATTCGGGGGTAGTCAAGATCCTTTTGGAACGAAAGGACGTCAATCCCGACCAGGCAGATACCAAATATGGCCGAACGCCACTCTCGTGGGCAGCTAAGAACGGGTATGAGGGGGTGGTAAAGATGCTCTTGGAACGAGATGACGTCAATCCAGACCAGGTAGATACCGAATATGGCCAGACGCCACTCTGGTGGGCGGCTGGGAACGGGCATGAGGTGGTAGTCAAGATGCTTTTGGAACGAGAGGACGTCAATCCCGACCGGATAGACACCATATATGGCCAAACGCCACTCTCGCGGGCGGCTAAGAACGGGTATGAGGGGGTAGTAAAGATGCTTTTGGAACGAGGGGACGTCAATCCTGGCCAGGTAGACATCGGATATGGCAGAACGCCACTCACATGGGCGCTTGTGAAAGGGCATGGCGGAGTACTAAAATTACTGTTAGAACAGCAAGGCTCCCGCACCGCCACACTTGATAAGAAGAGCCAAACCCCACCATCATTGGTCCTCTCCGAAGCGCATGATCAGGTTGTTCAGATCCTACGGGATAATTCCAATTACACAACTTCCGCTGGGCATGGGGGGCAGCGTACCGCGGACCCGCAATCCAGAAATCATGATCCCGATACCATCATAAACCTTAACCACCAACTTGCACCCCCACCCGCTTACCCCGGCGATCGGAATGGAACGCCGGAGCCCAAAGACCCTTTTTCCAAGTCCGTAGAGAGCGACCTCTCCGAAGCAGAATCAACTGCACTTCCTCGGCCCCATTCCATGTCACCCCTAAAGCCCTTATCTCCCCCTCCGAGAACTGACACCCATTCAAACAGCGCCCGATCAACCCTCTCATTTGCGCTCAGCTGGTATTTCTTCACCGCCTCTTTCATTTGTCTCCTTGCTTTTCTCGTTTACTCCCCTCCTTCCTCGTTACCATACATATTCTCTTCTCATAGATAATTACCCTGTGTAAGATGAGCATTTTCAAGGCCTCTGCTAATTTAAGTGTAGCCAGATTTTCATAAAAGGCTCTCTTTCTGATTTTATTGGCTATCTGCTATGTACATACTTTTCTATTTTTATTTCCGCCTTGTTTTCTCACTTTTCTTGTGTTCCCTTTCTCCGGAGCTCTGGTTTGATTTTGTCGATATCTTCATGTTTATTAAACTTCATTCCCTCTGTCTGCTAAGTCCACAGTGTGCAGTACGTCCCATTGGGGATGAATACGTATTATAGAAGTTGATGATAAGCTCGGAGAAGCACTATTCATATTTTTGCAAGCGGAGGCCTACATCTTCCTACAAATTTCTCTCAATGAAACCGGTGACCACCGCCCGTTTCTTTCACAAACTATCCCTACATCATGATACTAACCACTCCAGTTACATACCATCCGGGTATGACCCTAGATTGGTGGTATATAACCCTAATCCTGATCCACTGCGTATCGTGCATCATTCCTTCTTAATAAAAAAGCAGTTGAGGCCGTAGTATATTGACAGGAGGGCAACAGCAGGGTCGGTATGCTCTACGTGTCCTAGCAGGTGCTGTACCCCCGTGCCTGGATGGATAAAGTAATCTAAAGTGCCAAAGGAAAACCAGACATCCCCATAAAAGCGACAACTCTTACCGACTACCTTATCACCTGGCCTGAACAGCACCTTACTCCCAGTACTTGAACAGACTCATTTAAGTAGTGTTCCCAACCGTCCAGTCCGTCCGTCTTCGGGGGAGGACGGGACGGACTATAGCTCGTAGTCCGTCTTTTTGGGGGTGCTAGGACGGACTACGCCCGGGAGGGTAAGGACCGGACGAACTATAGGGGACTATAGTCCTAGCGCTTAGACCTTCGGTACCAGCCAGGTCGAAATCATGAAACATCACTCGTGTGGTCCCCGAAAGTCCCCCGCCGTCCCCTGCAGTCTTCCCAGCCCCTACACCCCCTATTATTCTGTTATCACCCACAATCTCAAGCCATTCTTCAGGGTCCCTAAGCAATCCTTGAGTGGATTATTACGCATATTGCTTTAATGTACGAGTGTATTGATTGACTTAGATTTCCGAGAGAGTGTGATTGCGAACAAGTGGAAGTAACAATTATCGTGAGAGAACATGAAACAAAGGAGAAAGTGTAAATAGTAACATAACTTTCCTCCAACCTGATCACTTTAGACTTTGGTATGCGTATTGCGAAAGGACTTGATTAGCTGTTGCTGCGTCTCCTGCAATCTGTTTAGTATCCATAATCGTATGGTGTCACCCAAATTTGGAAGCGTACATAGAATTTGGCTATCGGTTGAATTCTATTAAGCCACCTCCGCTTAGTTTTACCTCTTTGGAAGTGATGAAATTAATTCTCGCTTATACGCACACATGCAGCAAGATACCCAAGAAGAACTCTGATGCTTGCCTATTCGACAGCTCGAAAACTTATAGTATCGATTGATGTTGCATGACTGAGATTCACTGCCGGATTACCTTCTTTTGACATTATCACGGTATTTAAATCGTGTGAGATCGGAATGGCGGAGCCAAAAGGTATAAGTCGTTAATAAAGTACAAGAGAAAAAATACTTCTAGTATCCTTGGGGTGTGCCTTATTCCGAACATCGCATATCATGTCCTATTTACACTATTCACTAACAGTATCGATCAGCCTATTATTTCCTTCCGGTATTCACTAGAGTCGATATCATACACCCTCATTCGCAAAGTCTTCGCGGAAAGAGAGGTATCGCGGCGATGTCTTGGCGGCAACAGAAGTACCAGGACAATCCTCTACCAAACATGTGCAGTTTTAGGTACAGTGACAGACTTTAGATTGACTCATAGAAAGTACGTTTGAGTGATTAAGGCACAGAGTAGTCATATTAAGTGGTAGCTACAAAGTTTGCATGCATTTCTCATGGAGTAGATCTCTCATGAAGACAGGCGATGAGGGAAAAATTTTGTACCAGTACTTGTGTTGCCGCCAAGACATCGCCTCAGTACCTCTCTTTCCGCGAAGACTTTGGGAATGAGGATGATATATCTCCGAACGAACCATTATGGCATCATGAGACATCACTCACTCCGTCCCCAGCCGTCCCCCACAGTCTCCGGCCGTCTTCAATAGTCCCCGGCCGTCCTGACTCATCCCCGGCCGTCCAGCCCCCCTGCCCTGCACTAACATGTCTCACCCTGTAGGGCCCGCCGTCCTACCCAAAGATGGCCATCCTGCCCTTAGCGCGGACGGGACGGACTACAGCTAGCCGTCCCGTCCCGTCCGGGGCTATTGGCAGTCCCCCCGGACGATTGGGAACACTGCATTTAAGTAAATCAAAATAACTCGGTAATAGTAATTGATGTACGTTACCGTACAGCCCATGTAACTAACTAGCCCTGCTCCCACATCGCGATCACAACTTCCAAATACTGCGGTAACTTTACCGTGAGACTTTTTGTCTCCGGCAGAAACAGCAGCCGTTTGTCAGTGTTCTCCCCTACCGGTGTGAATATCACTGTTTTTGACGCAGTAGGCAAAGGTCTTGGGGCAAAACGTTATTAAATTTTCACAATAATATTAATATTATATGGTGGTCTATAGACCGTTCCTATTTATAAGTAGGACATACTGGAACAAACCGGGAGATAAGTTACTATCAGGAGCATTGTCTCTACTTTTACACTTTGATGTATCGGCGGTGTAGCACTATAAATTATCCAAGATGGGAATAGTAATTGCGGTGAATTAAGCGGTGGTGCAGAAGAAAAACCGAGTTTTGGTGATATTTCAGGCCAGGAATGAGAGCAAATGATAGCTTGGGTGAGTAAAGTGCAATTGAGTTCACTCAATGCTTCACTCTTCACCCTCACCTGCTTGGTAGAGCCTTCACTGTATACACATATCAAATTACGGGTACCAATCGCAAATTCTGTAGAACAAAATTTACTGATACATCTATCCTACCAAGCACTATACTAGGCATCATAGGTAACCAGTGCCTCACTCCCAGAAAACACATGCATAGAGCCTGCATTCCGTACGTCGTTTGGAGAGCCCATGTGTGAGCATACATTATGAGAAAAGCAAAAGCCTTACAGCATACAGGGATATTCGTGTTTTAAGATTGCGATATGATGATTAATCTAATTTTCTGGGATATATACCGATCGTATTCTTGACAGCTAGTTCCAAGAGAAGACTAAAGTTTATAAGAGATAGACAATGCTAGATAACTTCTATTCAAACAATTGAGCGTTAACAGGACTTATTAAGTACAAAAAATCAGTGACTACTCTTGCACGAAAATTATACGATTTCTACCTCTTCTCACGCCATCCAGTTACCCCTCATACTCCTCTTTACCTCCCCTCATTGCTACGTATCCTACCCCGCTTGCATACGTGGCCTGCCCCTTTTTTCGCATCCTTCACCGAGTTCCAGACTCAACGGACAATCCCCCGTTATTCTTCTAGTATCTTCTTCTTTCTGGCGTGTGGGTTGAATGCGGTGTGGAATCCTAGGTGAGCGCCGGTGATTCACAATAATTAATAGGTCGACCAACAAACCTTTTACTATTTCACCAACTTTCAAAGTTTCTAGTCCTTCTCACCACATCCCCAAGTATGACAGCTTGTAATTGAGTATATAATTGGGTGGCTGAAATAGGGGGAAACACTCGTAAATTCTTCCATGTCTCGTATTAGTCATAATCCATGGGCGGATGGAGATGGAGGCTGTTGAATTGACTATCGGACAGCAGACCTCATCTTCCTATTTTCTTCAGCTCTTCTCATAGAATGTTCATAAAATTCCCCAATATCCTTACAATTATGGTATTATTTATACACACAACCAAGATTTTGAGCAAGACACCATGGCTTAGACGATGGACGCACGATGGGTCAATATTAGCGACAACAATTCTAGCCGCGGTAATTTAATAAGTAGTTTCAATAACAACTTTCTCTATGTCTGACGAAGATGCATAGATTATGTATTGGCTTTGGATCCAAATACCAGACCTCAGGGTGTGCGCACCGAGCCATGCGACAGAGTTGGGAATTGCGCTTTGGAAAGATGCGTGAGTGGAGGGGGGGGCTAGCGGTGGAGCCAATGAAGCCGTCCCATCTTACTCATGGAATCTGAGAGTGAGCAAGACATGTGACATGTCCGAAGTAAGTAGCAGGTTTCTTTAAACATAGTAGATATCGTTGACGGCGAGAAATACCAACCTCCTAGTTATACACAAGTGGTGGAATCAGACAAGCGAAGAATATATCTCCGTTGCTGCCTTATGTGTGGCTTCCCCCCCTAGCAGGAGCAGATAAGTGCTGGTGTGATGGGAGCTAATCTAAAATAGCTAGTAGGCGGGGGCGATTCCGAGGTATTCGGGCCAGGCATTTCGAGAAGGGGAAAAGGGGATTGGAGACAAAACTGTTATCGTACCCACAAATCCAATGAGAATGTTGGAGATGCCGATGGCTTCATTGTCCCGAGTTCTGGCCGGTGTCGATGCCCTGGAAGAATTCATAACGAAGGATCTGCCAGAGTGCCTTCAATCGCAGAGTCATGCTGTTCGAGAGTGCCACCGGACCCGAATATTCCTCACTGAGTAGCTTGATGTCGGGGGAGCCATTCAAAAATATTTTACCGAGACGGTCGCCATACCCAGCAGCGCTAAGATGGACGGTATCAGGAATCGTCTAGGGATGAGGCTAGACAAGTATGTAAGACTAGTGGTAGTGAACAGCGACTAAGGGGCAGGTACTGTAAAACAATCCCGGGGGGGATATCTGATATGGGAGTAGGGGCACTCTATCAACGATGTATCGGTATACTTGCCCCCGCTTGTATGCAAATTCTTCTTTTTTAAAAAAAAACATCAACACTATTCCGGAATAGGTGTCCATTTACCAGAGAAGAATGAAACTTGAAGAGATGACACCACTTGTGCCAAGGTCTTAGCTAAGCGCCACAGACATCCGATGCTGGTAGGTTGACAACTACCGGTAGGGGCACTCTAAAGAGTGTTCGAGAGCTCAGCAAATCTAGGGGGGTAGATGGATAGGAAAAGATGGGGATAAGAAAAAGGAGGAGGAAAGGAAGAGGAGGAACTTATTGAATAGGAGAGGGGCTGACGAGAGGAGGCTGACTCGGGCGGTTCCACCTAATATAAGTGGATCAACTCACGTGAGAAGAGTCTCTAGGCTGATGGCGGAGGAGGGTTGGAAGAGAGGGAGTAGGGGTTTAGAGAAGTGGGTGAATGGGGTGATACCGTGATGGTTGAAGAATTGTTAGATTAGAGTGGGAAAGATATGAGGATTAAATTTTTTTTACAGTAAGGGCTGGTTAAGAGGCTGTAGCCTTACGGTAGGCCAAACATCTCGTCTTTTCCAAAATTTCTAAAAGATTAGTTTTCTTAGTAAATTTTACCGAGATTTCGAAAAGCCCTAGTCTAGGCCAGTTCATTAAAAGCGAGTTCTTAAGGTATCATATCACAAATACATCTGCTGAGTCGCTCTAGTTGTGTCATATAGCTGTGCCCAATGGTTGCACTGCATAGCACAGGGTTTTACGGCAATCTGTGAGGCGAAGTTTGTCGCGGCGATTCGTCAAAACTCCAATCTGTTGCTACACTTGAGGACAAAAGTGCATGAGTTTTTGTGCAATGCAACCATCGCCAAAAAAAATATTATCCCAACACCGGCAAGGCCAAATCCAACGCAGTGCCTGCAACACAACATACTGGCACATGCCAAAGAAAGAATACTGATAAGGCTGCAGAGGCCTTGTACTACCTCGGATAAACGTACACTTCTAGGTAGAGAAATGGTGGAAATAGGTGCTCCGCAAAGCAAGTCTGCTCCGGAGAGCAAGGCAAGTTACCCGGCAGACCTATCAGCGGGTGCCAGTATGCAACTTATTGTGGACCTTGCGCTCCAAAATCCTAGCCTGACTCGCATTTTTACTAGGGGAAGTTGCTAGTTCTCAGAGAGACTTGACTTAAGGATGCAGGGACACTATGTAAGGGGTTCATAGAGACATGGTGGTGGTGATCGGGGCTTTGTGTGCTTTATTTCGGATGCGAAGAAGAAAAAAATTTCGATGGTTGCACTGCTGAAAAACTCATGCAGTTTTGTCCTCCGGTGTATTTCCTTGGCATGATTATGGTTGCACAGCAGTTGCCACAAAAGGAGCCAAATCACCCCGCTTTTCCTCAGCTTCGCGCACAGAAACACTACGTTAACCTTCATACTTCACTACCATTTCTACACACAACATTTGGGGCAGAGCATCATGGCCCTGACTACACTTACACAATCGATCAAATTCGGCGACAACAATATCAACAGCGGCAACACAATAGGGAGCTACAACAAGACAGTTTATAAATCCGACGAGGATGCACAGATAATGCGTTGGCTCTCCCCACTAGAGCCAAATATTAGGCATCAAGGAGTGCGGACCGGGCGATTCGAGGGTATTGGGGATTGGCTTTTGGAGACAAGCGAGTTTCGAGAGTGGAGGGAGGGTAAGGGTGGGGCCGATAAGGCTGTCTTGTTTTGCTCCGGGAATCAGGGAGTAGGGAAGACATATCTGAGGTACGTAGTGGGATCCTTTGAAATAAGCGAATGTAGCTGAGGGTGAGAAATACTAGTTCCTTGGTGGTCGACAGGCTGTGCGATCAGCCGGGGGATGTAGCTGTCACGGTTGCATGCTTGTACTACGACTTCCTTGTTCAGAATGAGCAGTCAATCGCGGACATGATGGGAGCTATTCTAAAGCAGCTAATAGGCAGGGGGGGCATCCCGGCCGATGTACGCGAAGCATATCAAAAAGGAAAGACGAAGTTGGGTGGCAGAGGGCTGCTACATGCAGATTTAATGCGAATGTTAAAGATCGCTATTGGTTCACTGCCACAAGTTTTCATATGTATTGATGCGCTCGACGAATGTCTACCGAGGAATCTTCTGGAGCTGCTTCAGTCGCTAAGAGATATTGCTCTGGGGTCACCTACCACGAGAATATTCCTCACCGGGAGGCCCCATGTCCTAGGAGCTATTCAACGATATTTCACCAAGGTAGTTGTGATACCCATCAGTCCTAACACGGATGATGTGAGGAATTATCTGCACATGAAGTTAGATAGGGATGAGGAGCCAGAGGCGATGGACAATGATTTACGAGCCGATATCATGAAAGTTATTCTAGACAAGATGTCTGATATGTGCGTAAGAGCATCCAGCCTTCCCTGCCAATCGATGGTTAATACTTACGGAAAATTATGTGTAGATTCCTCCTTGTTACGCTGAACATTGAGATGATCTTGGCAGAAGTGACGATTCGTCAGAGAAGAAAGAAACTTGAAGAGGTGGGGCGAGGCAATGGACTTAGCGACGCCTATACGACAACTCTAACCCGACTGAAGGGGCAGAAAGGAAATAAATCGGCACTCGGATTGAAAGTACTGATGTGGGTGTTGTATTCGAAACGGCCATTACGGGCCGAGGAGCTCTGTCATGCCCTGGGAGTGGAAATAGGATCCGCGGATCTGGATCCGAGTAACGTCCCTCCACTACGGACACTCCTAGCATCTTGTCTGGGTCTTGTAACCATCGAGGTGTCTTCCTCCAGAGTCCGACTAGTACACTTCACCCTGCAGGAGTATCTCTTAAGTAATCCAAGCCTATTCCATAGCCCCCACGCAACAATTGCGGAGGTTTGCTTGACATACCTGAATTCCGGATCTGTCTGGGATCTTTCGCCGACTCTTCACTCGGCCCCCTCAACAATGCCGCTCTTAGAATATGCTTCTATTTTCTGGGGACAACATGCGAGAATGGGGATGACGGAAAGTGCCAAAACACTAGCACTTAGGCTTCTTGATAGATATGATAACCATCTATCTGCACAACTACTGCTATTCTACTATCATCAATATGGTGGCTGGGGCAAATATTTCGACGGGGCACAGGGACCGGCGGGATTTACAGGACTCCATGCAGTATCATTCTTTGGGATTGTGGAAATAGCGGCTGTTGTATTGGAGATGAAGGGATGGGACATTAATGCAACCGATTGCCTGGGGTATACCGCTCTCACTTGGGTGGCTATAAGTGGGTATGAGGAGATCGTAAAGATACTATTGGAACGAGAGGACATCAATCCCGACCGGGCAGACACAGAATATGGCCGAACGCCACTCTTTTGGGCGGCTGCCAGGGGGCATGGAGGGGTAGTAAAGATGCTTTTGGAACGAGAAGACGTCAATCCCGACCGGGCAGACATAGAATATGGCCGAACGCCACTCTCGTGGGCGGCTGGGGCCGGGCATGAGGGGGCTGTAAAAATGCTTCTGGAACAAGAGGACGTCAACCCCAACCAGGCAGACACAGAATTTGGCCGAACGCCACTCTCGTGGGCGGCTGGGACTGGGTATGAGGGGGTTGTAAAAATGCTTTTAGAACGAGAGGGCGTCAATTCCAACCAGGCAGACACAAAATATGGCCAAACACCCCTCTTGCTGGCGGCAACAGGAGGGTATGAAGGTGTAGTAAAGATACTTTTGCAACGAGAGGACGTTAATCCCGACCAGGGAGACACCGAACTTGGTCAAACGCCACTCTTGTGGGCGGCTGCCAGGGGGCATGAGGGGGTAGTGAAGATGCTTTTGGAACGAGAAGACGTCAATCCCGACCAGGCGGATACTAAACATGGCCGGACACCACTCTCCTGGGCGGCTCAGTGCGGGCATGGGGGGGTAGTAAAGATGCTTTTGGAACGAGAGGACGTCAACCCCGCCCGGGCAGACACCGAATATGGGCGAACGCCACTCGCATGGGCGGCCACGAACGGACATACAGAGGTCGTAAAGATTCTTTTGGAACGAGAGGACGTCAATCCTGACCAGACAGACACTATTTTTGGCCAAAAACTACTCACCTGGGCGGCAGAGTACGGACATGAGGGCGTAGTAAAAATGCTTTTGGAACGAGATGACATCAATCCCGACCGGGCGGACACAGAATATGGCAGGACGCCACTCGTGTGGGCGGCTGGGAACGGGCATACAGAGGTAGTAAAGACTCTTTTGAAACGAGAGGACGTCAATCCCGACCAGGTAGACACCGAATTTGGCCAAACGCCACTCTGGTGGGCGGTTGGGAACGTGCGTGAGGGGGTGGTAAAGATTCTTTTGGAACGAGAGGACGTCAATCCCACCCAGAAAGTCAACGGATATGGCCAAACGCCTCTCTCGTGGGCGGCTGAGAACGGGCATGAGGGGGTCGTAAAGATTCTCTTAGAACGAGAGGACGTCGATCCCGACCAAATAGATACATTTTTTGGCCAAACGCCACTATCGTGGGCGGCTGAGAACGGGCACGAGGGGATAGTAAAGATGCTTTTGGAACGAGGGAATGTCAATCCTAGCCAGGTAGACAGCGGATATGGCCGAACGCCACTCGCATGGGCGCTTGTGAAAGGGCATGGCGGAGTAGTAAAATTACTGTTACAACAACAAAGCACCCGGACCATCAAACTAGATAACAAGGTCCAAACCCCACCCTCATTAGTCCTCTCCGAAGGGCATGATCGGGTTGTTCAGATCCTACGAGATAATGCCAATTCCCACACAACAGATGGTGATGCCCAGCCCTCCCTCCTGCCCTCTGCTGGGCCTGGGGGGCGGCGTGCCGCGGACCCGCAATCCAGAAATCATGATCCCGATACCAACATCATAGACCTTAACGACCAACTGGCGCCCCCACCCGCTGACCCCAGTAACCGGAATGGGACGCCGGACTCCAAGGACCCTGTTCCTAAGTCCGCAGCGAGCTACCTCTCCGAAGCAGAATCAACTGCACTTCCTCGGCCCCATTCCATGTCGCCCCTAAAGCCCTTATCTCCCCCTCCGAGAACTAACACCCATTCAAACAGCTGCCGATCAACCGTCTCATTTGCGCTCAACTGGTACTTCCTCATCGCCACTTTCATTTGTCTCCTAGCTTTTCTCGTTTACGTCCCTCCTCCCTCATTACACCACATATTCTCCTCTCACGGATAATTACTCTGTGTAAGATGAGCTTTGGCAAGGCCTATCAATTTAAATACAACCAGATTTTCATAAGAGGCTCTCTTTCTAATTTAACCGGCTATCTACTAATTATATAATCTTCTCTTTTTATTTCCTTCTTTTCTCACTTTCCTTTCTTGTGTTTCTTCCCTTCTTCGGAGCTCCGGTTTGATTTTGTCGATATCGTCATGTTTATTAAACTTCATTTTCTCTATCCGCAAGTCTACAGTATACAGTACATTCCATTGCAGATAAATACCTCTCTAGAAGGTGGTGATAAGCTCGAAGAAGCCTTGTTGATATTTTTGTAAGCCGAGGCCTAACTTACATCCTCTTGGCAATTTCTCTCAATGAAACCCCGTGATCACCGCCCGTTTCTTTCACAGATTATCCCTACAGCATGACATTAACCACTCCTGTTACATACCGTCCGGGCAGGGTCGCAAACCGGTGATATATAACCCTAACCCTCATTCACAGAATATTGTGTATCATACCTTTTTAACAGGAAAGTAGTTGAAGTGATATTATATTATTAGCAGGAGGGCAACGGCAGAGTCAAGGTGGTCTAGTTGTCTAGGCGGGTACTCCCGTGCCTGGGTAGAAAAATTAAGCTAAAGTATCAGACCAAAGAAAAACCAGACATCCCCTTCAAAGCAACAACTCTAACCGACTACCTTATCACCTTGCTTGAAAGCCACCTTACTCTCAACGCTTTAAAAGAGTCATTTAAATGAAATAAAATAACCCGGCTACTGTAATTTATGTACGCTACGGTAGCTCCCATGCAGGGTTCCGAATAGTCCGACCACTCAAGTTTTAGAGGCAGGACCAGGCTAGCCAGCCCCAGTCGATGTCAATGACTGGGCCTAACTAACTCGGTGGTCCAGTCCAGTCTGGACTGGTCTGGGACTAGTCTTTATAAAAGATTGCGCAATCATGTAATATCACTCACTTAGCGCAAAGAGAAATATTTGATACTCGTGAATCTATTTTCCCTGCCGCTGCTAATCTAAGCGATGCACTATCTCCACTCCGACTCTCCCCCCGCTATTCCGGACGCCTAGATTTCACAAATATCGTACAGGACAATAGGCTATCCGGGGCAACAGGCCAGTCTTTAGTCCTCCCTGCGGGGAGTGAATGTCACTGCTTTTGGTGGAGTAGGCAAATTTTACAAATGGCTATGCGAATAACGGCGATATGGTGGCGAGTGATCGTATGTGAAACGAAACGGATGCCAAGGCAGCACTCAAAGGGACAGATCGCACAGCAACTAAAGAGGCGGGGTAAAATCTTTTCTTCTCTCTCTCTTCAACGACACCACGATGCTCAATAATCAACTAACTAACAGGAATAACACGGAAATATAAGAAAGAAAACAACTTCGCATATCCTCCTTTCCTTGCTATCGATCACAACACAGATCCACAGCCTTCCAAACATTTTACCGCTTCCATGCCGGTCTCCTATCCTTCTATGCATATTTCCCCTATCTTTCCGCAAAGCAAACATCATGCTAACAAAGAAAGAAACAAACGTAACAAAGAAAAGACTCTTCAGGCTCAGTAGCCTACTCGCATCTGATTCCTCCCTCACCGATCGCAGGTGCATATCTGGGTTTGTCGAAGGATAACGGCGTAGGCGTAACATGCCGAGCAGCAGGAAAGAACTGCTCCCGGAGAGCGTATCTACCCATAGTGCATATGCGGTGATCTTCTTTGTCCTGAGCGATTGCTAGTTAGGGCGCGTGCGTGCCCGTGGGCTATCTGCAGGGCCGTCGGGGTGGAGGTTGAATATGGTGAACATGCCGAGCAGCTCCGGATTCCAACAGCAAAAGCCTTAGAGTTAAACGTTACTTTACAATAATATAACACGGTGGTTTATATACCTTTGCTGTTGTAAGTAAGGCATGTTGCAACAAATCGCAAGATAAGCTACCCTCATGAGTACTTTCTCTACTTTAACACCACGACACACCCGCGGCGCCGCACTATGAATTATCGGGGTGGGAATAGTAATTGCGGTGAATTAGGCGGTGGTGTGGAGGAGAAACCGAATTTTGGTGGTACTCCACTATAGGTCTAGAATGGGAACAAATAATAGCTTAGGGCGAGTAAAGTAGTATTAAGTTTACTCAATGCTTCACTCTTCAACCTCACTTCCTTAGTAGTGCTTTCACTATATAAACATATTAAATTACTGGTACCAATCGCAAAGTCTATAGAGCAAACAATATATCCATCATACCAAGCAACACACTATCCATTACAGGTAAGCGGTGCCTCTTCTCAGAAACTACCTTCATAGACTACGCATGCAATACATCAGTTACAGGGGTTACATGTGAGCATACATGATCGGAAAGGCCAGAGCCTCACAATGTACGGGTAGATATTCGTGTTGCAAGATTGCAATAGGATAATATATGGGTTGACCACTGAACCTTTCACTATTCGCTATTCCACTAACTTCAAAAGTTTCTAGTTGTTACCACACCCCCGAGCACGATAGCTCGTAATCGGGTACACAATCAAGTGGCTGAAAAAACGAAAAACTCCCGTTTGGAAATTCTTGCATGTCTCATATTAGGCTTATGGCATGGATGGATGGAGATGGAGGCTGTTGAATTTAATGTGAGACAACAAGCCGCATCTCCCCAAATTCTTCAGCTCTTCTAATACAATGTTTATAAACCTCCCCAACACCCTTTTAATTGTAGGACTATTTATACACTCAACCAACATTTTAGACAAAGCACTAACTTATGGCCCGGATGACGCACACACAATCCTTCAATACTGGCGACAATGGTGCCGGCTGCGGTAATATAATCAGTAGTTTCAACAATACTTTCTCTAAGGCTGACGAGGATGCAGAGATTATGCCCTTGTTTCCCGAGCTAGATACCAGACACTAAGGTGTGCGCCCTGAGTAATGCGATAGAGTTGGGGATTGGACTTAGGAAACAAGCAGGGTTCGGGGGTGGAGGGGGGCTAATGGTAGCCGAGAGAGCAGTCTTGCTTCTGGAACCCGAGAGTGGACAAGAGGTGTCTGAAGTCAGTAGCGGCATTCTTTGAATAAAGTGGATACCGTTGACTGCTAGAAATCTCAGTTTCATAGTTATCGACAGGAGGTGGAATCAGACAAGCGAGGAAGATATTTCCTTTACCGGCCTATATGGGATTTCCTGCCCAGCAAGAGCAGACAAGTGCTGGGGGGTGATAGGAGCTACGATATTCTAAAGTAGCTATTAGGCAGGGGAAATTTTGAAGCATTCGGGCAAGGTATTTCCAGAAAGGGAAAAGGGAATTGGTCACACAAAACTGTTACCTGCAGATCGAATGAGAATGTTAGAGGTGGCGATAGCTTCATTGGCCCGAGTTTTGGCCGGTATCAATGCCCTGGAAGAATTCCTAACGAAAGGATCTGCCGGAGTGCCTTCAGTCACAAAGTGTTGCCGTTCGGGAGTGCCACCGGACGCAAATATTCCTCACCGAGTAGCCTGATTTCGGGGAGCCGTTCAAAAATATGTTACCGATATGGTTGTAATACCTAGTAGCGCTACGATGGACGGTGTTAGGACTCATCTAGCGATAAGGTTAGACAAGTATGCGGGTTCAATAGTGTGGAAAGCGACTGAAGGGCCGGTACCGTAAAGCAATCCGGGAGGGGTGTCTGATGTGTGAGCAGGAGCATTTTAGCATTTTCACTCTGTCAACAATGTATCGACATGCTTACCCCCGCTTGGATGAAAATTCCTCTTTTTGTGAGGGAAAAAAAATTAACACTATTCCGGAACAGGTGCCCATTCACCTCAGAATGAAACTTGAATAGATGACACTACTTGGGCCAAGGTCGTGGCTAGGCGCCACACCATCCGATGCCCATAGGTGGACCACTATGGGTGCTCTTAACAGTGTCTGACAGCTCAACGCACCTAGGGGGGTAGATAGATAGGGGAAGATGTAGAAGAAAAGGGATAAGGGAAGGAAGAGGAAGAACTTATTGAGTAGGAGAAGGGCTGACAAAACGAGGCTGACTTGGGCGGTCCCCCCAATTCAAGTAGAACAACTCGTATGAGAAGAGTCTCTAGGCTAATGGCGGAGCAGAGTGGAGAGGGAGTAGGGGTTTAGAGAAGTGGGTGAATAGGGTGATGGTTAAAGAATTGGTAGATTAGAGGGGGAGCGGTCCGAGGAACCGATTTCTTTTACGGTAAGAGCTGGTTAAGAGGTTGTAGTCTTAATGAGTTGAGCAGGCGAGGCGATGAGTCCACAGAAAGCGCGAAGGGCGAAGAGAATAGACTCCCGAAAGAAAAGAAAAAAAGAAAAAAGAAAAAAGAAAAAAAAAGCTGAACACGTCTTTGCAGCTCAACCAAACTTTGTAGCTTGGCATAGTACTAGGCGATTTTTTAAGTAAGCGTAAACAACTGCTGTCACCCTACAACCACAACGATTGAAATTTGAACTCCATGTGAGTTGTCGTTTTCGCACCATGGACCAGTTAGGTTCCTTTTTTGCTTTCTCACGATCGCTTCAAGTACAACATTCCTCTTCTGAGGTTCGTTCCTTTTGGGTTTGATGTTATCCCATAAGGGATTGTGATTCCAGTATTATCGGCATGTTCTTTCGTTTAGTTTTATGGCACACCATATTTGGACTTTTCAACCAACGGTGGATTTCGCAAGTTTGACTACGTTCCATAAGCAGAGAAAGTAGGACTCCACGATACGGATTAACTTTTTTACGGGTTTTTGGGAAAGGAGGGGGATTGTTTTGACCCCAAGTTTTAAGGATTAGGGTTGATATGGTAGGCGGCTGGTGTGTTGGCGGTGGTGTGGTGGACGGGCTAATGGCATTGGGCTAGGGGGTTAGGGTTCGGAGGAATTGGTTTTCCGATTTTCGGAGGCTGCCTTTTAGTGTGGCGCATTCTTAGAGTGGCTAGTGAAGCTTGAGGTGGTGGCACCCATTGCAGGTGTCATATTCCGATAGTGGAACCGGTAGTGGTATCCTTACAGATTCCCCTGAGGGTAATACTTTTTGTTGTTTGATAATTGACAGGAGAGGGAAGAAGGTTGTTTTTGGGTTATAGGGGGGGATAGAAGCGATGGAGAGGGTGGGGCGGGCACTATTAAGTGCCATCGCGTTTGTTAGGCATGCCAAGAATGCCGACCCATAAGGCTCACGCACAGACCCCTGCGTACCAATCAGTTAAAAGAATACGAAGCACAAAAGATACATCTCGGTCTAGCTTAAGATGATAGTCACGTGCCTCCGACTATAAGGTCACGTGTTCGATTCACAGCCGTGTCATAGTTATTAT
>Ga0307507_10007128_pt1 | contig 16520 bp, 4 predicted proteins | sample 7_EM_MG_FD_207223 | JGI IMG/M metagenome (GOLD analysis project Ga0307507, IMG submission 207223) | Populus trichocarpa ectomycorrhiza microbial communities from riparian zone in the Pacific Northwest, United States - 7_EM | ecosystem: Host-associated > Plants > Roots > Unclassified | place...
TCCATTGCTACACCAAAGTAGAGAGTCGCGATAGAGGCCTGGTGGCAGAGAGGCGCTCATTCGAATCGCTCACCAACGTCAATCACGGATTGTGCGAAGCCAAATCTGGAGCCTCATATGGAGGCTAACTACCGAACGATCAACTCAATTACAAATTCAAATGGGCCGCGGTAGTAGCCGCCACTAATTACAAAACGGACGACACTAAAAGGCGCACGGATTGAACAAATATGATATGGAGCTGATTTGCAACTGAACGTACCCTTAGAGAGCATACAGCTCGGCCAGTGTTGCCGAAAGCTCCGGGAGTGTTAAAATATGCCACGTCGCAAAATCTTACACTAGATAAACTTTAGCACCGTGCGCGCACACTTTATAAGCTTTTAATACAAAATTCTTTAAAATTATCGCTATTAAAGCTATACTTAATTGTATAATATTGCAACTATACTCTATTTTTAGTATATCTAAGATTGTATAATCTTAGTATTGGAAATAGCTAATAATATACAGCCACCCTAAAGTGCGTAGAGAGATATCTAGGATAGATTAATAATATATCCAAGATATAATCTAGGCACCCTTATACACTTACCTATCTTAGGTAGTTCTTCTATACTACTGCTAATAAAAGTAACTCAGTCCTTAATTAAAGACTTGGAATAATTATAGGAGGACTTCTTCTATAAAGGGTAACGGGTGCAGGAGGAACGCATATATATAAATATTAAAGATAGTAATTAGGATATATCCAGCTTATATTAGGAGTATTATAAAGATATATAATCCCAAATATCCACGCTATAACAATCTGCTAATGCCTCTTCTTTAACGCTAGTAGTAAGTAGAATTCTATAATATGAGCTATATATAATATATAAACTAATTATTTCTATAATATAGCTAGGCTTAATATTAATTCTATAAACTAGATCGCTTGCAGTAGAAAGACTTGTATTTAGTTAAGAGATACTAGAATATTCTATATCCTCTAAGCACGGGATTGGATATATAATAGATTTATCTAGCCTATAGCTAAATAATAAGAAGATTACTAAGATATACGAAAATGTAAGAGACTATATCTTAGATAGATTTTATATATAACTGGGTTCTAATATAGATAAATGCAATACTCATACACATTAAGGAATAAGATAAGTATAATATACCCTCTTTTTAGTTTCTAAAAGTGCTTTAGGAGACAGATACCCTATATAGGCGTGTTTTACTGCGAATACTTAGACCCTTAACTATAAAACTTTCACTATAAGCAAGTTATAGAGGAAGACTGGGAAAGAATACGTAAATTGCAAGAAAAGGTATAATATATCTATAATATTATATTACTATATCTAAGTTATAATATAGATATTACGTACTCTTATATATTTCCTCAGCAGGCCGTTGAAATCGGACTCTGCACCTGTACGTGGTGACGGCTACGAACCTGGGTCTTCGAAGTTCAGACTCAGAGCCAACGCAGAGACGTCGCACAGCGTGCGGATAGGACCTGGTGGTAGTTGCGAGCGTTGTGGGCGGTGGTGAAAAATTTTTAGATGGTGAGATCTCAAAAACCACTACTGTTGGCCCTCTATAATTTAACTACGCTATTCTCCTACCCAAGGCACCTGTACGATCCAACATGGATGCACAGCATTCGATAACATCCCCCGACCCCCAGTTGAAAGCATCGACGACCTCACATCGACGAATGAACGAACGAAAACGAATAAGCAAATATACGGCCCCTCTTAACCCCTAGAGCGATCGCCCGCGGAGCATGCGGTTACTCGCCATTTTATTACTGCCGTAATACTGCCACAGCCTGGATTGCAACCCACGGTTTTCCTTATCTCCTTTTGATGGAGTGGTGACCTTAGAAAGGGCCTAGCTGGGGCCTAGGCACAAAAGATACCCAAACAACAACATATCCCGCTGTTAGTATTATAGTAGCTAGAACGGATGAATCCCCCTTACGCCTTCGATGGCTCTAGGGGGGGGGAGGCAAGGCGTATATGGCAATGGTCTATAAGAGATAGCACACAGGGGATGGTTAAGATATGGAACACAAAGCACATAGCAATCAATTGGCAAGGCCTAGCTAGGACGTAGTAAACCCTAGCTTGGATAAGCTAGAGAAGGAAGCAGTGGTTCCTAAGGAGTTCAAACATCCAAGGAGGATAGGACGTAGCCGTAGGCCCGCAGGGCCGCTACTACGGACGGACATGGCAAATTGGGGTTTTTCATCCTACTGAGGTGGCTTATAGGGTTTTTCCTCCCCCAACCTAACTGCAGGGTTTTCTTTATGTAAACTATAAGTTTTCCCCCTGTGACGGAGTAGTCTGCGTGGGCCAGATAGGATCTGTATCAGACGTTAATCAAAGAGTCATTATTATATTTCCTCAGCAATTTAATAGAATTAAATCAAGATAATCTTAAATAAAGAGACATAAATACGTAAGATACTTATTTATATTATCTATTCTTATTAACGTATATAGACTTTATAACAGTATTTGTTATACATTTTAGCACTAGATTGCCTGCATAGAGTAAAGTACTAGTTATAAGCTATATCTTTATATTATAAAGTACACGGTTAGTGTCTAATATATCCTAAATATATTATAACTATAACTAAGTTATAACTAGTCACTTATAAATAGACCTATGGTAAGTATATACTGTACCAAGGGAAGTTAAATATAAAACCATAAAAAACACTACTAAAAGTCTCTTTCTTTAGTTTTAAGATACTTATTAAAATATTTAAGAGATTTACTTAACTAAGGCTATTAGGGCACTCTAGAAACCTATACAGCGGTAGAGCATAGGAAGAAAAGATTAGATAATTGCGGTAAGTTATTATAATACATATATAACTATAATATAACCTTAATATATCTAGGCTGTAACCACGCCCAAGGACCTAGAAAATGGGTACTAGCCCCTTATAATGTGGAGTTTAACTATATATAGCTAGATAATATTAAGGATTACCTATATATTGTTTTAACTTCTTATAGCAAACATACGCATCCTCTAGCGCCTCTATTAAAGGTTCTAATATAGCTTATTAAAGAACTTTAACAATAAATCCAGCGACAGTTAGGGCCAGGGCTTACTTTAAGTTTATTATATCTAAGTTATATTAATACTCTATTCTTATTCTATTAGGCTCTTTTACATACAGCCCTTTAATAAAAGAGTTTTGCGAAAAATATAATATTACTAGCCTTTTAAGCCTTTACTAAAGCCTTGCAAATTTTGATAAGATTTAATACCTAATTAAAAAGTAATAGCTTTTATCATTTCCGCAAGGTTAAAATATATAAGGGGTAATATTTAAAAAGCATCTGCATTATAAAACAGGTCCTAGATATATATAAGATATATTCTACTAAGATAGCAAGCTAATAATTATATGCTTTTAAAAAGGCTAGGCAGAAATACTCTTAATATTAAAAATGTTTGAAATTAATATATCTTTTAAACGGGTTAGTACAGCTGGGTTAAATAAGGTTATAATTGCCGCAAATATCCCTAAAATTAATAAAGGTATTATATAACCTGGTTATACTACAGTTATATTATTGTTGGTATGCATTAACAACGTGCAGAATACATATATCGTAATGATATATACTATGCGGTGTTGTTAGTGGATTCTACCTTGTTCTATCTACACGTCTTAATGATATATATACGCGTCTCGCGTAGATTACGTGCTTACGCACATAATATATAGAACGAATATATACCGACACTGGAGCAACTCTAAAGGAAACCAAATCGTACCATTCCTGTTATTTATAGCATATACGCAATAGCTGGGCTTTTCCTATCCATATATAATAGCTTCTCCTTCAATCCTATCCCAGTCACATAACGCTTATGACGGTTCACATAAACTAGAGCTTATGGATTAATAAACTGTGTAATAAAGTTAAGACGTTACGTAAGGAAAGAAGGTAAGGAAATGGGAAGAAAGGGTATATATTGTTAACTTGGTTGCTTGGTTAACATATACACGGAGTAGAATAGGATTTAGGTAATAGTCCTGGCAGAACTTGGTAGGATTTGGTGGACTTTGGCAGAATATAGCAGAATGCCATAGATTGCCGTTATATTGCCGTCTCGCGGTCGGTCTCCAATTGCTAGGTCGTAGAAACAGGTGGACATATATAAGGTGTTACGGGGTGTCTCGTGACAATTACTGTCTAATAAAGATACTAAGCTAAGGAGAAGGAGAAGGAGAAGGAGAAGGGTCGTTAGGGGTAGCAGGTAGACATATCGCAAGAGTCGCCAAGGCGCTAGTGGCAAGCAAGCTAATAGCGATTTTCTATGCCGGGTATAGAAAATCCTAATTGGCTAGTTAAATTTAGGGTCCGTAGAATATGGCACTATTACAACGCTACGCCAAATCTTAGTTCGTTTATTTAACCTACTTCATAGTCTGTAGTTCTAAGTAATTGGTATTAATTAACTTCTTAAGAGCCGTAGATGCCTTGCTCTTAGTTATTAAGTCAGTAGGGTTGCTATTACCGTTAATCTACTTAACTTCCGTAATCTCTCTACGCTTATATAACTGACGGAGACACATGACGTCTATTATAAAACGTTTCTCTTATGTAGTGCCTAGCTTAACAAGACATTTATAGAGTAATTTTAAGTCGGTGTAAAGTACGAGTAGGAGTTCGATCTATAGGAGTTGTTTAACGGTTGACTTAATTGCGGCGCCGATGTTAAATCTATGGGCTATTGCGTAGAGTTCTAAAGCTAGTACGCTTCTGGTAACTCTTTTGCACTTAATTAACAACTAGTAAATAATATTAGCCCTATATAATGCGTCCTCTAATACCAGTATATATCCTATTTGTGATAAAAGGTCCTTATTGTTGGCAAATAAGGCGTTAGTAAAAGCAAGCAGGCGTAATATGTTAATATCTAATTTAACAAATATAAGGCCTCTTATTAGGTTGTTAATCTATAATTATAGTTATTTATTAAGTGCTGTAATATCTTCCTTCTTAGGGTTAATTACCTGGGCGGTAAAAAAGAGATTAAAGGAAGCTTCTGGTTAATATATAGAGGCAATATACACGCCTCTTGCGCGTTATGCAATATATTATTCCTTTATAGTTAGTATATTATAGACAATGCCTCTTAAGCTTATGGTTATAGCTATTTTACTAAGGTAAACTGTATTTAGGTTTTTGCACTAGTGTTTCTAGGTTATTATAATATTGCCTTCCTAAGAGAGTTAAATGATGCATCCGTTGAATTTAAGTAACTATTTAACTGTAAGTTGCTCGCGCTCTTTTGCGAGAAAGTAAGCCTTTTCCAGATATCGTTGCTCCGCGTCTATAAAGGTAGTATTGGCTAGGAATAGAGTATCATTAGTTTAAAGGCCAACAATGCCAAAGTAGTTAGGAGTGTTGCTCTATAAGAGGCAAGGGTTATATGTTAATAAGTTTATATCTAACTCCTTAATATAATGATTATAGTAGGTTGTAAATTAGTAATTGCCTACTTCTAGAACACCGTATAAAGGCTTAATTACCTTTAGGATAGAGTTCTTTCCGATGCCTAATTAGCTTCCCAATTTATAAGGTAGTTGGATATAGAAGTCTTAATTTAGCTTTATAAGAGACTAGACATACGCCTAGGAGATATCTTATAGGTATAACTATATACCATTGCCTCGTAGTATTGCTGCGATGTATAGAATAAGGCGTTAGCTGACTCGTTAAATAGTAGGTAACTAGGTTAGTACAATACCCTTTTTAAAATTGTTATACGCTTAGACAACAAGTCTCAATTTCTTAAAGGCTTTATTAGTACTGGGGTTTTTAATCTTATCTATAAATTATAAGTTAAAGACTTTAACTCCTGCGGGTACATCCTAAGGGTTAATTATCTTAAATACGCCCTTTTTAATTAGTCCTGTAATTTCCTTTTAACGGGACGTTTTAAACTGCTTATAGTTGCTATCCTCTTGCAAGAATACAGTAATGTCGGCAGTATTAATGTGAAGGGGATGCTTATGGGGTCTTCCTCTTCCTTAGCAAGGTGGTTGTGCTTCTCTAGTTTCGGTAAGGGACGGTTTCTATGTAGAGGCAGTTTCTGTAGACGGTTTGTATATACAGACAGTTTCGTTAACTAGGATATTGTTAACTTAGGTACCGTTAACTTAAATATCTTTAACTTAAATATTTCTAGGGTCTGTTAAGTACGGTTTAATAGCAGTACTGCGGAACTTCGTAGGGCCGCTAGGTAGGTTAACAGCACACGTTTCTCCTTTAATATTTAGTAGGTTATATGGTCCTGCCTAGTATCTAGGTTATCCTATATTGCCTTCTCTCTAGACCAGTACTAAAGAGTTATAGGGTAGATTATAAATTGCAGTAGTGCTAGGGCTATTATATATATTAAGTATATCTGCGACCTGGCGCTCCGCTTATATCTTCTTTACTTCCTCTATAGCTTTCTTAAATGCAATCGCACGCTATATTACTGTAGGTGAAGGTGCGTTAGACTCTATTATTTGGGGGTACGCTCTAAATACTAATAGCGTAGGTATTAGGCCGTCTGGTCCTGCGGAGTCGTTAATTGCTTTAAAGGCCATTTATAGTACTATATCCTTATTAATTCCTAGTATCTTAGAAGTGATAATATAGTATATATGTTATAAGGGGCCGTGGTAACGCTCTACTATACTAATTAAGTTGTAAGCTTTAACCGGTACGCTCCTTATAGTAGTGCCTATATTAACCGCGTATTGCTTAAACTTTCTACTAATAAAGTTCTTTCCTATATTGTGTATAATCACATCTGGGGGGCCTAGGTATATATTAATCCAGCACACTTATAATATATCCTATGTATACTTAGCGCTGATATTCTATAGCTACCTACCTATTTAAAATTGGGTGCCTTTATTAACAATATAAAGTACAGGCTTACTGTTGATGTATATAATATTAATAATAATGCAGTAGTTAAAATTAACGTTGTTCTTTAAGGTAAATCTAAATCTGCCTAGTAACTTTCCGTGCTTTTAACAGTATAAGCAGTAGCAGGTAATATGCTTAAGGGTCTTTTAATTAGTATCGTTTTTATAGCTAGCGCGGTCCAATATTCTCTTAAGTCGCTCTACTAACGGATATCCAAAGCATTGGTATAGGCGTCGCAATTCTACATCAGTTAAGTAGCATGGGTTTTAGTTAAAAGACTCTATAATAAACATATGTAACAAGGTATCCTATAGTAGAAACGGGTGTCTAAATTGGCGTATAACTGGTACGGTCTTTAAGGGGGTTATTAGGACATTCTTTAGGTTATTAAAGTACACTCGTAAGTTATCTATATCTACTAGGTAAAGCAGAAAAGGGGTGTTAACTTTAATAATATGGAACTCTACTGTACCTATTAGTATAGCTACCTTAATAGAACCAATAGAAGATGTAGAACCTATTTTAAACTATACGCTAACTGTGCCTCTCGTGGACTTGTTTAACTGTACTTTATTAATCTTCTAAAGTGTAAGAAACTAACTATATCCTATTATAGAACATTTAGAGGCTCTAGTATCGATCATTATATCTATAAACTTTATAGAGGTATAGCGTAAGGTTATATTATACGTAAACAGGTCTATATTAGTAAGGAATGTATCTATTATAGTATTAATGGTTATAACTGCGTGGCTATAAGCTCTATTAGCCAGTTCTAAAGCTATAGCAGTTGCATTATCTAGTTCAATCTTACCGTATAAAGTGTAGTATACTATAGCCTGGTCGTCCTCATTTAGTAGAGTGTTGGGGTCTATGTTAATTACCAAAGCGTTAAATGCGTCAGTAATCTTATTATCCTTATTGTTGTCCTTGTCATCATCGCCTTTATAGTCTATAATGTATTGCTTTATTTGTTCCTAAAAGCGGTCCTTAAACTTATTCTTAAACTTAGTCTTAGACTCTTCTTACTCCTTCTTAATATGTTTCTATAAGCAACATCCTTCCTTATTATATACGAAGCAACGTGGTTTCTGTCGGTTACAGTTATATAGGGGGTTACTGCAGTTACTACGGTTGTTACGGTTATAGTTATTATCTCTTCTATAGAATCGTCGGTTTGTAAAGAAAGCTTATATCTTCTCCGCATACTCTTTCTTATATGCTGTAATAGACGATTAAAGGTTGTTAATAAGGGCTCCAAGGTTGTTTAGTAGGTTAGAGACTATATATCTACATACTAGTATTCCCTAGCAAGAAGTAACGATTTTATTATAAAGGAAGTCTATGGTTTATAAGGTAGGTCTAAGGCCATGCTATAGTTAACGAAGTCTATAGATTAGCAATTGGAGATATTCGCTTATAGACTTATCTATATTTCCTGCCATTACTGTTATAAGTGTAATAGTATTCCATTCGTCCAGATTCTTGCGTTAAAATCCTAGTCCTTTAAAGAAATTCTAAAGGTGCTCACAAGCTTTGGCAAATAATAGGTAGGACAGTTAGTTTGTATAAAAGTGGTTTAAAGCTAGTCCTTTTAATATAGTAGGGAATGCTTTAAGGTAAGCTTCTTAGGGTACATCCGCTTAATTATAGATATTATAGAATATTATCAATTTATAGTTAAGGCTTTCATTTATGCCACTGTATTTCTGTTCCTCCATATATATCTTAGCTGCATTCGCAATTTCCTTTCCATAGCCGGTTATAGTAATAGGGCGGTTTTCTTTATCCGTAGGTTATCCGTAGAGTTGTTATATTATTATAGGTTAAGGCATAATAGATGGTGTAAAGGTAGAGGTAATTATAGATTGGGGTATAGTGGAAAGTATAGGTACTAAGGAATGTCTTACTTGCTGCTCCTCTGAAGTTCCGTATATCTTATAATACTCAATACTTCTTAACTTAATATTAGTGCCAAACTTTTTCTTAAGTACGTTTATCTCTTCTCTAGTCTATTCCGTTTGGTCCTCTTCTTATGCTATATTATATAAAGATTAAGGGAGTGATTTGCCTTGTTTATAGTTAGTATTAACCCATACTCCTCTACTGTTTAGATAATTGCGTAGTTGTTAAAGCTAGTATAAGGGGATTTTCGTAAAGGTATCAACCGTAAAGTCCTTAAAATTTCCCTAGAACAATTCCTAGAGTGTTAAGTCTAACTAGTACTAGCCGTGTATCTCCGTGTATACGTACATCTTGCATTATACATAGTCGGTCAGCTCGTCCTTGGTGACTTCCGTTAGGTTAATTCTATCTTCCTATTTAGCTGCTTCTTCCTCCTAGTCTTTCTCTGTTCCTAACATCTTGTGTTTTATATATTGTTCGGGTAGGTAAGGGTAAGGGTGAGGGTGTTCATAGGGTAAAGGTAGGGGAACGGTTAAGGAGGCGGTTAAGGAGGCGGTTTGAGTTGTTTAAGTAGGGTATGGTGTTCTTGCGCAGTAATTCTTCTAAAATAGATAGAACGAGATGTCTAGAAGTCGTTGTGGATACTAAATAAGTACTCCTAGGTAGTTTCTCTTCTTCTCTTCAACTAAAATAGGCTAATATAAAAGGTAGATAAGTATAACTATCTTCTAATCTGCTGCAAGGTGGACAGTATAACTGTCTTTTAAGCTATCTGCGTGTTTCCTAATCTATGCGCGCTCACTAATTAGTGTTGGTATGCATTAACAATGTGCAGAATACATATATTGTAATAATATGTACTATGCGGTGTTGTTGGTGGATTCTACCTTGTTCTATCTACACGTCTTAATAATACATATACGCGTCTCGCGTAGATCACGTGCTTACGCACGTGATATATAGAACGAATATATACCGACAATTATAGTTATATCTTTATTCTAATAAGGCTATAGTTATTATACTAATAAGAGTTTTTATAAACCAAGCTATGGGTTAATTAGCAGAAATATATTAACAACTTTTCCATACTGTATTCCGCTTATATGAGAATTGCGGCTATCTAACTTATTGGAGTTATATTTATAAACATAGATTTTATACAGCTTTTATAAATATAAATAGGGCGCAGGCAAAAGGTATTTTATAATATATATATATTAAAGATATTACTAAAATATATTAGGGCTTAGCCTTTACCTAGCAGATATTGACCCCTTACAGACCTAGCAGGGCTATATAAAGTTTGCAATTATATATTACTAAATCCACATTCTTCGCGGTATTTATTGGGTTATTAAAGCCGGAAATATAGGCTAAGATAGTATTAGGCAGCATATGGCTTCAATTATAGAGGCTATAAGCCGTAAGCAATACTACAAAATTTTAGATATAATTAAAAGTATGGAGATATTATATCCCTAATTTATCCATATTATATCCATATTCTAATATTCGCGGTTATAGAAAAGTATAATAATAACCATAAAATTATAAACTAGTGTTAATATAAGCAATATATATATATTGCATCTAGAATAAATCCGTATTATAGTAAAATGGACAATAATATATTCTCTATAATTATAAAGAATATAAACGCTGTTAAATGCTCCTATTTTTAAGCAAATAATCTAGGGCGTTAATTAAGCCTTCTTGCCGCTATTTTAATGTTTATATATCTATTATATCCGTTATATAGTATTATAATAACAGATTTAGTAGGCAGAGAATTAATATTTTTAATTACAAGGCATGGAAGGCGTATAATTAGCATAGAATTTTATATACGTTGCGAACTATATCTATCGCCAAAAGAATGGCTCTTGCAGAGAAGCGTAAATATATAGCTTTATTATGGCTCTAACGTGGATATATCGCTAATATAATCTGCTATAGTTTAATGAGGTTTAAAAGAGCTAGAAAAATCAAGAAAACAGGCCTGTACTAGCAAAGGAAAAGCTAATGCTATATCTATAAGTATTAAAAAGGATGAAGATTTTAATTTTAATAATATTATATTAGATATATCATCTTCTAGAACTAATATACGCCCATAGTTGTAACTATGAAGTTTATAAGGCGTATAATTAAAATCTCGCTTATAATCTATTACCTCTATTCGCTCTGGTATATTATATTCTAGATTTTACTAAGTTCTATAAAGCTAATATCTTTTAGTCTCCTCTATTATAATATTAAATAATGGCTAGGTTTCGCTCTCTCCTAGACCTATTTTACTATTAAGTAAGATTATCTAGATATATCCTTAATGTATCTAGCTTATAAGCTAACTATATCTAGGACATAAAAGTAGCTTATAGTCTTTACTTTATATAACAGTTACTTAATAAGCTTAATTTTTATAACAGTTAACGCTACAGCAATCTTAATTAAATGTTTATAAATAAGAGGCTAGGGTTCTATATATAGAAGCTAAAGCAAAGGTAATTAAACTATAAAATTAGAAGCTGGAGTTAGAACTAAGAAAATTAGAATAAGAACTTAGTTAATATAAATTTTTATATTTACGAGCATAAGGAGCAGAGGTTATATTAAGGTTATTACCTAGATATAAGGATATTATAATATTTAAGAAAGCCTAACCCATATGCTCCGCGCTATGCTCTATGCCTATGCTTAATGCTTTAGTGTCTATAATAGAACTAGGATAGAACTAGGATATATCTAAGATATATAAACGCTATAACCTATTTAACCTATATAGCGTAGTCCTCTTTAGTATTAAATGTCTCCCTATTATTAAAGTCATCTATAACCCCTAGCAGCGTTGTCTTGGGTAAAACAAAGTTCTATTTATAGTTAGATTATAAATTGTCGGTATACTCGCTTTATCAACGTGCACAAATATCACTGTATTGCGATACGTATGCGGTATTGAAGTTGGTAGTTATTGTTGTCTAGAAGTAAGGGGTTGCTCTAAGGTCAGGTTAGCTAGCCTCGCTTCATAGTCTCATAACCACGTCACATAACTAACATTCCAACACTAGAGCAACTCTAAAAAGAAGGCTAATCTATACTCTAAAGTCAAGTTTACTTCTAGACTATTTGTAGCATATACGCAATAGCTTCCACGCTCCTTTTATAGGTCCGTAATTACATAACCCGTATTACGGCTTGTATAAATATCTCTAAACTAAAGCCTGTAAAATACTGTATTACGGAGATACTACGCTAAGGAAGAGAAGAAGAAGAGTTGTTAGGGGTAGTAGGTTAATATATTATAAGGGCCGCCAAGGCGCTAGTGGTAAACGAGCCAATAGCGATTTTCTATACCAGGCATAGAAAATCCTAATTGGTTGGTTAAATTTAGGGTCCATACTATTACAATTAGTTACCTAACGCTAAGCTAAATCTAAGTTCGTTTGTTTAACCCATCCTATAACTTATAGGTCGATTTAGTTCGTATTAATAAGCCATTAAAGAGCCGCGCAGGGTTTTCCCTTCATTATAGCATTAGTAGGGTTGGCCTCTCCGTTAATCCATTTCACCTCTATAATCTGTCTCTGTTCATAGGCTTGCCGGAGGCACATTACATTAATTATTAGGCGTTTTTCTTAGGTGGTTCTGAGTCGTACTAGACAGTTATATAAGGACTTAGAGTTAGTATAAAGCACAAGTGGAAGGTTAATTTGTAGGATCTTGTCTACTATAGACTTGATCGCAACGCCGATGTTAAAGCTATGGGCTGTGCTGTAGAGTTTAGAAGCTAGTACGCTCTAAGTAACTCTTTTGCACTTAACTAAGCTCTAATAGACGATATTGGCCTTCTTTGTAGCATTAGCTAGTACGAGGACGTAGCCAATCTGCGAAGAAAGGTCCTTATTGTTGGTAAATAACGTGTCCGTAAATACCAGTAGCTGTAGGGTTTTGATATCTAACTTAACAAACTTAAGACCTCTATTAGCGTTCTCGATTTGCTAGTTTAGACGCTTATTTAACTGTTTTGCGTCTTTCTTGTTGGGGTTAATTACCTAGGCGGTAAAGGATAAATCAAATAAGGCTTCTGGCTGGTATACTAAAGCAATATATACACCTCTAGCACGTTAAGCAATGTACTGGTCCTTTGGAGTTAAGGTTCTTATAGCTCCTCTTAATCCTGTACTTGTGGTAAGCTTAGTGCTAATCGTACTAAGGTTTATATATTGTTGTTCCTAAGTAAGCGTAATACTCCCGTTAGTTAGTAGCTGAATAACTCCACCGTTAAACTTAATAGGCGTATCAATAGTAAGTTATTCCCGTTCCTTAGCCATAAACTTGGCCTTATACAGCTCGTTTTACTCTGCGTTTATAAAGGTCTTATCTACTAGGAATAGAGTATTGTCAGTTTATAGGCCTACAATACCAAAGGGTTCGTTACTCTGTAGGAGGCAGGGGTCGTACGTAGACTGGTCCATATATAACTATTGGATGTAATGCAAGTAATATATCTTAAACCAATAGTTACCGGCTTCCGGTACTCTATAGAGTGGTTTTACAACCTTTAGAACAGAGGCCTCGTTAATCCTAAGTTGCTTAATTAGCTCGTGCGGAGGTCGTACGTAGAACTCTTAATTTAGTGTGGTGGTTAATTATACATAGGCCTATAAAATATCTCGGAGGTAAAGTCGTGCCTATAGAAGCTTTATAGCGGCGATATAGAGAATTAGTTGTTGGCTAACTTATTAAATAGTTAGTAATTGGGTAAGAACCAGTTCCTTTTCTAAGTCATTATAAGCTTATACGACTAGTTAGGATTTCTTAAAGGCTTTATTAGTTCTTTTATTCTTAATCTCGTTAACAAATCACAAGTTAAAGAGTTATACGCCTTATAGTATATCCGTAAGTCTTACAATCTCGAAAACTCCCTTCTTAAGTAGACTAGTAAGCTCCTTCTATTAGAAGGCGCTGAATTAGGTACTAAATTAACTATCATCCTATAGGTAGATGGTGATATCAGTCATAGCCGTAAGTAGAGGGTATTTACGAGGGCGTCCTCTGCCTCGTTTTGGGGGTTGTTGCTAAGCTTTAGTAGGTCTCTCTAAGATAGTCTCAGAAAGGGCTGACCTAAGTAGAGGTTTAGGTGGCAATTCCGGTCCAACAATTTGCTCCTGCAATTTAGTTGCTTAAAGGTAGGGTTTTACAACCGTAGATCGGAAGGCTATAGGTCTGCTAGACAGCTTAACGGTGCATATTTTACCCTTAACGGTAAGTAAGGTAAATGGCCTGTCCTAATAGCCGCTTTAGCTAGTGTTTCCTTCTCTCTAGACCAAAATAGGTGAGTTTGGTGGGAGATCATAAATCGCATTAGCATTAGGTCCGTTTTGCATATTCAGCGCGTTAGCGATCTATCGTTTAGCTCGTAGCTTCTGTATCTCTGCTATAGCCTTTTTAATTGCGGCAGCGCGTTATATAATAGTGGGGGATAGTGCATTAGATTTAACCATTTGGGGGTAGGCTCTAAAGACTAGAAGTATAGGAACTAGTCCTTTAGGGCTAGCTAAATCGTTAATTACTTTAAACGCTATTTAGAGTCCCATCTCCTTATTAATGTTGGGGATTTCAGTTATAATAATCTGGTAGGCTCGCTGTAATAGACTATAGTAGCGCTCTACCATTCTAATAGAGTTATGTGCTTCAACCGGTACTCCCTTTATACTAATTCCTATAATAGTGGCGTATTACTTAAATTCCTTACTGATGAAGTTCTTTCTGGTGTCGTGGGTAATTAGGTCTGGTAGCCCTAGGTAGGTATTAATCTAGCACATCCATAGAACGTCCTATATATATTTGGCGCTAATGTCTTATAGCTATCTACTAGCTTGGAATCGCGTTCCTTTATTAATAATATATAGGAGGGGTGATCCGCTAATATACATAATGTCGACAATAATATTATAGTTAAAATTGATATTGTTTTGTAGGGTGAAGCGGAATCTGCCTAGTAATTTGCTAAACTTCTAATAGTGGTAGCAGAACTTGGTTAGTTACTTAATGGCCATTCTATTAGTTTTATGGCCAGCATGGTAGAGTAGCTTTTACAATTTCTTAACTAAGGGATGTCTAAATTGGCGATGCAGGCACCGTAGCTCTATATCTATTAAGTAGCAGGGGTTCGCGTTAAAGGATTTAGATAAATATAACTGTAGTAATAAGCTCTATAGGAGAAATGGGTGGCCAAACTATCACACTACTGGCACTTTTTTAGTGTGAGTAATAATAACGTTTCTAAGGTTATTGTAGTAGATTTAGAGTCTGTCTATATCCGCTAAATAGAGCAAGAAGGGGGTATCTATATAGATAATATAAAACTGTATCTTGCCTATAGGGGTGACAATATCCGTAGTTCTAATGGAGGTAGCAATTCCAATGCCAAACTACATATTAACTTGTCCTTTGGTTAAGGTATTAAGTCTTATAAATTAGTCCGCGTTCTATAGTGCCTGGAATTATCCGTAACCGGCCATAGACTTCTTTAACGCACTGGTATTAATTATAATTCCCATAAATACCGTGGAAGTATAGCGTAAAATGGCGGTTGTTATGTTATAGTTAAACGGGTCAGTTTCCGTAGTAGGTTCCATAGAGGTTATAGTAAGTAAGTAAGCGTAAGCCTTATTGGCTAGTTCTACACTTATAGAGGTTGCTTTGTCTGTAGTAAGAGTCCTAAATAATATAAGGTAGCAGCCATTAGGGTCTTCTAGTTCTTCCTCACTGTTATTATTACTAGTATTTTTATCAGCGTCTATGTCTAGCACGAGAGCTTTAAAAGTTTTATTACACTTATTGTCGTCGTCTCCTTTACAGTAGATAGTGTATTGTCTGAAGCGTTCTTTAAAGTTACTATTGCGGCCCTTGCTATTGTTAAAATGTCTTTTGTACTTATTTCTAGAACGGTTCCGCTCCTCCTCTATATATTTCCATAAGCGGCAGCTCTCCTTTTAGCAAACGTAGTACTTGGTCTTTGGGGACCTGACGGTGTTTTGTCTATAGGAGTGGGTTTGGTTACGGTTGTTACGGATGTCACGGTGGTATATATAATCCGTAAAGTAGGCTCCTTAAGACGGTCTTATTAAGGCCTAGAAAGGGTGTTCCTTCTCCTATATAACTATAGAAGATTGCAGCTTGCTAATTAACTGGGAGAGGTCTTTAGAAGGGTTGGAAATGGCGATACGGCATGCTGGTACTCCTTGGTAAGCGGTAACTAGCTTATTTATAAGGAAGAGGTCTGTATAAAATTCTAGGTGTAATCCATAGTGATGTTTTAAGAGCTTATTAAGGAGTAGTTGGAAACTCTAATAGATTTGCTTATTAGGGTTCTCGTTAATAATTCCTTAGAAGTCGGTGGCGTTCTATTTAGTAAGGTTTCTCCAATAGTACTCTAGTCCTTTAAAGAAGTGACGTATGTGGTTATATGCCTTAGTGAATAATCTAGTTAAAAGGCTGCTATTATAGTAGTGATCCTAAGTAAGTCCCTTTAGTATAGTTAGGAATGCAGTTATATAGCCTTTAGGAGGTAGACTAGCTCTCTTGCAGATATTATAGAAGATAGTTAACTTAAAGTTAAAGCTATTACTCACTCTATCGTACTTCTGG
>Ga0307507_10007129_pt1 | contig 16520 bp, 22 predicted proteins | sample 7_EM_MG_FD_207223 | JGI IMG/M metagenome (GOLD analysis project Ga0307507, IMG submission 207223) | Populus trichocarpa ectomycorrhiza microbial communities from riparian zone in the Pacific Northwest, United States - 7_EM | ecosystem: Host-associated > Plants > Roots > Unclassified | place...
AGAACATTCCTAAGCTTCCATTCTTCCTTGAGCGTGCCCCTTAGCACCGTTATCCAAACCAGATGCTTGTATTGCGCAATCCCCATTCCCGTCCTCAAGAAGAAACGAGAAAGGGAAAAAGGAAAAAAGAAGAAAGAAGAAAAAGAAAAAAAAGTGTAACCTAATTAAATTTCCACACCACCCCTAAGTCATCCACGATATGACACGAGTGTGAAGTGCCGAGCCCCAGCCCGGACAAGACAAGGTTAGCTCGTCCAGCAAGAAGGAAAGAAGGAAGGAAGGAAGGAAGGAAGGAAGGAAGGGAAGAACGAGAGAAGAAAGACCTCGGGTAGCACATGCTGTTTGGACCTATTTGTTAAGTGGGGGGAGGGGGTATTAATGTCACAAGTACCGGTACGGGCAGGATATTGGCGTTGTACGAGGAACCCATTTTTATCACCTTGCGGTAGCACAGCAATGGCTCAATGCCCAATACAACACAGCACAGTAAGGAATTGTACGGTACGGTAGTAACGATATGGTATGATATGGCAGGTAGCTTTACTTCGCCATCGCCTCTTTTTTTCCCCCCGAAGTGAGTGCCTCGGAAGGGTAGATTGATACTTGCCGAATTGTGCTGCTGGTTCCTTCCCTATTCCCTTCGAATACTCGAGCACAGTGCGGTGTCATAGCACAGCACATCACTGCGGACACTGGGCGGTATGCACGACACACCACCGTGGAAAGCCCAGTCTAAAGCTTCTGAGAAAAGGTTTTGGAATACCAGTAACCATCGATCGCAGGGGCGTATGTATGTTTAATACACAGTTACATTAATACAAGCTTGGACCTCGCCCACACCGAGACACATCCACCATTCAAAACAGGCCTCCCCAATACACTTTAAGGAACTTCACGAGCACAGATGCCCCAAACAAAGCCAATAAACAGTTAATATAAGATAACCTACAAATACTCTCTCTGTCTCACATGAAGGGTTCCCTTGGTACTGGTACTGAATAGTGGGAAAACAAAAACAAAAAAAAAGGCCCTTATGATAAGCAAAGCACAATTCTCCCAATTTTTATTCGCAAAACACTACTCTCCAACAGCCTTTGCCCCTAAAATATACTTGGATTTTGGAGTCAGATTTTGGAGTTGCATGTACTAGCTAAGTATCCCAAGGGTGATATAATAAAAACCAACGACCGAAGATATGCACACAAAGGTTCTCAACAGGACAATATATCAAGCATTTTAGCCCCTAAAATAAGCATTACATCCGCTTCAGAACACGGAAAAGAGAAATACCTGAAATTATTTATTGTGGTATTTTCTCTTTTTCTCCCTCCTGTCTTCTGTGCTGTTATTCCGTGTGTTGAAGCCGGTGTCTTTGTGCGGGAGAGGTCTAAGTCTATACTAACAGATGGAATGCAATGGTATAATGAATAAACACCCTAGCAATCAATGGTACGATAGTCTACTCTAAACCTCATCTCTCCATAGCATATAGCATGCGTGCGGTAATGATAGATATGCCGGTACGTATACCGTAACCAGCCAATATCATAGAAAAAAAGAAAAGAAAAAAACTCCGCAGAGCCCTCTTCACCAGCGGCGACTGAAAGCCGGTGAGGGAGTTCTTTCTCGCTTCCTTCCTTGGCTTCGGCTAAAGCTGATGGTGGGGAGGAAAAAAAAAAAAAAAAAATATAAAAATGGTTAGACTTAGTTTCCAAGTTCGAGTTAGTGCCATATAGAGGAAACACCGAGGGTCCGGGATTCATCGTCTCACGGTCTCAGACGCACGAACCTGGAATCCCGGCCGATTCTGGGGAGTGATAGATAGAGGAGAGGAGATATGGGGGGTGGTCACCTAGCACAGTGTTATGCGAATGAGTACTCGAGTACAGTATGATACGGGCATCAACCACTCGAAACTTCGTGCATCTCCGAGTGGATCATGGGTCATCCCATGAGGGTATGGGTTGAGGTTACGGTTTGTCAGGATTGTTTTCTTTCTGGGAATTGAATTGGATCGCACAGCAACCCCCCCCCGGCCCCATCGTTATCACACCGGTCAAAGTCAGGAGCTCACTGGATAGGTATAGCATAATATAACTTGTGCTTGTATCATACACATAAATCATAAGTTACGAATGATACTGTATGGTAGCCTACCAAGGCCCAGGTCATATCAGACAACGATTTCGGTGGGGCTTAATTGCTCAAACGATACATCCTACGCCTGGAATTATGCTTTAGCCCTGAGTCCCCTGGACTAGTGGCAGCCAACCAACCCATCCCAACCAACCAACCCTCCTTTCACGGATTTCGATGGAACCGATTGATTCACTCTCAAGATATCATATTAATTTGGATTCACTTCTACCGATCCACTCTAAATACGCCGCTGTTTATAGTAAGAGGAAACAAAAAGGAAACTAACAAAAGGAAACAAGGAAAGACCCCCAAATTCGCACGTATTTTTATTTGTGAAACGAACCAAAAAACCTCAACCCATCCCAACCAAAATAGAAAATGAGGAGAAAAAAAAACCAAACACAGATTAAAGAGAAATAAGCAGAAAATAAAGACACCACCCTGCCCCCCAAAAAAAAACCGTTTATACCAAAAACAAAGGAAAATGGATAAAAAATAAGGAAAGATTGACCGACATATTATAAACAAACATATTACTGTTGAGATAGATAAAAAGGAAAGAAAAAGAAAAAAAGGTGGAAGAAGCGAAATCACGACGCCAAATACATTTTTCCGAATATCCGCCAGTGCATAAAGACGATATGTGATGCTCTCTGGGCTATCGAGGCCAACTCCATGGAAGATCCCGTAACATCGGCCGATTGCATGATGGAGAAAGTGGAGAGTGAGGACCACCCTTTAATTATACGGAGGACCATTCCCGTCAGTTCCTTAGAGATCTCCTTTTCCACATGTGCATAGATCGGTGAGTTGGTCTGGAGGTGCTTCGCGAACCAATTTTCTGCCATCTTGACTGTAGAGGCATCGGCGATCCCAGTTGAACCATTGAACTCGTAGGCTGTCTGAGCAACGTGTAGGGCAACGGCGTTACTGTGTCGCAACCACCGGTGAACACCATCCTCCTCTCCTAAGATGGCAATTATTGAGGTTCGGAGTTTGTCGATTGTTGCTGCGTCCACATCTCGTTTTGATGATAGAGTTAGCTGTCGGAAGAAGAGGATAGCCATCTTGAGGCATGTTGCTTCCCGAATGTCGTCCCGTAGACCTTCTAACCTTTCATAGTCGAATACAAAGGTAGCTGGGTATTTGGCATACTGCGAGGGAGCGAGCATATCTACCACGGCACCTGTAAAGATGGCCATGTGGTCGGGGGCTTCGTTCGTTTTGCGGGCCGCTACAGCGTTCGCAAACCAATTCCTTGGCTCCTTCATGTCTAAGCGTCCCTGATCTATCCGCTCTTGAAAGTAAACTTGTTCAAAATTGATAGCCGTAGAAATGAGGTGAGGTCGAAGTGTTCGAATCTGGTGGTTGGCGACATCCTGTAAAATCGGTCAGAATTAAATATTCCATCGAATTATGAAGCTCAAACAGGGGGGGTTGCATACAAGCTTCATAGCTTCCAAAATACCAAAAACCATCTGTATTCCCTCTACCAATGCAGATACTTTTCTATTATCCACTCCATGAGCTACCTTAGCCACCATCTGTTCCACCCACTGATCCCTCATTGGTGCACAATGCGCCTTCAAGACCGTAGCCAGCCATAATGACAGCCCCTTGAAATCTAATACATTGTGCCTCAATTGTTGCATCAGGAGGGGGGGATCCAAGATGGACTCAACGTCCGACCTGTCTGTTTTTGGAACCAGTGTCAATAGGATATCACGCATCGTCTCGAATAGGATCGGTAGCTTCCTCGGTGTTGTCGAGAACATTTCGGCATTCCTCCACTTGGAGGATCCCAAAACCACCTCACACTCCCGCAGGACAGTCTGCCAGTACACATCTGCCATCTCCTTCTTTCTCCTCCCCCTGGTTCCATCAAGATTTGGGCGGAAATGAAGCTGTGAATCGAAAACAACGTCATGTCTTAGCTTAGGATTGCGGTAGATCTCATGTAGGTCAAGCTCCCTCAGGGTACTCAGGGTGACTGGTGGGATGAGTTGTTGGATGTTTTCCTGGTGCGGTCGTCTTCTACTACGACGAAGGGTGGGTGGCAATGACCTCGACCTGAACTGTTTGTTTCCCCCAACCTTAACTCTTGACGACCTCTCAGACTCGGAATCCGGTGCTGGAGCTTCTGCAGGTGTAGAGCATTCTGACAATGAGCAATTGGACGAGCTGGAACTAGGCTCCTCCACCTTTACCCGTTTTAATGGGTACATTGACTCTGCTGGAGGTGCCGATTCATTTAACCGTTTCGCCGGGGCATTGGGGGATGTTGATTGTAATTCGTATCCGGATGTAGAGGCTTCCGAGCTTACAGTATGCGAACTCGACTCCGGTATATCTAGTGATTGCGTTGACGTAGCGTTGACAGAAGATGTGTCGTATTCCCCTTCTGAGGGTTGAAGGCGGAAGGGTTGGCCGTGAGTGTGGCTACGGTGGGGACCGGGGCTCGAATCCATCTTTTTTTTGTCCTTTTAGATGTTCAAAGGCGCCCTTGAGTTAGAGAGCCAACGGTATTTATAACTCTGTTGATGGAAAATAATAGGAAATAAGAAGAATAAAATCCCACTAAGGCCAGAGCAAACGCTATGGAAAAAGGTATTCAGTAATCTTTTGAACTCGAAAAGCGTCCTGTGAAGCCGAGGCGGGAGAGGTGGATAAAAAATATATAAAGATTGAGGAGCCGAGAGGGGGAGGAGCACTTAAATAGAGACTACCACATCCATAAGGGACCTGCAGCGTAGGAGGGAGGGCCCGCGCGGTAAAGTATAGCACTTGTGATACAGGGCTTGGCTAAGGAACATAAAAGTACTGTACTGGTTAAGATTATTATTTTTTCTTTTTTTTCCTATTTTCCCCCTCAGTCTCGCTCATCTGCTCCTATTGGATCATTATCTCCTAGATTTTCCTCTTCTTTTCCTTTCCCCGTTCCCTCTTTTTTTTTTTTTTACAGTTCAAGAGCGGCTGGATCTAAAGTCGCAAGGTCCTCTAGGAAGCCTGGCTGGCTGGGGTTAATAAGATGCATATCCAGTAAAACACGGTGTGGGTGTGTGGTGACTGAGACCCGACTAATTGGGAGTGCCTGTGACCTGGGGCGAGAAACAGGGATCGCTAGTCCGCAAGTGACCCCCGCAAGAGCAATAAAAAAGAAAAAAAGGAAGAAATAAAATAAAATAAACTATGTTAATTGGAAAAAAAAAAAAGAATCAATGAAAGGTTAAGATATTACTGCCTGATGCATCAACACTAGATGAGAGAAATTGGTTGGACCCCGAATGTCCTTTGAAATAACGCTTTTGCCTCCAAACACACCTTCAGACTTCCCTCTATGGATTGGCGCTGGCACTGACAATACTTCCAATCCGGGATGGTGGCCTCCACCCCTCAGACCAGACTCTCTCCTCCAGGCCCAAAGTAACAACTTGCTGTCAATGCCTGGGACCTAAAACGATCCTAACACCAAAAGGTTAAGAAGATATTAATATTATCAGCGGGGTGATTGCGAAGCTGATAGGGAAGAGTGGGAGGAGCAGGAGGAGCGGGAGGGGCGGTGGACCCAGAGAGTGCCGGCGCTCTGGAAAGCACTACACACGGTGCCCCCCAGGGGAATCACTCGCTGTGGCAAAATAATAATAATAAAAGATCAATTCATGGCGATAATTTCTACACCACAGTACGAAGTGGCCATACACATACGTGGGGCGCACCCACTGGGTGAACAACGCACAAAGGACATTTTTCACGCGGTGGAAGCAACAACCAAGTTACCTTGTAACAAGTTAACAACCACATGCTAGGAAAAGTCTGAAGGGGGACCAGGGACCTGGCGTTGTTGCAGAACAAGAGGTCTGGTAAACGTTCTACAATGTTGACTGGTTGGAAGGGTGCAAGTAACGACAACAATCAATTTTCCCGGGCGTGCATTGAGAAACGAACAGTTTCGAAGCAGTTGTTGGCCTAAGAGCTGGGAATGCCGTAGATGAGGAGCAGCAAGCAAGCAACCCAGCAGGTAGCTAGCTAGCTAGGCAGGCGGACAGGCAAATCAGGCAGGCAATCAGGCAGAGCAACAACAACAACTGCTTGAATAGCATAAGGATGAGGAGGGGTAGGTTCAAGAGAATAGAATGATGGCCTTGCTCCTGCTGAGTCATGAGGTCCGAATCAATCAATCAACCCACGAGTACTGGGATTCCAATTGTCAATTCCCTTTCGCTGTGAGGAAACGTCGTCCGTCCGTTCGTTCAGATCTTCATCCGCAAGGACCCATCATCAATTGAGCCCGCCACGCGTATGATCATGTAACCACCGCTGTATATATATATATCTCCCTCTATTTCTATCATTTGCAACTGGTAATTGAGATACCTGGAGTATCCTATAACAAATAATTCCGGCCTCCTTTTCCACCATGAGTTTTCGTTGTCCAGGCATGAACCGACGATGAGGTGGAAGTGAAAAAAAGAAAAAGAAATATATATAAAAAACTGTGTGATAACTACAGTAAGTTACAAGTGCAGTAAAGGTAGGTATAATAGCTATCATAGCTAGTTGTATAGCATAAGTTAACAAAAGGTCGAGGGGAAATGCTTGTTCAGAATACTGGTGCTTTTTTTTTCTTTCTACCCTTTACCCCTACATGTTACATTACGTAATACAGCTGTTCAAAGTTTTCTGAAAACCCCTTCTCTGCGCCAGGATGTTTACCTCGTTCCTGCCATAACGCGAGGAAATAAATAAATAAATAAAATTTAATAGAATAAATGCTATATATCATTATCGTATCATATGCGTAACATGGTTATATTCGCAGGGGGGGTCGAAAACATCGAATAAGCAAGCGAGCATATCAGCTACCGTACTCCCCACCACCTCCTTCCCATGCCCCCGTGGTGACTTACAGTACTCGAGTACAGCCTCATTATCATAAGACTCGACACTGCCATACGGTAACCTGGGGGAATCTATCCACCAAATAGGCTCCCTTGCCAGGGAATAATCATAATCGTACTTTTTACATCCGGAGAGCACAGGGAAGAATGGATGTCCTTCCACTCGGAAAATATCATCTCCGGATGGACCGAGATTCCCTCCAAGCGTTTCTTCTCCTGCTGACTTGCCTCAAACATGCATTTGACGGCAAACCACTCGTTCTCGCAGAAGGCCGGCTCACTCACTCAGTGGAGGGGTTTTATTTTATATACTTTTTATATTTCTCTTTTCCCCTGGCTGGTCGTCGTTCATACGGCATGGTGCCGTAGTACTTATCCACGCCTACTGTGGTTTATCGCACAGATCATGGGTCCTTCCTTCCTTCGCACTTTCTTTTCGCCTTGTGTCGGTCTGTCCATTGCCACAGTAAAGGGGGAGTTCGCCAGCACGGAGGCTCCTTGTCGCCTTGCTGCTTCAATTCCTTTTTACGCGAACACCACACCACATATAGAGAAGCTCCTTGAAGACGTTCAGTCAGCTTATGAGTGGTAGTAGAATCCTAATAAGTAATGAATGCTATGCATCTTTTATCCTTCCATGGGTTATTTTTCCTGGGCGGGCATGAATAGCCCAACTTGGTAGTTGCAATTATTAACCACCATTGTCATGCACGTGAGTTTTGGGCATGCTGAACCACGTCTCGAACACGGTCCTCCCATCTCCGACGTGGTGTGTATTATACTCTTGAGTGTGTAGCAACGGTCCGAAGGGAGGGGGATGGGGAGAGGAGGGAATCGGCAGTCGGGGAGCCCCGTCTAAGTTAGCTTGCCGTGTTATGCAAGCCACTCTCTAGGCGAGTCACTCGAAGATGGAGGGCCTTGGCTATCATAATATTATGATCTGTTGATTTTCAATAACCGCGATCTCGTACCATCGTCGGTAGGCGACGGGATATCGTCTTTGCAAAAAGAAAGAAAGAGGAACTCCCCCATGCCAAATGCCCCTCCTCTACTGTGGCCCCCAGTTCTCCACTCTCTCACTCACAGCATGAGCACGTTACAGTGCCGTACCCGTATGCCGGGCGCTCGTCCCCCCCATCGTACCCATCGTACCTTGCCAATTCCAGAAACTTCCTTCACCTCCGCTTCCCCGCGAGCGGCAATCTACGAGTAGCCGTGGCCGGTCGAGTGGCGTATTGACCGCCAGTATGGACAACCAAATGTATTCACTCGTTATTCGCGCCGCACTGATCGATCATGGCAAAGACTCAACTGTGATCACCTGATATCGTCGGTATCGCTGTTATGATATTGGGCCATTCATTCATTTATTCTCTTGTGTCTGTAGATCTGTTACCGTATTTTTTTTCTTTTCTTTTCTTCGATCCCCTTCTCTCGGCTCTGCGGCATAATTCTTTTACTTTTTTTCTCACCTTTTTCAATTTTATTTTAGCTCATGTGCGTACTAGTAATAGCCGGCCTTTGTCGTAGATAGAGAGTATGATGTCAAGAGTTAAACCCCACCCCCCTAGCTTGATTTAAGTTAGGAAAGAGTGGAGAAAAGGAATCGACTCTCCTCTCTCTCTCTCTCGGCTGCTTGCGAGAAATAATAAATCACCTCGGACAAACTACTCTTGCTCTGTCAAGACACGTGTCGCGTGATATCCATTGCGCCCATGGTTGGGGGATAAGGGGGGTCTTTCTGCCCCTTCCTCCCTCCACTCCCTCGCCTTGAAGGGGAGAATAAAATATAAAGTAAAAAAGGGTCCCCCCCCTCTACCCCTCTGACCTCTTGTTCTCCAGGATGGTGGAAGTGGAATTCTGGATTCTTCAAGGGCTACCGGCCTGTTGGCGGAGTGGAGTGGATGGATGAGATACAGTAGATGGATACAGTAAGTCCTTAGAGGCCCTCGCCTAAGGTTCTCGTTTCTCCGCTTCACGCAACCCGCCACTCCGGTTCTCTGAAACCTCCGAGAAACCACCCACGTTCTTTGGCCTCTTAGCGTGGACTGCCGTTGGGAACATCCCGCTTCTTCGGGAAACCATGGCTTGGGTCCTGTGTCACATGGTGCGTTGGCTCTGGAACTTTTCTGCCGGGGAAAAAAAAGAAAACGAAATGGAAGAGAAGAATGGGAAAGAAAAAGAAAGACAAATGAGAAAATGGGGCTGGATTTTCTGGAAAAAATAATAATTTCTCGGCGGATAATGTGTACTCGTATGGTATTGTACCTGATACCTGTCGGTTGGTTAATTGGTTGCGATGTGACCTCCCTTCACAGACAGGCAAGACAGACAGTAAGCCAGTTTGCAGTTCATCCTGTAACCTAGCCTACATATCATAACTGGCAAGAGACAAGTGGCGAGAAATGAAAAGGAAAGGAGGATTGCAGTATCGCAATTGACTTCGGCGACCGGCGCTGGTTCGTGGCCCATCCTGGGGTTTCTCCCGACATCTCTCACTCCCCGAAACATTGTACTATCGTCGAAACTCGTTTCTCCTCAAGTTCTTTTTCTCTTTTTCTCTTTCTTTTTTTCTTTTTTTCCTCATAGGCGCGACCACGGAAACAATCTACCGGTATTCCACCGCGGTCAAAGGCTATGTGCTCAAGTCAAGAGTCTGGTACCACTGCAGAGGCGTTAGTAAGATTCAATGATTCGGTCAGCTCCCCGAGTGAAGAGTTTTCTTCTTTCTCGACTTCTTTACATATGATGAGGTCATTGCTAGCTCTATTTTTTTCCGCAGCCAGCTCCCGATGCATTACATGCAGAAGCTGAGGAGAAGAAAAAGAAAAAAGAAGAGAAGATATCTTTTTTTTTTTGATGACCTACATTACACCCAGTACCGTCCCGGCAAACCGGAAAATTTAATACCTTGCAAAACATCATCTACAGGCAGGTACGAAATCGGGGGGGTAGACTTACTAGAACAAGTCCTTTCAGACAACCAATGCAGTTGAGACAGAGCAATTGTCAGCCCGCCTGCGTAGAGAAGGAAAAAAGGGGAGAATGAAAGCGTCCGATAACATACATGCCTGTATACCTATAGAGACACGCATGGGCAGTACTAGTACAGTACGGTATGATACAAATCCTCGACTGAGTGCTGGTAGGGTATGCATTGCATGTTACAGCCCGTCTTTAAAGTACCTTGAGTAGAAGTACTCTATTACCGTAGAAATGCAATTTGTTCCGCCTCCTTTCTCTAGTTTATCTGCCTTCTCCCTCTCTCATCTACTGCATACTATGCCTTAGGAGCATAACGGCAGATACTCTTACACGACTCGCATGCATACAGTATAGTCCGTTTGCATCCCCATTCCCTCTCCTTCTCCTTCTCCTTCTCCTTCTCCTTCTCCTTCCCCTTCTCCTTCTCCTTCCCCTTCTTTTCTTCCTCGTCTGCCTACCTGGCTACCTCTGATAGCTACCGTACCTATCATATCCACCAAACAAACCTACGACTGCACCAAAGTCAACTTTATCGCCCGTCCTCACCCCCTACATAACCCACGCCATACATATCCCTAACTGCACCGTAGCTAAAATTCCGGGCCAACCAATAAATATCAAGAGAAAGAAAAAGAAAAAGAAAAAAACCCCACGCGCCCATGTCCATGTCCATCTACCTATCCACCCATCCATCCATCCCCTGTCGTGTATCATAAAAGAAAGAGAGAGGCCTCCGTACTTTGCGCTTCTACTACACCTCACATACTCGAAAAGAAAGAAAAATTTTCCCTTCCCTCGCCAACGAGTTCTCCTGCATAGCGTATGTGTGTAGGGCACTTAGCCCCCCCGCTCACCCCAGCAAAGGGAAGAAGGGAAGTGAATGGAAGGGGGAAAATTCTACCCGACCGCCCAGCCGCGCGAGGTAGAATAGTAATAGTAAAGGCAAGGTAAAAGAAACCAAAGTGGAGCGAGGTAAGGCGAGGTAGATCTAGCTTGCGATGACCATGTACGAGTACTGCAATATCATCGTTGTTTAGATTAAAGCTAGATTGTCTGGGGCGGGGGATTATCGGGTTGAGCTGATGGCTGTGGTGTACTCGAGTAGCCGGGGGCTGTGGATGTTTTCTTTTTTCTTTTTTCCCTGTATGCATGCCTATCTATCGGTGTATCAAGATCGTCATGAATCAACCGCAGAGAGAGATGTGTTGGACACGCAATTGCTCTACGGTACCGGTGCTGTTACCAGAATTCGAAAGCATCCTATTGGTTGGAATATAGTACTCGAGTACATTTCAGCAGGTCACGAACGTCACGTGCTTGATATTCTGCCAACCAAGTACGGTACCGGTATTGTACCAAAATATCCAAAGCCCCATTTAACAGCAGGCAAGTCAGGTCCATCCCAGGGACGATCCAGAGCCATGTTACAAGTACTCGAGTACATACAGTACAACCACTCAAAGTGCCGTATCACACATCCCCACAAAGTAACCCATTGCTAAACCCCAATCGGTCGCGGAAGATTTATTCCTAATCGCAAGTGCACCCAGGATAGGGGCAGCAGGGAGTAGCGATGATCAGCTTACGATACACACATACCCACTCTACTCCACTACCACTATTGTACGAGGGGAAACCCCTTTCAATCCCTTCCAATCATACATGACGGGGAAGAAAGGAGATATAAAAAAAAAAGCCAGCTTTCACAAGTTCTCACTCGAATCACTCACTCAGATTCAGTCTCCAGTAGTAAGTGGTCCCTGTAACTGGTACCTTAGTTTAGTTGCCTAGGCGAAGCCGAATTTCCAATACAACCGAAAGTAACAAAACCGACCCTGGCCACAGCCTTACGATCGTGATCGTGATCGCTACGGTGCGGGACGGCAAAGCACTACTACGATAGGAGTTATGATACCTGTCTTAACAGTTACAGTTGTACCATAGTTCTTTCTCTCCATGGATAGGATAAGGCATGCATGAGCGGTGGCTACAGTACAGTGCCGTACTGTGCTTGGCAGATGACCAATATAGTAGTGCTCAGCGGCAAACGAACGACCGGGGAGTGGTAAGTGGCATTCTGGGCATGTACAGCATGTACCGTAGGAAGAATGTCTCGAATGGCCGCTCCGGTCCGGTGGGAAAGCCGGGGGAGAGAGGGAGACGATTGCTCGCTTTTTTATTTTATTTTTTATTTTTATTTTTCTTATTTTCCATTTTTAGAGAGGTTGTTGGGGTTTTGTCAGGATGGTACCGGTGTGGTATGGTTGGGGAGATGAGGATGTTGGTACAGTACATGCACGGTACTTTGTGGGGTATCATAGTCTATTCGGAGTTGTGGCGGTGTGGTACGATATAACTTTGTTTGTTAGTTGGCTAGTTGGGCGGTTGGTCGGTCACGGGATGTCACGCGGGATATGATAATTATAACAGAGGAAGAGGGCTATTGAATTTCGTATGGTAAGGGAGAAAATTTCCGTTGCTAATATGGTTGTGTTATATACCGGTTTCTGTCTATAATAGACATTGTTTGGCGAGTCAATGACTTGTACTAGTACAGTGCATACCATGTTAGGTCACAAACCATCACTCCAAATTCGCCCAGGATCCGGAACTAAACCAAACCGAACTCAAAACAACGCTCCAGTACCCACCTCATAACACGGCCTCCAAAGGCTCACTTCGGCATGATGAAAGACCTAACCCAGCTAAATTCAAAACTCGCTGCCCCTCCGCACATCCCTCCACCCACCATCACATCTAGCCCTGCGAGTGAGCTCCCGTGACCAGGACAATGGCATAAAGCAAAACAGAGGGAATGGGGACCCGCCCACCAACCACCCCGCGATTCATTTATCATATGCTACTGTACAAACCATCACAATAGAAGAAGTGCGCAATAGGGCAATGAACGAGAGAAATATAATGACCGGGGGCTATCATAATCATAATTCGGGGGGGGGGGGGGGGGGAGGGTTTGGTGGGTTATAGCATAGAACGCGCAGTCAGTTAGCGCCCAGTTCGTCGAGCAAGGGTTGTGCTGAAGGAAAAAATAAAAACGGAGTCACAGTCACGGCTAGTGGGTAGGGCAATTGATATGCAAGGGACTGTGGGGAGAGGTGTTTGGTGTTGTGGTGTGCTGTATGATGTGCTCAGGGTATAAGATTGGATTGGATTGGGCCGGGTTGGGTTGGGTTCTTAATTTTGCGGTATCCCGGTAGTACCAGTAGGTTTTGCAATTTGGCGGGGTTGTGACTGAATGAATGGGGAACCAGTTTGGGGCAGAGGGGTGGGTGAATGGGGTGAGATGATCCGGAATATGGATCATCCTCGCAGCTTTGCCAGCGCTGCGTGGCGTGTGGGATAGCGACATGCAGGGCCCGCCCTAGCTGCTCGTAACGTTAAATACGCTATCTCCTCGTCCCATATTCTTGGATGATCTGAGCTGGGGATGGTGCGATTTTCGCCATTCTTTCCTTTTTTAGAGGGGGCATGCATGAGAGCCTAGGAGATGTGTGGGGTTGTTTTATTGATCTTGACAGAGGCCCAATCAAAGAAATACGGAGGGGGTTAGAGATTGTGGCAAAAATAGGTAGCTAACGAATAAATTATAAGTCATATAATGGAGTAAAGATGCTTTTGAAAATGTGGGGTGTGGTTATCGACGAATGGAAGGAGGGCAAGGGATAATGGATATAGCTACATGCAGCCCCCCAAATACCATCAAAACCACTAACTACTTCAACACCGTCCCATCCTTTTTGATTTCGCGGGGTAAAGGCAGTGTGTACCCACTACCAGTATCTTCGTCGTTTGAATCCGCCACCATAATATGGCGGATAGTGGTATGTGGAGTAATCTGTGCATAAAAGTGAGAAAAAAGCCAACGATAAAACTTTCGGGGAAATAATAACCTCTGTGCCCGCTCATACCAAGCTCTGAAGCCACATTGACGTAGCCTTCACTACCCACTTTGCCTTTTGCTAGCGCTTCATGAGGATCACTATCTCCCTGCCACGGTTGACGACACATGACACAAGTAACAGTTCCGGCTCCTTTAGTCGAAGCCCATTGGCGAAAGCAACTCTGTAACATTTGTTAGATATGCATGGAGACGGATTGCTCTCAAGGCCAGTGAACACAATTGGTGACATACTTGATGAACGTTTGTGCCACATTGCGCCTTGCAGTAGACAACCGCCTCACGGCCACCCTCCTCAAATGGACAATAGCAGATGGGACAGTCATCTTCATCTAGTGGCTTTTGAGCGCTACTGCCCGCACCCTCGCCGGATGAGCGAACTGGTGGTGGTTTTGCGAATATTTCTCTTAACTCCTATTATTTAGCATTGTTAGTCTGGTTGGAAACCGGTAAAAGTCATGACTGAAGAAGGGCTCACGTACAGACGAGAGTAGGGCAGCTTGATACACGAGATCACTGCGTGCTTTCAAAACTTTCATCATCACCTTTTGCCACGATGTCAGCAGACCCGTTATATCACAAACAGATGCCACAGGACAGTTGGCAATACATATAAAATGTGTTTACACGTTGGGCTCTGGAGTTACAGTAAGACTTGTTAGCATATACCCATAATAGGTGGCCGAGCGGACATTTATACCGAGTCAGGGCAATCGCAAACAGGAACCTGCTTAATATGAACAGTGTAAACATTTCCAGTGCTTCCCGCAATCTTGACGATCTCTTGGGGAATATCGTTTTCCACAACTCTCTGTCTGTCAAGAACGACCATCCTCTGAGTAAGACAACGGCCAATTCTCTCACCTACAGCTTTAGGCGGCTGCTTACGCCATAGCTTGGCGCGTTTCTCCGCTGCTGCATTGGAGCTCTTGGAAGTAGAAGGGGCAACTTTTGCTTGCTTTTGTGGGGGTTCTTGTGTGAGTAGAACAGGCTGCGGAACAACGGATGGAGCAACAAGGGTAGGATAGGGGGAGGCAAAGGCGTTAGGAACAACGCTCTGTTTTCCCTTCTCCATTGCTTTTGGAGCTGATGTCGACGCGTTTTCAATCACAACCACGTCGTCATCGCCTTGATTTTCATCCATAAGCTTGCGCTTAGGCGGGCGACCACGTTTCTTGGGGAGCTCTTGTTTTTGCGGTGCTGGCTTTGGCGCAATTTTGCGCGGGCGGCCACGCCCTTTTGGGGCTTCAGCGAGCCTTTGTGGCTCGAAAAGCGATGAGGAAGCTTCAGCTTGAGGAGCGGGCCTACTACTGGAGCGGGTCGCGCGCGTTCTCGAGGAGGAGCCAGCTGCAATATTATCGTCCTGGTAGCCCATTGCTTCGGGGTTTACGCTTGATACCTGTTTAGGTTCTCTGGTTTTGTTAGGAATTGCGGGGAAAGCTGTGGTGAGAGGAGGGTGTGGTTCCGGTGGTCAAATTCAGAAGACGGGACGGGGAGCCTAGGAAAGGTTTCTGGGAGTGGGGAAGCTAACGTGACACAATTTCTCAACGCCGCTGACGTTTCGTCGACTCTTTCGACCACCCACAAGCTCCTGCGCTGTGTGGGTAAAGTTTAAACCCTAACCCTTGCTCTATTATCAGATTCTACTCGTACCCTGTCCCAGTACCGGTATGATATAATAAGATACATGACCAGGCTTTGCTCCAAAATTTCGATCAGATATCAATTCGAGCCAAAACATCTGTGACGTCCTCGCCTTCTTTCGTCTGAGCCGCTTCAACATCTTCGGATGTAAGGTGCGATCCATAAGATATCAATAACTCTTCTCCTTCTGCTATATCACGCAAAGCCGTATAAACAATTACTTCTTCCCCAAATCTCGCTTCCATCCGATGTTTTGTCGCAATGACGAGTGATTGAACACGGATCCAAGTCCTAGAACAATTGCTTGATGTATCGTGTATTTCCTTGTCGTTCCACAGGCTTTTGGCCAATTACCGTGATAGATTTAAGCAACACTTGTTTAAACGCATGAAGCACTCGAGTACGTGGTAGGTTTCTCTACCAATCAGAGGAAAGTGTGGGGGTATCGCTGACGATGAATGTTCAATCAATAGATGGGGTGGCTGCGGAAGATGATGCTGGAGGAGCAGCAAAGGGAACTGGAGGAGGAGGAGGAGGCATTTACTATCTGTAATGCAGCAGCACTGAGTGCTGAATATAGTTGTCGAATTGCTCTTTGTTAAAGACGGTGACCGGTGCTGTATCAACGACGGTGCCAGCCTCAATTTTACGGGTAGCAAACACCCCACGCCCTGCACGCGTGAATTATTTAGTCACGAGTCCGCATTACCTTTCAAGTCTGATTTCAAAACTATGGAGATGGCGGGGGCGGGGGGAGGGAAAGAGAAAATTTTCACCAGCACAGAAGAGAGTGGTATGTGCTCTGCAGTTAACCGTGCCAAGGTTCCTGCCGATTATGTAACTGCGCGCATTTCCAAAATCTTGCAGCACGTCTACGACGTGCCCGACAGCTGAACATCAGATACAGCTCAACGTCACATTTCATAAAACCAGTA
>Ga0307507_10007130_pt1 | contig 16516 bp, 23 predicted proteins | sample 7_EM_MG_FD_207223 | JGI IMG/M metagenome (GOLD analysis project Ga0307507, IMG submission 207223) | Populus trichocarpa ectomycorrhiza microbial communities from riparian zone in the Pacific Northwest, United States - 7_EM | ecosystem: Host-associated > Plants > Roots > Unclassified | place...
CGCCGTGCAGGAATGAAATCAGGAATGAGATATTCGCCGTGAATGAAATGAAATTTATTTCATTTCATTTACGGTAGCTGATCAAGATGCCTCACGGCAACTGTCGAGAATACATGATGTAGATGGCACCTACTAGTGACCACTAAGCCCAGTAAAATTTCCTTTGGGCTGAATTTGAGAGCCAGTAGGATTCTCCAGTTCAAGATGCATATTGCTTTGCGTTTCCCACATCTTATCATCGTCCCCAACCAAGTATAGATCAATGATCATCGAATTATTGCACGAGGTAGATACATCGCTGAAATTGTCCAAACTGTTGGGGCCTCCGATTCCTGTAGGTTCTACTGAAATCAGGGCCACCCGTTTGCTACTTACACGGACGGCCCTTCCCCATTTCCCTGGCTCGGGGCTGTAACGAGAGCTTGGTCATTGAGCCACCCAAATTCATCACCTGCATTACTGACGAGATTGACTTGAGGGGTAGTTGTGGCGCGAAGGATGCAGCCGCAGATCGTGCGGAACATGCATTCTCGGTTGTTGATTTGCCCTGTTGTGCATCGCATCTCAGCACGACGATGCCCCACTAACCCGTGTCCATAGCACTCTCCTGAACCAGGGGGTGCGCCCCCAGGTCACAGTGGGAACCCTGTGCCTGCTGTGATTTGGGCGTTCTCCCCATTCTTTGCCTTCCAATCTCTGAGTTGGGCATGCCACGTCGCAATACCTACCATTATTATGTTCGGAATCAATGGTAGATTCCACATATATAAGGCAAGTCCGACGTTTTGGGTACAGGGTATTTTGGGTATATTGGTACAGGTACAAGGTACAGGCAGAGGTACAGGTGTACCAGGCAAGTCCGATGTTTTTTTGAGCAGGGGTACAAGCAGGGGTACATAGGGGTACAAGGTAGTCCGATGTTTTTTTAAGCAGGGGTACATAGTCCGAGGTTTTTTTAAGCAGGGGTACATGTGTTTCTGGCCCTATCTATATTACGAGGTCATTCGTCGAACCAATGACCCGGTGCTTTTTAGACGGCCTCCGTTCAGGCCCATTTTTTTGGGGTTTTGGTGTCGATTCCTTCACTTGGGACTAGTTGCAATTGCAAAGGCTCCCGACACTGAGTATCTGAGAGGCTTTCGGAACTTAGTCCTCATCGGTGCAATGCGCAGGTATTTATACTGTCTGAGCAGTGGCTATGCTAGTACGAAGCGTCGAAAACCTCGACAAGGAGTGGGGCAAGTGGGTCATGAACTGTGGCCTCTTCCATTCCAGTGCCCTTATTTCTCGACATGTTGATGCCACAGTCTCCAGAATTATATCACTTTTTCGTCCTTCTTCCTCCAAAGAAAATGCGATCAAGGAAGGCGTCAGCAGGCTTTTAAGCTCCAAGCGCAAGACTAGCTCCCAGCCCATATTTTCGTCCACATCTGGCACCAAGTACACGAGACGTCGTAATCGGGGAAGCAATGGCGTATTTGGAAAGGTTTCGGCGATGGTTTCATATGCAGACCAGTCTGGTCTTGCATCGTTCAGGAGATTTTTTTTCATTTCAAGACTACAAATTCTGGCCGCCCTCTGCTTGAACCTTGTCCAGTCCTCCAGTTGAACTGGCTTGGACGGCAGAAACTATACTGTTGTTAGAAAACCAAAAAGGCAAAAAGATCTTGGTGCTTACCAGTCCATAATCAAATTCCACGCATCCTGGAATGAGCAGGAACAAATCTTTCAATGTGCTCATGTCTGTCCACAACATATCCAACACTGACTCACTGATAGATTTTGATGTTAGCACCAACGCGAAGAGCTCTTTGCCCTCCGAGTAGGAGCAAATATTCTCTGTGATCTCTGCAATAGCCAAGGTTTGAGCGGAGGCTGTCGTGGTTGCCATCAAGAAGGTAAAATTTGGTTATGTAATCCTTACTCTCCACTTTTAACGCACCCCCCATCCACCACCAACGTGGATATATGCATATGTTCTTGTCGATGTACTCCCTGTTCCTGTAAAAGCTCTAAACGAGGACGTCAGGATGGGCCGGCATTTGGCTGCGTCGTGGAGGTATCGTCACTCCGTTCACATACACCCCCCCCCCCCCAAGAGTAGGACACGCCGAATGCCTACCCTGTCGCTGGTCCTCTTTTGGGAGCAGCTTAAGGCCAGCAACAGCACTATGCGAACAAAGACCCTCATGTTCTATCACCCACATGCAGCACCATCCCAAGCTCCTTTTCAGAAAACTCCTCAAACGGCGTATCACCTTGCACTCCGCCCATCGGACGCGTGCCATCACCTGGTCCACCCCTCACATATTTTTTTTCGATCCATTTTATTCCATTGGGGCGAAGCCCTATGCTGGAACTTACGTACAAAGACTGTCTACGTGCTGGTCCATTCTATATGTGAGGGTCTACTAATCCGAAAAAGTGGGTCTGCAAATGTGGTGCGCGATGGGTAATATGGCAGCGGTGGCCTGTAGTGCATCTTAAATGTAGGTAGGATATGATGAGGCGGTTTAATATGGTGTGAATATGTGCTGTGTAACGTAGAAAGAAATAGAGGATATAAAAATGAAAGGCGGAAAGAAAAAAGTGAAGGGAGAGGGGAAGGGAATGAATGAGGGAGGGAGGGGGGAGAAGAGGGGAAGATAGTGGGCCGTAGATAGCGTAGCGTGGGGCATGGGCTGTTCCATCACTGGGCCGAGTTCTAATTGCTTTCGGGGTCTCTGTATGTGAGGTCACCGTACTGTTCTTCAAACCCCTTGCATATACAAACACGATAACTCCAGTGGTGGGATAGGGGGTAGCAGTGCGAGGGCAGGTGGAGGGGTGTATGGCAAAAACCCACGAATCACAAAGGAGAGGGAGGCGTTGGGTATAAGAGAGGGAGCACATGTGATGAATCCTTCTCAAGATGGACCTAGGCGACGAAAGGTGAGTAATTGTAAATCTGAGAGAGTAAGGACTAGAAGCTTACTTTTTGCATGTGTAGACGCCACAGACGACAAAGGCACCTGAATATGATTAGAAGCATGGTATGGCGATATTAATGAATAGCAAACTGGAGGTTGAGCTTGTATGTTGTCCTGCCATGGTCCACCACCTTTCCCAACTTGAGCTCCAATCCCAGCAGCCCTGGCATGCCGAAAGGGGAGTTGATACATGACGAGCAGGGTGTGGCCAAGTGTGGCCCCAACGACAATGCTTAGGTCAAAAAAACTCCCCTCAGACACCTGTGTCCTTCACAGGTGGAGGTAGCTCCAGGCGTCTGCGGTGCATAGTGGAATGTCCACGTGAAAGCGGCAGCTGCAGTGTCAAACTCCCACCTAGGAGGTTAGACACCAAACACAGTGGGAGAAAGACGCACCCCCCTCGAGGAGGTTAGACACCAAGCATGGGGGGAGGGTCCTGACGGGATGGAGGATTGTTGTCGGGAAAGGGGTAGGTGGGTCGTGTTTGAGAGGCGTGCCTGCGACGCGATTCGAGGGCAGACCAAATGACAAGTGACGTGGCATACCAACTGAGCATCGCATGTCAGCTTCTTAAAGCGCGTGGAGCTCAAAAAGTGAGATACTCGCCACCACTGAACGATAGAGTGCGCCTCCACGAGAACCAACATAGGTGTGGAAGAAGTGGTCGTGGTTCGTTGAAAGAACTGAACATTCACGTGATCTAATGTTTACCCAGCAATCACGGGGCTTCCACATTGTGAGCTCTACAGCAGGTTTTCGATTTCGACTGTGCGATTTGAATATCCATCCCGCAGGTTGGTGGTGGCTGACAGGTTACTGCATTTTTGCGCCATAGCGTACAGCCACATGCTTCTCAACATGACTTCCATCACCGTTCATCAAACGCCATGGTTTCAAAGCCAAAAATGGCTTACCGATATTCATTTTAACAAAAATATCCGACAACAAGTCTCGCAAACGCAACCCGCCTATAAAGTAAGCGTCATTCCAACATTGCGTAACCCATTTGACCTCTGTTGTTAGGATCTCATACATAAATTGGAAAGGGACGACACAGCCCTACTGAAGGATGACGCCGATTGGGCTTCATATTTTAGAAGCGTCATTGGTTGGCATTGCAATGCCACTGATGTCGGTCGAACCTATGTTGTCTCTTCCATGTCACGGGCAATAAAGACTCTGTTGGCATATAGAGCACTCGACATCGCGTGTTATGTGCTGAAGCTTGCTCCCGAGAGGCAATCACCTTTGCTTCTGCCGTTGGACGGGACCCACACTGCAAGTCTTTTATTTCTAAGCACCTGTCACCGCCATTCGCTCACCTGACAAATAGGCGCTGGAACCCCTTCACGTTGCAAACTGGGTTGATGACATCCTAGAGATGGAAGAGCTTCTCGAGGCTTACTGGGCTCAACCATCCATCGCCAGCTCTTTTTCCACCTTGGCGTCATCCAACACTCTCGTTCTCTCTTCAGCGTCCAACAACACAAAGGAACGAATCATACAGTCTGTGGCTCACAATATAAATCTATTGAATTCTGGTCGCCGATCTGAAAAAGTCCATCGATTCCTCGCCTCTTTTCATGAAGTGTGCGCCGTAATGGGGTATATCATAAGTGAGGTACGTTCTTGTTCTCATAGATCGTCACTCTTACTCACCGTAAGTTAGGGAACCACTCATTTACCCAACCTACCTCAAAAACTTGTTGAGCATTGTGGAAAACTGTCCAGCAATGACATTACGCTTTCTTATATTGTGTCGGCGTCATCTTCTCCCATCGTATTATTCACAAAATATCACCCTACCATGAGAGATCTGCAGAAATACCTTGATGTAAGTCCCCGATTAAAACTTGGAACCCTCTCACTACTGACTCTCCAAAAAGTTTTTTTTGGCTTCCATTGACAATTCATTCTCTGTCCTCAACAAGGCATTATGGACCGCCATAGTCCATGTAATGATGGGTCATCTCGATGCCCAAGTGGCCCTTCGTCGATTCTTCAATGATTCAAGGCCAGTCATTAACGCTTCAACACCCAATGTCCTTTTGCCTCTCAAGAGGCATTTGCCGACGCAAGATATCAGTAACGATAACCAGGACACCTCCGTTCAAACCGTCACTCCCGCCACGAAAAAGAGAAAGCGATATGTCTCTGCTTTGGGTCAGTTTATGAATCTATCTGTTTTGTGTTATAGTTCTCATACGTGATGCCGCTTCCATGACGCCAGCCACATCACAGCCTGACTCTCAGGATCCGCCAAACCCTCAGAACATGCCCCATCCAGCAACGAATGCTTTGGGGAATTTGGATCCTCTCAACGTCATGAGGGCCTCCAACGATTCAACGGTGGCCTGGGATGATGACATTGCTCAGGATCCACCCAACCCGATTGCTACGCCAATCCCTGATTCACCTGGGAGTCATCCACATGCAACCACCTCACCGACAGACAACCGCATGGACGTCGATGAGTCTACCCTGGCGCCCAATGCGGAGAACGTAGGACAAGCAGCCTCCCCAGTCCAGTCCCCTCCCCGACCCATGATGCCCGGTGTGAATGTGGATCAAGCAGCATCTGCAGTCGAGTCCCTTTCTTCACCCACAACGCCAATGCAGTCATCATCTGGTTCGACAACGACGCCATCTCAGGAGACCCGTTCAACTCCAGAGTCCGATCCCTCTCCCTCTCCGCCCATGACACTGCACTCTACACCGAAAACGGTGGATGTTCCTCCCCCCACGAGAAACAAGGATCATGCGTCCAACTCCAGTGCAAAGATGACAGCGCAAAAAAGAATCCATCCATCCAAATATAACTCCACGATGAAAAAGACTAGGACGTCGCAAGAGTCGACCGCAACCCAAAGCTGAAGCAACCCTCGTGCGACACGATCTCAAACGTTGCATGCAACGAACCAGACCACAACGTCCAGTCAATCTGCCGCCTTGTCTTCTCCTCGATCTCTGGTCCTCGATCTCTGGTGTCGAATCAAACAATGCCTGAACACTCAACCACGATCCAAAACGACACTAGTCCACGCAACCCTCCTGCACCAGGGTCTCACACGACCCTGGTTCATCAATCTGCCGCCTCACCCCCTCATCGTCTTTTGGCGTCGAGCAGGCATGATGCGCCGTCCAAGGGGAGCCACGAGATCAAGAAAGAGGAAGATCGGTTGAACCACGTTTTGGCCCAAGATACAAAGTCTGCAGCCAGGGTCATTTATTATGATACGAAAGAGTTTGACGACTGGCCTGAGATTGACAAAGATGGCGTCAACGATTCTCATAATGTAAGCGAAACTTTACCCACATACGCATTCTGACCCCTGCTGTAGGTCGTGTTTGCATCCGAATCTTTTAGCTACCCCATAGTCGGTAGTGACAGAACTCACCACTATCAATCAGCTGGATATGTGGGTTCCAACTTTCATTGTCTTGCCATTGCTGACGTGTTTACAGAGTGACGACGCAAACACCTGGTTCAAGAATTTGTATGAACGAAGCGACCTCATCGACGTCACTGCCACCGCCAAACGATCCACCCTGCTTTACGACAAGCAGGCCTTTAACCTCTCCCACAGTTTCGATTTACAAAGGGCTTTCAAGTCGTTCCATATCCTTATCACCGACAACACTTACGTCACTCCCAAGTTTGAAAAAGCTGCCCTGGTTAATATTTTCAAGTCAGAGTCAAAGCTGTTCCCGTTTATTGGTATTTTTTATTTATTCTCGGTTTCGGACACGTGGTAATGCCCATCACTAGATCCCTCAGAGCCGCAAAAAGCCCCAGTCTATAAAAAATTTGAAGACTTGTTGGATCAAGTGGAAACGCAAGACGGTAGCCTGAAGGACTCGGGCCGAATATACAGCATTTTGAAAACCCCGATGGCGGATGGTCCACAGCCAGATGCACGGATTGCAACGGACATTCAAGCATTTCACGCCACCGTCGACTGACCGCTTTGCCATCGCCGAACGTTTCCCCTTGTGGGGAACCATTGGGCAACCCTCTCTACGCCTCATGCCGTCCACCAACATCAGGACGGAGGTTTGGGCACTTTCATTCATCTTGAAATTGGTTACCTCTTCCTCTTCATCGCGAAATCGACTGCTGATGAAGAAATCTCCTTGGCCACCAAACCGTTTGATCAACAAGTCTTTCAAAGAGCGCTCCTCACCCCAGGAAGCACAATGTGCGTATAACATTCGCATCCTCTAAATGCATTCTTTGACCTTTTACCAGTTATTTGCGGCCTGGTACCACCTACTACTCTGTGTCGTCCACTGCATGTGCCATAAGAGGCGGTCATTTTATGAGTGTCTCCACCTTGCGAATGACGGCTTTGGGAATCCTCAAGACTTTTGACATGTCTTCCACACACATCACATCTTCTCTTGACATGATCCGGTACGTACTTACCATGTTTCATGGAGATTGGATCCACAAGGCCAAAGAAGAGCGTAAGACACTTTGCCAGCCGATACGTTCTCACTAAAACAAACCAAAAACAGATTTAATGTACCATTTACCGGCGATGACAACATTTGACGGCATGCTCGACGTCTTTCACCTCTGTGTCATTGGCGAGATGGGAGCCATTCTCTACGCTCCACGATACCAAGGTGATGTCATCAACTATTCGGACAAGCATCGCAAGTCGTTCATCCACTGCCGTGATGTTGCTCGCGAGATCGTGCTCCACTTGGACTCATCCTACCAATTGAAGTCCTTCTCCAGCCAAGGGAATCAAGTATCTGTAGTCTACTTCAAGTTCCTGGTCCAACAAGTGCAAGCCTTTTGGCTTCAACAAGCCAAGATTTCTTCCTCCGACCCCACCCATCCGCACGCCATCGCTGAGGCTATTGCTCGCTGCTTCCATGGCAACAAATGGTTCTGGAAGGAATGGGCGAAGCGCAGTCAGCCCCAGCATCAAACCTCGCTAAGGTATGGGTTCCGCGGGGAAGGTTATACTGTTCACTGCAACAATGGGTTGATTGACTTGGGTAAATCACGAGCTGAAGGTCAGTCCCCCATCTCTCCATGATGATGCCCTATAGCTCATTCGCTCGTTCACAGCACTCTTTGATCCGGACCAGAACACGTCTCTTGAAGACGAGGACGAAGAACTCTACATCAGAATACAAAACCAGGTGGCAGAACTGAAGGGGTGGGCGAAAAATTAAATTAGACGACATGTAGCACAGCACAATATGAATATATAGTCTTATAGAAAGATTGCCTTGGAGCTCTTAAGGATACACCTGCATTTTCCTTCCATGACTTTTGTTCTCACATCTCCCTGAAGGAGGGGAACGTCCCAATGCCTGGCACCCTTATGACCTTGTTGCTTGCACCGAAAGACAACTGCGCTCCCGTTTTGCCTCTTCTTCTGATACTCTGCCGGTTCAACACAACTTGGGCACATCACAATGGCTCCATTTGGACACAAGCTAAGCTTTGCACCCTCCAACGTCAATGTGGTGCCATTGCTCCAAACATGAACTGATGTCACCGAAAGTAGGGAGCCCTCGGCGCAGCGCTCCAGAGCCTTTTCGATGGCGTCATTGCCAATCATGTGGTAGTCCACAAAATTGTAGAACAACATTGTCGCGATGGCGAGGGGATCCACGCTGTCGCCCGTCAAACACATGAGCGTTCAAAGATTATATAGAGGTCTGTCGCCAATCATCATTAACATGAACGAGCTGTTCTTGTGTTCATTTTACTCACCCGCATTCCTTGAAAGCAAAAGGGTGGTGCCTGATGAAACCCCCACATGCGTTTAACAATAACAGGGTGTTGCTGCACTGCCCGAGGTCAAACTTGCTGATGAGATGTTTCAGAAGCTGATTGGCAGCAGCTTTAGCGTAGTAGCTCACTACCGTCATCTTTTTATTGCACTCACCTGTCCAACATTATGCTCCCATTAGTGGAGTACAAGAGCCCACCATCGGTAGGGCTTGCGTGTGTTTGGATTTGCAGTATGAAGCGTGCGTTGGGAAATTTACTACTCGGATGCAATAAGTTCACCGATCCATGATGAAAAGCATGAACCCACCTCAAGAAAGCCGTTATGAGCCCGTGGTTCTTTGATAACAACGCAATCTCCTCCTTACCACCCAGATTATGATAGGGCAACACCACTCTTAACAAGTGTGATTCCTTGTTGGTGTCAACACTAGCTTTTTGAAAATCAATCATTGTACATACCTTAGTATGGTAGTAACCGTCAAGTTGGGCTCCAACAAGTGTGGCAGCCGCTTCGAAATGCGATCCTTCATTCATGAACACAGAGTAGAAGATTAACGGCTCTGTGTTCAAGCCAGTTTTCCTGCATGCCAATATTTGCGAAGGCATGGAATACTTAAAACAAAAAATAGTCAATCACACTCGATTCCCCATGGTTGCACATATGGGTATTGGTACCGACTGCAGTTTGCAGCAGTCTGGGCAAGTGAATGTTGGTGCGTTCAGTACCCATTGGGGAAGGCAACTGGGAATGTCGTCATGGCAGAAACATGCTGTGAATTTTAGACAGCTGTCACACGTTCTGACGAATCCTCCAGACTTGCAGAGGAAACACAACTGGGATGATTAAGCGACAAAGCAAGCTTAATCATGCAGAAAATGATGTACATTGTGCTTGACCATGGATGACATGCACACCAAGTTTAGGTTTTCAGCGCACGGAGCAACCGACAACTGTTTACTCAAGGCGCAACTAGAGTTTACCCTACCTTGATCCTGCAGCCTGGGCGACATACGTGGAACCGTGTCATCTCTAGCGATCGAACTTTGTCTACTCTCTGTTGCCGGACTTGGTTGCATCAAAGACTGGGGAGACCAGGCTGGTGATCGTGACATCGAGGCTAATGAAAATGAACACGTCACGTGCTCATCATTATCTTTGTTATCAATGAACCATCAGGTATTGTATTCAATCGGTTACGAAAACTCCATGCTAATTCCAAGTAAAGGCTACATCATGTCGCGTAAAAATCCGTCGTGTCCTCTCTTCCCAAGATGGTGATGTTGTCCTATGTGGAGGCCAGTCACTTTTAATCGCACTTGTTGACATCTCTTTACACTCTTTCTCAACAGGCATGGCCCCATGTCTCTACATTTACAGATTGGGCATCCTTGAAGAGGTCCCACTACCCACGGGTGTGCTGGACATGCAGTGGATAGTCATACAGCCAGACGTTCACCTTGTCATTTTGGGAAACGATAGCACACAATACCTTTTTCCCTACCTGCCTCTCACTGATCGTATTCTGGGTCCATCCAATGAGGATTTTCTTCTCCAGGCTCACCCTTTGGAGCCTTCGATGACTGCACCCTATCACCATGGTGTTCTGACCTGCCAGGATGGTGTTATTGTATCAACCACCGGTCACGACATTGTTGGCCACCATCTCAGTTCCCCCAGTTTTTTTTTTTTTTTTTTTGCCTTTTGCCCGACCCTAATCATTAGTTTTAAAGGGCAAATGTGAGTTTTATGCAACAAGGAAAAAACCGTCTAACACATAACCACCCACAGGATCAAGTTTGACTGGGTGAGGGGTGACAAAATCGAGAAAGTCTCACTGGAATTTGTTCCGTATGCCTCTTTCTCTTTTCTTCTTCTTCTTTCTCTTGATAGGCCTCGCTTTAGAACTTCTTTTGCCGCCTGTCTGCAATCTCGGCTCATTGCCATGTGTGACCACGAGAATGGTCTCTCCTTTCATTCATTGGACTCACTCCACCTCGCAAATATCCCGCCCATTGAATGGCATGCCAAACAAGCCCCAGTTATCCTTGACTTTTTCTTGGGCGGGAAATTTTTGGCAGTCGCCGATCATGGCAAGTATTTCATTCCTCTAGTCACATTCACATCTCACACTTTTTCAGAATCGGTTTGCGCCATCGATACCACTCTGGGGACCGAGTCCGATGACTTTATGCTCCAGCTACCATGCTGTAAGCATTTTTTTATGCTCAACTTTTATATCCGCTTCAACCATTTATTAGGACGAATGTATGCTTTCGGTGTGAGCTCCGCGCCTCTATTCCTCCCACCATACACTCACAATTCTTTGCCAGATTGACGACTCTCTCTGCATTGCCCTGGCATTTTTGCCGGATGATGGCAGTGGGACCAATGAAAGTCCCACCGAGTGGCAGTTGACGCAACAACCGCTGTCCATTGATACCCGTCATGAAGAACAAGAGTCCCCAACACCTCATTACGTTGTAGAAGGTGAGTTTTTTTTTTACTGCCGTCCACTTGCTTACAATCAACGATCAAAAGATGCGCCTCCCTTGGTGTCTCAGAAGCGTCCAGGAACACCCCTGGGACCAGACAATGAAAAACGCGCAAGGAGCGTCCCTCTGGCGTTCAAATATCCTCAAAAAGGATCCTGTGCTGGGTATGATGCACAACGGTGCTGCTCCTGTTTAGATCCCGCGTCTTTAGATGAATGCAAGTTCATACAGTTTCGCTTGTTTTATTCTGACAGCCTCATGGCTGTTGGAGGATTTCTAACGTTGGCCGAAGAAGAGAATATGTACAAATATCACGATTGGCAACCCACGTGTACGGAGCAACACATTGAGATCTTACAGGTGAGGGCTTCCATCTATCTTTTCTCCTCCCACTTTTGACCATCGCACAGAAATCCTGTGCGCGTCCGCTCATACCCCTCCTCGAAGCTGAACTTGAACACCATCGATGTCTGGACATCCATGTCCGTCGCATCCCTGACAATGTCAATTGCTTGTGCGGTAAATACATTTTCATTTTGCTCGTCCGCCACCTCATTGATCTTTATCCTAAATAGACCGATGTTACATGGGACTTTTCTTCAAGATGTGGTTCTGTCAATTCTGTGGCCAAGATCTTTGCGATCTTTGTTATGCGACCCTACCTCCATTGTCACAAGCAAACACCTCGCCATGTCCAATCACTCATTCACAAGACTCCTTCCTCCCCATTTCGTTCCTCTTGAAAAGAGAGCTCGACGACGTGCTGCATCAAATGAGGCTTTTAGACCTCAATCCCACCCCCCTTGTCCCTCCGAATAATCCACTTTGGCAGGTTCAACGATTTCAACTGGGGCAACTTACAGGTGACAGATTTGCAGAGTTGTGGGCGGCTTGCGAACCTTTCGTCGTGGTGGGTGTGACTGAACCGGCCACCCCGCACCAACTTCTTGATTTGCACACTAATTCCCACCATCCGTGTAAAAGCACATTTTACGATGCCGGAAAATGGACAGAAGATCCCCAGGACACCCTAGAAAACTATTTTGCGACATGGGACGGTGTTGAAGAGTCGTGGTCCTGGCAAATTCGCGTAAGTCATTCGTCCGCTCCCCATGCTGTTAATCTGACGTGACAAGGACTATCCGCCCGAGGGTGATCTCTCCACCATGCATCCCAGCCTGTATGAGCGATACCAGGAATGCATTCGTCGGATGTTTGAAGACCACATGTCTCCACACGGACCCCTTAATCTATTCTCCCACCTTCCGAAACATTCTCTCCCTCCAGATCTTGGTAAGCTTTGACCACCTTGTTGCCATTCCTTTTTTTCTAATTTTTAACCACATAGGACCCAAGCTTTACATTTCTCAGGCGGACACAGCGCAATCTGGGACCACCTTTCTTCACCTCGATAAATCGGGAGCTGTCAACATAATGCTTTACGCTTCCCTCGACAATGATCCTTCCAAATTTGGCGCTCGCTGGCATATTTGGCCCGCCTCTAGCATTTCAGCATTGAGCCGTGTCATTGATCCCGAAGCCACCGATGAAGCCTGTCGCCTGGCACACCCTATCATCGCGGAAACGCACTACGTCGACCCCACAACGCTTCCTGATGGAGAATCGCCATGGGAAATTTACCAACAACCCGGAGAAGTGGTCATCATACCCCCCGCTTGTCCTCATCAGGTAACCTCTGGATTCAATCCTCATTGTAAAATGCTGGGCTGACCCATTCGTAAATAAGTCTCTAATTTGAGTAATTGTGTCAAAATCGCAACCGATTTTGTCTCACCCTCTCAAATACCCATCCTCGAATATTTGACGACCGTATTCTGCCACATCAATCTCGCTGAAAGAAGGCCTATCCACAAGGATCTACTGGAGCTCCCTGCCATGCTCTGGTATACATGGAAAAGTACAGAGGCCACGCAGTTTTCCACTTAATGTATATATATGTATATAATTCTGTTTTATGAACGAGAGGGCCGCATGCTACTGCATACTGTAATGGGTCCCATCTGGGCATGATTGGTGACGCATGTGATGATGTCACGTCGACCACTCTGAAAAATACGTGTAAATCATACAAACCTGCCTCATCCCCGCTTTTTTCAAACACGTATCCGTTCTCACATCCATTGGTACGTTATGTTTTTCTATCCAACTTATTCGTATTTATGCTTCTTCCTGCAAAGTTACAATGCCATTCACCTGCAGTCAACTCATCAAAGCCAGACATCCGATCACATGCAAGTGGGAGTTTGGAACGTATCCGTTCCAGCAGAAAAGGTGGATTAAAATCAAGGGAGATTTGACCGAGGTGCGTTTTCTTTTCTTTCTTCCAGACAATGCAGAATAACGATGTGCGCAGATATTTGTTGCGCACATCATCTGACGACTCAGCGATGGGACAGAACACTCATATAACAGGTGGCAAGTCAGGCAGTTGTAGGGTCATCATAAAGTAATTCGTTCTCCTTTTACCCTTTTGCTTTTTCTGATTTTTTTTTGCCAGATTGTTGTTCGTCCATTAGAATAAATGTAAATTTCGTGCTACAGAATAAATCTTTCTTGCGTAACAAATAAAATTTCAGTTCTTGCCATACCGTTAACACCTTTCCAGGACTGGCCCCCAATCGACAAGGGCATCCACCCACCGCGTTGGGCATGGCAGAAGAGAGTACTGTCACGGTATGTCATATCATAATTGGCTTATCCACACATCAACCACATCCTTTTACATTTTCCCACTTACATTGTCATCCGTTTAGCTAATTCTACAGTGAGGGTCGGCTTTGTCATTCATCGACCCAAGTATTCGGCAGGAGAGTCACAGGCCTTTATAAAGGAATAGTTGAGGCGTTGGTTGCGAGGAAAACATGGCGGACGGTCAGCAACGAAGGAATGTTTACGTACCCAGGCAAATAATGAGAATGAATAGCAAAATCATTTGCTTCTAATGCTTGGCCAAACAAAGTGAATGATGGGTGCCAATCCTGGTGGGAAAAAGCGTTAACTAGAGAGCAGGAATTTGGAATAGACCGCTCAGATACTGACTGTCAACGTGGGCATCATCGCGGTCCACTAGGATTCTCGTAGATGGATGTTGTTAAAGGAAGGTCACATGATCAAAATGTGTCACACCCTAAAGGGCATGAGGAGTTGGTCGTAATCGTACAGTAGCTTGGAGTCGACCAGATGCGGACCCGGCAATTACAGGGTTTCCGTGCCAGCGGAGTTTAAAACTCACCCATTTTTCTGGCGTACAGCCACATCGTTCATTATTCAAAATGAGTTCCTACTCCATTCGTCAAACTCCATGGTTTCAAAGCCACAGATGGCTTACCAATATTCATTTCGACAAAAATAACCAACAACAAGTCTGTCAAACGCATCCCGCCTTCAAAGTAAGTGTAATCCTGATGTTGTACAATTCCACTTGACCTCTGTTGTTAGGATATCATAAATAAATTGGACAGGGACGACTGTATGAAGACGCCGATTGGGCGTCCTGCCTCAGAAACATTACGGGCCTTCCTCCGATGACGTGTGATATCGGTCGTTGAGAAGCTCGTTACACACGGGAGAGCAAACCGTGCGACATGCGTGCGCTGAATTGATGCGTGAACAACAAACGACAACACACACACTCACAAACACCTTAAACACACTATCGCTCACGGTACATGCACGAATGCTTCGAATTCGGGGTCTCAAGGTATTAGGAAATACCCAAATGTTTTGTATAATAGAATTTCACTTTATTGACTGTCTTTACGAATTTTTAATACAAAATTTGTATTATTGTAGCCCTAAGGCTTGTAATGATTTTGATAATGGGGTGTGATTTGAGAATGTTTTAATAGCCGTGCTATACCAGACTTATGGATCTGGCTACCTTGTCTTGGCTTGGCTTTTCTGGTTTTATTTGTCCAACAAGTTTTCTTAATTTTCTGCAAAGCAATTAACTTTATGACTCCTGATTTCGTATAACTCCCTTGAGTTTCTACAATCTCAATATGATCCAATGTTTGTCCTTACAAGTTCGCTGCCTTGTCAAGAATTTCCTTATTTTAAAACCTTAAGCTTTCCAAGTACAAAGTATAATGATTCCTAAGCGTGCTAGCTTTGATCACTTAAAACTTTATCTTAATCACGAAGAAAACTCCTTAAAATTGAATACAACTGTCCACATCCTGAGTCTCTACTCAGAGTGCAACTAGCTGGTCAACGCGGGACAATTCCTTGCATTTAGACCTGCTCACGCACTCCTTAAATACGAAAATACCTTATCTATGCTTTTACATGTGTTTTTCTATGGTAATACTTTGATATCTGGGTAGCTCCTATATTTTACTAGTGTATGGTATTTATTTTGTAGTCATTCTCGAGGAACACTACAGATTTTGTAGTGTATCGACTATAGACTATAATTCTTCGAACGCAACAGTTTTGATGCGCATGCGGAAATAGCCAGAATGCTATTTTTATCTCTCTTTGATCTCGCATGTTTTCTTTCTCTATTGTTTAGATTACTATGAAGACATATTGCATCATAGCGTTGATAGGCTTGGTGATCCATTGATCCGTTGCTATCAAAAACCAATAGCTTATGATTTTCTAGGTAGATTTTCAATAGAAAATCTTTATCTTGGCTCTGCTCCGTATTTAGAACATCCGATGCCATTCAATAGTCTCTTCATATATTTTTAGTGCGGAACAAAGGTATTCCGTTACGGCCGATGTGTCCAAACTGTTTTATTCTTAGTGTTTGTTCTTTCACATGGTTGTGGCACACGACGCATCACTTTTGATGCACGCATGGCAACTTCTGGGAATGGCTCGCAAACCTTGTGCTTTAATGATCTCTTCTTTTTACTAGGCTTCATACTTGTACTGTAGTTAGCACTAGTAGCATTCTCTCATTTTAATTAGGAAGGAAAGCTAATATTTTCCTAAAACCTAATTTCTCAAGGCAACATAATATCAGAGGTATTCTTTTCATGTGACAAGTCATGCGTGTGATGAGTTCGACTAATCGAGCTTGCTTGCATAATACTTTTCCACATGTGACTTTCTGACTTCATGTGTCTGGCTCACGTCGCATTGATTTGCATACGCTTCTTTCGTCGTATTAATAAATTTAATCCTTTGATAATATATGCCCATGTTTAGTGTATTTTCCAACACCCTGTGGTTTCTACTTTAAAACACCTGTAGTGTAATATTTCGTGGTAGTGTTGCCTTTTATAGGCTTCGAGCATATTGAAGTGGCCCATTCACATGCCGACCG
>Ga0307507_10007131_pt1 | contig 16515 bp, 2 predicted proteins | sample 7_EM_MG_FD_207223 | JGI IMG/M metagenome (GOLD analysis project Ga0307507, IMG submission 207223) | Populus trichocarpa ectomycorrhiza microbial communities from riparian zone in the Pacific Northwest, United States - 7_EM | ecosystem: Host-associated > Plants > Roots > Unclassified | place...
CGGCAGGGGCCGTATGGCGTAGCGTAGGTCACCTGACTACCTACGGCCCGATAGATAGCCCGACCTTAGCCCCCCCCTATTTAGGCACCGCGATCCTTACGATCCTCTGCGAAAAGAAGACACGAATGAATTAAGAACCAGTTACCTTATATTGCAATTGCAGTACCCCCCCGGGTGATACCGACACCTATATACAACCCTATGGACCTCAACGCCACTCAATCCTATACACCCTTAGGAACCAACAAACGAAGAACTCAAGCTGCAAATGGAGAATGCTTTAGATATAGTAGAAAAGGACATATCTAAAGGAATTGCTAAACTTACCCTTTTAAAAAAGTCCGCCGTAGTTCCTCCTGGTCTTTAAATCGTATCTACTCCTTAAATCGCACTCGTTCTTTAAGCCGTACTTACTCCTTAACTTATACTTATTCCACGAATTATACCTAGTTGTTATAAAGCATCTTACCCTTAGCTAACTTAGAAAATAAATCATCCTAGGGCTAAGTCGCGCCTTAGGATAAGAAGTGGAAGAGTATAAGTGTCTAGGCTCTTCCAGCGCTAATATATAATATAACTCCCTTAATATACTTGGCAAAATTCAAACACTTAAAAAATAGAAGGAGGTATAAATCCTTATAGACAGCGGAGCCACTAGTATAGGCTTTATTAATATAAACTACACAAAAACCTAACGCCTAAATTTAAAGAAACTCAATAAGCCCTAAGGCCTATAAGGCTTTAACGGCAAACCCTTAATATATAGCGAATTAACACACTACGCTCTTGTAAAAATGCGGATAGGTAAATACCTTAAATACATTTCCCTATTTGTAACACCCCTAAAGCAATATAAGATAATACTTGGACATAGATAGCTAAAACAACACAACCCTTTAATTAGCTGGGTTAAAGAAACACTAAAGTTCCGTATAACCTACTGCTAAAGTTATTACTTAAAAACCCATTTGCCCTATAAATATGCACACAACTATTCAAATTTAAAATAATATAAATTACCCTTACTACGAACCTTAAACCAATATAATAAAGCTATAACTGCCGATTGCAGTAAAGAATATAAAGATGTTACATTAAAACCTCTTAAAATTTGTATGATATAGGCCGCACCCTTTATCTTATTAGCAAAAAGACGAGATTACGAAATCTTTACTATAACTATAGAAGATATTAAGAAAGCACTAGAACCAAAATAGTATATTAATCCTTAACCTTTTATACCTAAAGAGTACCACGATCTAATTAACGAGTTTAAAAAACAATTTACAGACTAACTAGCCCTATACTAAGATAAGCACGATTTTAAGATAGAACTTAAGCCTAGTATAACACCAAAGTTCGGTCCGCTATACGGTATATTACAAGAAGAACTGCTTATAATATAATAATACCTTAATAAGTATCTGGAAAAAGGATTTATTTGCCCTAGTTAATCTCTATTTGCCTTACCCGTACTATTTATTAAAAAGCCAGGAGGAGGCTTAAGATTTTATATTAATTATTAAGCTCTAAACGTAATTATAATTTAAAACTAATATCCAATTCCCCTAATTTAAGAAACGCTCAACTATTTGGTAAAGGCACGGTACTTTACAAAGCTTAACATAGTCGCTGCCTTTAATAAAATCCGTATACGTAAAGGAGATAAGAAGTACACAGCTTTTTGTATATAATGGGGACTCTTTAAATACCTAATAATGCCGTTTGGCGTAAAAAACGGTCCTAGTACGTTTTAGTAATACGTTAATAATACACTTCGTAAATTCCTTAATATATTTATTACTATATATATTAACGATATCTTAATCTACTTGTCCTCGCTTTCTAAATATTGGAAATACGTTAGAATAGTTCTTAAACGCCTATAAGATATAGGCTTATAATGCGATATTAAGAAATACAAGTTCTATGCGTTTAAGGTTATATATTTAGGCTTAATTATATCCTGTAACGGAATTAAAATGGACCCTAAAAAAGTCGCCGTAATTATAAACTAGGGAAGCCCTAGCAATATATAAAACGTTTAAGGATTTTTAAGATTTGCAAACTTCTATTATTAATTTATTAACCACTTCTTGGAAATTGCCTAGCCATTAGTAAACCTAACAAGAAAGAACATAAAATTTAAATGGACCACTAAATATAAATAAGCTTTTAATAACCTAAAGTATCGTTTTATAACTGCTCTAATTCTCGCCCACTTTAACCCTAACCTTAAATGCATTGTTGAAACAGATTTATCTGATTATGCACTAGGAGGAGTGTTATCGCAATATAATAAGAACGGCGAGCTACGTCTAGTAGCCTTTCTCTCTTAGAAACTCGCCCCTACTAAATTAAACTATAAGATATATAATAAGGAACTACTTGCAATTATTAAATGCTTTAAATAATGGCGTCCTAAGCTTAAAGGATTGTTGTTTCTAATACATGTATTAACGGACCATAAGAACCTGCAGTACTTTATAACTATAAAACAATTAACGCAGCGCCAAATTCGTTAGGCCGAATATCTCTTATAATTTAACTTTAAGATTACGTACTAACTAGGCAAACTTAATCAGAAGCCTAACGCATTAATATAACAATTACAGGACCTACCTGCGAACGCTTTAGATAAACGGATTATAAATTAATTACAGATTTTACTACCCCCTAAACGTTTTAAAAAGCTACGCCCTATGTTCCTAGATGCGGAACTTAATAGAAATAAATTAGAAGTTAATAAATAGGAAATAGAAATTAATAAGCTAATAGAATACAAATATAAGAACGATATATAGATAATAGATATAATAAAAGCAATTTAAACAGGAAAATAATAGTATAAGGATATTATACTTGCTAAATGCGAAATTCAAAACGATTGATTGTACTATTAATAGAAGATGGTAGTTCCGAATTCCAAACCTTTATAATTTAAGATACTTAATTTTGTATACAACTTCCCTATAGCAGGGCATCCTGGCCGTGCAAAGACCTATAAAATTATTTAACGAGCATACTACTGGCCTATAATGCACAACTACATACGAAAATACGTTCGAGTATGCAGGATATACGTACGTGGAAAGACCTCTTATGTAAAGAAGTAAGGAGTACTTTAACCACTACCAATTCCGATACAAAGATGGCGCGACATCTTAATTAACTTTATAGTTGACTTGCCTAGCAGTAATAGGTTCATGAATATTATAGTAGTCGTTGACCGCCTTATAAAAATGTAATATATAATTCCTATAGACTTAATTAATGCGATATTAGTAACTAAATGTTTTATTAAGTATATCTTTAAGCTACACAGACTTCCTAACTTAATAATATCCAACTATGGAAGCTAGTTCGTTTTAGACTTCTAGTAAGCTCTATGTAAATAGTTAAGCATTTAAATACAACTCTTAACTGCATTTTATCTAAAGATAGATAGTTAAACCGAAATTACAAACGCGATTATAGAACAATACCTATAAATATACTGCTCCTACCTGCAAGACGACTGGGAAAAATGGCTACCTTTAGCTAAGTTTACTGCGAATAATACGATAAACGTATTAATAGGCGTGACGCCGTTTTACGCGACCTATAGATAAAACCCTTGACTTAGATTTAAACCATAACCCAAAATTAACATAATAGGACCTATAATTAAATAGATCCAGTTAATTAATACGCATAACTTCGCTAATTAAATAAAGCAGTTAACGGAACTGTTACAAAGTAAATTAACGTACGCTTAAACGGTATAGAAATGGTATACGAACAAAGAACAAGCTCCCGCATAGGACTTTAAGGAAGGTAATATAGTTTACCTAAATATACAAAATATACAGACTTAACAGCCCTTAAAGAAACTTAATTAGAAGTTTGCGGGCCTATACCAAATTAAGAAGAAACTAAGCCCGTACGCCTATAAGCTTAAACTGCCAACTAAGATAAAAATATACCCAACGTTTTACGTAAGCTTATTGTAATCTTTAAAAGATAATCCTATAACTTATAAAGTACCACCGCCACCTCCTATAATTGTTGATAATGGTAATGGTTCTTACTTTATTAACTTAATTAACGATATATAATAGAAACTATAATCCAAATAATTTAAACTTCTTATTAAGTGGGAAGGATATAAAACACAAACCTAGGAAACCTATAATCAGATTAAGGCCGACGCGCCTTTCCTAATAAAAGAATTCCATAAGGACTATCCTTCGCGGCCTACTCCGGCTGGATAGATATAATATAAAGGCAAACAACTGCCACCTAATACAAATATACAAAACTCAAATTTAAAAAGAACTTAAAATAAGTTATAACGTTTATAACGCGATTACGTAACACGTAAGATATTAAGGAACTTTAACTGGCGGTTAAAGTTATCTAATTAGTTAGATCTGCCTTGCTAAGACCGCCACCTAACACAAAAATACAACACGTAATAAAATTATAAATTCTTAACTAAATTAAATTATTTTAAACCTTTGGCTAAAGGGGGGGTACTGTAACGGGACTAGCCTAGTTATAGTAGGAATGTCTTAGTAAAATACTTAATAAGATAAACTTGACGCTTTAACCGAATTCTGCCAAATTCTGCCAGCTTAATTAATGTTAGCGACTCAGTCAATCGAGGCACGAGCACGGCAAGAGGGACGCGCAAGCCTGTACAATTGGTAGTCTATAAACGAGGATCCAAAGCTAGAGAAAGGAAAGGAAAGGAAGGGTAGCGCCGCTTAAGGTTTTATACAATCGTCTGGTTACATGGACTGCAACTGTCTAAAATAGTAAGGAACTGTCTGCGATTGTCCACCACAATCCACTATTTTCCACTAGCACTGTAACATTACCCCCCCCTCTAAAAAAGCCTGCCCTTAGGCTTTATATGTCCGTATCATGTCCGTAGGGTATTTTTATCTTTATGCTCAACAGGTAGCTTATCATCTTTACTATACTAGCACTCCATCCACTTGTCTAGATACTTCGGGGGTCCTGGCTTGTTAGGGTATTGGTTATAGAATTCTTTAAGCTTTTAGGGGCAACCTATAAAGTTCTAGGCGGGGTACTAGGTTAGGTTTAGATCATAACCTTTCTATTAAATATAGTATTTTAGCGTTCCTCGTACTAGTTTATAGGCTAGTATTTTATTAACTTCCTATTCGTCGTCGCCATTAACTTAAATTGGTAGTGGAGGCTCATTCTTTTGTCCAGGTAGTGGGTTATTTATAGCTTTCCGTAGCTTATCTAGTAAGAAAATAGGGTGGACTTTAATTAAGTCTAGGAGCTTAACCTTATATAAGTTGCCTTCTTTATTAAGAATCTTATACGGTCCTGCCATCTTATAGTCCAGCTTACGGCTAAGCCGTTCTGTCTTCTAGTTTTTTGTTATAACCTAGACCTTATTACCTACAGTGAAGTCGGGCTTGCGCCTGTACTTATTTGCCTGCTGTTCCATTAATCTCTGGGCCTTTTCTAGATTTATATAGGCTACCGCCCAGGCTTCTTCTAGGCGTTTAGCGTATTGCTAGGCTTCCTTATAAGATAGTTTTTTATGTACGGTCTATAGGCCTTCCGGTCTATTCCAGTTAAAGCTAGTATAGGGTAAATATCCTATTTCTAGCTAAATAGGTGCAAATCCCGTAGAGTTATAGGGTAAGGTCGCCTAGGCGTAGTCCATTAAGGGTAGCAGTTCGCCCTAGTTGTCCTAAAAGTAGTTAATAAAGGGCCGGAGTCTCTAGTCTAAGTATTAATTTATAATCTCCGTCTAACCGTCTGTCTGGGGGTGGTATGCCGTAGAAAGCTTTAACCTAATACCTAGGATCCAGGTAAACTTATTTTAGAAGGCTAATATAAACTACGGCCCTTAATCAGATATAATAGTATCTAGTAGTCCGTAAATTTGGTAGATATAATGGATATATAGTTAGGCCACCTCTTTAGCATTAATATCCTTGTAATAGGGGATTAAGAATGGGCGCTTGCTAAAGCAGTTAACTAGAATTATAACCATATCATATCCGTCACGGTCTATAGGTAGCTTATGGAAGTCTATAGAGATATACTACTAGGGGCATTCTAGTATCGGGAGTGGTTTTAATAGCCCTAGGGTCTTGTCTCGCGGAATTATAGACCTATGGCAGTTGTTATAGTTCCATACATAGCGGTTAATATCCGTAACCATTCCGGGCCAGTAATAGCGGTCGCCAATAATTCTGCGGGTCTTATTTTTTCTAGGGTAGGCTGTAGAAACCTAGGCATGTGCTTCAGTAATAAGTTAAGTCCATAAGTTCTATTCCTTTGCTACTACTAGCCGTTCCTAATACTTAAGTAATCTATTTTTAAGGGACCATAGGCTGGTAACATTCTTTGCCTTTTTATAGTACTCCTGTAGAGAAGGGGCCGTACAGTTTATCTATAGTAATTTATTAATCAAGTCAAGTCCTAAAGGGTTAATAAGATACATCTCGGTGCCTAGGGAGTCTATACTTAGTTCTACCTGTATCTGGGGGTTAAGGTGCTTTGGTTATAGTAGTATCTAGGTCCGTAATAAGATCTTTACAGCCGTCTAGTTACCTAGGTCTTATTCGCGCCTTATAAGAGTATCCGCATGGTTTGTAGCGCCTAGTTTATACATAATTAAGAAGTTAAACTAAGATAGAATATCCACCCAGCGTGCCTACCAGGCCATAAGGGCCTTAGTTGTTATAAAGTATTCTAGGGCCTTATAATCCAAAACTACCTTAATAGGCTCAGGGGTCCCCTCTAGCTGTGCACGCCAGTGCTAAAAGCTAGAGATAATAGCCAGCATTTCTTTATTATAGATGTGGTAGTTTAGCTTAGCATCTATTATAGTCTTTAAATAGTATACAATAGGGTGCTATTCTCCGTCCAGTTGCTTCTAGGAAAAAATACCAGCTATTACGCCATCTAAGGCATCAGTTTCTAGCATTAAGGGCCGTTCTAGGTTAAAGTAGGCGAGTAGGGGAGCTAATACTAGCCGTTTTTTAAGCTTATTAAAGGCCTGCGTACATATAGCGTTAAAATAGAAGGGCTGGTCTTTCCTAGTAAGACGGTTAAGAGGCCGGGCAATCCTACTATAGTTCTTAATAAAGCGTTGGTAGAAGTTATAGAAGCCTAAAAATAATTATACCCCCTTTACGGTCTATAGGGGTGCCCACTGGTCAATTACAGCTGTTTTCTCTAGGTTAGCCTTAACTCTATTTATACTAATAATAAAACCTAGGTACTTTATACGCTTAACACCAAATTCCAACTTCTTAATATCGGCCTGGAGGCCAGCCTCGCGGAGCCATTATAGGACTTTATAGACGTGCTCCTCGTGTTCCAGCTCGTTCTTAGAGTAAATCATAATATTATCCAGGTAGGCTGTATAGAAGTTGTTAAGGTAGTTAAAGAGTACATTATTTATATACCGCTAGTACGTAGCCAGTCCGTTAGTTAGTCTAAAAGGAAGTACTTTATATTTATATATTCCGTAACGGGTTTAAAATATAGTAAGATCTTCTAATCTAGGGTCTATTCTAATTCGGTAAAAAGCCTAATGGATATTAAGCTTAGTAAAGATTTTAGCTCTACTTATTCGGGCTAGAGTCTCCTTAAGTAAGGGTAGTAGATAGCGGTCCTTGCGGGTTATATTATTGAGTTTGCGGTAGTTAATGCAGAAACAAAGTCCTCTATTTGGCTTTTTAGTAAAGAGAATAGGCGAGTTAAAAGGGGCTTAACTAGGCTCAATAAAGCCCTTATTTAGGTTATTAATAAGGTACTACTTTATAGCCTATAATTTGGCAGTAGACTGCTGACAAAGGGGGCTATAACTAAGGGTGTCTTCCTTGTCTGGCTTAATCTCAATCTTATGGTCGTACGGTTGGTAAGGTGGGAGTATATTGGACGCTGCCTTAGAGAATACGTCTTTAAATTTCTGGTGTTAATGAGGCAGTTTCTATTCTACCAGCTTCTTATCTATAAGCTTACTTTCCTATCCGCTAAGCTCGCTTTCCTTTTCCTTAATTATTCGATTAATTTTATATAAGCTAGTAGTAAAGGCAACGGTATTAGGTTAGACTAAGTTCTAGTAGAATCCTACAGCGCTAATACAGTAGATATTAACTGGGGGAAGGTCCATAGGTTTCTTTACAGACTTTTATTAGGCCGTATTTTGCGGTATAGGGTTTATAGTCTTCCTTAGCTCATATTCTATTTTCCGTAAGTTATCCTTCCAGTCTATTAGTTTAGTATGGCGTCTAGTATTCCTAGCCTTCCTTTATAGCTGCGTAGGGCCTAAGTTCTCCGCGGGGGACTTAGCTAGGTTACTACTGATTTCCTAGATCTCTGGTGCGGGTAGCGTAATATAGGTGGTCTAGGAGCGGCGTAGTATACAAATCCGTTGCGGATTAAGCTATATATCTTTCTTAAAGGCCTAGTCCCTACGCATAGCATCGGCCTGGTAAATAGTATCAATTTAGGGCCGTATAAGGTTCTCTATTATAATACTAATTTCTTTTATAAAGGAAGGGGTTAGGGGTAGAGATTTAGGCCAGATAAGCCGTCTACTCTATACGTCAAGCTATAAGCCTAAATAGGCTAGCTATTTTCTTCCTAAGATTATATCGTGGCTTCCTAGGTCTATAATAAGAAAGGGGACGTTATACTACCTTCGTCCATTAACACAGAGGTGGATCCGTAAGATAGTTATAATAGGTAGTCCTATCCGTCCATTATACCCGCGAATAGGGACTGGTTTAGGCAGTTCTTTAAGAGGCGCATTTAAAAACTTAGCTAGCTTTACAGCGCACTAGGTATCTATTAAGGTAAAGGCATTTGCTCCAGAGTTAGCTAAAGCGGAGGTTAAAACTTAATATCCATTATAAAATAAAGTATAAGGGATAGTGCAGCTTCTTCCACCAACTAGCTAACTTAGATTAATATATAACATATCAATTCCTTTTAACCCTAGAGAGGAGTCTTTCTCTAGGGTTTCTCTTTTTCTAACTCTATACTATCCTCCTAAATTAACAAAACCTTACCCGTTTTTGCCTTCGTCTAGCAATCCTTTACAAAGTGGTCTTTCTAGCCGTATAAGAAGCAAGCTCCTTGATTACTAAGGGCCTATTTATGGGGGTCGTTATACGTGGGCCAAGTATACGCTGGACCCGTAGCAGGACTAGCTGCTGAATTAACGGCAGGCTGTATGGCTGGTGCCATAGGAGTTATAGATTGTGCCGGAGTGTTATGGGCCGTTTGTATAGTGCTTATAGTTTGGTTTAGAGAGTTTCTAGCCTTATACCGCTTAGCTTGTGCCTTAATTCGATGGAGGCCTTGGTTAATAGATAGGCAGTAGTCCGTAAATACTTTTAGCGTCTATATAGTAGTAAAAACTGGCAGTACCGTGCGCTGTAGGTCTAGGGTAAGCTTGTTAAAGAGGTCTAGCATTAGGTCTTTATGGGGAATTTAGGCCTAGCCGGCTAGGTACAAAAAGCGGGTCTAAAAGGCTAAAAAGGTCTCCATTATCTTTATATTAAGAGCTTTATAATCAAGGCGGGCGTTCTGTACCTTAAAGGGGTCCTTGTAGATAGAAGATAAGTGGTTAATTATCTCGTCTCCAGAGAGGAAGGGATCTGCCAAGTCCTAGGCATATCGCGGACGTAGGTGCGTCTGTACGTCTCCACCAGTATGGCCGAAGACGTAGGCCATCTTAGCTTAAGTAGTGGGAAAGTGGTCCGCATTAACTTTAAGCTTGTCCTGCAATTGAAGCTTCTAGTTATTAAATATAGGGTCAGTTCCGTCTGTAAGTAATAGGGGGTCTATAACCTTTGCGGACCGCGACGAAGCTAATGCTGTATATTAGGCTAGGGCCTTAAGGACTATAGTAAGTCTCTAGGTGTCTAATAACTCCTTACTAGGTATAGGGGTGTCCCTGGTTTTAAGCAGCTCTTAAAGCCGTTTAATTTCGGCATTAGCTGCTGCGAGCTCTTCCTAGGGGGTTAAGACGGCGACTGTTTCACTATTAGAGGTATTTGCGGGTCCTATAGCAGCTTTGCTAGCTGCTGTATTTCTTGGTATGGTGGTAAGGGTTTTAGGTAATTTCTGGTGTTTATTTATTTTCTAGGGGTTCTGGTCTATGCGTGTCCTATTCTTAGGTTTCGCGTTCTGTTTGTGTTTTTTTAGTTCTTGGGTCTGTCCTGTCCTTATAGTCCTAGTGATGTCCTTAGGGTCCTGTTCTATGTCCTTATCCTGTTCGTAGTCTTATAGATAGATATATTTAAGTTCCTTCTTAGGAAGAAAGAGTAATAAAGAGCTTTGGATAATGTTAGCGACTTAGTTAATCGAGGCACGAGCACAGCAAGAGGGACGCGCAAGCCTGTACAATTGGTAGTCTATAAACGAGGATCCAAAGCTAGAGAAAGGAAAGGAAAGGAAGGGTAGCGCCGCTCGAGGTTTTATACGATCGTCTGGTTACGTGGACTGCGACTGTCTGAAACAGTAAGGAACTGTCTGCGATTGTCCGCCACAATCCACCGTTTTCCACCAGCGCCGTAACAATTGACTTCTGCTAAGTTCTGCTAGATTAATCAAATTCTACCAAAGTCCATCCGCGTGCGCATATGCGCACGCATCGACCAAGACCCCTAACTATTTAATTACAAGATTCTCTGGTTATTCCCTTCTCTTCTTTACGCAACGTCTTGTTCTCTTCAAAAGCTATATACCCTTAGATTTAGATAGAATTTATATTATTCCTTTAAATCTTCCCCGAAGCCTCTTCGCGCCCTTAAAATTTATATAATCTATAAGGTAAGTCTACTAATCTACACAGTGACTATAGAGCTGTTTCCTAGCTTGGATACTTTAAGATATTATAGTATCCGCTGCCAAAGTGTATAGTATTTAAGCTGTTTCTAATCTTGCCTAAATTCTATAGCAAGCAACGTTCGCTACTAGCTACGCCTTAATACTAAGCGCTAGGAGAAATTTATGCGGAGTTCCTAATAGCAAAGTAACTGGCTATCTAGGTTACTAAGTAGAGAACGTAATTAAATCAATCCGCAACCTTAGGGTTATTCCCAGTACTTATAATACTAGATTATAGGGGATATAGATGTTAGGGAGCCCCATAGCCACTTAAGATATAGACTCCCTTCCGTTTATGGTGTTTACATATAGCCGTGCTGGCAGGCCCTTATAAATTACAGCGCTGAGGCACTAGCGAGGCCTTATTTATATAGCGCTTCTATTACAACCAGGCATTAAATAGCCACGATGGATTTATTAGATGCGTAAGGTAGATAAAGACTCCTAAAGTTTAGTATATAAGGAGGGACCTCTCTAGTTAGATGTTCTATAAATTGTCTCCTCTTTAAAATGGCACTTATTCTTTTTATTAGCTTTATTGTTTGCTTCTCAGTTAGACTACTGCTAAGCGTTAGGCTTATATACCTAGATATAAAGCCGCGCAGACAGAACGGGATAAATAGGACTTTAAGAATAGACGGCTGCTAGGAGAGAGCCTTAACTATTTTCTTTGACATTTATTAAGCAGGCTTGTTTGTAGCTAATATAACTATAATCGCGATTACACTTAGCACGAGCTACTAGGTCCATTGGCTAGACTTAGCTATTTTATATAATGTTACTCTCTAACTCCTCGTCAGCGTAAATATAAGAGCCTATATTTAAATTTCTTAGTTTGCTAACTTATGGCATAATTAGCTTACCCGCATTTTCCGCGCCTTAGTTTTTCCCTATTAGGCTATGCAGATACTATATACAGTGTTTACCATCTTAACTACACTTAATATTATCTACCTTGTAAGGTAGGAGGTGTCACAGCGACAAGTCAATCAAGGCACGAGCGCCGTTTAGAACGTATGCAAGCCTATACAATTGGAATGTCTATCGACGAGGATATTAAGCTGAGGAGAAGAAGAAGGTCGTGGAAAGGACACGTCTATATACACGGAGCCAAGACGTAAGCGAACCCCCCTAACTAGGCCCTATCCAGGTTACGCACACCAGTGCCGTAATAGGAGGCCCTCTTAACCCTGTTCTTTCCAACCCTCCTTATCTAGAATTAGGATATAAAATATACCCTTTATCTATAAGTCCGTACTTCTTTCCCTTCTCGTAATAGCGCCACTCCTATCTTTAGCATTTTTGGGCTGGCAACTATATAAGTATAAGAGCTTGGGATAAATTAACCCGGCGTATATAGGTTTACTAATTGCATTTATCGTTACAAACGTAATTGCGGCGTTGTGCCAGCTATATAGAGCGATTATTCTTTACTCTCTATTACTTATAGATGGTAAAATTAGTACCCAGCTTGGCTAGGATATATTTCTTATATATCTCGAACTTCTTATATTGCGTAATCTAACATAGATAGGCTTATATATCTACATAATTACTATATCTTTTCGCCTTTTGCTTTACTGCTATTAAGCGCTAAATTGTTAAGCTAATTAGAGCTTAAATATATATGCCACAATTGACAGGTATAAATGGCGACGATCTTAAAGGGGTAGTAAGACTGGATAGCCTATAAGACGCGGGTTTAGTTATTAGATAGTCGTAGGATATAGCAGCTTTACAAGGGTTAATCTCTATTGGTCTATTTTCCATACCTTAGTCATAATGTGCTGGCGTCTTTATAACCAGTAGAGGATAGGATTTTTCCTTTAAAAGTAGTTAGGATTTCGTAGAGCAATAAATAAATAAAGCCCACTGTTTATTTTGAGTCTAGAGGCTACAAAGGCTGATCTATAGACGTATAGATATATAATCGGCCGTTGCGACGCATTAGGATATACGTATCTGCTTAATAATGTCGACTTATTTTGTCGGCCTTTTTAAAAAAGTTCTCCTTTTGCCTTCTGAAGTTCTCATTTACGGCTCACCTTAGGTCCTTCCGCCTTTAAAGTATTTCAGTCATAGGTAGCCTTAACTTTAATTATAAAGTTTGCTTTAGAGATATAACTATTATACTAAAAAGAATCAGCGAGGTGTTAGCTAGTATTTATATATAATCTGCATGGTATTTAAGCAGAAACTAAATCCTAAATCTTGAATAAAAATAACGGAATACTGGATATGGTTTTTAGGTTCTAGGTTTTAGGAAATAAGGATTTTAAAAATTTGTTTCTAATATCTAAAAATTTGTTTCTAAGATTTTAGATCTAGTTCTGTGTTTCTAAGGTTCCTAAAATCCGGTCCCACATTTTTAAGGGTCCTAAATTTCACTAATAGGTAGGGATAATAATATAGGGACGCCACCCTATAGGTAAATCGCTTGGCGTTGGAGGGGAAGAGAAATGCCCTCTTAAGTATTAGTACATTGTTTCTTCTAAGATGTATATTACTAAAGTAATTCCGAAGCGGTTTAGAGCAAAGCCCCTTATTAGGGACGGCTGCTTTTATATAAGGGGATGGCGGACTTCTTATAGATAAGATATTATGGGGAGGCTACAACCTTTCTTTAGCGTATTTATCTTTAGGAGTTTTCGCTTAGTTATTTCATTTGCAGCTAGTTTTACGGATATGCTTTACTAATATACTTTGCTGATATACTTTACTGGTAGCTAGACGGAAATGCGGAAACCCTATAATCTAGGCTTAAGATAAGGAGCCAGAACCTACCCTTTATTAAAATTAGAGTTTCTATTTAAGAGACGAAGTTAAAATTAGCTCTAGAGAGGGGAGCTAAAACTAGTCCCAATAAATGCTTAGTGCTTATATGCCCTATATAATTAAAGTAAAGTAGCAACGGGGAGTGCTAAAGTTATTCCAGATAGGCCTTTTGGAAACGTAAGCCCGGGGACTAAACTAACCTCTTTAAGTACATAACGTAACAATAGAGTAAAGTTTATACTAGTTTATTTAGAATTTGTACTGGACTAACTTTATATCTTATATAATGCTAGATAGAATTCATTTACTACTCCTTATATTGTACTAATATAAGGTTTATACTAGTCTAACTTTTTGTTATAATATAATGTTTATATCTACCACGTAATACTAATATAAGTTAGTACTACTTTTTATACCGTACTAGTACGAGGCTCGTACTGGTTTAACTATTATACTAGTCCTTATATAATACTAGTATAAGGTTTTGTCAGTATACATGCTTTAACCAATATGCACGAGTATCACTGTATTGCGATACATATGCGGTATTGGTTAATAGATGGTTATTGATTGCTCTCTAATGCAGTGTTGATAATACATATACGCATCTTGCGTAGATCACGTGCCCTATATACATAACGCATAAAACAAATAACTACCAATACTGGAGCAACTTTAAGAGAAACCAAATTCGTACTGTTCCTGTTATTCATAGCATATACGCAATAACTAGCTCTTCCATCCGTAATACGTAATAGCTTCTCTACAGGGGTCGCCAAGGCGCTAGTGGTAAGCGAGCCAATAGCAATTTTCCATCCCGGGGATGGAAAATCCTAATTAGTTAGTAGAAGTTAGGGTCCGTAGAATATGGCGGGTAATAACTGCCCTAGCACTGTTATAATCCTAGTTATATAACACTAAGCCAAATCTATATTTGTTTGTTCAACCCACCCTACAGCCCATAATTTAACTTAATTTGTGTTAATAAGCTATAACAGTGCTGTATAAGGCTTACCCTTTATTATAGCATCCGTAGGGTTAGTATCTCCATTAATCTATTTAACCTCCATAATCTATCTTTGCTTATAGGCTTACTAAAAGCATATTACATTAATTATAAGGCGCTTTTCTTAGGTAGTTCCTAATTGTATAAGGCAATTATATAAGGACTTGGAATTGGTATAAAGTATAAATAGGAGGTTAACCTGTAAGATCTTATCCGTAATAGACTTAATTGCGGCGCCAATATTAAAGCTATGGGCCATGCTATAGAGTTTAGAGGCTAACACGCTCTAAGTAACTCTTTTACACTTAACTAAACTTCAATAAATAATATTGGCCTTCTTTATAGCGTTAGCTAGTACAATAACATACCTAATCTGTAAAGAGAGGTCCTTATTATTGGCAAAAGAAGTGTCCATAAATACTAGGAGTTGTAAAGTATTAATATCTAGCTTAATAAACTTTAAGCCTCTATTTTACATTCTCAATCTGCCAACTTAATTGCTTATTAAGACTCTTTGTATTATCTTTAACTAGGCCGTCGAAAACGGACTCTGCACCTATACGTGGTGACGGCTACGAACCTGGGTCTTCGAAGTTCAGACTTAGAGCCAACGCAGAGACGTTGCACAGCGTGCGATATAACTTCGTGGTGGTAGTTGCGAGCGTTGTGGGTAGTAGTGAAAAGTTTTTACATGGGATGGTGAGATCTTGAAAACCACCACTGATGGTACCCCTTCACGATAACAGCTACTTCTACACTGCTCTATTAGGGCACCTGTACGATCCAACATGGATGCGCAGTATTCGATAACATCCCCCGACCCCTAGTTGAAAGCATCGACGACCTTATATCGACGAACGGCGACTGCGAACGAACGAGCAAATATACGGCCCCTCCTAACCCCCAGGGCGATCGCCCGCGGAGCATGCGGTCACTTGCCGTTAACTACTAAATACCTAGCAGCCTGGATTGCGACCCACGGTTCTCCTTGTCTCCTTTTAAGGAGTGGTGACCCTTAGAAAGGGCCTAGCTGGGGCCTAAGCACAAAAGATACCTAAAATACAACACAATATATCCCGCTGTTAGTATTATGGTAGTTAAGACGGATGAATCCCCCTTACGCCTTTAATAGCTCTAGGGGGGGGGAGGTATGGCGTATATGGTAATAGTCTACAGGAGATAGTATATAGGGGATGGTTAAGATATGGAACATAAAGCACATAGTATATATAGTAAGGCCTAGCTAGGACGTAGTGAACCCTAGCTTTAGATAAGCTAGAGAAGGAAGTAGTAGTTCCCATAGAGTTTAAACATTTAAGAAGGATAGGACGTAGCTATAGGCCTATAGGGCCGCTGCTATAGACGAATATAGCAAATTAGGGGTTTTTCATCCTACTAAGGTGGCTTATAGGGTTTTTCCGTCCCCTATACAGCAGGGTTTTCTTCCTGTTAATTTACAAGTTTTCCCCCCTGCGACGGTAAGTGTCTGCGTGGGCCTAGATAGGATCCGTATTAGACGTTAATCAAAGGTTATATATATTATCTTTAACTAGGTTAATTATTATTATATTATTATTTATTGCTTAACGTCCGATTCGGATCCCTGTTAGGCCCACGCGGACTACTCCTTATATATATGTGGGGAGAAAACTCTATTTAAGAAAACCCTGTAATCCGTCTCCCCGCCTTTTGGGGCTCGCTTATAAGTCGCCTACGAGTTACTAGTGGTGCTCTACTACCTTACTTTTTGACCTCCTTGGGAACTACTGCTGCCGTAATAAACCTACGGACGCGCTAGTATTACACACTGTACTCTACTCCTGTAGAGTTATTAGGGGGCGCCTATTACT
>Ga0307507_10007132_pt1 | contig 16512 bp, 3 predicted proteins | sample 7_EM_MG_FD_207223 | JGI IMG/M metagenome (GOLD analysis project Ga0307507, IMG submission 207223) | Populus trichocarpa ectomycorrhiza microbial communities from riparian zone in the Pacific Northwest, United States - 7_EM | ecosystem: Host-associated > Plants > Roots > Unclassified | place...
GTACAGAAAGGAGCGAAGTTAGTAACATCGTTAGATTAAGTAGCCTATATAGAATTGTTCCTAATAGGGAGGGCACTTAAGTGGTTTAAGCCGTATCTTACGGAAATATAGGCTAATGGCATAACAACTACTAACCAGGACGTACGGTATATATTTGCCAGTTAGAATGGGTTTATAGAGCAACTAATGCAGATATTTAGAGACCTAGAGGCCATAACCACAGCAGAACAAAAGCTTCAGAACTTAGTATAACGCACTTTAGCAATTAAGTATACAATATAGTTTTAAATACTAGCTATATAGGTTAAGTGGAATAACAAGGCGCTTATAGTATAATACAAATAGGGACTTAAGGCTAAAGTCCAGAATATAATTATCCTAATAGAAGATATAGATACTCTAAGAGAGTTAATAGATCAGTTAATAAAGATTAATAATAGAATCTACTAAAGGGAATAAGCTAAGTAAGGGCAAGACAAAGTTCCATAGTTATATAAGGCGCAGAGTACGTAATAACAGACATAAAGTTAAAAACCATAAAATGGCGCAGAGCTAATAGACCTAAGCAGTACCAAAGAAACCTAAAAGTAGGAAAAGAAACTATAGAAACCTAGAGGTCAAGAATCAAGTAATTAAAGGACCTAAAAGCAGAGGCCAAACCAGGGATCTTAGCAGTAGAAGACATTTAGGCGGACTCTATAGCAAGAAAAATAGTTTAAAGATAGAGCTTACATAAATTGCGGAAAACAAGGTCATTTCGCTAGAGACTATAGAGGTAGTTAGAGTAACCATATAGTAAAGGGAACCAGACTAGCAGACGGCACGTATATATAGAGGGATAACGGTACACTGTAAGGAACAAAAGAGTATTTAATTAACAGTTTTGCGTATTATTACAACAATACATACCAAATTTATAAGGATGCTAAGTACGGCGTAAGCTATTAGCTATAGGAGCTATTATTATCTAAGTTTAAAAGAACCAATAAACTAGCTCATAAATTAGACATTAAAGATAATAAATTCAATAAAGGCGAAGTATTTACCAACAATAAGGCAATAAGGGCAGCTTATTAGGAGCATATAGACCTTAAAGAAGTTAAAATAGAAGCAGAGACTAAGACCATTATAAAATAAGGTTTAGTAACGGGTATTATAACACCATTAGATACAATTTCCATTACTTTATAAGATAATAGGAGTAACGTTTAGAAGAAACTAAGCAAGCAGACAACTACTAGTACTAGCTTATTACTTAATAAAGGTAAAAGGCCACAGGCTTAAGATTCTTAAGAAGAGATAAAAGAAGCTTAAGATTCTTAAAGTAAGATAAAACACACCTAAGGACCCACAACGGACGAAAACCGATGGGAAAAGGCAGTAACTTAGTTTAGTAACAAATAAATAAGTATAGAACGCAAGTTCAAGAACTACAAGTTTGGAGAATAAGTAAGAACATTAGTAATCCTAAGTAAATATAATATTTAGCCTAAAGATTAAATAGTTAATACTAGGATTAAAAAGCAAGACAATTATAAAGATCTAGCTACAAGACGCAGAAAACAAGAAACTATAAATAAGTTTAAAACAAGAATTATTGTATAGCAAGAGCAGAAGCTAGATAAGAGGTCAGCTACGCTAGGTTATATAAGGGACAGAGTACCTATATAAAGAGTTACTAATAGGCCAAGTATAGGAACACCTAGGGTAAAATAGTTAGATAAACTGAAACAAGAAAAGGATCTAGATATTCTAACTAGGTTTAAAGAAAGACATACTAAAGGATATTATAATATAGTGATAACAAGGTACTTTCTAATAGATAGACTATACACACTAAACCAGTTATATAAAAAGTAGTATAGGCAACAACATAATAATAAATAAGAAGACTTTTATATATAGCTAAATAAAAAAGTTATCTAAGACCAACCTATTACGGAGAAACGTATAAGTTATATTAAAGGAGTATTAATTATAACGTTAAGGAACCTAGAAGAGGGATCTAGGGACTAGAGAAGTAAGCAACAAATCTTAATACCTATAGTAGAGATACCAGTGGTTAGGTTAACTAGGTATAGGTTTAAACTTAAGGATAAAGATAAACTAAGAGTTAACCTAAAATATATAGCGTATTATACACTATTATAGATAGCTTATATGAATAACATGTATAGCATATATAGAGCACCTAAAGATAAAAACCAGAAGTACCTAGTAAGGATATATTAGGCACTAGAAGAAAAGCGGTTTAGAAATACTAAGTATATACATAGTTGGCACCTAGTAGAAGTATAAGGTTAAGGGGACTTAACACTTTAACCAGAAAGATTCCTTACAGAAGAATACCTAGACGGATAATAGTAGTAGGAGTACCCAAAGAACACTTATCCATAGTATATAGAGGAAAAGAAATAAATTAAGTATTAGCTAAAGTTAGACTAAGTATAAACAGGATCTAGCAGCCAATAGTTAGGAAAAGGGGAGGCGCATAAAACCAAAGGGAACTAGTATTAGAGCCTCAGACCCTTAAAGGAATTTAAGGTTAATACCTAAATTTAAGAGCTAAGTGGTAAGATTAGCAGTTTAAAGCGTTAGTAGATAGTGGAGTAACTAGAAACTACATATTACCAAAAGCAGTGGAAAGAATAGGGTTACCACACAGACAAAAGGAACACCTATATCCACTTATAACAATTTTAGGAGATTAGATAGCCTATAGAGAAAGTATTATTAATCTTAAAATAGGACCTATTCAGATAACTATTAAAGAAAGACCAGTTAAAATGTCTTTTAATATCCTACTATTGGGACAGGATAAGGCAATACTAGGAATGCCTTAGTTATAGGAGTACAATCTAAAGATTAATTGGGTTACAGGTTAGGTCAATATTAAAAATATATAATAGTGTAAAGTGTAACAGTAAACCAAGTTGGTATAATACTAAGTTGGAGCAATATATAAAGAGACTAAGCGAGGCTTAAGTTATGTACCAAAGAAATACTATAAGTATGGTAAAAAGTTATAGTTACTAAAAAGTGAAAAGCTGTTAAAGCATATAGCTTGGGACCATAAGATAGAATTAAAAGAGGGAATAAGTCTAAAGTTCTTTCCAATCTATAAGCTTACTAAAACGGAGTTAATAGCGCTTAAGGAGTTTATCCAGGAGAACTTACGCAAGGGATATATTAGACTATTATAGTTATTAGTAGGATATCCAGTATTATTTATCCCAAAGAAAAATGGAAAACTTAGGATATATATAGACTACAGACAGTTAAACAGCATCACTAGGAAGGATAGGTATCCTTTACCCTTAATTAGCGAAATCCAAGACAGGATAGGCAATATAAAGATCTTTATAAAAATAGATCTAAAATGGGCGTACCATTAGATTAGAATTAAGAAAGGCAACAAATAGAAGGCAGCCTTTAGGTTAAAGAAAGGACTATATAAACCATTAGTTATGCAATTTGGGCTTATAAATATACCAGCAACGTTCTAGAAGCGAATTAATAGCGTATTAGGAGAACACTTAGATAAATTTATTATAGCATACCTTAATAACATTATTATCTACTTAGAGAGTAAGGAAGAGCACAAAGAACACGTTAAATAGGTCTTAAAGAGACTACAAGAAGAATAAATGCCAGTAGTAATTAAGAAATGCGAGTTCTTCACAAGAAAAACCGATTTTATTAGATTTATTATTGAACTAGGCTAACTTAGCATAGATCTAAAGAAGATTAAGGCTATAGTGAATTGGCAAGAACCAAAGAATGTTACGCAGTTAAGATCGTTTCTAGGGTTTTGCAATTACTATAGAAGGTTTATAGCGCAATGGTTATAGAATATTAAGCCATTTACGCGGTTAACAAAGAAAGAGGAACTATAGGTATGGGGAAAGAAGTAATAAGAACTATTTAAAAGAGTTAAAGAGTTATTTACCTAGGAGCCAGTTCTTAAGATCTATTAACCAGGTCTAGAGACGGTTATAAAAACAGATGCATCAGACTTTACACTAAGGGCGTACTTCCTATAGAAATATTAAGATGGATGGCACCCAGTGGCATACTACAGTTAAAAGATGACACTACTAGAGTTAAACTATAATATCTATAACAAGGAGTTGCTAGGTATAGTTACAGTACTTAAGGAATAGAGAGCATTCTTACAAGGCATAGAGAAACTATTTGTAGTTAAGACAGACTATAAGAACCTTATAGGATTTTTAATAATAAAGGAACTCAACCAAAGACAGGTTAGATGGGTGGAAATGCTTATAGAATACCATTTTGAAATTTAGTATACTAAGGGTATAGATAATACACAAGCAGACGCTCTAAGTAGAAAGGCTAAACTACAAAGTAATAAAAAGCTATTAGGAGCTTTATTACAAAAGGATTAAGACAGATTAATTAGGTATAATTATCCAAAGATTATAGCAACTAAGGAAAGTTAGATCTATAAATTACTAGAAAGTAATTAGACACAAAAAATCCAAGAAGCATAGGTAGAGGATTTAGACTTAAAGTAATATAAAAACAGAGAAGTAATATATATACCTAGGTCTATTACAGAAGAATTTATTAAGGAATTCTATAAGGGAATAACACAAGGACATAACAGAGCTATAGGCTTAGTATTAAGACTTTAAGAGGAATACATTATTTAAGGAATCTAGGGACTAGCAAGATAAGTTATAAAGGAATGTCTAGATTACTAAAGAAACAAACCGACGAGGCATAAGCTATATAGAGGGCTATAACCTATTAAGACACCAGGAAGACCATAGGAGGTTATATTATAGGATTTTATTATTAAGTTACCAAAGTTAAGAGATCCTATTATAGGACAAGATTATAACGCGATTTTAGTAATAGTAGATAAGCTAATAAAGTGGGGATACTTTATAGCATATACTAAAGAGATATTAGCAAAAGATGTCGCTAAAATCTATATAAAGGAAGTATTTATAAGACACGGAGCACTAGACAAGATTATATTAGATAGAGATCTAAGATTTATAGCAGCATTTTAGAAAGTGTTTCTGGCAGAATAGGGAGTTTACGTAGTAACATCTATAGCGTATTATCCGCAAACGGATGGATAAATGGAAAGACTAAACTAGACACTAAAGTAGTATCTAAGGCACTATATCAATCACGCACAGAACAATTAGGTATTGTTATTACCAGTTATATAGTTTACATACAATACAACACCGTAAGAAGGAATGGGGATATTACTATTTAAGGCAAATTACGGGTATGAGCCAAGAACATCATTATCGCCATATTAAGCAAAAAGGACGAGTAGCACAGCTAAATAAAGAATGGAGATGTTAATAAATCTTTATATAGACCTTAAAGAAACAGCTAAACTAGTACAAGAATAAATAAAAAGGTACTATAATACTAAGAGATCTAAGGGACCAGATCTTAAGGAGGGGGATAAAGTATAGCTACTACACAAAAATTTTAAGAGTCGACAACTAAGTAAGAAGTTGGACCACGTTAGACTAGGACCCTTTAAAGTTAAGTAAAGAATTTTATTAATTACGTATAAGTTAAACCTACTAGCCAAAATGAAAATTTACCCTATATAACACGTTGTAATGCTAGAGCCAGTATACGGGAATATTAAGCTACCAGTCTACAAGGTAGATACGTATAGAGGATAAGAGAAAGATAAATAGTAAATTTTAAAGATTATCAGTTACGAGGAAGTAGATAACGAAATATAATATAAAGTAAAGTAGATAGGCTATAGTAAGACTACCTAGGAACCACTAAGCAACCTAAGAAACGCTATAGGAAAGGTACAGGAGTATTAGAAGAAAGTAGGTTAGGTAATATTAACAAAAAAGGATCGCCAAAGAATAAGTTACCTAAGGGGGACCTAAGAGAAGCAATTGCCGAGCTACTTAGAGTTATTTCCCTTGTAGGAGGAGAGCTAGTCCTTTCGTTACCTAGCTTAGATAAACCCTGTTAAACCAGTTTCTACTCCTTGGAACAGACCTTCTTACGAACACGTTTAAGACGAAGAAGACAGGCAGAGGCCGATAGACGGGCTTTAAGGGCATACTATTAAGCAGCTGCAGCCTCCTGCTCCGCTTCCTGCGAACAATAAAGCTTATCCAAGGCGCTTAAGAGCTCACTATTAAGCTTTATAGCGGCAGATTAAACACAAGACCCTATAATAAGTTACTTAGGGAACTCGAAGACTGTTAAGAGTTATAGGATGTGCACACTTAGCGTTAGAAATAGAGCGAACATCGCAGGACAATTAAACGTTTGCTTTAGTGTACTCTAAGTAAAACAAGGGTTGTTAAGACAAGGGACTCGCTATTATAACATATACTAACCCCACTTTTATATAATGAGAATACGGAGATGATATTATCTTACTAAGCGATAGTATGGCAGCCACAGTGCGAGCACAACGTTGCGCTTATAAAGAAGAAGAAGCTTTAGGTATAATAAGCAAGGATATTAACTAGACTAATTAAACGGATATTACACCTCTAGTGGACAACTTGGAGATATTAGGAATCTTTAAGGACGAAGATAAAGAGGAGGGAGATAGTATTACGGACGCTTTAAGTATAATGTTATAACTACTTGGAGAAGAGTTGTAGGAAGCTAGTTAGTTAATATAGGTACGGTCCAGAATAGATCTGGTGGAACTATATAATAAGGAATAGTAAGCGAGTCACATAATATTATACGCAGTGTACGAAGTATATGTAGTATACGCTATATATAACACATATAACACGTACCTTATATATAAGAGAGGATTTCTTAGGAGTATGGTTGTGTATTTAAAGGACCTTAGTCCCTACCGTAGATAGTTCTCTCCTTGTAGTAAATCTTAGAATACAATTAAAGTTAATCTGTTAGGCAACTACTCTACCAGTTATTATTATGTTGTTGTTTTGTTCTTACCTATATACCTAGCCTAATAATAGAACCCACCGTAGTTCCTGCTACAAGGTTCCGTTACAGGGGGCAATATAAGGGATATTATTGCGGTTACCTTAGGCTGCCCTTAGGATAACCTCTGGACGCCCCTTAGATAGTCACCAGTTACGTGCTAGAGGCATATACCTGTAGTATATAGTCTCTATAATCCTAGAGGCCTTACCTCCTTAAGGATTTGTCTCTTTTACCAATCTATTCTATTCCACAATCGTGTCCTTATAGTCCCCTGTCTATAAAGTCCCCTCACATTAGGCTAATAAAGGTATAGTAGCTATAGGTAAAATATAGGCTATATTCTGTGGGTGGCTAGGGTAAGTAGAAGCTCTAGCTTATATATAGCCCCCTATTAATAGCTTGTTTAATTAAATAGGGGCCGAAGTTTTTATAATTAAGTAACTTTATAGGCCTCTATATAGAGATATTATATATATCTAGCTATACCTAGTCGCCAATACATATCTCTGGTGGTGGCGTTCTATAATAGTTAGTAAAGTAGGCCTACTTTACTTAAGCCTAGGCTATTTCTCCCTTATAGTAGTTAAGTATATTTTTTATATAGTCTATATACTAGTTAGTAAGTAGTATCTTAAAGCATTTTCTATATAGCAGTTTTTTATTAATAGGTTCTAGTAGTTTTATACTAGATTAGGGGTAATAACTCTTATTTGTAAAGAATGGAGTAAGTCTTATAGTAGTTAAGATATAGTTATTCACTATAAATTTACCTAGTAGAAGGTAATCTACCTAGTTATCTTAACTATAGGCGACTACCTATTATAGGTACGCTTTTATACTAGTATTAGCATTTTCTAGTTACTTAGTAGTTTTATAGTAAAAGAATATAGATATCTATTACATATCGGGGGGGCTGATTTGGCGCGGTTACGACCCGGGTTAATACGAGGTTAGGGCTACCCCTACTAATAACGCGCCTAAACCCCGTATAAGGTCGCGCAGCGACCGCCCCCAAGTACTTTCGCACGCGATTTTAGGCGAAAAGGTACATAATTTGTGTTAAATTGGTACTTCTGGACGGTCGCGTAATGTTACTCTAAATTTACAACACCTAAACGGGCTCTATTCCTACATTAAGGCGTCTTAGTCACTATAGTGCAGTCCTATATTAAGACGTCTTGGTTACTAAAGTATAGTCCTATATTAAGGCGTCTCGGTCGCTGCGGTGCAGCCCTATATTAAGATGTCTTGGTTACTAGAGTATATAGTCCTATATTAAGGCGTCTTGGTTACTACAGTATAGTCCTATATCAAGACGTCTCGGTTACTAGTAGAGTCCTACATTAAGGCGTCTTGGTTACTGCAGTAGTCCTATAGTAAAATAGTATTATATATATATATATACTGCTTAATACGGAGCCTTTCCCTCCCTTTCCCTCCCCCGCCTAGTAGTTAGATATTCTTATAAAGCCAATCTAAAGAACGCCAGCCTTGTAGCTGTTCTAGCTAGTTAATAGCCTGTCTCTCGTCTCTTGCCGTACCATCTTCTATGCGCCGTCTTATATCCTTAATTATCCTACGGCGACGGCTATAGAACATAGCCTTACCGTTAACCCGCTAGCGTGCCCCCCAGCAGCAATTAAGAGCTTTAATTAACGGCCCACCTACTAGCCCTAAAGTCCACTCGGCCCAGAGCTAGAACACCAAATTATCGCCCTAAAGCATCTTATATTTCCTTAGTGGCGCCTACAGGTTAAGGATAAATAAGAGAGGGTAAGCATTAGCTTACGGCAGCTGTAGTAGGGGTATAGTAGAAGCTTACGGCAGCTGCTACGGGGGTATAGTAGACGTTATAGTAGACATTATGGTAGACAGCTAAGCAGGCTCTGCAGTAGTAGACAGTTAAGGACCTCTTAGTATCTCTCTAGGGGTTGGATATATAGGAGAGGGTTTATCTAAAGACGGAATCTAGCCGTTAACGCGTTTAGGAACAGACGCGGGTATAGGCACAGGTACGGGTACAGACATAGGTACAGGTACAGGGCCGTCTAAAGACGGATATATGGACTCTATAGGCCCTATCCAGATACCCGTCTTCCCTTGCTAGATCTATATAGGTGCGAATAATACTAATAACCTTTCTATCTCGCTAAGGCGTTCTAAGATCGTCTACACGCGTAATTAAACCCCCTTTATCTCTAAGATCGCGGCCTTATATCTTAGCTTAGCTACAGCCTTATAGGCGGGCTAGTATTTCCGTATTATTATCTTATCTGGCGTAACTACGCTAGCTAGCAAGCTTTCTATCTATATAGCAAACCTCTAGTACTCCTCACAGCTAAAGAGGGAGTTCTTCTATAGGGGGTGGAGCGGGAACTGCTTGCATAGAATTACTGAGTTCTGTAATAGGATTACCCTAAGCGCGTAGAGGAGGCATAGAAATCCTAAGCCCGTAAGGTTAAGCTATATAACCTCATTATCAGCCTTCTCTGGGTGGTAGGTCTCCATGTATTTTAGCTAGACATTGGTCTTAGGCCATATCTTTAAGCAGAGGGCCTTCTCTGGCACCTCTTGCACGTGGGGGAGAAAGTAGCCCTTTTCTTTCTTTAGGAAGCCGGCGATCGACCATATAAACGCGCAAGGTAGATAGCTAAGGTAGGCTCCCATTATCGCGTCTATATTCTAGCGTCCGGCCTATCTAATTTAGGTCTCCTTAACACCGCTAAGCTTGGCGTGCCAGATGCTCTACTTATAGGCGCTATAGGTCTTCTCCTTTAAGTAAATTCCTACCCCCTAGAACATCTTCTTATTCTATTTAAATTGCATATAATAGCTTAACGGCCGTTATAGTACTTTAATGCTACCAGGGAAAATGTATAGGTTATAGTAGTCCTCTAGCTACTAAAAGAATAGGAAGCTTTTAGCGCCGTTCTTACCCTAGCGGTTAAAGAAGTAGAAGGCTATTATAGAGAGAGGGCAGAGGATAGGGTCAGTATTATATATATAGCCCATATACTTAACCTTGCCGTGTTAATTCTGCTTCCCCTATATTATTAACATAATTATACATAGTGCTGGCTTGTCTGGTTTAGGCCCTTTATTCTCTAATTTAATAAGGATAAGGTTAGCAAGCTAAACGTCCCATCTACTCTTACCCTAGGTAACGGTAGTATGGCTTAAAAAATAGGTTAGAAAACGGTAGCCATAAATACTCTATATGGACCGTAATATATAAACCTAATAAATGCTCAGCCGCAGTTTAAAGGTAAGACTTAACTAAACCTGGTATCTTAGAGCCCATCTCCTAGTACTAAGTAATCGCCTTTTTAAGCCCTTTAACGTCATAGCCGCTAGTAATTATAAATAGGCCTTAATTAATAAAGTTAACGTGTTAAATCCGGTCCTTATTGCGGCGGATGCTATCTAGTACTGCTAAGAGCTTCGCCCCCTATAGTGGCTATAAGGTCTTACCTTCCAACTACTACGCGTAGAGCTTAGTAATAGCGGAGACGTAGCTATTTATAACTAAATATTAGACGGTCTTGTTAAATAGGGCGTCTAGGGCCTCCTTATCCTATATCTCTTCCTCCTTTATAGCTTCCTCCCCTGCGGCTGCGGCTACCCCTACGGCTACCTTTCCCCTTAGCGGCCCTCCTATAGTCATCTTCTGCCTCTTCTTTGCCCACTTACCATCTTTCCATATCTCTTTCTATTTTAACTTCCGTTTTTAATAGCCAGCGGCCCACAATTCTTGATTAACAACTTACTACTCTAAAAATAAGTAAAGCTTATCTTCTATTACCTAGGCGCCGTCTGTATTACCTTCTAGTCTTATATACTAGTCCTCCCACTCTTTCTGCTTTGGCTTATACGCCCTTATAGTATTCTTTAAGCGCTAGGCCTTATGAATATCCTATAGCCGTGCTATTTAGGCCTTAAATTCATTCTAGAGGCTATAGGAGAAGGAGGCTAGGGGGGCTTCTGTAGTAGACTATAGGGTAAGAAGATTCCTAAAAGACTCCATATCTGCAAGAGGTAAGGGGGCAGATGCATAAGCGCGGTATAGGTAAATAAAGCTACTAAACACATAAATATCAATAGAGAAGGAGAAGAAGAGGGCTCTATATTATAGAATTAGAATTATAGTAGGCCTTTCTATATAAAATTAGAAGCCCCACATAAGCCAGGAGCTAGCGCAGGCATAAGAACAGCAGAGGGTTGGAAAATAGGATTATTAAGGCAACGATAAGGTTAAAGGCGCGTAATAAGGACCTCTATATTAACCCAGTACTAACCTAGGCCTTAAAAACGCGTCTAAAAAGTAGGGGCCACCACCTAAGGGGGGGGGTAATATTTGGACAATATGTCGCGGACTTTAGGGGGTTATATATAACCCAAGGTTACGCCAAGCCTAACCCCAACCTCTAATAGCTATCACATATTAGGGGGGCTAATTTGGCGCGGTTACGACCTAGGTTAATACAAGGTTAGGGCTACCCCTGCTAATAACGCGCCTAAACCCCACACGAGGTCGCGCAGTGACCGCCCCCAAGTACTTTCGCACGCGATTTTAGGCAAAAAGGTACATCATTTATATTAAATCGGTACTTCTAGACGGTCGCGTAATGTTACTCTGAATTTACAACACCTAAATAGGCTCTATTCCTACATTAAGGCGTCTTAGTCACTATAGTGCAGTCCTATATTAAGACGTCTCGGTTACTAGAGTATAGTCCTATATTAAGGCGTCTCGGTCGCTGCGGTACAGCCCTATATTAAGATGTCTCGGTTACTAGAGTATATAGTCCTACATTAAGGCGTCTTAGTTACTGCAGTGCAGTCCTATATTAAGACGTCTTAGTCACTAGTAGAGTCCTACATTAAGGCGTCTTGGTTACTGCAGTAGTCCTATAGTAAAATAGTATTATATATATATATATACTGCTTAATACGGAGCCTTTCCCTCCCTTTCCCTCCCCTACCTAGTAGTTAGATATTCTTACAAAGCCAATCTAAAGAACGCCGGCCTCGTAGCTGTTCTAGCTGGTTAATAGCCTGTTTTTTATCTCTTGCTATACCGTTTTCTACGCGCCATTTTATATCCTTAATTATTCTATAGCAACGGCTATAGAACATAGCCTTACTATTAACCCGCTAGTATACCCCCTAGCAGCAATTAAGAGCTTTAATTAACAGCCTACCTACTAGCCCTAAAGTCCACTTAGCCCAGAGCTGGAACACCAAATTACCACCCTAAAGTATTTTATATTTCCTTGGCGGCACCTATAGGTTAAGAATAAATGGGAGAGGTTAAGCGTTAGCTTATAGTAGCTGCGGCAGGGGTATAGTAGAAGCTTATAGCAGCTGCTATAGGGGTATAATAGATGTTATAGTAGACGTTATAGTAGACGGCTAAGCAGGCTCTATAGCAGTAGATAGTTAAGGACCTCTTAGTATCTCTTTAGGGGTCGGATATACGGGAGAGGGTTTATCCAAAGACGGAATCTAGCCGTTAACGCATTTAGGAACGGACGCGGGTATAGGCACAGGTACGGGTATGGATATAGGTATGGGTATAGGGCCGTCTAAAGACGGATATACAGACTCTGTAGGCCCTATCTAGATACCTATCTTCCCTTGCTAGATCTATATAGGTGCAAATAATGCTAATAACCTTTCTATCTCGCTAAGGCGTTCTAAGATCGTCTGCACGCGTAATTAAACCCCCTTTATCTCTAAGATCGCGGCCTTATATCTTAGCTTAGCTACGGCCTTATAGGCGGGCCAGTATTTCCGCATTATTATCTTATCTAGCGTAACTACGCTAGCCAGCAAGCTTTCTACCTACGTGGTAAACCTCTGGTACTCCTTATAGCCAAAGAGGGAGTTCTTCTATAGGGGGTAAAGCGGGAACTGCTTGCGTAGGATTACTAAGTCCTATAATAGGATTACCCTAAGCGCGTAGAGGAGGCGTAGAAATCCTAAGCCTGTAAGGTCAAGCCATATAACCTTATTATCGGCCTTCTCTAGGTGGTAGGTTTCTATGCGTTTTAGCTAGACATTAGTCTTAGGCCATATCTTTAAGCAAAGGGCCTCCTCTAGCACCTCTCGCGTATAGGGGAGAAAGTAGCCCTTTCCTTCCTTTAGGAAGCCGGCGATTAACCATATAAACGCGTAAGGTAGATAGCTAAGGTAGGCTCCTATTATCGCGTCCGTATTCTAGCATCCGGCCTATCTAATTTAGGTCTCCTTAACACCGCTAAGCTTAGCGTGCTAGACGCTCTGCTTATAGGCGCTATAGGTCTTCTTCTTTAAGTAAATTCCTACCCCCTAAAATATCTTCTTATTCTATTTAAATTGCGTATAATAGCTTAACGGCCGTTGCGGTACTTTAATACTACTAGGGAAGATGTATAGGTTATAGTAGTCCTCTAGCTGCCAAAAGGATAGAAAGCTCTTAGCGCTATCCTTGCCCCAGCAGTTAAAGAAGTAGAAGGCTATTGTAGAGAGAGGGCAAAGGATAGGGTTAGTATTGCGCATATAGCCTATATACTCAACCTTGCCGTGTTAATTCTGCTTCCCCTATATTATTAATATAATTATATATGGCACTAGCTTGTCTGGTTTAGGCCCTTCGTTCTCTAATTTAATAAGGACAAGGTTAGTAAGCTAAATGTCCTATCTACTCTTACCCTAGGTAATAGTAGTATGGCCTAAGGAACGGGTTAGAAAATAGTAGCCATAAATACTTTATACGGACTGTAATATATAAACCTAATAAATGCTTAACCGTAGTTCAAAGGTAAGACTTAACTAAACCCAGTATTTTAGAGCCCGTCTCCTAGCACTAAGTAATCACCTTTTTAAGCCCTTTAACGTTATAGCCGCTAGTAATTATAAATAGGCCTTAATTAATAAAGTTAACGCATTAAATCTGGTCCTTGTTGTGGCGGACGCTGTCTAGTACTACTAAGAGCTTCGCCCCCCATTGTAACAGGACTAGCCTAGTTACAGTAGGAATATCTCGGTAAAACACTCGACAGATAAACTTGACGCCTTGATCAACTTCTGCCAAGTTCTGCCAGATCAATCGAATTCTACCAAAGTCCGTCCGCGTGCGCACGTGCGCACGCATCGACCAAGACCCCTAACTATTTAATTATAAGATTCTCTGGTTATTCCTTTCTCTTCTTTACGCAACGTCTTGTTCTCTTCAAGAGCTATATACCCTTAGATTTGGATAGAATTTATATTATTCCTTTAAATCTTCCCCAAAGCCTCTTCGCGCCCTTATATTACGTTGCGTTAAAAAAAAAAATAACTACTATTGAAATGGCAAACGAACCTAAATCCTCTTCGATAACTATAAGTATTATATCCCTAGTTAGGGAACAGTTAACCATAATACAACAGTCCTTTATAGATGCCTTAGCTTAGTAGCGGGCTGCACTAGAAGCCTAGCATCAGCAATTAATAGAAGCACTCTATGAAGAACTCTGTAATGTCTAAGCATTTACGTTAGAGACCCCAACACCACCTATAAACAAAATTAATATAACTGTATCCAAACCTGGCCCCTTAAACGCGAACTTTAAACTAGTAATAGTAACTTAACCCATATCTATAACAAATTTAATACCTATTATAAAATCTAAAAAGCTCCCTAATTCTCTAATGTTTAATAGAAATTAAAATAACCTACATCCCTTTATAACTAAGCTCTGTTTTAAACTCTTAACGAACTATAACTAATACCCTACTAAAGCTAGCAAAATTAGCTATGGAATATCTCGTTTAAGCAAGGACGCTGCACGAACTATAGATCTATTCTTCCATAATGGCACCTTTGTTAGTTTTAAAATCTTTATCTCCCTACTAGAACGAATATATAATAACACTAGCCGCGAACACACAGCTGTTACTAAACTTAAAAACCTATAATAATGGAACCAAGAATTTACCAGCTTCTTTTTGGAATTTTTAGGCCTTATTAGCGAACTAGATTGGAATAAAGCTACTAAAGTTGCTGCTCTTTAATAAGCTATTTTAGATGAGATTAAAGCCTAGTTAGTAGGCAGAGAACTGCCAAAAGACCTACCTAAATTCGCTATAATGTGTTAACGAATTAATAAGGACCTTTAATATAACAAACAAACTTATTCTCTAAAGCCGACCACGCCTTATGTTTAAAACTCTATGAAACTAATATATACCCTAAAACGCGATCCCTCTCTAAACCTAAAAAGTCCTATATACGACCCTATGGACCTCAATACCACTTAATCTTATATACCCTTAGGAACTAATAAACAAAGAACTTAAGCCACAAATAGAGAATGCTTTAGATGTGGTAAAAAAGGATATATTTAAAGGAATTGCCGAACTCACCCTTTTAAAAAAGTCCGCTATAGTTCCTCCTAGTCTTCAAATCGCATTTACTCCTTAAATCGCACTCGTTCTTTAAGCCGTACTCGCTCCTTAACCTGTACTTGTTCTATAAATTATACCTAGTTGTTACAAAGTATCTCACCCTTGGCTAATTTGGAAAACGAATCGTCCTAGGGCCAAGTCACGCCTTAAGATAAAAAGTGGAAGAGTATAAGTATCTAGGCTCTTCTAGCGCTAATATATAACATAACTCCCTTAATATACTTGGCGAAATTCAAACACTTAGAAAATGGAAGAAGGTATAAATTCTTATAGATAGCGGAGCCACTAGTATAGGCTTTATTAATACAAACTACGCGAAAACCCAACGCCTAAATTTAAAGAAACTTGATAAGCCCTAAGGCCTATAAGGCTTTAACGGCAAACCCTTAATATATAGCGAATTAACGCACTACGCTCTTGTGAAAATATAGATAGGCAAATACCTTAAATATATTTCCTTATTTATAACACCCCTAAAGCAATATAAGATAATACTTGGATATAGATAGCTAAAACAACACAACCCTTTAATTAGCTGGGTTAAAGAAATACTAAAATTCCACACAACCTACTGCCAAAGTTATTGCTTAAAACACCACCAACCCTACAAACATACATAAGATTATTTAAATTCGATATAATATAAACTGCCCCTACTACAGACCCTAAACCAAAACGATACGACTACAACTACTAATGGTAGTAAAGAATGCGAAGACGTTACGCCGAAATCTTTTAAAATTCGTATAATATAAGCCGCACCTTTTGTTTCATTAGCACGAAAACAAGACCATAAAATCTTTACTATAACTATAGAAGACATTAAGAAAGCACTAGAACTAAAGCAATATATTAACCCTTAACCTCTTATGCCTAAAGAGTACCACAATCTAATTAACAAGTTTAAGAAAAGATTCGCAAACCAACTACCCCCGTATTAGGATATATACAATTTTAAGATAGAACTTAAACCTAATATAACACCAAAGTTTAGACCACTATACGGTATGTTATAGGAAGAACTACTTGTGATATAATAATACCTTAATAAGCATCTAGAAAAAGGATTTATTCGCCCTAGTTAATCTCTATTCGCCTTACCTATACTATTTATTAAAAAGCTAGGAGGAGGCTTAAGAT
>Ga0307507_10007134_pt1 | contig 16507 bp, 17 predicted proteins | sample 7_EM_MG_FD_207223 | JGI IMG/M metagenome (GOLD analysis project Ga0307507, IMG submission 207223) | Populus trichocarpa ectomycorrhiza microbial communities from riparian zone in the Pacific Northwest, United States - 7_EM | ecosystem: Host-associated > Plants > Roots > Unclassified | place...
GGGGAGACGGATCACGGGGTTTTCTCAAATAGAGTTTTCTCCCCACATGTATATAAGGAGTAGTCCGCGTGGGCCCAACAGGGATCCGAATCGGACGTTAAGCAATGAATAATAATAATAATAATATATTATCCCACTAAGTATAAATTAAAAATCCGATAAAGAATTTTTATTATATATAGTATTAGGCTAGTAAATTAATCTTTAAAGTTTGCGTGCCTTAATATACGCTGGGTAGACTCTAGTATACGCTACATAGGCTATAAAATACGCACCTGTAATACGCACCTGTGCTTGCGCGTACGTTAGTTTGAAACTTCCTAATTAGGAAGGTGCAAGAACTTTTGTTAGGGACCTCCGTACATCCCCACCTCTTCATCCAAATAATGTCATGAATACCGGCAGCGCATCATTGCAATTTGCTACATTGGCCAAGCTTCCTCCTGTCACCGCGAGAGAGCCCAACTCTTTCGGTGCTTGAAAACCCAGCGACACCTCTACCAATCTCTCCACCGGCCACGGTCCTCATCGCCTCTTCTCCACGACCTCTTTCCCACCGTATTCGCCGCCTGCTCAGCCTTATACAACTGCACTACCAAGGCCGATCGTCGGACATCACTTGGAAGCGTGTTCGTATATCGCCAGACGAATACCAAGCGCTACAGGATGCGTTGGAGAAGGACATACGCCTTAGAGCCTGGGTCGCGGACAAGCTTCGATACGATTACGATTCAGTCGATAGCAATCTCGTCCTCTGCATGCCTTCGTCGCTACACGATATTTTCGCTATCAGGCTGCGAGAGGTGATTGCCAGGGAACTCAAGGCTTTAAAGGAAGTGTTGGAGAAGAGAAGACGCATCCTCGGCAAGAAGCATCCAGACACGACTTGAAGCTGATGGATCGCGGTATACCGCATTTACACAACGGGGTCGAGAAGCTGCGCAAGTGGTTCATGCAAACTTATAGATGTTGTTATCGCCGTTATCACCGTCATCGATTGCGATGGGGTTCTCCTGGATAGCAGCGGCGTTGTCGAGGCTAGGGCAATTGCGCAGGTTCCCAATCTAGCGGATGAATATCAGGGCTACACTAAGAAGACCACTAGCACTCCAGGGGACATACCATTGGAAGCCTCGTCTCTGAGATCTGCACCATCTTTTTCACGGGCTATTGCGGCTCGTTCGAAGATTCTTCCGGTTAACATTGTCTAGGCTCAGAGACATGCGAACAGCTATTGGGCTACCGATCTACTCTTGCAAGCTTCATGTTATGCCGAGTGAATTGCTTTGGAACCACGAAAGGAAAGTCTCCGCCGAGTATTTTGCGATGGCCTGCAGTCCTTGCACGATCTGGTACACACCCAGCGGAGTCAACGTATTCCCGAATTGGACCCTGGCAACGACCCACTTTGATGCTAGTTAGCATACCTTATCCTATTTCAGAGTTTCCAAAGCAGTAGATAGCGAGGTGCAACGACTCACAACTTCGTCCCCAACTTCAAACCCCAAGTGCAAATACCACTCATGTCCCTGAATAATAATACCGAGCAAAGGCGGCATCGCAGTGACTGGCCCAGCATCTGACTTAACAGCCAGCTCGCCCAGCCGCGCGAAATTAGCTCTAAACCACACACCGAGCTGCGTCAATGCATTCTGCAAGTCCTGCCCAGACAACTTCGTCTCGATGTGTGCGCAGATTGGGCGTTTCCGTAGCGGGGCATGATCGGTATGATTGATCGAGTATACCTGCGAGCCGCTCTGTCGCGCTTAGGACATTATCGCGGACTGGGTGGCGCTGTCGGGCTCCAAGTACATTGCAATGTCAACCTTTTTGTCGACAGACTGTCCGGTTTGGAGTTCGGTGGTGAGATCATGACGAATTCGTGCGGAGGTGCTGTGTCGATGAAGTTTATCAGCATGCAACGAGTCTGCGTTGTGTGCTAGGATGTGCTAGACATACCAGATAACCATGTAGACCCCAAGCCTGCTGCGCTCTTTGTCCAATGCTAGTCGAAATGTGGGAATATGCACCATAGCGTTCCAGGAAGCCTCGCAGTGCTCTTCTACCTCGCAAGTATTTGCATCCTTCACGATTTGCATAACTGATGCGAGATCCGGCGAGTGTCCGAAGGCGTCTCGGATACCGCTATTGCAGAACGCGAGGCCATCAGGGTCTTCAGGAATGAGGGTGCCCACGAGCTCCAGGTCCTGCTTCAGTAATTGTAAGCTGATTTTCCTTATTGTTCCGTCTTGCCAGTATATACTCACCATGCGAAATTTCGAAATAACACCCAATCCTCGTCCAATGCGCCGCATGGACGTAACAAACTCTCGCATCCTTGTCGGTAGCATGGAATCCACGTCGCTGAATTGCTTTGAATGGATCGAGTGTATATCGGCCAATCGCTTGACAGGGCTATTCGAGCGTCGCGATGCCATGGACGCGCTGCTCGGGGTCCCAGTCCGCACACCGACTGAGGCGGGACTGTTTAGATCGCGCTCATCGCGGGTTCTGGGCGCCCGCGGCGTCGGATCGAAGGCTTCTTCATCCCATGGCACAACCTCTCCGGCTTTCCGCTTGCGGCCTACGGAAAGGGGAGATTCCGTAGGAGTTGGCATGGCGTTAGTGTCGCGGTGGGCAAGCGGCCGGCGCTTGCGCCTGGATGTCTTTCGGCGGTGTGGGACGGATTGGAGCCAACTATTAATGGACTTGTACAGGGCGGAGTTGTTTACAGTCGTTTCAAAAAGATCGGTAAAAATCGCCAAGCCGCACGACGCGCATCGCCCCCTCCATCAAAACAATACACCCCCTTATAGCCCCACCAATATGACTCTATATTTTATTGTCGGTAGATATTCGTTTCGTATATCACGTGCGTAAAGCACGTGATCTACGCGACGCACATATGTATCATCAAGACGTGTAGATAGAACGACAAGAATCCAACTACACACCGCACTGCACGTATATTACGTCTATTGCACTGTGTTAAAGCATACCAACATTTATAAATATAGAGCTGTATTGGTGGGGCTATAGGGGGTAGCTGTAAAACTTGAATTGAGGCTCTGCGCGACCCCTCCATTCCTAGAAATAAGTACCCCCTATAACTCCACCAAAACAACCCTAAATTATATAAATAAGGGCTTATTTTATAGCTCTATTCTAGGGCTATAAAATATAGAGTCATATTGGTGGGGCTATAAGGGGGTGTATTGTTTTGATGGAGGGGGCGATGCGCGTCGTGCGGCTTGGCGATTTTTACCGATCTTTTTGAAACGACTTGCGGAGGAAGCGAAGGAGATTATCTTATCCAATCTCTTGGCGGCCTTGAGCACTCTAGTGTCTTCACCACCACATCCTCGTTTCTACAAGTGATTTGAGACGGAGCAAGCTCCAGAGGCGTCTGTCAGGGATATTTTGTTGACTGGTCGCATGTCCCAAAGTTAAGGTCAAGATTGACGGAGTCGTGCTAAGAAATGCCAAACTTACCTCAGCCACGTGCTCGCCTGGCGACTGACCGTGCTTAGCGGCAGCAAATACGAGCAAGTCGCAACACCGCTACATAACTTTTGCCTGCCACTAGCACCGCTATATCGATCAGATATATGTCTTGCGACACTGTCTGACTACGTTCGCATTACAGAACACCTTCCCACGAAGATGGCGGGCAGAATATCTCAACAGACCTCAACCACAGAGTCTACCTGCGTCCGGGCTATAGCGACACGGGCAACATCTTAATGGTACTTCCCGCTTTAGACTATCCTCAAGGCGGTATCCATCACGAAACTGCGCGAATTGCGTGCGCTATTATTGCCAACAATAGATGGGAGGGATTCTTAGCGGAGACAAGGACTGGTGCGTGTGCTTCGGTTGGTCCTGATGGTATTCTGCGCAGAAACAATTACTACTTCCGGGTTTCTAAAGACGCTGCTGACGGTAAGCAAACAGAAAGCTCCCGTATACTTGTACTTGTGTATTTGCATTGAGGGCCCAGAGAAATATCCCGTGGTCCCATCCTCTGCCCACTAGCGCTTCCCCCACGATAACCTACCTGAGTAATGGAGTTCCTGCGAGCCTCTTAAGCTTCCTCTTAACAGGCAATTACCTCGTTAAAGCAGTTTAGCAGAAGCTACACTGGCCCGGGATATCTCCTGCCGCATAATGAACTATATTGAGGGCACGGAACATGCACACTTAGTGCCGCGGAGCGAAGAGCGCTGGTTCCGGGATAATGGCATGTTCCGATATACAAACCAGCAGCGCCCGGGGTCTGTACCCGTTGACGACGCTTAGAATGCTATACTCCTTCGGTCCGATGTTCACACAATCTTCGACCAGAAGCGTTTTGCGATTGTTCCCAAGTCTTCTGTCCTCCTCGTTCATATTCTAGCCCCAGGTTCATCTCTTCAGCTTACGAGTCTCTGCCATAACGTGTCGCTACAGCCACTCGTTGGTGTCGCTATTCAGTACGTTCTGGCACGCTTTGCGTGGACAATCTTTGCTCAATCCGTCAATTTTGTGCAGCAGGGCCTTAAGCGGAGGCTCTGCATCCATGTAGGTGACGGGGAGACGAGTATTGTAGACTTCTCAGGAGACCAATGCAGGCAGCTACTCGCGTCGGGGGCCAAATCTCGGAGCTAGAGTCCGCGAAAGCGACAACGGGATGCTTGTGTGGCTCCGGCGGGAGATGGGGAAGATAATGGAGAAGAGGAATATTTCCGGGGTCGTGGGAGACGGCGCAGTTTCGGCGCCTCGTCGCAAGATTCTTCCTTTGATGAAAAGCTGTGGACTACCTCTCAAGAGACTATACCCGATACGGATATTGACGATAACGATGACGAGCTAGACAACTGTGATGATACAGAAAGACATTCAAAAAGACTGTCTGGCAAGTTCCTGTAATCATAATGTATAATTACAGCACCTGTCGTACCGAACGCGTGCTTACGCGTACGGTACACCAACTACGCGTTTACGCGTTCGGTGCACCAACCACCCGCTTACGCGTCTAGTGCACCCCTGAAGCACTGACTAATCAGGGGGAGGTCGCATCAGTATATAGACCACGTAGTCTGCTTTAATACAAGAGACAAGTCACCATCCAAACAAGCATACGATACTACATGTATTTCGTGCCCGTGGATACGACTCACTCGTGCTATTAAGTTAGTACGAACACATAATGATCCTAGTTGGAAGTCTATCTTAGATACCCATTCTAGATAATATTATCAATATTGCTTTCAAATTCGATTTGCAAATTCACCACTTCGTATGCCCTCCTTTCGCATCTACTACATCTTGACAACGTTCTTTCATATTCCCAATATATCTCGCAAAAATAGATAGTTCCAATGCCGCCCACTCTTCCTCTATACATTGCCTTAACTCTACAAGGCTACGCGGAAATCTTTTAGCCACTCTCTGTTTCAACAGACGCCAGACATTCTCTATCGGATTCAAGTCAGGAGAATTAGCAGGCCAATACATCTTGTCTATACCATTTAAATCATGGAGCTGCGTGAGCTTAGCAGTATATTGAGGAGCACCGTCCTCCATTAGAGTGGCATGCCTCCAAGGGTTCTCCGGGTGTTGTGCCACCCAGTTTATAAATCGGTATACCCAGGGAAGCACTCTTTCTGTGTACTTCACCCGTTACACTGCCCCATTCCTTCTTAACAACCACCATATCTCCTTTACCAAGCGCTAAAATGCTCCCGTGGATGGTCCAAGAAGAGTAATCTCTAAACTTAGGAGAACAACAAGAATCGTCATACTTCTCTTCTGGTCGCTGGGTGACATATGCCTTTCCAAAGCCTTTGGTGGAGAGTGAGCACTCGTCGGTCCAGACAACACGAGCCCATGGCTCTGGCGTCCAGCTTAAATGCTCGATTGCCCATGCTAAACGTACTTGCTTTTGCGCTTCGGTGAGAAGAGGTTTCGAGGTGGCCACGCGGCGGCCGTAAGACTCCATCTTGAATGCTGCCACGAGGGCTTTCCGACAAGCCTGCACACCTTCCGGCCGAGCGATTTCCTTGTACGTCATTCGACGATGAGCGGCGTCAAGGGTCACACGAGCAACAAGGCGTTCCCGAATCTCGCCCGTAATGGCAGGCTTTCTGCCTGTTTGCTTCTTTGAGGCTTCGACTTGGGATCTTATTATAGATTGAATGGTCGTCCGAGGAAGTCCCATGGTCGTGGCGATTGCTTCTGGTGTCCAATGTAAAAGATCGGAGAGTGTAAAGATGCGACAGCGTTATCTCAGTTGACTCATCCGCTTCGCCGAGGAATTTGAGGAGGCGGCCACCCCCCTGCTCCCGCCCGCGCCACAGGAACTTATGAGCCAATCAGACTGTCGCTCGAACTCATGGGTACTTATTAGCCAATAGAATGCCGCGCTACCCCCTACCACCCACCCCCAAAATTCCTCTGCGAAGCGTCTGAGAGATTATGGGCGCGCGTTTGGTGTAAACTGGGTCCTTTTTCCAACGTATATTGATTTTAAACAACTCTAGAGGCGTAAATATACCAGCTACGGTCTTAGTGCGCGATGCATTTAAATTATAATCTCTTCTTTTATTTAATTATAATAATTATAACTAGCTAACTACCGTATTAGGGGGCGAGATACAGCCTCAAAGTTCAAAGACGTATTTTTGAAACTGGTCCCTTTCCGCCAGCCGCATCGACACAGCGGCCGTACTCCACCACCACCACTCCGTTTCCTTCCAAATTCACGGAGGTGCCTCTTGTACCCTATTACAAACAGCTCACCTAATTATACTATACCTATACTAGTAGGTATGGATTTGCTTTGCAGTAGGGGGAAAGCTTTGGGCAGAGGCTCGTGCAGAGCTTTAGTAGAGCTTCGTGCAGAGCTTCGTGCAGAGCTTCGAGCAGAGCTTCGAGCAAAGCCACGTGCAGAGCCACGTGCAGGCGTGCAGACGTGTAGATGTGCAGACGCTCATACGGGCGATCAATTGCAGAGACGTTTGTGGAGACGATTGTATGGGCAATTGTTTGGACGTTCGTACGGGCGTTCGTGTGGGCGATTAATTGATTGATCAATTGTATGGACGTTTGTATGGGCGTTCGTGTGGGCAATTAATTGATTGATTGATTAATTGTATGGGCGTTCGTACTGGCGTTCGTGCAGACGATTGTAGTCTTCCTAGTATATAGAACTTGTATTTGGGCTTGTTTTTGAAGGCCTTATAAACGGCCTTGTACGTATATAGGCGTTCGTGCAGCATTCGTACAGGCGTTCGTGTAGGCGTTCGTGTAGGCGTACGTGTAGGCGTTCGTGTAGGCATTCGTGTAGGCGTTCGTGTAGGCGTTCGTACAGACGTTTGTAGAGACGTTTGTAGAGACATTAGGGGCACAATTAGGCTCTATTGCGGATGGATTCTATAGAGCGAGAGGAGGGCTTTTGAATGGAGGTATCGGCGAGTCGAGCGGTGGTGTATTAGGGGGCGATATACCGCGTTGAAGGCGATACAACTGTCGTCTACTAGGCAGGCGGCCTGCCTTTACAAATCGCGCCCATAATCTCTCAGACCCTCGGAGAGGAATCCACCTCGGTGCTCTGTAATTGGCTGCTGAAGCTAGCGCAAGCACTAACGCCTATGGCGTACGGCGCCGGTCGCTAATTGGCTCAGGTGTTTGCAGGAGTCACAGGGGTTACAGAGGTGTGGCGGCGCCAGCCGCTGATTGGCTCAGGAGTTTGCAGAGGTGGATTTTCTCTCCGAGGGTCTGAGTCAACTGAGATAACGACAGCGCTCTTTGTAGGATAGTTTAGGGCACGTTCGGTTGCAAATCGCCTCCATATCATAATCTATTCAATCCGTGCGCCTTTTAGTGTCGCCTGTTTTGTAATTAGTGGCGGCTACTACCGTGGCTCATTTGAATCTGTAATTGAGTCGATTGTTCGGTTGCAGCTCCAGAATGAGGCTCCATATTTGACTTCGTGATTGACGTCGGTGAGCAATTCAAATGTGTTAGAATCAAGGATCATTACCGCAATCACGTGATGATTATGTAACCATACTAGTATAGAGGATGCCCCGCATCCTCTATGCACAATACAATCAACTTACATTACACTATGCACCGCTCATATTCCAACAGTACCAGATGGGCTCCATTTGTTGGAAAACAAGCCCGCAACGATATCACGTGATGAGACTTGTGGGAGAAATCCCTTGGCAGGAATCTGACCAATCAGACAACTTCGACCGTCGGTCGAAGTTCCTTGGGATCTCTTCAACCACCTATATAGAAAATAAGCAATACACAGAGCTTTAGCTCCATAGCCTCAATTCAACAATACGAGCCTTTTATGGCGTAGTATACTGCTTCTAATACTCGTGCGGCTTATAGTAATTAATTTGGTCGTCATTTTGAGGAGTATATGGGCGAGACATAGCGGTAATAGGTGGGGAGAGGTGGGTGCGGGCATCTCGCGTGTTTTCGCTGTGCCAACTTTCCTGTCCACAGCGTGGGGTTGCAGTTAGACATCTATCACATATCGGGAGGGCAGCCCGGTCGTGTAAATTGTGATAAGCAAAAAAAAGAAAACGAAAGAAAACGGGAGAAAACGGGGGGGTGTCCTGTCAAATGATCGTGATCTACAAGTAGCCGCAGGAAATGGGAATAGTGCTGATAACTCCAGGAGCTGCCCACGCTGCTAATTGGGCTGTGCAAGCAACATTTCCAGTCATCAGCCACAGCATTTGAGGGCAGCACGGCCAATGATATTGGCAAGTTCCTCGATACGTAAAAAAATAAAATAGGTAAGATGAAGGCATCTTATGGCATATCATCAGAAACGGTTCAGCCGCTGTGGAGATGTGCAACAGCTCGTGCCGGAATGCCTTCGATAATTACAATTATTAAAGATCGAATAGATGCAGCTTCCTCGATGCTTTCCATGGAATATTCCGTAAAGCAAGGCGAGAGGAGGTCGTGCCACTAAGAGCACCCAAACCCTGCATGGAGGCGCAAAGCTGCTAGGGAAAGGTTCCCGGCAGAGTTTCCCCGCGGCACCGAGAACCTATCAGTGGCTTCTACCTATCCTCACGGCCTCACTAGTCCTGTCCAAGACGCCAGAACCCGGCTCTGGAACGAGCCCGTGTTGAAGGCGAACGATTCAGGTCAGCCATGCTGTACCCACAATCCCAGAATACTGCCTAGACACGCCGGGGAAAACGTTAGGGTAGCCGAGTGGGAGCTAGATGTCAACAGCTGGCTTCCTTTGGTATAACCCGAGAGTAAAAACCCACCCGTTCTCCTCCATTCCAGACTAGCGTAGGACATACAGCGTCTTTCTTTTACGCCTTGCACCTGGAAGACTAAGTCCGCGATTCATTCAGTAGCATGTACAGCTCCGCAAAAATCGAGCCATCGTATTATTTCTTCTATCGTCTTGCTCTCTTTCTGCGATATCAACTTCTCTCCTCAACAGAGTGTGCAATCGACTGCTACCAACCGCCAAAATGAAGGCTGCCGTCGCCGAAAAATGGACCGGCACCCAGGAGGACAAGCAGGACATGGAGAAGCTGCAATTGGCGCAGGTTGTGAGAGTATGCATGAGCTGTCCCGCTCCCGTTCGTACACACGCACATCCAAACTAACTGTCGGTACAGCGCAACTTTGGTCGAATTGCAATGTTTGGTTTTGCGTCCACTCTAATCTGTACTTGGGAAATCGTTCTTGGGTATGCATTTTCCTCACCACACCCCCGCGACATGCAGACACTAACATGTGCTATCAGGGCGCTCTCACTCAGCTTGCCTAACGGAGGCACTGCTGGACTGTTCTGGAATTACATCATTGTAGTCATAGGATTTGGACTGGTGTATGCCAGTATCGCCGAACTGGGCTCAGTGTAACAAGTCTCCGACTCTAGCGATCCAATCAACACTGATAGTTTCACGCTAGGATTCCAACCTCGGGTGGCCAGTATTACTGGGTCTCTGTATTGGCACCGCGCAGATATCACAAATACCTCAGCTATGTTACTGGTAAATTCTCCCTCACGCAAGCCCTTGTACACGCAGGTACTAACCAGTCTATATAGGCTGGCTCTGCACGACTGCCTGGCAAACGGGTATCTCGTCTAGTGCATTTCTGGCCGGAACCATCATCCAGGGCTTGTTCGTCTTGAACATCCCAGGCTATCAGTTCAAGGCTTATCATGGCACTTTGCTTGTAATTGGAATCGCCTTTTTCGCAATCATCTTTAACACTATCCTAGCGAAGAAACTGCCTCTGATCGAGGGACTACTTGTATTCCTCCATATCTTAGGCATAGTCATTGTAATCCCGCTGTGGGTGCTAGCGCCACTAAGAGACGCCCATTCCGTCTTTCTCGATTTCACTAACAATGGAGGATGGAGCACGAATGGTTTGTCCATGATAATCGGTATGCTTCCGGTTGCATTGTCTCTGCTCGGTCTCGACTGCTCGGTGCATATGGGTAAGTAATGCTATTCTAGCATATTTTTGCACACCACTAAATATTTTTCAGCCGAGGAGACCAAAGATTCGTCCAGAACCCTTCCAGTATCCCTGATGCTAGGTTTTGTCGTAAACGCGCTGCTGGGTTTCTTCGTCCTCATAACCGTAATCTTCACTCTAGGTAACATTGAGACCATTCTGACAACGCCAACTGGCTATCCATTTCTCCAGATCTTTTATAACACCACAAAAAGCCTTACCGGGACGAACATAATGGCCGCAATTATCATTATCAACCTAACAGCTAGCTCGATCGCCGTGCTCGCCACCGCATCCCGCCAACTCTGGGCATTCGCCCGCAATAAAGGCTTGCCGTTCTCATCCATGCTGGCACCCGCTATCCTTCCACACCAGCTCCCGCTCAACGCTCTCTTCGTCTCCCTAGTCATCACCATCCTCCTTTCCCTCATCAATATTGGCTCCTCCGCCGCGCTGAACGCCATCTACTCCCTCAACGCCGGCAGCTTGTTGACCTCTTATATGATCACAATCGGCTGCATGCTGTTCCGACGTCTCCAGGGCCACAAGCTGCCACCATCCCGCTGGAGTCTGGGGCGCTGGGGTCTCCCAATCAATATCGGCGCCATGTGCTATCTGCTTCCTGTATACGTCTTCAGCTTCTTCCCCGGCGTCATCAACCCGACGCCCGTGACTATGAATTGGGGCATTGTTATGTATGGTGGCGTCATTATTTTCTCCACCCTGTACTACATATTTAGGGGCCGGTTTCACTACCAGACGCCGAAGGAGCAGGTGCGTGGAGAATTTTTGAAAGAAGCAGAGCTGGAGTAGTGACGATTGGCTAGATGTATGCATGCACGAATGATGTGTTGATGAGCTGCATGAATAGTTTAGCTGCATATATTAGAATTTAATAAGAGAGGCATTAGAAGACATTCTTTAAGAATTTCGACATGTACATGTAAGATACATCTTGACAAGGGTGTGGCAGGAGCAGGTCGGCCGCCCTCCCTGCTTGTGGTGGCAACATTCGGTGCTAAATTACTTTAATTACCGTTAGATATTACTCGTAAGCATGACCTATTCCGCATTTCACTAGATTCAGCCTGCTGCTATAAGCAAGAAAAACATATTTACTGGGGTCTTCGCTAGGTCTATTAACTAAATAATCTCTTTCAGGCTACGCCTAGGATATTTAAACTCCAATCTCCATGCTCTCCAGCTGCCACCCATTCAGAGTTGCAAGCAATGATGTTGTGTATGGATGGCGAGCGCCAAGGACCTTTTTCCGCAGCTGGAAGCATTTTTCCAGTAGTAAAATAGCCTCGTCGTTGCGGCCTTGGACCTTGAACGTAAATGCGAGATTTTTATGCTGGTTAGCGTGTCTGGATGCTCCTCCCCAAGCACCCTCTTTATCGTCTCCATCACTTGCACCTCCAGCTCTTCGGCCTCCTTCCACCGCCCCTTAAGATTGTATGCTGACCCTACCATCGCCATACTGCTAGACTCGACTGCTTGGTCAATTAAGAAGTGTAACTGCTCATAGCAGTTTATCTCTCCTTTTGATATCGGAAACACACTGTCGGGAATGAGGCAAGTTGCCGTCACGCGAGGCATGTTGCCGTCACGTGTTGATGTGGCCCTAGCGTGGTGAGGAACCTTAAGTTCCTCACCCCTTTCCTCATTCCTATCAAGAAGAACAACCATCATACTATCTACGAACCGTAGCTACGTGATATCACCTTGTGTAACCAACACACACAAATTGAGATATCCGGCCGGTCAATAGACGTGCGGATAATCTCTAACATACCCAGTTTAGTTCCCTCCGGCTAAAACCCACCATATTTTTTTACTACTTGCTCCGTCTTGATATTTATAGTTGCAGAGCAGCTAAAGAAAACAACACTTGACAGGAGAGACCGGCGTAGCTTATAGATTAAGATAAAGTCGCTACGAAACCCCCCTCACTGGTGGAGCACGTGACACTCGTCAATAGCCACCAGTCCAACTCAACACTGGAAGAATGGATCCTGTAGGATCTTTCGGAATCCAGGAGATACAGCTTGCTCTGGCCCAAGTGGTATGTGGGTATGTACGCCATTCTTAATGTCCTAGAGCAGTCGAGGGTTCTAGAATTTTGTATCAACATGGGTTTGTACCAGGGTATTGACGAATTGACTCGACCTGTTCCCCTCCCCCCAGCTTACTTAATGGGATAAGCTGTATTGTAATCTGGCCAGTCAAGACTGAGAAAGCATGGAATACAATGCTTTTACCAAAGCCAGTTTTTGCAATAAGTATGGTATCCCCTATTCTGTAAACCAGTCGGCGAAGCGCCCTAACCTGCTGAGAATGGGGATTCTTTCCCCCAAGGAGTCGGCACATAGCACAGGTAAGCATTTCTGTCTGATGCTTGACATTCTTGGGTGCGAAACCATCCAACACGAGCCTCCGGAGCTATAGAAAAGTTAAGGTTGGTATATATTTCATTCGGGCAGTATATGACTAGTGTTGGAAATCAAGGATCATTACCGCAGTCACGTGATGATTATGTAACCATACTAGTATAGAGGATGCCCCGCATCTTCTATACACAATACAATAAACTTACATTATACAATGCACCGCTTATATTCCAACAACTAGGCCTTGGGAGGAGTCGAAGAGGCTAAAGGAGTTGAGGGGTTATAGCGTAAGTCGCCACGTTGCCGTTGGTAATACCGCTTGCTTCGAGGCATCGAGAGGATTCGCGAGTCGACCCAAAAAGACGCGTCGAGAAATTTCGACCCCTAATTTTAGAACTTTATGTTAGCTAAAATGCATAAATAAGCCCATAGATAAACAAAACGGCCCCCAGAATATAATCGATTACTTTTTAAAGTGGTTAACTAGTTAACCGGTGGAGATATATTGCTCTTTAGTAGCGTCGCGTTCTATTAATAAGTTGACCTTCTGTATTTTCGCACCGGGGGCCCTTAGCAAACGAGACAGCAATCCTAAATACAGGGGTTATATAGCGCTAGCAGGGGTTTAATAAAGCTAGTAGGGTTTTTATATAAAGCTATACTAGTTAAGTACTAGCGAGATTTACTGTCTCGTTTAACGTGTTCCACCAGTCACTGGCGAACACCAGTCACTGGCGAATCCCAAAAACCACCAAAAATTGGGAAAATCGCATTTTGATATCTCAACAACGGCTTTATAATAAATTCTAAAATTCTATAGCTAGCCTTTTATACCTATTCTAAGACTCCTGTTAAAGTTCTAGAATAATAAGCCTAGCCGTTATTAAGATATTAAGTTTTATTAAGTTTTGGCCCCCAATTTTGAGCTAAATTGCAATATCTCTAGAACTACTTAATAGATTACTTTTTAAATCTAATAAGAGGTTTAAAATAGGTATAAAAGGCTAATTATAAAATTTTAGAATTTATTATTAAGCCGTTGTTAAGATATCAAGGTGCAGTTTTTCCGATTTTTGGTGGTTTTTAGGATTCGCCAGTGACTGGTGGAACACGTTACCGTCTAAGTTGCTTACTAAGATAAATCACTGTTTTAGCCGGGCCTTACCCCGCATAATAAATCCCGCACAGTCCGCAATTGTAAACTTGCTGTGGTGTGATTTAACACTAATTACTAGAAAATGCGTTCGCACAGGAACAATTTACAGACGTATATACAAAGCTTGGCTATCTAATAATAATTCTCTAACGGTAATCCTAAAATATAGGAGGTATATAATGTAACGAAGCCTTGTGGGAAATACCACGGTAGACTCGCTATTGGGCTAGGTTGTGTAGGTAAACAGGAAGTCAACAATGTAACAAACAGATAACAACTGGTGGAGTGGTTGCCTAACAGATTAACTCCAATTGTATTTTGAGATTCACTACGAGGAAAGGAACTATCTAGGTAGGGACTGTGGTCCTTTAAATACACATCCGTACTCCTAAGAAAGTCGTTGCTCTATCTGCTCTGTCTGCTCTGTCTGCTCTGTCGCAGATCACACAGATCACACAGATCACACAGATTACATAGATCACATCACGTGACCTCGCTTACCATTCCTCGTCACATGGCTCCACTAGTTCCTTATTAACCAACTAGCTTCTTCCGACTCTTCTCCAAGTAGTCGTAACATCGTACTTAAAGCGTCCGTAACATATAACGCTATATAAAAAGAGGATAACTACTAACCATAGTCTGCTTGTGGGTGTAGATAGTAAGTCAACCTATTTAAGATGCGATAACTGTTAACCGTGGTCTGCTTATGTGACGGTGCTGGAGCGCGTCACCTGCTACCTTGCCGTTTCCTAGGCAATTTGCCGTTTCCTGGGCAATCTGCCAAATTCTGCCAAATTCTGCCAAATCGCTATTGGCTCGCTTACTACTAGCGCCTTGGCGACCCCTTTGTATCTTGCCAGTCTCTAACAGACTTCTTCTTCTCCTTAGCTTAGTATTCTTGTATGGTAGCAATCTACAAGCTTCGGTTCAGAAGCATTTATACGAGCCCGTCACACGCATCGCCCCCCACCAAAATTTGTACGAGGGGCAATTCTTTTGATTTTAACCACCTATAATGCATTAACTGCCTACTATAAGTGCCCAAATATTGAAGCTGGCGTGTTACCTGGTTAAGTTAATTATATAGAATTTTTGGTGTCGCAACTTGTGGCGTTAGATCTATGGGAGAACTACGGCTTCAAGATTGGTACGCTGGTAGAATTAGGTCTCTTATCTCAAAGTTCAAGCTTTAAGCAACTGAGATAGTATTTATCTATTTATCTACAATATATCCTGCTTCCTGGAAGTGGGCTTCTGCGTGCGTACCACATACTTGACTAACAGCAAAATGTAAGAAGCTCTCGAAGCTCTCAAAGTCCTTAACCAGCCGCTGGTTCCTTCTAATCCAAGCCTTAATATCATTAAATGTAGCCTCAATAGGATTGTAATCTGGCGAGTATGGTGGTAGGAATTTTAATAAGACGCCATGCTACTCACAAAGCTCTCGAAGCCGTGTCGATTTGTGGATTGCCGCGTTGTCAAGAACTGATCTTGGCCCTGGATAAGGTGAACAATAAGGCAGTACCTGCTCCTCCACAAAGGCTTCAAATATCGCGGAGGTAATAGAGCCTTGAAAGATGATGTAGCTAAGATATCCGTCGACTGCTAACGCTGGTAGGATGCTCCACCTCTCTGACCTCTTGAGCGGGCGTGATACACCACATTCAGTCCCTTCTGGTGACCAGCCGTACTTCCTATCACCGGTCCTCTCGTTCGCCGCTGACTCATCAAGAAATACAAGCTGCTCTGCTGTCCAGCTCTTTTGGATACCAATCCAGGCGTTGCGGAGGAGGCTGCTCCTCTCAGCCGCCCGAGCTCTAACTGTCTTCCGCGACCAGCGATTCCTCTCAAGGATATTTTGAATAGTTACAGTAGAGACTTGGGCGTCAAACTCGTCGAATAGGAAGGTCTGCATCTCATCTAAATACGCGGTCGGCTGGTCTTCAAGGAAGTCGAGAAGCCTCTGTAAAACCAGTCAGCAAAAAGCTCAACACCATGACGTAATATATCACCATTTCTTGGTAAGGTAGCAGAGCTCTCGGTCGCCCAAGGACAACGGTAGGAGGAGCGTACGGTTCGCCCCAAATATCGAGGTTCAATCGCATCTTATAAATCGTCTTCTTGCCCACCTTTACAGCCTCTGCAATAGCTGGTACCGCCTCACCAGCTTCAATACGAATCCTAATTCTATGAACAATTTCATCTGGAAGGCGGCGGCCCATAATAACTTCAATTGTGGTGGTTAAAATCGAAAGAATTGCCCCTCATACAAATTTTGGTGGGGGGCAATGCGGCTCTTTCGCGTCCTAAGCGAGTTCCCGATATTTCTTAGGGGGTGTTCGGTTGCAATCTGGAGGCTTCAGATTCAGTTCAGAATCCGTTGATTCGGAGTGATTTTGCCTGCACAGCCTCAAAAATTTAATGTTCCTCTCACCGCTCAAAGAACGCCAGAATT
>Ga0307507_10007135_pt1 | contig 16507 bp, 15 predicted proteins | sample 7_EM_MG_FD_207223 | JGI IMG/M metagenome (GOLD analysis project Ga0307507, IMG submission 207223) | Populus trichocarpa ectomycorrhiza microbial communities from riparian zone in the Pacific Northwest, United States - 7_EM | ecosystem: Host-associated > Plants > Roots > Unclassified | place...
CTATACCGGATAATAACTAGATGGGGAAATGCTCTGAGGGTATCGTGCTAAATGGAAGGAACAAGGATATAGTCAAAGAGGAAGTGCTGCACCTGTTTGGAATAGGAAGGAAACAATCTCTATTGGTGTTTGCCTGGGTGTTCGTGTGCTTCTCTAACTAAGGAAAGAGAGAGATGGCTTATGCAGGAAACTCTGCATGCCAAGCTATCTACAAACATAGGTGTTTAGTGCGCACCCAAACGCTCTCCTGACTGCTAAACTACCCTATACTAATGCCCTCATCCACACCGGTAGTATATATTATACAACACGGTAGGATAATTTAATTAGTGCTCCACTACAGGCATGTCCTACTTTATCCCTACCGTTAGGGTGCTTTACTAGGAGCGCAAGAGGTGCCACGGGGTCATGAACCGAGTTTGGGCCATGCTGGGGCTTGCGGGGGTGCGGTACAGTTCCTAAGTTTTGCATGCTCCACAGAGGGTAAGGACAGCAAACCTCGCTTGTGGAACATACAATACAAAACTTAGGCGCTGTACCGTACTTCCGTAGTGATATTATAGTTGCTGCCTAACCGCCGGCAAGCAAAGGTTGTACTTCCTTCCCAAAACCGGGCTTTACGGCTAGCCAGTTTGATTGGTTATCTCAGAATTCTATTGTGGGAACTATTTGGTTGTTCTGATGCTCTCGTTGTAGCAAGTGCTCTAAACCCCCCAAATCTCCGTCTCTTACCCGTGCCGGTTAGAAGTAGACGATGTGGTTCCCGCCGGAGATCCCTAGCGACCACTGCCTGGGTTGGCTCATCCGCCCCGGTTACAGGTCCAAGCCAACCACTTTGTTTAAACCCCAGTCCCTCGTTAGAGGATCCATTTCCTAACTCTCGCTAAATGTAGTGTGAGTCTTGAAAGTAGCAATTTGTTAGGATCGGGACACATTTGGTGAGATAGATGGCGGTGTTGAATGCCAAACAGCAAGGAAGAACTACTTAAATGTCGTAGGGAGTTATAGATGTGGGCGCAAGTGAATCAGAGATATTTCATGCTCACAACGAAATTTGTGACTGAATTGCAGGGGAGCTATGGAGTCGCTGTTTCTGCCACCTGCGCCCCTGTAGCCACAGCGTGATACCGGTTTCAGAAAATTCGGGAGGCATGATTGGACCCAGTTCTCATCTTCTAGGCTGGGCAATGGTGATATAATAAGCCCCGCTTTTCTCTCGCTCTCTGAAATTGTATCACCAAAAACTACCATACTTCATCAACTTATCCTAGACAACATTTCGAAGAGCGTCTCCACATCCTAGCTTCGTTACTAAGTATCCCCATAATCCTAATCGCCTAGGATATGATATTTCAATTAATACCACCGGCTCCTAAAATCATAATCCTAGCCCTCTTGTCCACGGCGGCGACAGTTCCAAACATGCATAATAGCCATGACATTACGGTCACCGCTGATCGGTCGGAAATCCTTGCCTGGTTGTCGCCTCTGGAGCCCCACATACAGCATGACGCCATTCGAACAAGCCGGATTAATGGCGTGGGAGACTGGCTTCTGCGGACAGAGGAATTTCGAAGCTGGCGGAACGGCGATGGCCAAGGTGAATCTCAAAAGGCAACTATATTTTGCTCTGGAAATCTAGGGGTCGGCAAGACTTATATTAGGTAAGACATGCGATTCTAAAGAGGGAAAGTACAAAGCTGGATATTTTTCTGACAAGTTACAATTTTAGTTCACTTGTAATAGATACCTTGTGCGATGAGCCGGGGGCGGCCGGAGAGGATATTGCTGTAGCCTGCTTCTATTTCAACACCGCGGCGCAAAAGGAACAATCTGCGACGAATGTGTTGGGGGCTCTGCTGAAGCAGGTTGCCGGAAGTTTTGAGCAAATCTCTGAAGAAATAGCGGATGCGTTTCGAAGGCATAAAAAATTCATTGGTGGTCGGAAGCTGAAACTTCCTGAAATTGTGAAGATGTTGGGGAACCTCTCATCTACCCAGCGCATGTTCTTCTGCCTTGACGCGCTTGACGAATGTGCTGCGCCAGATCGGGCCAAGGTACTTCTCTCACTCAAAGACATCATCGAAATGTCCCCCACCACCCGAGTGTTCCTCACTGGGAGACCATATGTCGGCGGTGAAGTAGGAAAGCACTTCCCTGAGGGAATATTACTATCGATAAGCCCCCAAAATGGTGACATTACCCGATACATCCAGACAAAACTTGCCGAAGATACAACTTCGAGTGAGATGGACGAGAGATTAGAGGCAGAAATTGTGATGAATATTCCCCAAGCTGTCTCAGGGATGTGAGTATGATCGGCCAAATACAAAACCTTGCGCAAGCAGTACGCTGACAGATATATATCTAGATTTCTGTTAGTCTCTCTGAACCTCGACGCGATTCTACAGGAGAATACCATTCATCTGCGGCGAGAAAGGCTGCGAGTAATGACGGCTGGATTGGGTCTGGGAGATACCTACGGCCCAACTTTGGATCGGATCAAGGCACAGGACAGTCACAAATCAAGACTTGGGACGACCGCTCTGATGTGGATATGTCATTCCGAGCGGCAACTGGGAGCAGAGGAGCTATGTCAGGCCTTGGCGGTGGAAATCGGATCGACGGATTACAATGCTGCTGATGCTCCCTCGATACAGACAGTGTTAAGCTACTGCCAAGGATTGGCTGTGGTAGATAAAGAGGGATCGACTGTCCAACTCATCCACTACACACTCCGAGAGTATTTGATGAATCAGGGTAGCTTTTTCCAGAGCCTTCACTCGACAATTGCGGAGACCTGCTTGACATATCTGAATTCACGGCAAGTAATGGCCTTTTCGGACTCTACCGTTCAGAGCACTCAACACATCCCCTTCCTGCAATACTCATCTTTATACTGGGGAGCCCACATGAAAATGGGACTCTCGGATTGTGGGAAAACACTTGCACTGAAGCTCTTTAGCCACTACAAATGCCATGTATCAATCAAGCTATTCTTGGAATACACACCCGGTCGATATGTCCTTCCTTCTATTGTGGAATTTTACAAGTTCACGGGATTACACTATGCGTCCATATTTGGCCTTGTCGAGGTTTTGAAGGTTTTGACAAAGATGGATAGTGTCGATATAAACGGTATGGATGAAACTGGTGCTACGCCACTCATCTGGGCTGCTATGAGTGGGCATGAGGCAGCGGTAAAGTTGTTACTGGAACTGGAAGGCGTCGACCCCGATGGGCTGGACAACAGTGGCCGAACACCAATCTCGTGGGCTGCCGGGAATGGATATGAGGCCGTGGTGAAGTTGTTACTGGGACGCAAAGACATCAACTTCGATAGGCCAGACGATACCGGCCAAACACCAATCTCGTGGGCTGCCGAGAATGGACATGAGGCAGTGGTGGAGCTGTTAGTTGGGCGGGGGGACGTCGATCCCGATAAGGGAGACAACATGGGCAGAACACCAATCTCGTGGGCTGCCCATGGTGGGCATGAGGCAGTAGTGCAGCTGTTACTGAGATGTGAAGGCCTCAACCCCAATAGGCCAGACAGCTGGGACCGAACACCAATCACATGGGCTGCCAAAAATGGACATGAGGCAGTAGTCAAGCTGCTACTTGGACGGAAAGACGTCAACCCCGATAGGCCAGACAGCAACGGCTATACGCCCATCTTCTGGGCCGCCGATAGTGGTCATTCGGCAGTAGTGAAGCTATTGCTGGGATGCGAAGACGTCAACCCCGATAGAACAGATATTAAGGGCCGAACACCAATCGCGTGGGCTGCCAGAAACGGACATGAGGGAGTGGTCAAGCTGTTACTGAGATATGAAGGCCTCAACCCCTATAGGCCAGACATCTGGGACCGAACACCCATCACATGGGCTGCCAAAAATGGACATGAGGCAGTGGTAAAGCTGCTACTAGGCCGAGAAGACGCAGACCCCGATAGGTCAGACAACGAGGGCCAAACACCAATCTGGTGGGCTGCCTATGGTGGGCATGAGGCAGTGGTCAAGCTGTTACTAGGTCGAGAAGACGTAGACCCCGACAGGCCCAACGACGAGGGCCGAACACCAACCTCATGGGCTACTGAGAATGGACATGAGGCAGTGGTGAAGCTACTGCTTGGACAGAAAGACGTCATCCCTCCCAGGCCTGACATATGAGGCCTACCGCACTCTCACATCCTGTATAGAGAGGAGTCAGGGTGTCACGAGGTCGCCAACAGATCTCCAAGCTCTATCCATACCGCTGACTAGTCCTAAGGCGATATAATGCTTCCAAGCTATCCCCGCAGCCCTAATCTTCGCAGAATTCCGGTGGCGTCAAGGATATATATCTCTTCCGGTGGCCTTACCGCTTCCCTTGGCTCTTGTTCAACTCCCAAGCATCCGATATTAGCCTCTTGATTGCGCTGCTCTTCCTTTCTTTTCCAGTCTCGATCATCACCCATCTGCTATCGTATCTCTGGGGGGTGACACTCCCCACTATGTCCTTGCGAATTTATTTCCAAGCCTCTCCCGGAAATGCCCTTCACTTCGCTACGCTAAGATAATGGCCCAAGATTCTCTCTTTCTATTTCAAATTCGTTGTAATATAAGTCGATGTGAGGTACTGCGCTCCAGGATTGCAGTTGCGGCGTCAGGTTTGGGTTAATTGTTCATGACATCTAATTACATCACAGTTTCCTGTTTACCCTTGATTTTGCTTTCCTTCTATTATATATTTCTTCTACATCTTGTTACTTTCATTCCTTTATCTTTTCTGTGGATATAGATGTACGCTAGATGCTAAGTTACTTGGGAACCGTACACTTATAGCAGGGCCACAAGCCTCTTGTTAGGACTCTTATATACCATCGCCACGATATGGAATGTTTTAAGCTATGATATCTTACCCGATCCCCGTAATGAATGAAGATCTAAAAGGGGCGGCGTTCCAATGGGAGTATGCGGTTCGAAGGATTTTACTAGTACAAGTACAAAGCCATTAAAATTTACATCACATCACACTTTACAGTACTTGCTATTTTCGCCAATGCCCCCTACGGTCTCCCCCGAGGCGGCAGAATGGATGAAGCAAACCCTAACCCTACAGAAACGGCGAGCAATCAAGGAAGACGACAATATATGGCATAGTCTCTCTATCACGTATTAATGGAATATCCAGATACAATTAATCGCCCTCGCGAGATACCTATCTCGGCAAAGAGGGCTGCAATTGAGCCTGTCTACCGCTGGGCTAAGAGTAGATCATGAGCCTCTTCACCGGAGAATCTTATCATCCTACCGTACACCTCATAGCAAGAGTTTAGTTTGCGGAATCACGTTTTCGAATAGGGGTTTTTTGTATTTTTTATAGTATATAGGGCACCGGAATACGACAACGCACAGTGCAGTGACCTACAAGATACTACCAGCAGGTTCATTTTTTATCAAGGAAAGATTTTGTGATCGAGACCCGAAATCACCGTGAGAGTTAACTGGAAGTCATGAGCCACTAGTTCGGCCATGTTTAAAATCAGAGATGATGGCTCAACAATAGCGAGCCAGGGTAAAGCGATTGGGGTAGTCGCACCCCCTTCCCGAAAGCCAGTTTTTCAGGCAAAGGAAATGCACGTTGAAAAAATCTTCTCAGTAAATCACTAAACCTCCATAACAATGCATCATGTTCCTGAATGATCCTCAATATGGTACCCTCGCAGCTTCAAGAATCAGCCACAATCTCTAATAACGATAACACTTGTGTAGAGTTTTCTCCACTAAAACAATCTATTTTCCATGCGCCTATCCTTTGCCCTCAATATGTTCACCCATATACGTGGGGCTAGCAGAGCACATACTTGCCTTCATCAATGGCCAATCCAGGTACTAACAGTCCACGCCTCCAGGCTCCGGCTAATGCTTGACCCTGGCCGCAAGTTCATGAATTTCACGGCAATTTCCGGCAGTGAACTCAGATGTCCAGTCCATCCGTCCCCCGGTCCGGACAGGAAGGATGGAAGTAACTTACCAAAAGCACTACCGTGAGGGTTGGGTATCTTGGCACCAGTCCCGATAATTCCCTAAGGTGGGCAGACGCAGGCTTTGTGACTCTTTGCAGCACTTTATCCGGGGTGCTCGGGCACCTGGCTATTCATTGCGCGGATGCCGCGCACTCGAGAGAAGTGAAGAAATATTTCTCTTGATACTCCGAGCTATTTCGCCGTTATTCCACAGATACCGGGAATTATCCGTCACATTTCCAACGTTCTTGTTCACAGTGATGGTCGGGATTGGAGGCGGTGCAGAGCCCATCTTATCTCGCTTATTCCTCTTCTTCTCGTTGTTGCGGTGGCGGTGGTGCCTGTCCTGGTGCTCCTCGCGGATCATAAGGGACCGAATAGAAATTTTCCTGAGCTGCTTTGGGGGAGGCCGAGAATATGAAATAGCAAGACTTTCGGTGCACTGCTGGCATACTATATTCAACTCAGTGGATTAAAGTCACTTTTTTCTTGAGTCGCGACTCCCAAAAAATAACCCGGTTTGGGGAGCCAGCTTGAGTATTATACCTGGTGATCTAGTAGAGTGTGCACAAAACTCTGTCGAACTAGTTTGCACGAGGTGGTAGCGAGGTAGAGAGGAGAAAGAAAATGGAAGAAGGTGTGTGGGTGAGGATAAACTAGGATTTAGTGGAGCTAAAAAGTATTGTGTTGAGATTCTGAATGTATTTTGTGTTGTGGGAAGAGGTGTTTGTGCAAATGATAGCTGTAAAGAGCGAAACAGAAAAACTTTCGTTTAAAAAATGAAATATAAAAAAGTTGGGCAAATTCCTTGTGCAGTGACAGGAGAAAACACCGTTCTCCCAGTGATTGAGAAGGCTCTGGAACCAATCTGAAAATAATCCCCACCCCAGACTGGTGGGAAAACCTCTTCTAGGGCGCTTGAGAATTCCTTGCAAAGCTCGCTTACCTACCCGCGTTGAGCCACGCAGCCAGTCGAGAAAGGACGTGCAGGGGTCAGTCAAGCTGTTATAGGGATGGGAAAACGTCATCCAATACGGTACTCGTCCCCAGTAGGCAAGACATAACAGGCCTTACAGTATCTCGTACCGGAACCGGCACCTCGGCAAAAAGGATGATCGGAGCGGGGCAAACTTACAGGTAATGAATCACTTGGACGCCCACCCGCACTGCCGGTTAATCGCGAAGAGATGTTATAATACTTCCTCCCTATCCTAGCGCCCTAAGAGTGAGCCTTCCCAGTAGCACCGACGGTATACACAGCCAGGGGCCCCCATCGGTTACCATGGGTGTTGTTTAACCCCCCAGTGTGGGAAATCTATCTCTTTCTGCTTTCTCCCAACGATCCTGCAAGCACCAGATTTTGGGGATGATTTGTCGCAATATGCCCCTTGAGTATCATTCCAACGTCTCTCATAGCAGGTTCCCGGGTATCTACAGGGTAGTTGAGTGATGGCCCATTGAGCTCTCCCTACGATAAAAATCAGTAGGATTAGAGGAATACCTTCAAGTTTTGCCTACTACAGTATCATTATCCCTGGTATTGCACCACGGGTATTAACAGAGCTTGCCACTTATGAATGACAACATCTAGATGACCCTAAATGCTCTAGCAGGCCCGCCGCAACTAACAAAGCCGAGACCCTCCTAAGCGAAAATGCCTATTTTTGGTGTATATGCGGGAGCGGGGATACCAACAAATTTCCCCGCCAAGATCGTGCAACCGGAGATCAGCAAGAGCCTCAAAATCTTGGCTAGCACCGCCGGTAGTTAATAGAAAAGAAACGCGAAGTGAAATTTCACTATACGTCTAGAAGAGAAAACCTGAGTGATAGCAGAAGGGGAGAATATAAAAAAGATTAGAGAACAAAATATTGAAATTTTCCCCTCAATTGCCCTGTGCTGCTCAGCACAATGAAGTAAAAACTTCGGCAGAAGCAGCGCCCGCCGCAGATTATGGTTGGGGCATAACTCCTGGGGGTGCCGGTAGTTTAGTTGGTCAGCTCATAGCTGCAATTATTGAGGAAAATTACTTTGTTGTGTTGTTCACGTGGGATGAGACGGCCCAGTCTTACCCTCGCGAATTGGAAGGAAACGATGGCGTTCCCGACGGGTCCTTAGCGACCACTCTCCAAGTTAGTATGCTTACCCTTCTAGGCCGGGGGTCACAACATTATTTAAACCCAAGCTTTTCGTTAGAGGATACACTGTGGTTGTTTCCCCGACTCCCGTCGGACGTAGTGTAAGTTTGTATTCGTAGAGTAACAACCTTTTAGGATTGAAACACCTTCAGCAAGATTGATGGTGGTACGGAACGTCAGGCAATGCTCAGTAAGAAATGGCTATTGAAATTCTATAGCGAGTAATAAAATATGAGAGGAAGTGAATCGAAGCCAGTTCGCACTCTCAACTGAGTTTGTGTTAACTGCAGGGGAGCCATGGAGTGGATTTTTCTCCCACCTGTCTCGCTGTAGCCAGAGGCATGGTATTGGTTTCACAGGATCCAGGAAGTATTATGATTGGACCTAGTGTTCACCCGCGAGGCTGGGCGATGGTGATGAACCCCGCTTATCTTCCACGCTCTGGAGTTCAATCGCCTAACGCTACCATCTCCCATCAATAACATCTCTAAGAGCGAGGAACAGGGAAATGTCTCGGGATCCTAGCTTCGTTACTGCGTTCCCCGACAATCCTGATTCCTCTGGTTACAATACCAATTGTTTTAATACCACCGGTTCCCTAAATAACAATACCAACTCTCTTAACAGCAACAATCACTGTTTTAACACAAATAATACCAACATTACTCTCACCGATGACAGGGCCGAAATCTTGACTTGGCTATCGCCTCTCGAGCCCCGCTTACGCCACTCTGACCTTGAATCACGCCGAGTACAAACAGTCGGCGACTGGCTTCTGCGAACAGAGGAATTTCGAAGCTGGTGCAGCGGTGATGGTCCAGGTGAATCGCAAAAGGCGATCATATTTTGCTCCGGCAATCCAGGGGTGGGCAAGACTTACATTAGGTAAGAGGGGCGATATCAGAGAGAGCTAGCGCCTAAAGCTGGATATATTTCTGGCAAGCTACAACTTTAGTTCGCTCGTGGTGGATACCTTGTGCGATGAGGCCGGGAAGGTCCAGGCCGCCGGAGAGGATATTTCTGTAGCATGCTTCTATTTTGACTTCGCGGCCCAAAAGGAACAGTCTACGGCGAATATGTTGGGTGCTCTACTAAAACAGGTTGTCGGCGGTTTCAAGCAAATTCCCAAAGAAATAATGGATCCGTTTGAGAAGCATAAAAAGGTCATTGGTGGTAGGGGACTACAACTCCCTGAGATAGTGAAGCTGTTGGGGAGCCTTTCGTCTATCCACCGCACGTTCTTCTGCCTGGATGCTCTGGACGAATGCGCTGCACCACATCGAGCCACGATCTTTCGTTCACTCAAGGAGATCATCGAAGTGTCGCCAACTACCCGCCTATTCTTAACTGGGAGACCGCATATCGGTGGTGAAGTGAAAAGGTATCTCCCTAGTGGAGTAGCCCTGATATCAATAAGTCCCCAAAAGGATGATATTATCCGATACATCCGCGCGAAACTTGCCGACGACATAATTTCTGAAGAGATGGATGAGAGATTGGAGGAGGAAATTGTAAATAAGATTCCAGAAACTGTCGCGGAGATGTGAGTATGACCGACTAAATGTGAAATCCTGCCTAAGCTATCCGCTGACTGATATATATCTAGATTTTTGTTAGTTTCTCTAAATCTCGATGCAATTCTACAAGAGACTAGCATCCATCGACGGCGAGAAAGGCTCCAGGTAATGACGGATGGGTTGGGCCTGGAAGGTGCTTACGGTGCAACATTAGAACGGATTAAGGCACAGGGCCGTCAGGAATCTAGACTTGGGATGACTGCTCTGATGTGGATATGTTATTCGGAACGCCCGCTGCGAGTGGAAGAGTTATGTCAGGCCTTAGCAGTAGAAATAGGAGCCACAGATTGCAATACTGACAATGTTTCCTCTATCCGGACAGTGTTAAGCTGCTGCCAAGGACTTGTTATAGTGGATAGGGAGGGATCGACCGTTCGGCTTATCCACTACACGCTCCAAGAGTACCTGATCAGTCATCGCAACCTTTTCCAGAACCCTCACTCAACGATCGCGGAGACCTGCTTGACATATTTAAATTCGCACCAGGTAATGGCCCTTTCGGACTCTCGCGCCCAGAGCACTCAACACCTGCCCCTCCTACAATGTTCATCTTTATGCTGGGGAGCCCACATGAAAAAAGAATTCTCGGATGGCGGGAAAGCGCTTGCACTAACTTAAAGCTCTTTAGCCACTACAAATGCCATATATCAATCAGGCTACTCTTGGAACATACCCTCCCCTCGTATTATTTCCACTACACCGCGGGCTTTTACAAGTTCACGGGACTACACTGTGCGTCCATATTCGGACTTGTTGAGGTTGTGAGGGACTTGACAAAGATGGGTGATATCGATATAAATGGCATGGATGAAGCTGGCACCACACCGCTCATATGGGCTGCGATGAGTGGGCAAGCGGGAGTGGCGGAACTGTTACTGGGACTGGGAAACATAAACCCGGATACTCCAAACCACAGAGGCCAAACACCTCTCTTTTGTGCTGCTAAGAATGGACATGGGGCAGTGTTGAAGCTGTTACTAGGACGGGGAGACGTCAACCCCGATAGAACAGACAGTAAGGGCAGAACACCAATCTTGTGCGCTGCCCGGAATGGACATGAGGGAGCGGTGAAGCTATTACTTGCACGGAAAGACATCAACCCCGATAGGACAGACAGGTGGGACCAAACACCAATCTTGCGGGCTGCCGAGAATGGACATGAGGCAGTGGTGGAGCTGTTACTAGGACGGAAGGACGTCAACCCCGATAGGCCAGACTGCTGGGACCGAACACCAATCTCGTGGGCTGTCGAGAATGGACATGAGGGAGCGGTGAGGCTATTACTTGCACGGAAAGACATTAACCCCGATAGGCCAGACAGCTGGGACCGAACACCAATCTTGTGGGCTGCCGAGAACGGACATGAGGCAATGGTTAGGCTGTTACTTGGACGGAAATACGTGAATCCCGATAAACCAGACAGTCAGGGCCGAACGCCAATCTCGCTGGCTGCTAAGAATGGACATGAAGCAGCAGTGAGGCTGCTACTGGGACGCGAAGACGTCAACCCCAATAGGCCAGACAGCAAGGACCGAACACCGATCTCGCGGGCTGCCAAGAATGAACATGAGGCGGTGTTGAAGCTATTACTTGGATGGAAAGACGCCAACCCTAACACGCCTGACATATGAGGCCTACTGCGCTCTTGCATCCTACTGAGGGAGGGATCCTGGTGGCACAAAGGTGATGACCGATTTCTAAGCCATGCCCGCGCCGCCGATTCATCCCCAAGGGATATATTGCTTCCTAGCTATCCCCAAGCCCTACACCTTGCAGCATTTCTGCTAGTGTCAAGGATATATCCCTTCCTGTGGCCTCACCTCTGTCCTTGGCCCTTGTTCGATTCCCGGGCATCTGGTACTATCTCGTTGATCTCACTTCTCTTTCTTCTCTTCCTCTCTTGTCTTTGCCATCGTACAGATGCCTTATTTTGGATGTGACTCTTCGCATATATAATGGTCCTCTGCAAATTTTCTTTTCATGCCCTTCCCGGAAGACCCTTCACTCTTTACCCGAGTACCGGAATAATCGCCATAATTCTCTTCCGATAATATAATGAAATTCGAACTACAATATTAAGCTCTAAGCTTTGGGCCGTGGCATGAAGTTTAGGCTCACTTTTTATGATATACAATTCTATCGCGGTTTCTATTTTACAATAGATTTTACTTTCTGCGTATTTCATCTTTGTTTCTCTGCACTTTCCTATTTTTCTTCCGTCACCTCCTCTGCGAAGCTAAATGCACTTTAGATACCAATTTACCTAGAGGATAATATTATAGTGTATTTATAGCAGGATAACAATCTATAGTTAGGAATTTCACTACTATCATGATAGGGAATGTTTTAACTTAATATCTAATCGCGTCGCAGCAATACATGGATGTCCGGTGCTGCTATTAACATTACCCGTCGCAGCATTCCGGATGGGGGCATAGGCTATAATTGAAAGAATTCTCCTTGTCGGAAGCCTCTAAAGGCCCGACCATACCATACTTCCCATTCCTGGGAATACCAACCCCCCACCCCGCCACCGACCAAAATTGATGAAGCAAACCCTAACCCTACAAAACAAAGAGAGAGAATGAGGGTGATATACGGCACAACGTCGCTTTTTTGAAGGTATAAATCCAATAGGGAGATGTAATTATGATCCGCCTGCACGATACTTACCGTAGTGAGGGTCGGCGAAAATCAAAGAGTCAGAAAAAGAAAGGACGGAAGGAAATGTAGGAAATCCACCACTGTCTTGCATCTCAAACAATACAAGATACTGATTGAGTGTCATAGTTGATTGCTAGTGCTAGTCTGTTCAATCTCTAACATTCCGTGTTCCCACTATACAAGTCAAACGCAAAAAAGAGTTTTCCAAAGACGCGATTGTTCCAGTGGGGACGCGAAACACCGGGCCCAACCATAGCAGGTTTCAACACCAACGAGCACATCCTGACAGATACTCGCAATGTCTTGGAATGTATGAAATGCTGATCTTCTATGGTGGCCTCTAGAGAAGCAACACGCGCTGCAACTAAGTACTAAGGAGGCCAAAAAAGGTTGGTAAAAAAGATCGGCAGGGTCAGGTGGGGTAGTTAGGAGACAAGTTGTATCAATGGAAAAATTCTCGTCCTGCGAGGCACCAGAAATCTGGGTTGAAGAATCAGGCGCCTAGCACCCGTACCGTACTGTACTAGTACATCCATCATAGAAGGTAATTGAGTAAAAAAATAAAAATAACCTTAATTTCCCTAAATACAAGCGTTCATCAGTGGAACTGATATTGAGCAAAACAGGTTGGTAGAAAGAGAACCTTGTGGCAAATTATGCACAGGAAAACGTTGGCCATAACAACAGCACTTCCCTACCAACCCTACTGTCATGAAAACCAAAAAATAAATTAAAAATATAAATACATAGAAGAATACATAGTATCATACTGTAGAAATTAATATTGGATCCAGAAAAACTTCTTTAGGTGGTGTTAAAAGTGCGGGGTGATGAAGAGGGTTAGGCTGCTATCGATCGTTGGTGCGCGGTTAATTTTATCAACGTATCATATTGGTACCACACCTGTGCCAAGGGGGGGGCTATCGAATGATGTTAGAAGCGATAAATGCGCACTAAGACCTTAACGCATGCAATACAAATAACCCTATGAATAGGGCAGGATTTGTTACGAAAAAAACCACTACCACGTAGGCCAGACCAAGCGCAAGAAGCTAGTGGTTTTTTAAAAAAGGCAAAATCTAATTCCCATGCTCAGTTAGGTGTAAAAGTGCAAGAAATGCAACATGGCAACGGTGAAACCTCAAAAACAATACTGTACCTTGACCACGAATCGAAGCATGGGAAAATCGGCCAATTGAGTCAACAAATTTAAGAACTATGCTCAGCGAACCTGTCTCAACCATAGGAGGGTGTAATTTATCGCTTGTGGATAACCACAAAGCAGCTTGTTATACTGAATGCACATGATATCACTCGGAGCCTTGGCGCCCTTGGCACTTTGAGAGTAGTACTCTTACGAGTATGTTACACGTTTATAGCTTCTACCATCATACAGGGCAAGAATAGTTAACTAGCAACCCCACCACCATCTTGTGCACTCGCGCGTCTTTGCCGAGAAGGCCTCTGCAGGGCGGTATTTTGTTGGTGACTCCACCAAATGCTCCGCTCGCGGAAGCCTTCCCAGCAGAGACGCGCGAGCGGTACTAGTATACTGTCCACGGGGGTTAAAATTAAGCGACAGTGAGCCCCGCAGCCAGCGTTGTAACACATGTACCCAACCCAACACAGTATATGAAGCGAGAACAACGACATTGATAAAAACAATATAATCGGTAGAAGTTAATACCTGCTGCACCACTCACCAGCCTACATCACGGCCTTTATCCTCCCATAGTCAGAGTTTAAGTAGTAATGAATTAGCCAGCTGAAGATGTGGAGTTGGATAGGGGTATAGTATATGCGTTGCAGCGCTCACTACTGTGCTCACTGTCGCGTAATTTTGATCATGGTCGATACGAAAACTTTTTTTTATTATTTTTATAACAAACTTTTTGGTATATTATCTAACCGCCAACTACATGCTAGCTAAATAACAACACTATAGGGCTTTTTATAGCATTCAGTCTGTTTGCCCTTATCATCTCAGTATCCGGTTCCGCTTATATTTCCCAACCCCCTCCACCAGCGGTACATATGAAAGCCTTGAACGGCTCGGGTGAAATCAGTAACTCCCATATCCTGCTTCCAGTCACCACGAGGCACCCACCACCCTTCCCCTGAACAGAAATTTAAACTTCCCCATCACCCGTTAACACCCCCAACCCACATTCCCACGCTCCAAAAACAAAACTCCCATAATATATCCCACCCGGTCCGCAACCTCAAAATCCCTTCCAGCTGACAAAATCAAGCTCTCCAGGAAATCTCAGCCCCGCTGTGCACTCCAAAAACTCAAACCAAAAAAACAAAAACAAAAACAAAAATAAAACAATTTATACTCTCCGGCCTCTAGCGCTTCCTCCATAACCCCAAATTCCTCTACGGCCAACCCTCAGCCTCAGCAAATAGCCCCCACTCGGCCCTAGACTTTGGCGCCAGGGGTCCGTCCCCCTGAATACCCCAACGGTGACACGCGTAGGATTACCTCTGGCTACCAACCTCGGGTTAGCTTCCGCAAACACTAACTCACTCCCCACCCTTTTCAACAAACCCCCGCAAATAGCCCTCGGGCCTAACGGGGCGACCAACTCCCCACCTCTCTCACCTCCTCTTCCTCTCCCTTTAAACTCCCTACCCTTCTCCTCTTTGCCTTACCCTCCCCACCCTCTACTGCCACAGGCAACCTAACCACCGGCTCAGCCACCTGCGCCTCCTCAACCAACTCCACACTCTCAGTCTCCATTTCCTCAGCCACATTCAACTCTGCCACCTTCCACTTCATTTACCCCAAGCACTTCCCCCTCTCTTGGCACTCAGCAACGAATTCCTCCACTGCCACTTCACACCATGCACCTTTCTCCTTGTCTTCTCCCCAACAAATGTCCCTACAACCCTTACCCTCTTCTCCTCCTCTCTGTCTTCTCCCTTCACCTCCCCATCGTCGGTACTGAGGGAAGCGTCACTTGCAATGAATGACACCATCCAACTCTTGCCATGCTTCATCAGTCAATGATTCCTCTTGGGAAGCAGCAAAACATGGTGTCGGAGTCTCTTTATCTCCTTCCTGATGTTGTTCATCTCTGCAACCATCTCCGCCATGACAACTCCAAAATTGGCAACCTTGGCTGCCGAAAAACTTGTAGACTATTGCTAAGGCATTCCAACAGTTGTTTGTTGTAATAGAAAGCAAAAGTAAAGACAAACATGGATGAAAGTGATAAAATAATTACTAGAATCGATGGGAATACCTTGGTACAAGACAAAGGTAAATAAAGACTTGCAACTATCTGTCACAAACAGTGACTAAGCAAGGTGGACTTCCTCATGACCAATAGTTATTAGTCATTGGTTTGTTATCTTTCACACTATGAGATCAGTTGACTCATAGGTTTTCACATGACGACGCAATAGCGTGTCATGGGTTGATTGTTATTGGTTGTTTAGTGACATGACGCATGATTGTGGTCATGTGGTTTATGTATTTCGCACATGACTCATAGTTATGAATCATGGGTTCTGCGCATGTAACCCCTTCTGGGCACATGACTGGTTTTATGAGTTTTCATTGGTTGCGAGATACGGCGCAGCTGACTCATACAAATCAGCTAAGGGATTTCACACTATGACTCACTATAAGTCAGGAGTCGCGTGATGCGAGGGTATGAGTCATGCAGGGTTAGGGTTGAGGGAAGAACCCCTATAAAAGGGCACCCTCAGAGCACGAACCATCTCGCACGAACCATCTCCCTTACACACCCGGCGATTGAAATCTCAACACCATGAGAATTCATCGTCAACATCCACCACCACCGCACTCCCAGTGAGCTGCACCCTCCCCCTCCCGCCTTACTTCCCTCATCATGTCCTTGGGCCTTGGCGTCCTCGTTTCTAGGGGTCGTTTGGCACTATCACCTCCCTTCTCCGCTCGCGCTTTGCTGCCTCGCTTAGCGTTCGCACGGTCGGCAACACCCTTTCGCCCATGTTACAGACGGCTGGGAATACAGTTCGCAGTAGGAGAAAACTCTTCAACAGGCCACGGTCGATTTCTCCGTTCTCTTCACTCTTGCTAGAGGCTGCCTAGTCAGACACGCACACGGTTACCGATAGTTTCCACGGTT
>Ga0307507_10007136_pt1 | contig 16505 bp, 12 predicted proteins | sample 7_EM_MG_FD_207223 | JGI IMG/M metagenome (GOLD analysis project Ga0307507, IMG submission 207223) | Populus trichocarpa ectomycorrhiza microbial communities from riparian zone in the Pacific Northwest, United States - 7_EM | ecosystem: Host-associated > Plants > Roots > Unclassified | place...
CGTGCAGGCGTTCGTGCAGGCGTTCGTGGAGGCGTTCGTGTAGACGATCGTGTGGGTGTTCGTGGAGGCGTTCGTGTAGACGTTCGTGTAGGCGTTCGTGGAGGCGTTCGTGTAGACGTTCGTGTAGACGTTCGTGTAGACGTTCGTGTAGACGTTCGTGTAGACGTTCGTGTAGACGTTCGTGTAGACGTTCGTGTAGACGTTCGTGTAGACGTTCGTGTAGGCGTTCGTATAGACGTTTGTAGAGACGTTTGTAGAGACGTTTATAGAGATATTAGGGGCATAATTAGGCTCTATTGCGGATGCAATATATAGAGTAAGAGATAAGCTTTTAAATAGAGGTATTAACAAGCTAAGCAGCGCTATATTAGGGGGTGATATACAACGTTAAAGGCAACAGAACCGTCACCCACCAGTAAGGCTGTACAGCCCTTATAAAACGCGCCCATAATCTCTCAGACCCTCGGAGAGGAATCCACCCCAGCGCTCTGTAATTGGCCACTAAAGCTAGCGTAAGCGCTAACGCCTGCGGCGTACGTTAGGCTGCGGTGCCGGTCGCTAATTGGCTCAGGAGGTGAGGTGGATTTTCTCTCCAAGGGTCTGAGTCAACTGAGATAACTATATATCGCGAAAATCAAAGTACGTGCCATGTAAGTTTTAAAACTGCAACATCACGATCAAGTCTTGATTTTAGTTATAGTATAAGTAGTATAGTCTAAATTTGGATCGTGACTGAGTCGATTAATTTGATTGCGCAGTGCTTTGTGAGGCGTCGCGCAAACCGATTTAGGTGCTGCCACCTGCTTCGCGCCCACGCGTGCGCCCGGTGGGACTAAAATCAACACTGCTTCGCATCCAAGGGCCTGCAATTGTAGAGCGTCGCGGCGGTCGGCCAATCAACCCTACAACCGGCTCTACAATTGCCAATCGCGTCGACAGATCTACTCGTAGAGGGCCCTCAGCATTTGAGCGAAATACTATACTTTAGGCTCGCACTTTGATTTTCGCGATGCAGGCGCAAACAAGTCAAACGCACGTGATATTCTAACTTAATAAGGAAGCATCTAACTTAATAAGGAAGCATCTAAACTAAATAAGGTAGGGGGTGTATGCGTATCAATTGGGGGGTGTACGCGTATCATTTAGGGGGTGTATGGCCAGCAGTGGCCATATTATATTGCAATCGACAGATATCATCTATCTACCTCGTATTTCTCAGCACGCCCCTAAATCCTATAGATCCTATTGGCTAAGCCTTATAGATAACGTGTGGACCAATTTTGCCGTTGCAGGGGATAACATCTTAGCCACCCACACGAGTCAGCTACCCAAAGCGAGCCAGCCGCCAAAATCCACCAACTTTAATCTACTATAACCTTACTAGTATTTAATTTTTTTATAAATAAGCTTATCCTAAATATAAGTATTTGTTTCTAAAATTTTATTCAAATATTTTTAATAGTGGTAGAGTTATAGTAGGTTAAAGTTAGTAGATTTTAGTGGTTGTTAGGGTGACTCGCTTGAGTAGCTAAGATGTTACACGGTACTTCTTTTGCAGGATAAGTCAGTATGTTTGCAGGTGTTCAATTTGCGTAGTGCAACCATGGCTGCCCGTCAATGTCGACTTGGGTTGCGAAAACCGTGTTCGTGGATGCAATCCGGGGTATGAGTGGAACCGAGGTTTAATCTTCACCGCTTTGCAAAGCCCTCAAAAAAGTCTCGACTCATGACTTTAAAATCCCTACGTTTCCCCTGGCCACATCTTGTAAGATAAGCTCCTGTACACTCGAATAGTCACTCGTTCCTCACTTACGTTTATGCTCTCATCTTCCATTTGCATATTCTGCTTCTAGGATTTCATAATGTCTGTAAGTAAATCATTCCTACGCCCCAGTCAATTCGCCACCCGCTGTAAAATCTGGAGGCTGACCTTTCGAACAGCAGTTCTACATAGATAACAAATTCGTCGGTGACAAGGATAATTCCGAAGACTGGCGTATTCGGGGCTACAATCCTTTGACTCCTCCCGATCTTCTCCAGCATGAAATTTGTCAGACTCAAAAATCAAAACAAACCGTCATCACTACTCGAAATGAAGCTGTGGAAATCGTTCAGGGGACAGATCCTAGGAAACGTTTACTCGTTGTCGTTGGACCCTGCTCAATTCATGACCCCAAAGCCGCCTTGGACTACTGCGATCGTCTCCTTAAGCTGAAGGAGAAGTATGAAGATACCTTGCTCATCGTCATGCGATCCTACCTCGAGAAGCCACGGACAACTGTTGGATGGAAGGGTCTGATCAACGACCCGGATATTGACAATACCTTCAAGATCAACAAGGGTTTGAGGATATCGAGACAACTTTTCGTGGATCTGACAGACAAGGGCATGCCATTGGCAAGCGAGATGTTGGATACGATTTCTCCTCAGTTCTTGGCTGATCTGTTGAGTGTCGGAGCTATTGGCGCTAGAACAACTGAAAGCCAGCTCCACCGAGAGCTAGCATCTGGTTTGTCCTTCCCCGTTGGCTTCAAGAATGGCACAGATGGAAGTCTTGACGTCGCTATTGACGCCATTGGTGCTGTCAAGCATTCCCATCACTTCCTCAGTGTAACCAAGCCCGGTGTTGTCGCTATTGTAGGTACCGTTGGGAACGAAGATTGCTTCGTCATATTAAGAGGCGGCAAGAAAGGGACCAACTATGATGCGAAGAGCATCGCCGAGGCTCGAGAAAAACTGGCGCAGAAAGGACTCAACGCGCGCTTGATGGTTGATTGCAGCCACGGCAACTCCGAAAAGAATCACAAAAATCAGCCTAAAGTAGCCCATGCATTAGCAGAACAAATCGCAGGTGGCGAAACGGCTATCATGGGTGTCATGATTGAGAGTCACATTGATGAAGGTAAGTGTGCCTCGCGAGTGGCGACTATCACGCCCGAGGCTGATAAAATAATTTCAGGCAACCAAAAAGTACCAAAAGAAGGCAAGGAGGGCCTGAAATATGGCGTTAGCATCACCGATGCCTGCATCGGCTGGGAAGACACGGAAAAAGTGCTTGAGGAGCTGGCAACGGCCGTTCAAAAGCGAAAATCACTTCTAGGAGTCAACTAGCATGCTTAGATATTTTTCAGTTCTTGCGACTTTCCCTTTTGACGAGGATGCAAGGTAAGGGTTGATCATCGGCGAGTCCGAAGTCCAATATCGTTTATCTGACTCGGCTTGAATATTTCCATTGGGCGCAGGAGGCTTTCGCATGTGACTTTTACCACAATGCGAGGGACGGCATGCAGGTCAAGATGGTATGCATGCTACTAAGGGGACAGAAACAATGAGCTGTCCATTTGAGATGCAATTTGATGTTGAGAACATCCATTGACTTTCAAATCCGCACTAATCACAAAGCGACGTGATGTTCACATTGCCCATAACAGTCGCAGGGCGTATTGGGTGGACACACAGCCTCCGCTCTCGTGTCTGAATTCATTTCCAAGGATTGGCCTCGCCGGTCAGCGACATAGCCGAATACTCCTGCAGAAGCCGGAGAGAGGATCTCCACTCGCCTAGCTCTCACCTGCAGACCTTGGGACCTTTGCCATGCAGCACTTAAAATGAAAGACTTTAGAACAGCAGCACGGACCGCGCGTAAAAGGAGAATCTTGTACGAACTGGCGAATGGTTCACGTTTCATGCAAGTAGCCATGCCCCATGCTGTCCTCTGCGCTGCATTGGACGAAGCGTTCGACCCAGCAAAACGAGTGTGGAATACGGGCTGCTGCAAGAGTGCCATGTGGTTTTTCCAACGGTCGTCTCCAAATGAACGGACGATGTCAGGGGAGATTGTGTGGGGTATATTTAGACGTAATAGTTGAAGTAGCGGACCGACATGACTTGTATCCAATGCCATGTTCAGGCGGATGAACCTGTTCGCTGGAAGAGACTTGCCTGCCGGGCCTGTGAGGTTCCTCGGTTTTATCAATCCCCATCCCACTGCTACGGTAACAACGTTCTGACTTTCGACCCAGGAATTTTGCAAATCGGCGCCAAGAGCGCCATCCCTCAACAACCGGAGCGGTGGGCACCGTGCCGACGTGGGGGATTTAAGCGCTCGGCGTCCGGATGCGGAGAAAGGACTCTCCCAGTTATGACACAGCTCTCGCACCTAGGGTTGCAGAATACCTGACGAACCAGTCCTGCAGCTTGCTTGTCAAGTGCATGATCATACCCCATAGCCTTGGTCAGACAGTCAGTGCCAGTGCCCATGGCTGAGCCCTTGTGTGCAACTGTACACTCATCGATCCGACTCATGGGGCTATCTGCAGCCTTTCGAAGTCATGGCACGAACCTTATGCCTCTTTAAGCAATACTAGCAAAACCCTTGGCATCTGAAGCTGAAGAGTCACTGCGCAAACTGGACTTCATGTAGACGCCAGTCACCCCTCGAAATCCATCCATGCGTCTTTGCAATGAAGCGTACAGATAACCGGTGAGTGGAGGCCAAGTAGGAAGGCGTGCAGGAGCCCCACAGGCGCATCCCCGAAGCCCGTGCGGAGTTTCGACAAAGGCGCCGTCGACGGTTGCTAACGGGCTGTCTCAGCCAACATTCATCCGAAGTATTTGACACGATTCCCTTGCGTCTGATTAGTGGGCAATCCGGCTTGCTATTAAAGAGTTTTTGAAAAGCTAGGAGAGGTCGAGTTGGCCCTATGCAAGGCGTGCCCTATCACCCTCTTCTTCCACTCCTTGCCAACACGCTCGAGCTCTAAGATGCATCGTCCACTCATCATTTACGTCTCTGTCACCGCCATATGCAGGCGAATCACCGTTACTCCAGACCTATTCATCCATCACGGGAAGTAATTAGACGGATGAACGAATAGTAGCGGTAGAGGAAATCTTTGAACTTGGCTCAGCCCTAAGTACCAAAGGTCTCAGTTTGCGACAACGGGATCGCACCCCCGGGCTAGTCCTCCCGCCCAGCCGTACAGCCGGGACTTCTGGAAATCCTGGGTGGTCTAAGGCTGCGGTTGGCTGCTACGGGAGGTTGGAGCTTGGGCGGCCCTGCCAGCTCCAGCTAATCACGATTAATATTGGCAAAGCACGTCAAAGTGCGCCAAGTATCCTAGGGCGGACGTGGCTTGTGTGAGATTGCAGAGGGGTCTTGTGCCTGGTCTTGCGCCTGTCGAGGCTGTCGAGGCTGTGGGCGACCATGACCCTCTTTCAGCCCATCCTGGACGCAACTCAACAGTTTCGTGTGACGGTCTCGAGTGCCGCGGCCCGGGCGTGCAACGTATATGCTTCTTCGACATGCAGTGAGGCTTCTCTTCTGTCTCGCCCCCAAGGTCGAGGATGCGCAGCCACTTTTTCTTCAAAGATGATGCAGGTCCCTGCGATAGCCGTTCGCGCCTGTTGTTTCTGAAAAGGCTCGGGACGCATCAGTACTCTATTTCCGTTAGAGCGCGGAGCTGCAGGTCTAGCTGTTGCAGGAAAAATCAGCTGAAATACAGCCCCACATCTGTTTGTCAAAAATTATCGCAACGATCGTCTCCCTCCCTGCTTGCGCTGCCATTTCGATTCGCCCACTCTCTGAAACCCCCTAAATACTCGCATAACTACGCGCTGCGTAACTAAACTACTACCAATATTGGGCGGTAATCTGACGAGAGATGCCATATTTAATCAATGAACCCATGCTATCGCTATCTCGATCCACATGAAACAGAATATCTGATTCCAGGTAAAGGATGGGCACGTTGATGGTGTGTGGCCCCTGAGCCGCACCCAAATACTTCCAGGCTGCATACTTATTACCTCGGTGTTTTCCCAGTAGGCAATTTTTTAAGGCAAATGGAATTTTTGAATTGCATAGAAATTACGGTTCGCATCTTTACGAACATCCCTAAACACCTAGCCGTTCAAAGATGGAGTGGCGAAGCTTTTATATAGGACCCTAGCCAGCAGGCCCGTGATCTTACCACCAAGGACTCCACCCATAGCGGCAGGGGGGCATCTCTTCATCGATACCTTCGTCCTCTTATTGTTTAATACATCTCCCTCCTCACCTCCTAAGACAATCATCTTGCTCGTGGCCTCGATATTAATACTGCTTTCTTTTATCTAGCATCTTTTTCAGCATCTCTCACATAATATATCCCCTTCACAACAAACCCTCATTCACACTATTCCGTAGAGAACCAGTAGATCTGGTTGACACCTTCTTTTGAGGAGTTCAGTCGTCCAACGTGCAATAGATCGCCACCTTAAGCACACTCCGGCAACCCGTCTTCCTCGAAGCAACTTTCTTGGGCTCCTTCGCATTCCATTGATTCACCACGTGGCTCCCGTCAATATGTCTGAGAATTCTGACTTCAAGCGCTTGCGAGCTTATGAGGCTCACTATTTGCGGCATCCGGCATCGCCAATCCGTAAGCCCAACAACCTTTCGTTGGATATTAAAGGTATTGGCGAGTGGCAGAAAACACCAACGCTCGTTAGCGGCGATGAAGAATATCCTCTTGATATCGGTGAATGCGATGAGGATATTGAAGATCCGGAATCGCCCGCGCAACACGGTGCCTCTCCTTCGTCCTGTACCCTTAGCAACAGCCCTCAACAGCACATAGACGGCCCTCTGACTCCGATTACCACTCCAAACAGGCGTGACTTTTCCCCCCGATATCTTTACCCACCCCACCGAAGGCCCAACGAGATACCACCAACTCCGACTCATGACGAGGAAGGTGAAGGGTTCCATAGAGATAATCTCGGTAGGTCTCGTCTAGTTTGGTTATCCTTCAGCACACGTTAACGTATCTTAAGAGCAGGACTCGAGTGTCGCATCAGATCAGACCCATAACGAAAGCGCACTCCAGCAGCCCAACCATCACTATGCTGGTTCGTACACCACCAACGGAAGCGCTGAGAAAAGACGCACCGGCCACTTCTACGTCTCGAGCCACCGCACCCGGTCGCACGAATCGAGGGACAGTCCAGATGATGGAAATCAATCAACCGGACAGCCTGTTCAACAACCTCTCTCCCAAAGCCGTACACCTCAGCCTCCTCACCCGTATTCTGAATGGGATCGGTACGATGGGCGGCCCGCCTTGAATGAAGTTCAGAGATTCCAGTAGGAGTACCCACACTTCAGAAGCACAGAACAGCGCGGGGCTATGGTGGAGATAATGTTGATGGCTCACAATCTATGATCCGCGATCCGCCTTTCATGATTCACGTCCACGGTCCGTAGTTCATGGACCATAGACCGCGATCCATGATTCATGGTGCACGATGCGCGGTCCATTTATTTCTACTCATGGCCTGCGTTTATGATGTTCCGTTGAAGTGCCTCTCGATCTTCAAATATTAATGATAATCAGTCCGGCCTTTTTTGCAGTTCTTTGCTTTTCGCATCCCTGCCTTTAGCTCCTTTCTTTTTTTTCCTCTAGCTGAGTCCGGAACTCATGCGTCTATTCTCTTTTTCATCTTGTTTCTCTCGTGTGCTCCACAGGTAGCGTTGGAAGGGATCCAGAGGCAGGTACCTCTATATCGTGGCATTTCTGGGCAGGTACGAAAAGTTTGGCTTTCGGGCATTGGGAATGTGTAGACTTGTATGTCTAGTCTGTGGCTTCATTTTTTCCTACATTTGTAAAACCATACTAGATAAGCTTTTTTAGTATTGCATTCTCTGTTTCTTTCCACATTATTCTAACTCGCGAGTCTTGCTGGTCTTTTTTGATCGTCTTCCTGAAACTTAGCATTTCCCGTCTAGTGAGCCGGGAGATTATATGCCGGCCATTGCATGAAAAATACAAGATTTCCTGGGTCAGAACGTTGCGATGATGTCCTTTTACACTCTCTACTTCAAAGCTTCGACTTGCCCTTTTCAAACTCGACCTTATTGACACAGGAGCCTACACCCTCAAGGCTAACCTCGACGACGTCGCCATCCTTGAGCCACAGTTGGGGCTTGCGACCCATACCAACGCCTTGAGGCCTACGAACCGTTAGCAAAACGATTGGTTTTACGACTCCCACAACCCGAAAACGACCAAAACGACCAACAAGAACCAAGGAACTCATGACGACTTACGTTCCCGTAAATATGACGTCTCCAGGTAAAAGCGTTGTGCCCTGACTCAAAAACGCAATCGTCTTCGCAACGCCAAACACCATGTCTGCCGTACTGCTCTCCTGCACAACCTTCCCATTCAGCTTCGTCGCAATGCGCAGCGCCTGCGGATCCTTGATCAACCGGGAGCTCACGATCCCCGGGCCCATGGGCGCCCACCCGTCGAACCCCTTCCCGAGCGCCCACTGGCCGCCACCGCGCTTCAGCTGCCACTCGCGGTGCGATACATCATTCCCGACGCAATAGCCGGCGACGTAGGACAGGGCATCGGCCTCGAGGACGTTCGCGCAGGCGCGGCCGATGACGGCGACGAGCTCGCACTCGTAGTCGAGGCCGAGGGCCTCCTGGGCGATGGCGGGCACGGGGATGGGATCGAAGGGGCCGGTGACGGAGGTGACGGGTTTGTAGAACAGGACCGGGTAGGTGGGCAGCGGCATGTTGGACTCGGCGGCGTGCCGGGCGTAGTTGAGGCCCAGGCAGCGCACCGTCTGGATGTCGGCGCGGTCGAGCGGCGACAGCAGCAGCCGCACGTCAGCGACCTGCTCGGTGATTGTGTGTGCGCCCCATGGCGACCCGTGGATTATCTTCGCCTGCGTCGTCTTGCCGATGTCCGTGATGCCAGAGGGCAGGATCGCGTCGCCGTAGTAGGTGCGGCCGTCTTTGGCGAGGAAACGGATCAGGCGCTGGGGGAGGCAGAGGTGTCAGTTAATATGGATCGGAGCTGTGTGGCACGGTTGGAGAGTGTGTGAGTTGTTCGAGCGGGGTCGTGTCCAATTGAGCGGTGGCTGCAGAAAACTCACCGTAAACGAAGCCATAGCACCCAACAATCTAGAAAATGAGAAGGTACGGAAAAATTAACCGCAAAGAAAAACGAAGACAAGCAGAAAGAGAATACAAGATAGCAGTTCCCAAAGTCGTCGCAATAGTCTTTCGGCTGTCGGAAACAAGCTTCCCACAGTGACCCACTCCCCGATAGTTTGGCCGACGTCGGCTAAGTTCCCCCTTCGCTCTTCGGCGCAATGCGTCGGCATCTCGTCATCTACGGCCAGTAATTCCCGCACCAATCCCGGCTCGTCTGAATCGCCTTTCCACCTTTTTATCCTCTTGCCGGAGAGGCGGAGTAGAGGTTGTCCATTTGTCGAACAAAAAAAGGAACCAGCTTTTACCGTATGGTCAGACTGTCAGGCTTACAGAGGGACGTCCTGTCCCTTTATCGACACTGCCTCAGAGCTGTGCGACAGAAACCTGCAGTAAGCATATGTATTAGTTGTGTGGGAACAGACCTCATGAGCTGATCTTTATATTAGGATACCAGAGCAAACTTCAGAGAATTCACACGGTCAGTAATAATTATATCAATTCCTTCAGCAAAGGCGTCTTTGAGGCGTTGACGGCCACCCTAGGTCTGAATTCAAGAAAAATGCACAACTCGACAAGAAAGATTTTGGTACGATAGAGTACATGCTCCGCCGAGGACACCGCCAGCTGGAAATCTACGCGGATCCGGGAATCAGGAATATTTTAAGGTGAGGCTGCGCGGTGGTATAGGAGAAGGAGGTGGCGAGACGGGGAATAGGGGTACGAAAAGCAACATGCGTGGACGATATTACCATAGGATTCGTGCATGGTCGAGTGGGGTAGGTTGCCAGCCCCTCCCTGTTTCAAGCTAGATTTCCATATCGCAATTCGATACTGGAGTGCGTTTGGAGAACCGATGATTTCAGTCACGTGACCACGCGCCGGAGAATCTACTCGAACCATCTTCGTCAGCTCTAGATTGGGACGAGTGGCGTGACAGAGAAACACATACAACCAATACGAAGCTTCTAGCACCTATCAGCTGCACAGATGAAAACACTCCGTCAAAATGGCGTCAAGCTTGAGAGGTGCCTGTTCGTCAAAGTTGCGTCAGAGGCATCGAGATGCATCGTGAAGCTTCTCGAACCACCTCAGATCATACGATTACCACTTCCCCACCTCAGAGTTGCCTCACCCTGTAGCCTCTAGTGCTTTCTAGAAAGTAGAATACCGTCTATATATACTCGGTCATCCTCCCGTCTGCCATCTCATCATCAGAGCAAGAAAGCCAACAACAATTCATGCAATCACTGCGCCCAAGACTCCAAAGACTTCCACAACAACTCAGCCGCCGAGTATCCAAAGCACCACTCCACACAACCGCACGCGCAATGTCTCTCTTCCCACGCTTCCAAGAATTCTCCCCTATCTTCCGTCTCATCGACGACTACGATCAGGCGACGCGGCAGCATCACTTCCGCGGCCTCGACACCAGCCTGCGCTCCTTCTCGCCCAAGTTTGACGTCAAGGAGCTGAAGGACGCCTACGAGCTACACGGCGAGCTGCCTGGAATCGAGCAGAAGGACGTCAACATCGAATGGACCGATGGCAACACCCTCACCATCAGCGGCCGCATGGAGCACCGCTCCGAAAGCGGCACCCCGCCCCAGGGCTTCATCGACGAGGGCGCCGAAAACAAAGAGAACCACGAATACCAAAAGCCGACCGTCGAGGATGAAGGCGAGGGCAGCCACAAGCAAACCGCCGTCACCAAGACTGATTCCTCCAAGGATGTCGCCAAGCCGTCTGAGGGCGGGGCCAAGTACTGGGTCACTGAGCGCTCGGTCGGCGAGTTCCACCGCTCCTTCAGCTTCCCGACACGGGTAGATCAGGATGGCGTCAAGGCAGGCTTGAAGAACGGCATCCTCAGCATCGTGGTTCCCAAGGCGCAGGCTCCGAAGCCGCGTAAGATCAATATAGAGTAGAGAGATCTGACCTCAGCGATAATTAAGCACAACATCAATCGCTCCTTCATCTCGACCGATCCCTCCAGTCCTTTGAGTGTATGGTAGTCTCTCCTTTCTTACGCGGCCTCACGATACGATTCGATGACTTGATACTTTCGGACATTTATTAAAGATGTGGATGTGGTAATGGGACTTCATTTCTCCCCCTGTCTTTTCTGAGCCTCTTAACTTAATACTTCGCATTGGGAGGAGAGCATAGCAGGATGGCGTTCTTGTTGGAATTATACGCTCCCTCTTTTCTTTGGGGATGGCGGATTGAGGTTAATGGAGAAGCGAAGATGTAGCTTAGCTTTGAAATTTAAAATCTCTTGACTTGAATGTGATATTTACGATACTAATTCATATGCCTGATTGACCTTCCACCCTGTACTAAAAATGGCATACGGAAGGATTTTTAATGAAAGGGAAACTTGGGTGTCTCCTGCGATATTATCCCTTATCCCGTTGATTTGGATCCTACGGTTATCGATAAAGGGCCAGCCAATCGGAGAACCCGGTTCAATGCAAGTTTCCAGTCAAATCCAGTAGCGAATTCTATAAGGACCCGGGTTAAGGGATAGCGGCCTGTCATAACACCATTGGATCTGCATTCAATTACAAACCATGCGTATGCCCACCTTCAGACATCCCGTCACATAATTACAGACTCACCCTGAGGTTTCTCTTACAATATTCAAACCATACATTGACACCTACCAACTCCTCGTGAGAAATGCCTTCTGATACTAAGACCCTCTCAACGTCAGTTCAATTTTAAGCGCAAAACTTCATCTCAAAAAAGCATTTTAGCTCAAAACCATACTTTTTGAGGATGGTTTGTGCGCAGAGTTACGATGACCCCGGACTAATCGAGATGAAAGTGCAGGGACACTGCCCGAAGAAGACGTACCTCTCTTACGATGCACCTCTCTTGAAAATCCAGGGTGAGCTAAGATAGAGCGAAATCGGCTTCCGCCCCAGAATTTTTCTCCCACCTCTTGCCAAGGTGCTCTAGCTAGATCCTATAATACCCCAGATCCTTAGCTTCAAGCAGACATACCGCTTAAATTATACAATACGCCCATTAAGCGCTTACTGTATAGTATTTACGCCATCCCGCGTAGTGCCAAGAGCGGGTATAGTGTAGCCGGAGCGGGTCGGCCACCCTCCCTGCTAGTGAGGGGCAGGTGCTAGAACTTTAATACTTTCTCGGCACCTGTTTAATCGAATTCGCAGGCCAATTTAGTAGACGTAGAGAAGGCTGTACCGATACGTTCGCGGTCCGTATTAATATGGAAGTGTCTCTCACTTTCACACCGTGTACGCACCCCCTCCCGAAACACCACCTGATAAAAGGTTCAATACTTCAATAACTAGCACTCGTATCAAGCTAATTTTAGAGTATGTTATAGAGGAGATTAATGAGAAACTTTTAAGCTACAATTCGTAATTGTGCAAATTCTGTGGGGTAGGCTTTTGCCTCTGAGGTCCTGAACCGCCTATGTTGGAATTACAAGGTTATAAGGTCACAGCGGAGGTGTCTTGAGGGTCTATTTGATGATAGAGATGACGCAGACGATGAATATTGATTGATTCGTGATGCAGTAGATGCGGTTGATGTCTATCTAGATTGACATGCAGAGCTCGCTCTCGCGACGTGTCCAGAGCTTAGTCAGCATCTCTCGCTTAATTCTGACAGCCTAAGAGAGGTAATACAACTTCTAGAGCAGATTGACACGCAATAATAACTGGTTCTGCTGCCTTAGAAGCCTTTCTAGTGTTGTTTGCCTTCTTCTTTCGCCCTTGAAGCTCTTGTTAAAGTTGTTGTATTTGGCGATCCTTCTTTGCCCGCTCCGCGCTCCGCTCGTCATCGGAAAGCAGGACATGGCTTAGTGATCTGAATTAATGTCTCCGCCAAGCAACTCAGCCCCTTCAGCTTGCGAAAGCATAAACAAGACCTCGCCTCGAATCGTCCGACATATTACACCCTGCGTCCTGACTAGATTCCCGCTCTAGGTAACCCAGACATAGATCCACAACAAAGGCTAAGTTTAGGGCTTCCGAGTGCCTCGGCAGTTACAGGGTTGGCTGTGGCATACATGTTAATATGTCAGCTTACTCAACCCGAGATATCTTGAATGTGCCTAGCTTACCCCAAAAAGGTCTCATAACGATCTAGTGATAGCGTTGAGCGAGTTTCGGCAGATTCTCTCGTCGGACCAAATCGCTCAACTCACCTCATTCTCAAGCAATACACCTACAGCAGATGACGTTGTCCGGCTCACGGACGATATTATGAAAGCGAACGCAGGCCGAAAAAGCCATATCTTTGCATCTCGAGTCCAGGGACTCCTGAGCTCTGTCCAACAATATTGTACGATCGTCGACACGTGCGCAGGGTCCAACCAGATAGCGGCGCTAGTCTGGGGCAGCATCAAGCTCGTTCTTCTGGTGTGTACTTGATATTACTTCCTATCCTGCTCTCGCTTACATCTGCTTATTGGCTAGGTTTCGTCAAACTTTGCCGAATACTTTGACAAGCTGTCAGAGCGTGTTGCTCAGCTCAGCAACTACTGTCCCCGATTATCTGAATATGAGAAGATTTTCCCGACATCGCCAAGGCTGCAACAAGCACTTTTGGACTTTTATGCTGTTGTGGTAGTCTTCTGCTTAAAGGCACTAAAGCTAGTGCAAGAGAAAGGTGAGAATGAAAATCCAAATCATGATTCCTTATGTGGTTTCTAAGCCCTGCTGTTTTACTTTAACAGGTATCAAACGATTCTCAAAGTCAATATGGAAGTCATTCAAAGTAGAGTTTAAGGAGATAGAGGAGAACCTTAGTGCAGCAAAAGATGAAGTTATAGAAGAACTGCGACTCGCATCCGAACAGGCAGCACACGGCTTTCGTCGCTTGTTGATAACTGAAATTGAGGAAAATAGAATTCTCCGCCAGAGTCAAGTGGCTGAAATGCAAGAAAACAAGCATTTCCGATCACAGCAGACGCTTGCATTACAGCAGACCCAAGCTCGGCAGGTTCAGAAGATCCTAAAAGAAGAAGGTAATTTGCTATAGTTATATGAAAATAAATAAGGCTTAAATAAAACTAATTATGTTACTACTGTAGAGCGTCATAAAATCCGGCTACTGCGGCAAATTCCGAACTATGACTATACCATCGGTCTTCGCCAGGCACAAGCACTGCGTTACGAAGGAACTTGCCATTGGCTTCTCAATAAACCGGATTTCCGAAGTTGGATTAATCAGACGGATTCAAAACATCTCTGGTGCTACGGGATTCGTATGTGATTTCCTTATTAGACCTGGTCGTTACTATGCTGCATAACATGCTAACTTTTGCTGGTTCAAAGCTGGCTGTGGAAAAACTGTTCTCACGTATGTAAACCGCTGGTCCTTAAGAGTCTCGTAGTAGATCTGCGTTCTAAATAAAAATTTAGGGGATATGTCATTAATCATCTGCAAACGACCTTTTTAGCTAGTGATAATACAGCCATCATCTACTATTTCTTTGATTCCTCCAATAAGACGTCATTACATACGGTTACATTCCTAAGATGCATTTTGCACCAGGCAATCAGGCTCGAGTCACTTCTCCCAGACTTACAGAGACGTCTGGAATCGCTTTTCGTGGACCAGATAGACCAGGCAGAGCCTGACACTAGCGAACTCATAAAACTCTTTATGTACTTCTACGGAAAGTTTAAAAACGCTTTCCTTCTCATCGATGGACTTGACGAAGCAAATAAAAGCGACCAGAGAAATGTTAAATCTTTCCTCAAGGAAGTACAAAAGGTAAATAGTGCTCGAATACTCGCCATTACCCACCCAGACATGGATATGTCAAAGGTCCTCAGCCGCAGTCGGACACTCCAAATCAACCCAGAAGACCTTAAAGTTGACATTGAAATCTTCGTCCAAAGGCAGATTGATGAGCACTCGCAGGAGGAACTCTCTATTTGTTCGCCTTCCCTGCTCGACAAAGTCAAGCAAGCGTTGCTATCTGGCGCTGAAGGAATGTTAGTCAGAAGCTAATAGCTCTCCTACTTGAAATAGTTATGTATTTACGCTAATATTAATATTAAGGTTCCTTTGGGTAGATCTGCAATTTAAAGCCATTCTTGACGTCTGTGAGGAAGATGAAACTCCAGACAGAATTCCTGATCTTTTTGAGAATCCTCCGCGGAAGGTTACGGAACTCTACAGCCTCGCATTAACCAAACTCTCTAATAAAGATGATAAGTTGACTGAACTAGCGAAGAAGGTGTTTCAGTGGGTTGTTTGTAGCCAACGACCGCTGACTATCGGTGAACTTGAAGAAGCAATCTCCATAACCACGGACCAGAAATCCTGGAAAAGTCCTCATTTTAAGCTGGACCTGTCAAAGCTATGCAGGATATGTGGAAACCTCGTCAAATACGACAAGGCCAACGGAATAGTGTCGTTGGCTCATCACACGGTTCTGTCTTTTCTGTTGGGTTGTTCTGATACGCCAGGAATTGCCAGCTTTGCATTCCAAGAAAACAGAGCGGAGCAGTACCTGACAGATACTTGCCTTACATATTTGTCTTTTGCTGATTTCCACCAAGCAATTACGCGGACTTCAGACACAACACATGTCCGTGCACTAAACCAACCTGTAGGTCTAGTGTCAAGCATCATTCCGAGCTCCATTCGATCTTTGGCGTTGCTTCCTGTCAGAAGCACCCGATTTGGGAGGGCGAATAGACATGTTGACCTAGTTAACATTCTAAGATCTGAAATGAGTGCACATCAGTCCGCAAGAATAGACCCTTCCTTCCAACTCCTGGAATACTGTAAGATTTATTGGCACAACCATAGCCGTTATATAGAGCTGCAAGATGTAAATCGTTTTGCAACTCTAGAAAACTTTATACGCGGAACGCATTTGCCCCTAGAATGGAAGCCGTGGAGCTCTACTATGGACCAGAAATCCTTACCTTACTGGGAAATATTCGTTTGGGCCGTGAGAGAGGGCCATACGGTTATTTTCTGTATTTGGCGGAACATTGTCACGATGCAAGAGGCTAGTTACTGGGACCATCTTTGGTTAGAAGAAGGGCGGAGACTATTCGCTTCTGCGTGCGCAACAGCCAGCCTTGAGCAGCTGGAAATTATATTAGGCGCTAAGGAAAGAGATAAGCGTGTGGTAAGGCCGTCTGAAGACGAAATTAGTCATGAACTAGTGAGGGCGTGTCACTTAGGGCATAATGAAGTCGTCGAGCGGCTACTTCAAGAGAAGGCGGATGTTAATGCAGCTGCAGGATATAATTCTGGAAGAACAGCACTGCAGGCAGCGGCAGAAGGAGGCCATCTCGCAGTCGTCGAGCGGCTGCTTCAAGAGAAGGCGGATGTTAATGCAGCTGCAGGAGATTATGGAGGAAGAACAGCACTGCAGGCAGCGGCAGAAGGAGGCCATCTCGCAGTCGTCGAGCGGCTGCTTCAAGAGAAGGCGGATGTTAATGCAGCTGCAGGACGTTATGGAGGAAGAACAGCACTGCAGGCAGCGGCAGGAGGAGGCCATCTCGCAGTCGTC
>Ga0307507_10007137_pt1 | contig 16503 bp, 13 predicted proteins | sample 7_EM_MG_FD_207223 | JGI IMG/M metagenome (GOLD analysis project Ga0307507, IMG submission 207223) | Populus trichocarpa ectomycorrhiza microbial communities from riparian zone in the Pacific Northwest, United States - 7_EM | ecosystem: Host-associated > Plants > Roots > Unclassified | place...
CGGTGATGTCAAGGCACTTGCCGAGGGCTCTGATGGTTCCGTCGGAGCCGACCGTCCACTGCTGGGCGGCGGTGCCGTTGCAGTCGTAGATCTGTACGGCCGTGCCGTCGGCCGAGCTGGCGCCGGCGACGTCGAGACACTTGCCGCCGAGGCCGGTGATCGTGCCGGTCGCGGCCGAGGCGGAGGGAGCTGCGAGGGTGCCGACGGCGGTGAGGCCGAGGGAGAGCGCGAGGGCGCAGCGCAGGGCGAGGCGTTGCATGACGAGGGGCCCTTTCGTCCTGGGGTGGGGGGTGGACGCCGCCGGCTGGAGGGCGGTGAGAGGTGAACACGGGTGTTCACATATGTGAGCGGGGAATGCATTCATGGGAGGTCTGTTGGCTGGTGAACCTAAAGGTCTGCACCAAAGCCGTCAAGAGGTGCGACCGGAGAAGTCCCGGACGTCATGGCTGAGTTGAGAAGTTGTAGGCGAAGGAAAAGAAATCGCCAGGACCATTGAGTGGCCGGTTCCCACAGGTCACACTGTGCGGGATTCGTGATGATCGTCAGGGCGCGTGTCGGAGGAACCATGAGCACACCGGGGACAGCGGAGGTCGCAGTCCGGCACATACTCAGTGACAAGGTCACGGGTGGCGTCATCAGGCCGAAGACGCGCACGATTACCTGGACCGACGCCCACTACACGGTCAAGCGGCCCCCGTCGGGCAAACACACGGTGGAGCTGACCTGCACCGAGTGCTCGGCGTCCCTGCTGGCCGAGGTCCGCGACAAGTCCACCACCCGCACGCTCGCGGCCGTCATGCGTGTCATCGGGATCGTGTGCGCGGTCGTCTTCTTCGCCGCCCTCGCCTACGCGATCCACGAGGGCGGCAAGACCCTCCCCGAGGGCCAGTCGCTCCCGGTTCTCTTCCCGATCAGCGTCGTCGCCATCGTCGTCACCTTCGTCGCCGGGCCCACGTTCTACGTGCACGGCCGGAACTACAACGGCGTCAGCATGCTCGACGCCCCCAAGCCGCGCCGCGGGCACCAGATCAGGCCGGTGCGGGTGGGGCGGTCGCGCGTACGAACTCGCCGATGACCCGGGCGAGTTCGGCGGGCCGGTCCAGCGGGAGCAGCGTGTAGCCGTCGGCCACCTCCACCAGCCGTCCCAGCGGCAGGAGTTCGGCCAGCCGGCGCCCGTGCTCGGGCGGCATCACCCGGTCCTGGCTCGCCCAGACCACCAGCGCGGGACGCTCGAACTCCCGCAGCCGTACCGCGGTTTCTTCCAGCAGGCGGCGCCCGTTCCGTGACGCGGCGCGCAGTACGCGTACGGCATCTCGGCGGATCTCCGGCTGCCGCCGGACCGGCTCCGTCCACCGTGCGGTGACCGCGTCCCCGCGTTTCGTCAGCCAGCCGAACGCGAACGGGAGGCGGCGCAGCGCCCGCACCCGCATCTGCCGCATGAACTGCCCGAACAACCATGGCGAGAGGCGCCCCGCGAGCACGAGCGTCCGGCCCGTCAGACCGGGCGGGAAGTTGTCGAACGCCTCGCAGGAGACGAGCACCACCCGCCCCACGCGTGCGGCCCCGTCCGCCATCAGCAGTTGCACCAGTGCGCCGCCGGTGTCGTTCCCGACGAGCGTGACGTCCCGCAGATCCAGCCGGTCGAGGAGTTCGGTGACGAGCCGGGCGACCCCGGGCAGCGACAGATCGGCGTCCGCGCGCATCGGGTGGCGATGGGCGCCGAGCGGGAGGGTCGGGGCCACGCACCGGTGGGCGGCGGACAGTTCGGCGATCGGGGCGGCCCACAGCGAGGCGTCCATCAGCAGACCGTGCAGCAGTACCAGGACGGGACCGTCGCCGCCGGTGTCCTCGTACGCGAGGGGTCCGGCCGAGAGCTCGATCAGGTGCTGCGCGGTGGTCCCGGCCGGTGCGGTCCTGTTCATGAACGCCTCCCATGGGTGTCTGCACTCAAGAGGGCGGCGAAGGTCCGGAGTGTGACACCCGTACGGGAGTTCCCGGCGAGTGGCACAATCAGCGGCGTGGATGGGGGGATCCTCGAACGCGAGTCCGAGCTGGCGCGACTGGCCTCGGCCGCACGTGAGGCGGCGGACGGGGCCGGGTCCGTCGCGCTCGTCTTCGGCGAGGCCGGCATCGGCAAGTCGAGCCTGGTCAAGGCCATGCCGGACCGGCTGCCGCACCGCACCCGCATCCTCCTGGGACAGTGCGACGACCTCGCCACCCGCCGTCCCCTCGGCCCGTTCCGCGACCTCGTCGGCAGCGTCGGGGCCGAACTCTCCCAGGCCGTCATGGAGGGCGGCGACCGGCACCGCGTCTACGAAGCCCTGCAAAGTGAGTTGGCCGGGATACCGCATCCGGCGGTGCTCGTCGTGGAGGACGTCCACTGGGCCGACGAAGCCTCGCTGGACGCACTGCGCTTCCTGGTCCGGCGGATGGAACGGCTGCCCGCCGTACTCGTCCTCACCTACCGGGACGACGAGTTGAGCCGCGAGCACCCGCTGCGGCACCTCCTCGGGCAGGTCTCCCGCGCGGACCGCGTGCACCGGCTGCCGCTGGCCCGACTCTCCAAGTCGGCGGTGCACACGCTCAGTTCGGCCAGCAGGCTCGACCCGGCGGAGGTCTATGAGGTGACATCGGGCAACCCCTTCTTCGTCGCCGAGGTCCTCGCGGCCGGCGGCACCGGGGGAGTGCCCCCGACCGTCGTCGACGCGGTGCTGGCCCGGCTGCGCGGACTGGACGGCCGGACCGTGGACGCGCTGGAGCAACTCGCCGTGGTGCCCTCGGCCGTCGAACGGCCCCTCGTCGACACGCTGTTGGCCGACGGCGTCGCCGGACTGGCGGCGGCCGAGCAGCGCGGACTGCTCGCGGTGACTCCCGAACGGGTCGCGTTCCGCCACGAGTTGATCCGCCGAGCCGTCGTCGACTCCCTGCCCGCGGCCCGCCGCATCGACCTCAACCGCGAGGTCCTCACCGCGCTCGTGGCCCGGCCCGGCTCCGACCGGGCCCGCATCGTCCACCACGCCGCGCAGGCCGGCGACCAGGACGCCATCGCCCGCTACGGCCCCGACGCGGCCCGGGACGCCACAGCGGCGGGCGCCCACCGCGAGGCCGCCGCCCAGCTACGGCTCGTGCTGCGGCAACGACACCGCTACACCCCCGCCGAACTCGCCGACCTGCTCGAACGCTACGCCGTGGAGTGCTACACCCTCGCCGACTCCGTCGAGGCCGTCGCCGCCCAACGGGAAGCCGTGGCGCTCCGCCGCTCCCTCGGCGACACCCTCGCCCTCGGCGCCGATCTGCGCTGGCTGTCCCGTATCCACTGGTGGGCGGGCCATGCCGAGGAGGCGCGGGACGCGGCGCGGGAGGCCATCGCCGTCCTCGAACACGCCGGTGACGACCGGCTGTTGGCGCTCGCGCTCAGCAACACCGCCCAGCTGCGGATGCTGTCCGACCGGTACGCCGAGGCCATCGCGCACGGCGAGCGCGCCATCGCCCTGGCCCGGCGCGCGGACGACGCGGCGATCCTGGCCCACGCCCTCAACAACGTCGGCGCCGCCCGCTGGCGCAGCGGGGACCCGGACGGGCGACGGCAGTTGGAGGAGAGCCTGGCCGTGGCGCTGGCCGCCGGCGAGGTCGAGCACGCCTGCCGGTCCTACGCCAACATCATCTGGTCCCTCCTCGACAACCTCCAGTACAGCGAGGCCGACCGCTTTCTGCCCCCGGCCATGGAACTCGCCGACCGCGCCGAGCACTTGGGGTTCTTCAACTATCTGCACGTCGAGAAGGCCATGCGCCGACTCGCCGCGGCGGACTGGGACGACGCCGAGCGGCACGCCGAGTACGGGATGCACGAGTTCGTGCCCGCCCGCTGTCCCGCGCTGACCGTGCTGGCCCGCGTGCGCGTCCGGTGCGGCAGGCCGGGTGCGGACGAACTCCTCACCCAGGCCTGGGAGATCGCCGTACGGGCCGGGGAGCTGCAGCGCATGGCCCCGGTGGCGGCCGTACTGGCGGAGGCGGCCTGGCTGCGCGGTGACCACAGGGCGGCGGCCGAGGCGGTGCGGGCGGTCCACGAGCAGGCGTGCCGGCTGGGCCACGGGCCGTACCGGGCGGAACTCGGTTACTGGCTCGCCAAGGCCGGGCGCTCCGTGGCCGTCGAGGACAGCGACCACCCGTACGCCTTGCAGGCGGCCGGTGAGTGGAAGCGGGCCGCGGACCTGTGGCAGCAGGCGGGCTGCCCCTACGAACACGCCGCCGCGCTCGCGGAGAGCCCCGACCCGGCCGACAAACTCACCGCGCTCGCCGAACTCGACGCACTCGGCGCCGAACCCCTCGCCCGTCTCGTCCGCACCGAACTGCGCGACCTCGGCGTCCGCCGCATCCCGCGCGGCCCGCACGCGGCGACCCGGGGCAACCCGGGCGGACTCACCGAACGCCAACTCCAGGTCGTACGACTGCTGGTGGACGGCCTGACCAACCCGGAGATCGCCGACCGGCTCGTGGTGTCCGTCCGTACCGTCGACAACCACGTACGGGCCGTACTGGAGAAGCTCGACGCACCCACCAGGAAGCAGGCCGCGGCCCGCGCCACGGAACTCGGACTGCTGCCGTACGGCGAAACGTAGGTACCCGGCGCCGCCGAGCTGGGTGACGCGCACGGATGACCGTGCCGTTCCGGGCGAAATAGAACAAGGAGGTCATCCAGAGCACCACGAAACGGGGGACCCGCATGTCCAGCACACCCACACAGGCCGCTCGCCGTGAACTGACCGACTTCACCGGGGAGTTGATCGGCCCGGACGACGCCGCCTACCCGGAGGTCCGCACCGTCTACAACGCGATGATCGACAAACGGCCCGCCCTCATTGCCCGTTGCGCCGACGCGGACGCCGTGGCCCGTGTGATCGCCTTCGCCCGCACCCACGACCTGCCCCTCGCGATACGCGGCGGCGGCCACCACGGAGCCGGACTCGGCACCGTCGACGGGGGAGTGGTCGCCGACCTGTCACCCCTGAAGGACATCCAGGTGGACCCCGGGGCGCGCACGGTGCGGGTCGGCGGCGGCTGTGTGTGGGGCGAGGTGGACCGCGCCACCAACGCACACGGACTCGCCACCCCGAGCGGCATCATCTCCACCACCGGCGTCGGCGGCATCGCCACCGGCGGCGGACTCGGCCACCTCACCCGCAAGTGCGGGCTCACCATCGACAACCTGCTGGCGGCCGACCTGGTCCTGGCCGACGGCAGCCAGGTGCGGGCCAGCGCCGGGGAGAACACCGACCTGTTCTGGGCGGTCCGGGGCGGTGGCGGCAACTTCGGCGTCGTCACCTCGTTCCTGTTCCGGCTGCACGAGGTGAGCACGGTCGTCGCCGGACCCACCTTCTGGCCGGTCGAGATCAGCGCCGAAGTCCTCAGCGCCTACCGGGACTTCCTGCCCAACGCGCCCCGCGAACTCTCCGCGTTCTTCCTGCACGGCAGCGTGCCGCCCGCCCCGCCGTTCCCCGAGGAGATACAGCTGCGCAAGACGGCCGGCGTCGTGTGGTGCTACACCGGCGGCGACACCGAAGCCGCCGCACGCGAGATGGCGCCCCTGCTCGACGCGCTGCCCGCACCGCTCCTGCACGCGGCCGGACCGATGCAACACCCGGACATGCAGGGCATGTTCGACGGGCTCTACCCGCCCGGCGACCAGTGGTACTGGCGCGCCGACTTCGTCAACGACATCCCCGACGACGCCGTAGAACTCCACGCCAAGTTCGGCGCGGAGGTCCCGACCCCGCAGTCGACGATGCACCTCTACCCGATCGACGGCGCCGCCCACGACGTCGGGAACGAGGAGACCCCGTGGGCGTACCGCGACGCACGCTGGGCGTCCGTCTTCGCCGGCGTCGACAGGGACCCCGCCAACGCCGGCCTCATCAAGAGGTGGGCCATCGACTACCAGGAGGCCCTGCACCCGCACTCGGCGGGCGGCGCCTACGTGAACATGATGATGGACGAGGGTCAGGAACGTGTCCGGGCCAGCTACCGCGGCAACTACGACCGCCTGGCCCGCATCAAGGCCGACCGTGACCCGGACAACGTCTTCCGCCTCAACCAGAACATCCAGCCGGCCCCGAAACCGCGCTACGAGACCCGCCCGTAAAACCAGTTCCGAGGCCGGGCCGGCATCACGCGTTCGGGTCGAACGAGATGCCGGACGGCTCCGCGATGGACAGCGCGTAGTTGAAGTCGCTGTCCCTGATCTTCAGCGTGGCCGAACCGAAGTCCGCAGCCAGGAGCTTGTCCTTGAGGCCGGCCGGGTAGCCGTTCCAGCCCACCAGACGCGGGTAGAACCAGTTGCCGGTGGCGTTCTCCGCGGGCTCGTCGTTGGTGTTGGCGAAGCGGAAGTCGTGCGAGCCGATGCCGTCCTTGTGATAGACGATCTTGGGGTGCGTGCCGTCGAAACGCACCCCCGAGGCCGCCGACACCTGGTACGCGGAGTGCTGCGACACCGACACGTACTGAACCGTGTTGTCCTTGATCCACACCACGACGTGCTCCCAGTCGTGGGTGTGACCGATGGCCGCCGGACCCAGTGTGACCTGGTCCTTCTCGAAGTAGCTGGCGTACATCACCGCACACCAGTCGTTGTTGCACTTCTCGCGCGAGTACGTGTTGGAGTTGTTCAGCTGGGCGAGGTCGTGGCAGTGCCCGTTGACGTCGCCGCCGAGCTTCAGCCCGGGGTTGATGGTGCCGTCCAGGCCGATGGCGGCCGTGGCGTAGCAGCCGTCGCCGTCGTAGTCGTAGGCCGGGGAGAAGGTCTGCTCCAGGCCGTCGGCGTTCTGCGGGAGCGCCGTCAGTACGGAGGCCTGGGCGGCCGTCGCCTGCCCGATGACGAGGGCCAGCGCACCGAGGACGGTGACGACGGCGGAGCGGCGGAGGCGCCGGGTGCGCGTCCGGGGCTTCGCGGCTCTTGCCGGGTTTGTGGTGGGGGGTGTCGGATGAGGCACGCCAACTCCAGGTTCTTGGCTGTGGGGGGCGCTACTGGCTGCGCCAGGTCCAGACCTTCGCAGGCCGGTGTGAGCACGTCAACACCCTTGCGGTGTACGGGTTTTGGCAGACCGCTGAACTTTCCTGCCTGTGCTTTTCCTGTGTTTCCACGGCTCTCGGCGCGACCATGGCTCTCGGCGAACAGGTGCGCTAATTTGAGGTCCACGGCACAGGTGAATGGGCACCCGTGGTGAGTGCGGGAGGTTCTGGTTGACTCCGGCGCAACTACGGGCCTTCGCGGCGACCGTCCGCCTCGGTTCCGTGAAGGCCGCGGCGGCCGATCTCGCCGTCACCGAGTCCGCAGTCTCCATCCACATCGCGCATCTGCGCAGGGAACTCGGCGACAAGCTCTTCGCCCGCACGGCCAACGGTCTCGCCTTCACACCGGGCGGGCTGCGGCTGGCCAGCCGTGCCGCCGAGATGCTGGGACTTCAGGACCGGACGATCCTTGAGGTGAAGCAGGCCGGCTCCGGACGGCGACTGCTGCGCGTCGCCGCGTCGAGCCTGTTCGCCGAGCATGCCGCCCCCGGCCTGATCGAACTGTTCGCGGGGCGCGCCGACGACCTCGACGTCGAACTGAGCGTGCACAGCCCGCAGAAGTTCGCCTCCCTGCTGCTCACCCGCTCCGTCGACGTGGCCGTCGGACCCCGCCCCACCACCCTCGACGACGTCATGACCTGCACACATTTCCTCAACTACCAGGTGATCGCCGTCGTGGGACCCGACCATCCGCTCGCCGCCGCGGCGAGTGCCGGAGCGGCGGAGCTGCGCGGGCAGACCTGGCTGCTCGGCCCGTCGGCGGTCGGCCGCGCGGGCATCGTGCCGTCCGTGCTGCGCCGCCTGGGCGTACCCGAGCACAACCAGCGGATCTTCCAGAGCCACGCCGCGTCCGTCGACGAGGCCAAGCGCGGCAAAGGGGTGGCTCTCGCGGTCGCTTTCGCCGTGACGAAAGACCTCGCCGAAGGTGACCTCCGTCGGCTCAGCGGCCCCCAACTCCCCGCGCGCGGTTCGTGGAACCTGCTCACCTTGCCCGACCGCGACGCGCCGCCCGCTGCTGCGGAGTTGCGGCGGTTTGTCACCACGCCGCGGGCCACGCAGGCGATGCTGCGTGGTGCGGGGGTTACGGCTGGGCGGTTTCGGCCGGCGATTCATGTGACGTTGTGGAGTTGAGGGGTGCGCTGGGGCTGTGGTTCTTTTGCCGCGGGCCGGTGGGGGCTGGTCGCGCCCCCGCGGCGCAGCCGCTATCGATACAGCCCCGCGCCCCCTAGGGGGCGCGTTCCGCGACCCCGTTTCCTGCCGAGCCTTGCGATCTCGTCCGGTACCCGCAGCAGCGCGCCGAAGCTGTCGGCAGGCAGCAGCAGGTCGATGTACGGCAGGGCCGCCGTCATCGTCGTCGTGCGGGGTGTGAAGCCCGGGGCGGCGGCCCTGGGGTTGAGCCAGATCACCGTGTGGGCGCGGCGGTGCAGCCTGGCCATGGCGGTGGCGAGACGGTGCGGCGGATCGCCGTCCCAGCCGTCCGAGGCGATCAGTACGACCGCGCCGCGCAGGGTGCCGCCGTGGTGCGAGGCGAGGAGCGTGCCCAGGCAGTGGGCGATGCGGGTGCCGCCGAACCGGTCGGTGACCCGCTCCGTCGCCTCGTCGAACGCCTCCTGCGCCGAGCGGCGCGCGAGCACCGTCGTGAGCCGGGTCAAGGACGTGGCGAACGCGAAGACCTCGGCATGCGTCGTCAGCGCGAGGGCCCGCATCAGATGCAGATACGCCACCGCCTGCGCCTGCATCGACCGGCTCACGTCACACAGCACGACGACCCGGCGCGGCCTGTCCACCGGCCCGGTCCGGACCAGCCGCACCGGTTCCCAGCCGGTCCGGCGGGCCCGGGCCACGGTCTCCCGGACCGCCACCCGGTGACCGCTCGCCCGCACGGCGTAGCGCCGGGTGCGGCGTACGGGCCACTCCCGCAGCCGCGCTTCGAGCAGGTGGCCGAGCAACTCGCCCTGCCCCGCGTCCAGTTCACCGAACGGTGTGTCCACGGCGGACGCCAGCTCGCTCGGCAGGCGCTCCGGCATCGTCAGGGCACGGTCCTCCCGGTGTTCGGCACCGTCGACGGCGGGCGGCAAGGTCACCCACGGCAGACCGGAACCGCTGACGGCGGCACCGGGGGGAACGTCGAAACGAGCCGTGTCCCGACCGGCGGTACCTGCACCCTGCCCGGTGCGGCGCGCGTTCGGGTCCACGGCGAGCACGGACTGCCCGAAGACCGCGTCGAAGACCTGGTCGAAGCGGGCCAGGTCGGGATGGTCGCGGACGAGGGTGACGCGAGCCGTCCAGTACAGCGACGTGCGCGTCCTGGGCGGGGCGGCGGCGAGCGCGTCCACGAAATCCCGGGTGCCGGTCAGACCCACCCGTACGCCGTGCTCCCTCAGCCGGGCGGCCAGCGCGGTGGCGAAGGCGGCCCGGTCGACGGCGGGCAGCAACGGACCGCTCGGTCTCATCGGACCAGCAGATAGACCACCACGGCGATGACGGCGACCACGCCGACGGCGGGGAGCAGCCGCTTGTACACGGACGCACCGGCCACCCGCATCAGGTCCAGCGGCTCGCTCGGCGCCGACCGAGACTGGGCTACGGGTGCCGCCGGTTCCGTCTCCGATACCGGTTCCGCCTCCGGCTGCTGCTCCTGCGTCGCCAGCAACTGCGTCTCCACGTTCGCGACGAACTGCGCGAACAACTTCTCCGAGATCTCCTTGATCATGCCGCTGCCGAACTGGGCCAGCCTGCCGCTGATGTTGAGGTCCGTGCTGACCGTCACGACTGTCCCCGCGCCCTCGCCGCGCAGCCGTGCGTCGACCGTCGCGGACGCGTTGCCGCCCCCGCGCATGTCCTTGCCGGCAGCGCTGATCACGGCGTGATGGGCGCTCTCGTCCCGTTCCACGAAGCGCGCCGTGCCCGCGAACTGGCTGACCATGGGCCCGACCTTGACCTTCACCTTGCCCCGGTGCACGTCACCGTCGACGCCGGTCAGCTCGGCACCGGGCATGCACGGGGCGAGGGCCTCCAGATCGGTGAGCGCCTGCCAGGCCCGCTCGACCGGCACACCGACGCTGAACTCGTTGTCGATCTTCATGGTCTCCTCGCTTCTTCGGGATAGCCGAGCGCGTCGAGGGCCCCGACGACGACGGTGCGGTCGTCGGGACTCTTGGCGACCGTGCTGAGCGTGCGGACGATGTCGTCGCGGGCCAGTCGCGCGACCCGCAGCGCCGCCAGGGCGGAGACCCAGTCGATGGCCTCCGCCATGCCGGGTGCCTTGTCGAGGTCCAACTCGCGCACCCGGCCGATGAATTCGGTCGTGGACGCGATCAGCGGCTCGTTCGCGGCCGGTACCGTGCGGCGCAGGATCTCCGCCGTGCGTTCGGGCGTCGGGAAGTCGATCCAGTGGTAGAGGCAGCGCCTGCGCAGCGCGTCGTGCAGTTCGCGGCTGCGGTTGGACGTCAGCACCACGACGGGCGGCCGTACGGCGGTGAAGGTGCCCAACTCCGGGATGCTGATGGCGGATTCGCCCAGGAACTCGAAGAGCAGCGCCTCGAACTCGTCGTCGGCCCGGTCGATCTCGTCGATCAACAGCACGGGCGGCAGCGGGCCTTGATGGCGCACCGCCCGCAACAGCGGCCGGTCGAGCAGGAAGTCCTCGGTGAACAGGTCGGCGTCGGACAGCTCCCGCCCGTGCGCCTCGGTGAGCCGGACGGCGAGCAGCTGGCGCTGGTAGTTCCACTCGTACAGCGCCTCGCCCGCCGTCAGCCCCTCGTAGCACTGCAACCGGATCAGCGGAGTGTCCAGCGCCCTGGCGAGCGCCTTCGCGGCACTGGTCTTGCCCACACCGGGCTCGCCCTCCAGCAGCAGCGGCCGGTCGAGCAGCGTGGCCAGGAAGAGGGCGGTCGCCGTGCCGTCGTCGACGAGGTGGCCGACCTCGCTGAGCCGTCGTCGTACGTCGTCGGTGTCGGTGAACAGTCCGCTCACTCGCGGGCCCGCCCACCTGCGGACCAGCGGTCCCGGCAGCCCGTCCCGCAGAACCAGAACTCGCCCTCCCCGGTGGCGAGATGGGGTGTGTCGGCGCGCACGGTCACGGTCATCCCGCACACCGGGTCCACGGCCTGGGAAGGGAGTTCGGGCACAGGGGCCTTCGCCGCATGTACGACCCGCACCACGTCCGCCAGGATCGACAGCGCGATCTCGGGTGGCGTACGCGCGCCGATGTCCAGCCCGGCCGGCGCCTGGACCCGGGCCCGTTCCGCCTCGGTCAGGCCGAGTTCGTCGAGGAGGGCGGCGGCACGGCGGTGGCTGGCGACCAGCGCGATGTGCCCGACACCCGCGTCGAGGGCGGCACGCAGGGACTCCGCGTCGCCGCGGCCCTGCCCGGCCACGATCACCGCTGACGTGTGGTCGGTGGGCGGGCGTTCGGGCAGGGAGCGGGCCGTGGCATAGCCGAGCAGGCCGGCGAAGGCGATACAGGCCTCCGCGACCGGCGTAGTCCCGACGACCTCGATCAGCGGTGGCGGCAGCACCGGCTCCAGGAAGATCTCCAACGCGCCGCCGGACAGGCAGGGGTTGACCACGACCCGCGCTCCGGGCGTCTCGGGGAACTCGGCGTCCCCCTGCGGCAGGACGCGCAGCAGCAGCGGTCCGCCGTCGTGCAGGGCGCCGAGCGCGGCCATACGCACCGAACCCTCGGCGCACTGGCCACCGACGAAGCCGTCGATGGTGCCGTCGCCGTGCACGATGGCCTCGTCGCCCGGGTGCGCCGAGGCGGGCGCCTGGGCCCGCACCACGCGCGCGTGGACGAACGGCACGCGCCGCTCGGTGAGTTCGAGCACCCGCGCACTCAACTTGCCGGTCATCACAGCCACCTTCAGATCGGCGGAGCCGGTCGGCCCTGCATCGCCTCCCACACCCGCGAGGGCGTGAGCGGCATGTCCGCGTGCCGGATGCCGTACGGCTTCAGGGCGTCGACCACCGCGTTCACGATCGCGGGCGGCGAGCCGACCGTCGCGGACTCGCCGACACCCTTGGCGCCGATGGGGTGGTGCGGGGAGGGCGTGACGGTGAACCCGGTCTCCCAGTCGGGGACTTCGAGCGCGGTCGGGATCAGATAGTCCATCAGCGAGCCACTGAGGCAGTTGCCGTCCTCGTCGAAGGAGATCATCTCCATCAGCGCCATGCCGACGCCGTCGGTGAGCCCGCCGTGCACCTGCCCCTCGATGATCATCGGGTTGATACGGGTGCCGCAGTCGTCGACCGCGACGAAACGGCGGACCGTCACCTTCGCGGTGCCCGGATCGATGTCGACGACGCAGATGTAGGCGCCGTGCGGATAGGTGAGGTTCTCCGGGTTGTAGCAGATCTGTGCCTCAAGACCGCCCTCCACCCCCTCGGGCAGATCGCCCGCGCCGTGCGCCCGCATCGCGATGGCCTGGATCGTGACCGAGGCCTCGGGGTCACCAGCGACGCGGAAGGAACCCTTCTCCCACTCCAGGTCGGCGACCGACACCTCCAGCATCCCGGAGGCGATCAGCCGTGCCTTGTCCCGCACCTTGCGGGCGACCAGCGCGGCAGCGGCCCCCGAGACGGGGGTGGAACGGCTGCCGTAGGTGCCCAGGCCGAAGGGGGTCTGGTCGGTGTCGCCGTGCACCACGTCGATGTCCTGCGGCGGGATACCGAGTTCCTCGGCGACGATCTGCGCGAACGTCGTCTCGTGCCCCTGCCCCTGCGACTGCACCGAGAGCCGTACGACCGCCTTCCCCGTCGGATGCACCCGCAGTTCGCAGCCGTCGGCCATGCCGAGGCCGAGGATGTCCATGTCCTTGCGGGGGCCCGCGCCGACCGCTTCCGTGAAGAACGACACGCCGATGCCCATGAGTTCACCGCGGGCCCGCTTCTCGGCCTGCTCGGCGCGCAGCGCGTCGTAGCCGGCGAGTTCCTTGGCGAGTTCCATGGTGGGCGCGTAGTTGCCGGAGTCGTAGATCCAGCCCGTCTTGGTGCGGAACGGGAACTGTTCGGGCCGGATGAAGTTCTTCATCCTCAACTCGACCGGATCCATGGCGAGTTCGTACGCGAGACAGTCCACGATCCGCTCGATCAGGTAAACCGCCTCGGTGATGCGGAAGGAGCAGGCGTAAGCCACCCCGCCGGGCGCCTTGTTGGTGTAGACGGCGGTCATCTTGCAGTGGGCGGCCTCGATGTCGTAGCTGCCGGTGAAGACACCGAAGAAGCCGGCCGGGTACTTCACGGGTGCGGCCGTGCCGTTGAACGCGCCGTGGTCGGCGAGGACTTGGGTGCGGACGGCGAGGATCCTGCCGTCGCGGGTGGCCGCGATCTCGCCGCGCATCACGTAGTCGCGGGCGAAACCGGTGCTGATGAGGTTCTCCGCGCGGTCCTCCATCCACTTCACCGGCTTGCCGATGAGCAGCGAGCCGACGATCGCGCACACGTAACCGGGGTAGATCGGCACCTTGTTGCCGAAGCCGCCGCCGAGGTCGGGGGAGACGACCCGGATCTTGTGTTCCGGCAGCCCGGCCACGATCGCGTAGAGGGTGCGGTGGGCGTGCGGGGCCTGGGTGGTGGACCACAGGGTGAGGCGGCCGTCGACCTGGTCGTAGTCCGCGACCGCGCCGCACGTCTCCATCGGCGCCGGGTGCACGCGCGGGTAGACGATGTCCTCGGTGACCACGACGTCCGCGCGGGCGAAAACGGCGTCGGTCTCGGCCTCGTCGCCGGTCTCCCAGTCGAAGCAGTGGTTGTCGGCCTTGCCCTCCAGATCGTCGCGGATGACGGGCGCGTCGGGGGAGAGGGCGGTACGGACGTCGATCACCGGGTCCAGCGGCTCGTACTCGACGTCGATCAACTCCAGCGCGTCCCGGGCCGCGTAACGGTCCTCGGCTACGACGAAGGCGACCTCCTGGCCCTGGAAGCGGACCTTGTCGGTGGCGAGGACCGCCTGCACGTCGTTCGAGAGGGTCGGCATCCACGCCAGACCCTTCTCGGCGAGCATCGCGCCGGTGACGACCAGGCGGACCTTCGGGTGGGCCTCGGCGAGCGTGGTGTCGACGGAGAGGACGCGGGCGTGCGCGAACGGCGAGCGCAGGATGGCCAGATGCAGCATGCCGGGCAGGTCGAGGTCGTCGACGTAACGGCCCTTGCCTCGGACGAAGCGCGGGTCCTCCTTGCGGAGCATCCGGCCGTGGCCGCAGGGCTTCTGGTCGTTGTCGACGAATGCGGTGCGGTGGCCGTTCTCGGAGACTGCGGTCATGACGCGCTCCCCGAAGCTGTAGCTGTAGCCGAAGTGGCCTGTGTTGCCAGGGAAGTTCGGGTCCCGGCCTCCTCGGCCGCCGCCCACCGGATCGAGCGGACGATGGTCGCGTAACCGGTGCAGCGGCAGATCTGCCCGGAGATCGCCTCCCGGATCTCCTGGTCGGAGGGATCGGGGTTCCGGTCGAGCAGCGCACGCGCCGTCATCATCATGCCGGGCGTACAGAAGCCGCACTGCAGACCGTGGCACTCGACGAACCCGCGCTGCACCGGGTCGAGTTCACCGTTCTGTTCGAGACCCTCGACGGTGCGTACCTCGTGGCCGCCCGCCATCGCGGCAAGGACGGTGCAGGACTTGACCGGTTCGCCGTCCAACCACACCACGCACGTACCGCAGTTGCTGGTGTCGCACCCCCAGTGGGTGCCGGTCAGCCGGAGGTGGTCGCGCAGGAAGTGGACCAGCAGCAGCCGCCCCTCGATCTCCCGGGTGACCTCTTCGCCGTTGACGACCATGCTGACCTGCACGATCACACCTCCTGTCCGTCGATGCGGGCCACGGCCCTGCGCAGCACACGCACGGTCAACTCCCGTGCCAGATGGCGCTTGTACTCGGCACTGCCGCGCCGGTCGGTGACCGGGGAACAGGCCTCGGCGGCGATGTCCCCGGCCTGTCCGAACAGCTCCTCGGTCGGCCGTCGGCCGCGCAGGGCGTCGGCGATGCCGGGGATGCCCGCCGTGTTCGGTCCCACGGCGGCGAGCCCCACGCGGGCGTCGGCGATCAGCCCGTCGCCGTCGAGCCACACCGCGGCACCGGCCGACACCACCGCCCAGTCACCGGCCCGCCGTTCGACCTTCTCGTACGCGCTGGACCCGTTCCGGCGGACGGGGAACCGGACTTCGGTCAGAATCTCGGCGTCGCCGACCGCGGTCTCGTACGGTCCCTGGTGGAAGTCCTCCATGGACACCACCCGTTCGCCGTCCATGCCCTGGATCACGCAGCTCGCGTCGAGCGTCGTGCACACCGCGGAGAGATCCTCGGACGGATCGGCCTGACACAGGGAGCCGCCGAGCGTGCCCCGGTTGCGGACCACGGGGTCGGCGATGACGCGTTCGGCGTCTCGGAAGATCGGGAATGCGGCGGCGAGTTCGTCCGACTCCAGCAGCTCGCGGTGGCGGGTCATCGCGCCGATGCGGATCAGCCCGGGTTCGACACGGACGTAACCCAGTTCGTCGTGCAGGTCGTTGATGTCGATCAGGTACTCGAAGTTGGCCAGCCGCAACTTCATCATCGGGATCAGACTGTGCCCGCCGGCCACCAGCCGTGCCGTGTCGCCCAGCCGGTCGAGCAGCGCGACCGCCTCACCGACGCTGCCGACCCGCTGGTACTCGAACGGAGCGGGAACCTGCATACCGCAATCCCCCTGTCCTGCACGGCGGTTGGCCGGTCGGCCGGGCGCCGCGTCCGGGCCTCATTGGGCGCCTGGCGGACAGGGGTGTCAACGGCTGGTTAACCGTTCACTTAAGTTGCTCGTCCTGGGGAGCGGGGGAAGCGGGCAGGTCGTCCAGGAAGTCCGCGGAGGGCACGAAGAAGAGGCTCCCGGTGACGGCCGTGGAGAAGTCCAGGATGCGGTCGTGGGACGCCGAGTCCGTGCCCAGGAACATGTTGCGCAGCATCTGCTCGGTGACCGAGGGCGTCCGGGCGTACCCGATGAAGTAGGTGCCGAACTCGCCCTGACCCGCGCTGCCGAACGGCATGTTGTCGCGCAGGATCTTCCGCTCGGTGCCGTCCGGACCGGTGATGACGTTCAGCGCGATGTGCGAGTCGGCCGGCTTGACGTCGTCGTCCATCTCCATGTTGGTCAACTTGCTGCGCCCGATGGCCCGTTCCTGCTGCTCCACCGGCAGCGCGTTCCAGGCCGCCATGTCGTGGACGTACTTCTGCACGATCACATAGCTGCCGCCCGCGAATTCCGGGTCCTCGCCACCGACCACCACCGCCTGCCGGGCCGTCTCCCCGACGGGGTTCTCCGTGCCGTCGACGAAGCCCAGCAGATCCCGTACGTCGAAGTACTGGAACCCGGACACCTCGTCGCGCACGGAGACCGCGCCACCCAGCCGGCCCATGATCTCGGCGGCCAGCTCGAAGCACAGGTCGGCCCGTACGGCCTTGATGTGGAA
>Ga0307507_10007140_pt1 | contig 16497 bp, 16 predicted proteins | sample 7_EM_MG_FD_207223 | JGI IMG/M metagenome (GOLD analysis project Ga0307507, IMG submission 207223) | Populus trichocarpa ectomycorrhiza microbial communities from riparian zone in the Pacific Northwest, United States - 7_EM | ecosystem: Host-associated > Plants > Roots > Unclassified | place...
GTTGGGAGGGTAGGGGTCAGGGTATGGAATGTCCAACCCCACATAAACCCCTACCCTTGAGTGAGGGTAAGGGTATACCCTCACTGTTACTGGTGGGTAAGTCCCATGATGTTTGCCCCATCACAAACATGTTATCAACAAACAAACAAAGCTTTTCCTTCTCAACGACAACTGTCATCGCAACCACCACCACTGCATCACCACCATCGCCCCCCACCACCACCTCTGGCAACTGTCGTTCAACCGCCCCCCACCACCACTGCACACCCAAATGATGATGACAGTGTGGCAATGCCACGTTACAGGCCCCATACACATGCAATTTCGGACAACATATGGTGAAGACGACCTGGCATGTCAACGGACATGCCATGTTGTCTAGATGGTGACAATGGATGTTGTCATCCCTGTCCACAATTCTCAAGGTGAGCAACTTGACACCCCTCCCCCTCTATTCACATGAGAAGTAGGTGCCATCGCCGTCAGTGACGTGGCAACTAACAGTGGATGGAGGATGACGAACTACAGTCAACCAGGTGAGCCATCCCACTGCCCTCCCCCTCTTATTTTTTCACATGAGAAGCAGGTGCCACGTCGGCCAATGATGGAACAATGACATGGGACGACAATGACATGCAACGGCAACAATGCAACAATGACATGATATTCTCACCACCAACTACAATGATGATGCCGGAAACTCAGTGACCTCGCAACTGCTATTGCTGTGTCAATTGACATGTGCATTACATTTGCGAGGTATAGATGTTGTCCGTGACCCTTGGATGTACCTGTCGTGGGTTTTCAACCCATGAAACCCCATGTACACCCTTACCCATACCCACAGATTACCCTGACCCATGTCAAGGGTGTGGGTTTCTGGAGGGTACGGGTATAGGTCATCGTGAAGTGACCCAGGGGTTACCCGTGCCGATCACTAGATATCAATGTTGAAAAGCTTCATCAAGATGTCCTTGAAACAATAGAGCTTATAACAAATAAAAAATTGGAATTTGACTGGAAGACCTTAAAAAGATCAATGGACACTGTGGAGAAAGCCATCAACATCTATGAACATGCAGATTGCAGGGCAAACAGAAACAGTGAGCTGTATGATGTTCACAGTGTGTAAAAAGATTTACTATTGAAACAATTAAGACTAATAATAAAGCCTGCAAACAACCTCTCAAGCATCATCAGACAGTAGGACAGCAGCTCTTGAACATTTGCACAATATAACCTATCCAAAACTAATCAAGAAAGCAAAGTCCATTTCCAGACACTGTGTGAGGGCTAGGGACATATGGAGGAATGCTATTGTAAAGATAGATGAGCTGAGTGTGAAGATGGAGGACATATATGATGATTTTGATGATGGGATACAGGCAGTGGAAGAAAGCATGGAAGACAACCAAGACTTCATCTTGAATTTGGCCAATGAGGTTGCCAGTCACAAAGAAGGAGAGAATGAAGATGGAATAAAAGAGTGTAGGCATGTAGATCAAAATAGTGTTCATGTCTTCAACTTTCCTAACTGTCAAATCCAAAATACACCAAATTTGTCAGAGAGGAGAGCAACACAGCAATCACATTGCTTGTCAACATCTTTTCCATGGTCAGAATGAAGTGTTGCAGACTGCTCTAGACTGAAGCCAAACCCAACCATACATACAAGATGCAGGTACATGGCTCCAAGGTCAGAATTGTTTAGCACATGCATCAGGAAAATGACATGCTGTCTGATTGTCTTGCCCCAGGCACCTAAGATGAAATCAGACAGATTTGATGAATCTTACCAAAGCTATGTACCTTTTGGTACAAGGCACGAATGTCTGGCACAAGACAGGTAAGAGAACCCAGACAGCCAGGCATTGCCATCTGGTGTCAGACACACAATCTTATTCCAGTTGAGAAGACATTTTTCAGGCAGTTCCAGACAGTTTCATTAGGTTCAATGTAGCTTGTTTATTACCACTTAGTACACTATTACAGGGATGTACATAGATGAAGCTATGTAGGAGACTACTTACTACCCATGAGTATACCAGCCAACATCCACATGGAGGAGGCCATTGGTTGAGGGAGGGAGGAGACTGTTTGTTGAAGGCAGGAGGAGGCTGATCTATCTAACATACATAACACACAGGAGGCTGTTTGTCAGGAGGCTGTTTGTTAGGAGGAGGCTATTTGCCAGGAGGAGGCCGTTTGTCGAGAGAGAGGCTGTTTGTTGAGAGAGGCTGTTTGTTGAGGGAGGAAGCTGTTTGTTGAGAGGAGGCCGTTTGTTGAGAGGAGACCATTCTTTGAGGGAGAGGAGGCTGTTTGTCGAGAGAGAGGCTGTTTGTTGAGGGAGGAGGCTGTTTGTCAAGGGAGAGGGGAGACTGTTCATCAAATGCAGGAGGAGGCTGTTCGTCAGGAGGAGGCCATTTATTGAGAGAGGCCATTCGTCAAGGCTGTTTGTCAAGAGGAGGCCGTTCTTTGAGGGAGGGAGGAGACCGTTTGTTGAGAGGCTGTTCATCAAGAGAGGAGGCCATTGAGAGAGGAGGCTGTTTGTCAAGAGAGGAGGCCATTCATCGAGAGAGGAGGCTGTTGAGAGAGGAGGCCATTCATCAAGAGAGGAGGCCATTTATTGAGGGAGGGAGAAGGCTGTTCATCAAGGAAGGGAGGAGGCTGTTCATCGAGGGAGGGAGGAGGCCATCCATTGAGGGGGGGATGCCATTTGTTGGGAGGAGGCCGTTTGTTGGGAGGAGGCTGTTCATCAGGGAGAGGCCATTCATCAGGAGGAGGCCATTTGGCAAGAGAGGAGGCCATTCGTTGAGAGGGGGAGGAGACTGTTCATTGAGGGAGGGATTTTGTTGAGAGATGCGGCTGTTTGTTGATGTGGTGGGAAGGGAGAACAATGAATTTCCATGTTGGGAAATTCAAGATTCAACATAATCACATGATGTCGGAGTTTGAATGGACTTAGAGTTGCGGCTCATGACTGGACGTTGTTCACTTGCCTGTCGCTGTTCAAATGTTCAGGCACGGCATTCGAGACAGTGCCAAAATTGAGAGAAGTACATACAGGTATGACTACTATAGTATATAACTGAGCTACAACTACAAGACAACCACAACATGCCTTTTCACTTACTACATTTACATTACCTTGTTTAACCTACATAGTAACTAGCTCCCTGGCTTCAGTTTCAAAGGGCAGGTTGAGAGTCAGGCTGTTCTTAAACCAATCTTAAACTGTCTGATCATCTTAAACTGTCTGATGTCTTAAACATCTGATTGAATCAGACAAAAGGCCCATCATAAGCCCAAATAAGGCAGAATAAGGTCCAAGCCCAGAAATCAGCCATGATCAGGTGTGTAAGTCTGATCAGATGAAGTGTCATTTTCCTGATGTGTTGCAGACCAGTCTCAGCCCAAGGTCATAATCGTTTAGCACACATTGCAGACTGCTCTAGACTGCTTTCAAGCAAACACCTGCACCAGTAGCCCAAAGTCATAATTGTTTAGCATGCATTGCAGACTGTTCTAGACTGCATCCAAACAAACCAAGGTAATAATTCCTGAGCATACAACATAGACCACCCTAGACTACATCAAAACAGATGCTTGCTAAAGCAGCCCAGATATCAAGCACACGTAGTAGACCACTCTTAAATTATAGTCAATTTATATTATAGAACATGACCATACAGAATACCTTAAAATACAAGTTCTAACCTTTGTTAAAATCCTGTACTAATACACATTTAAAAAAATAATTATTGAAATCACAATGCCTAGAATATTGCAACTCAAGTTAGTTTGCTGATTCAGTCTCAGCTATCAGTTGGCTCTCAGTGCAATCTCATCCTGATGTTCATATTACTAAGCAAACCAAACAATGACCAACCATGGCAAATATATGAACTTCTGAAATGTTTTCAAGATTGGAACAAACACTGCACTCTTTCGTAAACATGGTGCACTGCTGCAAGGAGCCAAAGGCCAGGCAATGAGCAGCAGGCTTCTCAAATTTGGACCTGAACAAGTAAAATATTCAACATTACAATTGAGCTCTCAACAAAAAAAAAAATTCAGATAAGAATGGAAATCCAAAGCAAGGTGTATGTTGACAGCAACCTCTAGTAAATAAATAAAACTTAATAAAATGAACCAATTAAAAAATTCAATTATGATCTGATACAAGCAATGTAATTGTTGAGATTGGAACAATGTCAACCTCTAGTAGATAAGATAAGATGTGATCACAGACAGGTACAATCTAAAGTGGCTTTTTTCTTTGAAAATGGCTGGGTAGTGGTATGATTAGTAATGATTCCTTTTTAGGAGGACTTGTAATAGATAATTTTAAATTCCAAATACTGCTAACAAGGAACCACTACCTACTATACTTGATGGGTTCCGAACTCGATGGAATGTCATGCAAAAAACCAACGGAGGGAGTAATGTGTACCGAATGACGGCCTGCGAAGTGTTCAACCTGGGTATCATATTCACCAGATGGTTTCATCTCCGTTAGGGACTTGTATTCACAATTCTCCAGCAGCATACTGGGTATCTCTAACTGGACGATCTGACACAGATTGGAGTATGACAGGCCAGCTGGCTTTCCCAGCCTGATCCATTCTGGTTTCTGGAATTTCTTGTTTTTGATGCTTGGAATGAATGACCAAACCGAAGCAACCTCAACATGTAACCGACCAGGTAGAGATGCGTTCTCTCCAAAAAACTCAAGCTCCACACTTGGGAGGGTGTCAAGAAGCTCTTTACCATCCTCTTGTTCGTATGGGTCATCAATATTGAACCCCCACCAAACGACACCATTCCTGTCACCCTGGGTAATCCGTGATCCATAGTTTCTCATCTCCAGGGACGACAAAGACTCTGCTCCCAGATGTCCTGAAAATTTTGCATTGATGGGTGCTGAACCAAGGCCTGCAGACCCCAAGAAGCCGAGTGCAGAGCTGCTCTGTCGGGTTGTGACTTCTGTGCTCTCGGGACCTCTCGCGGGAGTTCGAGAAGGTTTGATCGCATCCACTCTTGTTAGGTTTTCCTTGGCATCTATCAGCACTCTAGTGTAGATCTGCTTATAACCCGTGGTCGACGACATTTCTCGACGGCCTTGAAATTTTAACTTCTTGAATTCTACACATGTCTTTGGGTGTCGTTTTGGTTTTGAGTGTGGAGAATGAGACTTTTCGAGGCATCAATCTTCTGGCAGAGAAAAGGGTATACAACTCACCTGTATTATAAGCCTCCCGTCGACCTGCAGCGTCTGAAAGACCTTTGTTGACACCGTGTCCACAGTACTAGCATAGACCTGGGCTTGAACATCAAAGTAAACGACTGGCAACTTGGAGGTCAAGCTACCATCTGCCGGATCATCAGGATTTTTGTCATCTGGATTGCCATCATCATCCTCACGGTCCCCAGATTTCTCATCCTCGCCTTCATCATTCCCTGCATCATCTGTATCTTTCTTATCAGAATCACTACCTTTCGACTGGTTCCCATTGAAGCCTGAAGGAGCAGACGTTCCACCGCCACTCCAAGAACCTTGCGGACGGGACGCGACCTGAATCGAAGTCGGTGCAACAGCGGAACAGATATCAGCATATCGCTCTGTGTGAGAGAAGACGAGCTCATCCCAGCTCATAGGGGTTCCGTCATTTTTGAATACAGGTATCTGGTACATGGAGGAGGGTGTGAAAAGTGCCCCAGGGAGCGGAGATAGTACCTTTCCGAGTTTGGTGACAAAGGACTCAGGACTTCGAGCGATGTCCACGGAACAGAATACATGAATCTCTGGTAGGTACCCTGTTCCCGACTGTATGAGGGCCTCATTGAAGCCAGCTAAGATGACATACTCCGAGCTGGAAATATTGAAGTCGTTAAAGGTTGCTTCGATAGCTATCTCCTTGCCCCGGATACCCTCGAGCGCGATCTCCGCACCTATGACCAAATGCCTGCCAATTACAGACTCATCAGCTGGTGGTTTCGCCTCATCCTGAGTGTGTAGCTCCAAGCTGGAGGCTAATTTGACATTTTTGGATGTATCTTGTACGGTGCTCCTCATCTCCGCAATACGCTCATCTACCGGCGGCGGCGAGTCGTGCCCATCATAATTCTCCATCACGATATTGTCTCCATCCTCAAATAACGACGACCCGGTGGACGGAGTGAGGAAGAGGGAGGAGCAATGACTGGATTGGGCGGATGCCGTATAGGTTACTGGTTCGCCGCCCGTTATGCCGATACGGGAGACGATGGCTTCTCGGTGGGTATTGCGAGGAGAGAAATGTGTGTCCTGGATTGTATCAGAGGTAGGCTCCAAATGATCAGGCTTGAACCTCAACCGCGCCAACAAAACACTATCCCACTGGCCATTTTTTTGATACGACACCTTGCTTGCAGACTGGCGTGGTATATCCGACGTTTCATTGTTGTAGAATGGATCATCGCCTTCTTGTGTCACTTCGGCGTCTGTGGTGAATGTTCCCCATGGCTGACCGGTTGTAGGTGAGGAGTAGACGCTGAAGTGGGCCTGGGGTAGGATGGAAGTTAGTGATGGATGGAGGAAAAAGATGAACAACAACGTACATGTCCATCTGGGTGACTGTGGCTAACGAACAAGGCGTAATTTGGCGCGCTGAGTGTTCCAACGACTACAGTGAAAATTAACCCCGTCAAGGCAAAGAAGATGTAAATACACACCAAGGAAAAGATCTTCTTTTTCTATATGATGATGCGTCCCATAAATATTTAAAACGGAATCCACATTCGACTGGAACCACTTCTTCGGCGCGTTCAGCTGTTCAAGGTACCGATATTCCGTCGTCTCGGCGCACATGACCGCAGTCCTATAGCCCGCTGTTAGAGGGTAGGTATACCTCCGGCTGACCTTCTGTCTACAAGTCACAACGTCGCAAAAAAAGACGTAAGCATCCCAACGAACGACCAAAACTAAGAAAGAAAGAAAAACTCACGAAACCCCTCTACTCCCAAACGTCAACAACCCCGCAAAAGGACCCGTAACAGCATCCAACCCTTGCTGCAGCCTACTCCTCTTATCCAACTTCTGACTCCCGTCCTTTACTTGCCCGTATCCGTATATGGAGGGAAGACGGCGCACCATGGCGTGGTCCGAATTCTGGGGGCTGAAGGCGTTGAAGAGTGTGATGAATCGGCCTCGCGGCTTGGAGAGATATCCCACTGCGCCGAGGTCGACGGGAGATGGGTCCCATAGGGGTAATATGACTACCAGCAAAGTAGTGAGGGACACGTCATTGCATGGATGGACGGACTCACGCGAAGCATTATACTCATGCGTCAACAGATACCGATATCTCTGCTCATTCCTCATCTCCGCAATACACTCATCATAATCCTCCATCGCGATGTTGTCTTCGTCCTCAAATGACCCGTCGGACGGAGGGAGGAAAAGGGAGGAGGAACGGCTGGATTGGCCGGATGTCGTGTAGGTTACTGGTTCGCCGCTCGTCATCCCGATACGGGAGACGGTGGCTTCTTGGTGGGTGATGCTGGGAGAGGAAAGTGTTTCTTGGATTGTATCCGGAGTTGGGAATCCAAGTAGGACGTCGTGGACTGAGATCATGCAGTGTTTAGTAAATACTATGGTCAAGAAAAAGAGCGAAGGGACTGACTAGGAGGCAGCTCAACAGGCCACATATCAGGAGAAGGCGAACGGGGATCTATCTCCTCAAGTGGGGGCAACCCCTGTATCTGTGGCGACTCCAAATCAACTTGTCCAGCATTCCTCCTAAGCTGTTTGATATCCCGCACAATCTTGGAGAAAGGCGGGCGATGGGTCGGATCGCGATGCCAACAGATGCGCAGGAGCTCTTGCATACCTGGATTGGTGAAGGGTGAGTCGTGGTGGTGCGGAGTTGGTCGGGTGTCTCTCGCTGGATGGATGTCGAGAGGTTAAATTATAGACAGAAAGGAAGAGGGGGAAGAGGAAGAAAAGACGCACTAAGGACGAGATGACGAACGGTTTCGTCGTCTTGTAGCGGCCAAGGCATTCGCCCCATGCTCAAGATCTCAATACAACAGATGGCGAACGCATACACGTCCATCTCAGCCGTCAACCAACTCTGGCCTACCAAAAGCTCAGGTGCCTGCCATCTCAAAGTCCCATCTACATAACCATTCAATCAACCACCAAAAGAAATCAAAGGGAAAGACATACAAGGAGGAGGCGTTCCACTAATCCTAAAAGCCTCCGACTTCATCTCGCTCTGTCCAAAATCCGAAATGACACAGCGAATTTCATCATCGACGAACACGTTCGCAGCCTTCAAGTCGCCATGCAACACCCCCTGAGAGTGTAGGTACTCCATCCCCTTCGCAATCTCATACATGAACCGAAAGAGATCCCATTCCCTGGATACGTCCCCAATCTTTCCAGCAGGAATCGTTCCGCGTGAGGCCATCAGCATCCCACCACCCTCAACGCCACTCGGACTCCTTCGACCAAAGGTCCCACCACCAACTTCAAGTCCAGGGGAAGGTATCGTCGACCCCCTCCCACGACTACCACCCACCCAATACATCTCAACCCTCTTCAAAAACTCCACCAAGCTCCCATTCTTCATATATGGACTAACAAAAAACCACGGGGCCCTCCCACCCGCACTACTCGCCTCACAAAGCGGTAAGACATTCGGGTGTCTCAGATTTTTCCATATTTCAATCTCCCCAACGAACAGATTTCCAGGGGTGGTTTCGGCAAGGACTTTAACGGCAACCGTACGTCCCCTCCAAGTCCCTTTGTACACATCGCTAAAGAACCCAACGCCGATCTTGGATTCGCGGTCGACTTCGTATTTGGTTATCGTCCAGCTGGGTAGGTTAGTCTCCATCCCACGACTCATTCGCCTGAGTGCGTCGATCCCGCTTTCAATGAATTCGCGGTCGAGTATGTCTTTTCTGACTTTCCCTGACCCTCCTCCTCCTCCCCATCCCTCAGCCGTGCCACTTGAGCTACTGGTGGTACCAGCACCAGGACTCTCGATGTTCAGCACCGCCTCTGCATAATTAACATCCCCACCAACCCCATCATCCTTAACGCTCACCCGCCTAACAACCTTGCCGAGGATAACACCCCTCGGAGGCGAATCCACACTCTCTTGCATCCCCATGCCCTCCTCCCCACGTTCCTTTTCGATGACGCGCTCGAGGGCACGCTGGAGCGTCTGAATCGCATCCGGCATCTCCTGCCTTTCGATTTGGAGCACCTCAAGCATCTGCGCGTCGCTGGGCGTTTGGAGGGCTGCACGTATGAGCTGGCGGAGATCGTGCATATCACTAGCTGCGTCGCGGGAATTCTGCGCTTTATGGTAGCTCTCGAGTATTGAGAGGACTTGAGAGGGCGGGAGGTTGGCAGGGAACGATGTTGGGGACGTGAGGGAGTCTGGGGTAGCGGTGAAGTGGGTTACGGTTGTTTCCCTTCCAAGGAGGAGGGAATCTATGGGACTGTGATGTTCGGGCTCTTCTGTGAGGAGAGCGGTGGATTGGTCCCGACCAGAAAGGATGGCGGAGAGGGTCTCCTTTGCGTGTTGGCGTTCTGCTTCAGAGATTTGTTTGAGGATCCGGATTTGGATTGATAGCTGCACAGGGATTGGTATGCGAGTGGGTTAGTTAGGATTGTTGAAGGAGGAAGGGAAGCATACGCTGAACATGCCCAGTGCGTCTCGCAGATCAGAATCGCACCCTGCGATCTCTTTCATGATGTAATTGCGTTTGAGATATCGCTTCAAGAAAGGACGGTGGATTTGGCGTTGGAGGAAAGTGAAGACATTGTTGAATGAACTTTTTCATTGCGTTGGCATTGTTAAGACTATGAAAGCGTGACGACGAACGAACTCACTCTTCTAGTCGAGCAATGGGAAAAGCCAGTTCCTGACCGACAGTATCGCCAGCATCGAAAATCTCTTTACGTACAGCAAGCAAAATCTCAGCACATCGTTCCGTAAGTCTCAAGCACCTCAAACGATTCATCTACACATCATCCTCATCATCAATTCCTCCTACGCAAAAAAAAAAAAAAGAACTCACGTCAACCTGCTCAACAGCATCCCAAATATTCAACAACGTCTGCGCCGCAGCATGCAACCCTGGTACAGGCGCAAACTCCAACAACTCAACGCTAAGCCCAAGAAGCTCATGCGTGCTCAAAACCGATTTCGCAGCTTGTGCAACTCTCTGAGTTGATGAGACATTAGCAAGATTTCACCAGAATCGATCGATGATTGGATCTCAACTCACCATCCTTGTACGATCCCAGCTCGCCGTCTGCTCTGGGGGAACAGACTTCTTCCGTTTAGGCGAGTCCTTCCACGGGCGAGAGGTATGCTCTGAGCTTCCCCACCATGACGCGGCGAGGTGAGAAGAGGGGCGGGCTAAGGCGAGGGCATCTCTGTTTGGGGAACGTGAACGCGGATGATCGCGGAACGTGGGTGAATGGGAGTGGCCGCGTGGAGCTCCGAATGAGAAGTGCGCGAAGGGTTCGTCATCATCATCGTCCTCTACTGGGAGTGTGAGAGGCGCTTTGGTGGGTGTTGACGTGGACGAGTTGAGAGGGGAGGAAACACGTGGAGTGGCGGATGTCGAGTCGGATTGAGGAGAAGGGGAAGTCAACGATGATTGAGAAGAGGAAGGTGGCATGAGTCGTCAAGTAAGTAGTAAGTAGTACTATGAATGGGGTGAACGCCTCTTGCAAGACGACAGAAAAAGAGGAAGGTTATAATTACATAAGCGGCAGACGTGTGAAGATCAATCGTCGCATGGCGAGGACTTTCGTTCCTCTTTCGGTTCCACCACACGATCGCTGATCGTGCCAAGAGGTGGCAGATCCACCGATGCTGGACGTCAGATCTGTCACGAGAGTTTGACAGCGGCCATTTCCGAGCCTCGGCATCGTAATGGCATCAGCACTCACACTGATACATCTCCGCAAGACATCCAAATGTAAGCACTACATGAACATTAAATGTTGAGTAAGTACTAGAATATAGCACAATTTGTATTTAGAACTAAATAGAAAATGTCCACTTGTTGTTTGAGAAATAGGTGTTTACATTTGTGCAAGCTTTATTTGTGGACATCTTTGGGACAGTGTGAATCATGAAAATGTAGGCCTAACAAAGAATTTAAGGACACAGGATATACAGTATCAGTGAGGCATGTTGAATTAATGAGGGTGGGGATGGATGCGTCTCGTTTAGGAGGCACGACACATCAAGGACAAATGAGCCAATGCTTCCAGTTGTCCTACGGCTATGTGTAACTGGTGGCTGTACCCCCCCCCCCCCACCCGTGGGAGCCTACGTCCAACATCAGTGGATCGAACACCTCTTGGATCATGCCGTCCGTTTCTTCGTGTTTCAATCTAGCGCTATCCTCCTCCCCAGCCTCCACCGCTCAGTTTACAACCTCGCCACTCAGCTGGTGCATGCAGCCACTCGTCATGTCACCGACAAATTATTGCCCGCTCTCGCATTCGTCTTCGAGCTTGAGGAGCCCTCCCAAGTTTTGCTTTTCATCACCTTCCTCCTCCTTGTTGCTCCTGATCTCCTCCTCCTCCTCCACGTTGTGATCGCCAAAGTAATTGGGATGGTCTCGGACGCGATGGAGGTGTCTCAGCTGGACTCTCATGCCCCTCTCCTCCCCCTCAGCGTCACTCAGATCCACACGCAGGCGAGCACCATGAACAAAAAAGGCCTTCCCTTCCCCGTGTCGTTGGGTGCTGATGGAGCACGAGAGGTACAGCATTTGGTCCTGTGAGTGCTGCTCTGCTTGCATTTCTCCTCCTCAGACACTGATTCAAACCATTCAAACCATGCAGGGATGGCCAACCCAAGACTGTTCTCAAGGAATGGTGCCGTGGGTTCAAGCTCCCTGTCTCTGGCAATGTCGCAGTCTTGACGGAGAGGCTTCAGAAGTACAGTGGGGATGACAAGTGGTGGAAGAGGTAAGTTGAATGAATCTCCATCTCTGGGCTTCATCTCTAACCCTTCCTGCCCCCTTGCAGCCTTGGGCCAGTGAAGACTCGCTCTCACAAAGGTCCCAGGTTGAATGCAAAACCAAAGTGACACCAGAAACAGTCCCACGTGCGGCGAGCAGCACTCTTTGAGAGTGTTTCAGCTCCCATGGCTTCAGGCCTGGTTCCACATGCCCTGCCCACGGAGCACTCAAAGGATCGTCGGATGGCTCAGCAAATCGTGATGGTGGTTCTGTGGGTATGTTTTTTCCTTCTTCATCGTTGACCAAGCATAACCATCGAGCTGGATTACAGGCTGAGAACTACATCAAGCAGTTTCCGTATAAGCCACCTGCGCAGATGGTCGATGGCATTGGTCGTCTCATCTTGGCGTCGACGTCTAATACAAGAAACGAGCATGTTAGTGTCCTCGGATTAGTTGCACAGGAGGGAGGACAGTTGGGTGCCTCAGTTTCATCGGCACCATCTCCACTTCCATCTTCCATCCCAGCAATGACCTCTCCATTGCCTCCTCCCATCCCAGCAACGACATGTCTCCCTTGCCATTTCTCCATGTTGTTTCCTGCAAGTCTTGAAGCATATGCACACCCAGGCAAGGTTCCCATCAACTGCGCTGGTGCCAATGCGCTGACCTCCTCCAACTCACTCACTGCCACCACAGGCAGTTTCCCCGCCATGGCCTGCCACAGTTCCTTGACGTCAGACTTCGAAATGTCGTCTTCCATCCCTCTCGACATCTCTCTATCATCACCAACCGTTCCCTCACCATCGTCGACTGGATTTGTTGAAACCCAATCCCTGACTCTGGCCAATGGCAATGTTGTCACATTCACCATGAAGGATGTACCAGAACCAGCGTTTATTAAGGTCAACAAGGATATTCCTCTGTTGGCTTCCATGTGGGATGACTGTTCACCTGCTTGGCGCAGAAAATCTGTTACAGTACTTTGCGGCCATTACATCCCACTCAAGCTCTGGCCCAAGCTCTACCAATACTGGAAGCCTGCCATTTGGAGGGCCAAGAAGGGCGAGTGGTCGAAATGGAAAGTAAGCCGTCAACTTAAACAACACTTTGCTTCATTCTCAAGCTTATGCCACGTTGTTTGTAGTCTGTCGCACAGCAATACCTTCAAGGAACCCCAGAAGAATTCGATGCTGCTTTTACTGTCAATGGCAAGCTGCTTTCATACACCACCATTGAGAAGGCCATCACACAGTCACGCATTGCCAACGATTGAGCGTTAAGTGCTAAAGCTTGGAGGGAGTATGGGTCAGATTTCGATCAAATGTTTGTGTACCGCTGGACCTGTGACAGCACTCAGGTTGTGATGCATAAAGACTCAAGCATTGCTCGGCGCTATTGTCAACTCTGTGGAGAGCTTCAGCAAGACGATGAGGGTGATTAGGATGAGGATTCTTAGATAGTCAGTTTCTACAAAATGATACAGTTCTTTTCTTCTTGTTATGTTACATTTAGTCCATCGAACTACTTTAATGTTATCACATCATGCACACTGACAAGTACGCCCACAAGAAAAGCATTTGACTGTTGGTGCAATCAATGGGTTGAAAAAATCTTCCCTCCTCTCTGTGGGCACATCATTCCATGACATCAAATATTTGACAATCGTCAAGTGTGAGAAGTCAGTGCTCCACCCACCCCATTCACAAATGCGACATATTGTCCAGCGCCTCTCAGATGAAAGGCATTGACACCCTCCTCGCCGGAATGAGTGAGTGCCATATGGAGAGGGATCAACACCGATGTCAATTAAATTATTCCTGAAGCATTCCAGGAATTTTTCTGTGCTCTGCACCAAGGCCAAAATGACTAACCATGGAGGCATAAAAATGATGTGGTTCACATACCATGGAGATGCTCTGATTTTGGAGGATTTGCTCATGCTTATTCATTTTTGGGGAAAGAGGACCTTGCTCAATCTTGGAGTATGCAAGCCACTCTGCAAGTGCCGTTACTGGACACAAGTGCCGCTCTGCTTCAGGGAGCTGGTGCAAGAAAAATGGCTTGATGTCTGTGTACAATAGTTCAATTATCAGTTTAGCTATACTCTGAATCAGAGACTCTCCTTGCCTCCGTTCTGAGCAGTTTTTCTAAATGGCAGTGTAAGTTTGATGCATGTTTCAGACATGAACTCAATGTCATGTGCTTGGATTTTCAAAACCTCATCAAATTGGAGAAGACAGAGGAAAGAGATTGTGTATGCAAATTGCAACAGCCATCATGTTTGACCACCACCCCAATCCTCAGTTGCATCTGATTTTTTGCGGGAAGCCACCTCATGGATTTCCCAATTTTCTTCATGGTGGTTGAAGTGGTACAGGTCGTAGAGCATTTTCTAACACAGCAGAAGTCATGAGTATAGTAAGCAATAAATAAAATTTGTTCAATCTCTGCTAAACTTACAGATGTGATTGCCTGGGCACTTGTTGCTGTTTCTCCTCCTTGAACCTGAGAAACAGGTTAGAATTTGGCCAATGGTTTTCTGCAAGTTTATAAATACCTTTCTTCTGCGAAGGCTCACCATATAGCTTGAGACAGCAACAGATACAGCGGGGTTCCCAACCATTTTACCTGTAGAGTCCTTGTGCCAAGGGAGAGTACCAAGTCCATGGATGCAGCCAAAGACATAAGTCATTGACACCCACATTTTCTGAGCATGTGCATATGTTGACCACTCTTGATTTACATCTTTATCTGAGCCATCTAGGTTGACTGAATCACATCTAATATAGGTTAGGTTGGTACCTTATTAATTGTGAATTCTGAATCAATATAGCTCACTGATGCATGATCCAAGCTGTAATGTAGAGGGGTGCATTCTCATGTGGAATTGCACTAAAGAAAGGATCACTGGCTTTGATGAGGCCCTCTTTCACCAAGAAGGTGTGGCATTGGACTGTCAATCTAGTATATGAGTGTGGTCAATAAAGCTGAGAAATAGTATCCACTCAAAAACTTGATATACTCACCGCATGTATTCATTGTCAGTGCCCTCTGTAACCCCCTTTGAGGCTTGCAGAACAGCATCCTGCAGCTTTGCAAATGATGGACTTGGTTTATTTGATGGGCCAAAATCATCACCTGGGATATCATCAGGTGTAGCTGGGAAAATCAGGTCTTTCTCTCCCTCCAGATCATCCTGAGCTTCTTGCTCCTCAACACTCTCAGACTCTGGAGGGGCAACAAAGTGCTGCACTCCAGCAAATGCAGGGAGTGTTATTTTTAGAGACATGGTGGGGCAATGGGACAGATGGACTTGTGTTCACAGTATATGTCTTGCAGTGGAATAGGGGCAGTTTAGGACAGAGCACCGCAAAGAATCCTGTTTGATAGGAATTCGGCAGAGAGGAATTAATGCATATGATGACTTACACTGACGACAGGTGCAGATAGGTGATAGTCCATGATCTCATCAGGAGATCATGAGAATGAACACTCTGCAAGCAATGCCAACTCAGTAAGGTCAGGCACACGATGAATCCATGACAAACATGAAGGGAGCGGTCAGCTGCCAGCCCACAACATCACAGGCTGAACACCACAAAGAATCAAGGATCTGATAGAGTACATATAACAAAGCACGAGGGGATTAATTCATACAATGAGTTACATAAATGGCAGTTGCAGACACATGGAAATGGGAGAGAAGGATGTGTATCAATCATCTAAAGTAAGATCAATGACTTCACCATCGGAGAGGCGGCGACAATGGCTGGAAGTACCAGGAACACCAGATGGTGCATCATCAACTGTGAGGTCAAGAAAATCAATAATAACAGGCTGAGGTTTGGGAGAGCTGAGTTCCCCTGCAAAATCCTCCTCTTCAACTTTAATAAGAGGCTCTAGCTCTACGTAATTCAGGTTCTGGAGTTGAGGATCACTACAAAAGAAGGAATTGTTATAGATAAAAAAACGTACAGCATTCAACCTTTTATTTTCAGTGGGCGATGGCTTTTCCCAGCAGAGAGAAGGGAGTGCAAGCTTGATAATGGCAGCGGGAATTCGCACCATCATCTTTTTAGCCCTTACATCAGCACGATTCTGAAGTTTTGACCTAGCTTCGTTGACAAGACCTTGCTCTAAAAACTCGACATCAAAGAAGGGAACTGGCAATGCAAGAGTGCCTTTGCTGGCACGGTGGATGCAGAGGAAAGAAGAAAGGCATGGCAGGTCGTCCATGACCACTCCATGAACAATGTGATCAACAAGTTCAAGGAGGGGACTCTTTACCTGCAGGCGGAGAAATTCTGAGTAAAAGCGATTGACAAACAAATATATAGATACATACTTTTAGAAGGCAATGAAGGCAAAGGCCGGGCCACACATGCTGATACGGAGTGTAACCATACACTCCTAAAAATGCGAATTTTAGCATTTTTACCAATAAGTCCCTGTAGTACCACTTAATACAAATTACATGATCATAAGGATCAATGGACAAGCCCTGTCCAGT
>Ga0307507_10007142_pt1 | contig 16493 bp, 13 predicted proteins | sample 7_EM_MG_FD_207223 | JGI IMG/M metagenome (GOLD analysis project Ga0307507, IMG submission 207223) | Populus trichocarpa ectomycorrhiza microbial communities from riparian zone in the Pacific Northwest, United States - 7_EM | ecosystem: Host-associated > Plants > Roots > Unclassified | place...
GCCCGTTGTTCGAGGAGATATTTCTAAGATTTGAAGCCATAGAAGAAGATAAAATTGTGAATCTAACAGACAGCAAACATGGTAAAGGAACCAGAAAATTCACATGCACATCATAGCTCTGTGGTGTAAATCAATTTAGCATCAAGAATGTTCTTAAAAGGAATAGCATATTCCTCCAAGCATTACCAAATGAGATTAGCTCTTATGCAGCACTGGCACCCAAATATCTCCAATCAAAAGTGCTAGCATATTTATGAGCATGTTGTGTAGTTAACTTGAAAGCTCAATCAAGGGTAACAAACCTGAGGAACCATGTTCGCCACTGAAGTTATGACAGCTGAAATTGACTGTTCCTGTAAACAGAAAACCATGCATCTAAAAACTTGTTGAAAGAAACTTGTGCAACTTGATTGACATTTAACAACAATGTGGGGGAAAAATAACAAATGTCTAACATTATTTTTGTATTAAAATTTCAGTCTGGCACTAATACATAGCATGGAAAAATGAAGGCTCCTTCAGGAAGGCAAATTTTAATAAACCCAGGCAACTCTCCAGTCTTGGATGAATAACTAAAATCAGGTCAGAATTTTTTTTTCATTTCATGCTCGCCATAGCCATTTAAAACTCCTGATCCAATTCAACTACCACTTCAAAAGGAATTTTCTGAAGCAAACATCAAGTCAGTAATTCTAAACTTGTTTATTTACCCTGTGAACAAGTTTGGAAATCATCTGTAGTGTAGACAACACCTTACGTCCTTGTGTGAGCTGACTCCTATTGTAAACAAAAAGGACAAAAATAAGTAAATATGCAAATGATTTTGTACGGTACATTAGTCAACAGCATTGGAAGCTCCTGAAACAGAAATTCTCGCCCCCAACTTGCTATATCTTCTACTCTTAATGTGTTACTAACAAAGATGTTACAATACTCAGTATTGTGCTAGATAAAAACATCTTGCAGCTTCAAAAGCTTATCAATGCCATTACAAAATTCTCTGTAATGGAAACTCTAGTGTAGAAATCAATAACCGCTTCCACCAACAAAAAAAAAAAAAAAATAGAAAATGCCAACGCAGGCTACTTAATTTGATCCCAAGTCAAGCAAAATTTACTGTTTCAGTTCTTGGACATGTTGATACTATTAGTAAGCTTATCCCATATAAAATGATGAGAAAAATTTGAGAAACAAAAACCTCTTGAAGGTACCAGAAATCTTTGCACTAAAGACATCACATGCAGCAGCTATAAAGCTACATTTTCGGACCGTTGAGATTTTATCAACATGCTCGATAACCTGCAAGAGATGAGAGATGAAATAGGGTCATAAGAAGTGAACATACCATTATACAGAAATAGAAAAAAGCAGAACCAGCGAAAAACTAAACATGTACCCTCTTTTTCTCCTCCTTCTCGAAAGGAAGCAAAGCCTTGAAAACTTGATGATATGAACCATCGTCACAACCTGGCAATGTTGTTCTAAGCATTGCAATGATAGCTTTAACTACCTATTACAAAGCAAATGCTTGTTCAACAACCAATAACTTATTGTGCACGTGAATGATAAAGCAAATATCAGAAAATAGAATCACTTGCATGCTAAATTTCTCAGCAATAATAGTATTACATCTGACTATATGCCCAAACAAGAGAAAGAAAGCTACCAAACTCAACTGCATTGGAAATAATAAAGTTAGATGAAATATCTAGCTATATTACAACTAACTATAATCAAATTTAAGCTACTTTTACCCCTAGAAAGTAACCTGAATATATGAGAACTATTGAAACCTGCTCCCTGATGTCCTGAGCAGGCTAAAGAAACTATTAAATCAGCATAGAGAGTGATGATTAAGGAAAAGAACCACTATCTTAACACCATGCTATCACCTCATTTTGTATCTTCTGGTAGTTATGCAAGTGTGAAGGGCTCAATGTGCAAAATTCAAAAGAATATATAACTGTAGTGATGATTGATGAAATATAATTTTTCTTGTTCTCCAAACAAATCAATTTGAACTTCAGCATCATTTTATGATAACATATTAACATGTTTGACAACAACAATTTTCATAACCGTAAATCTAAGAACTTCAAATCCATTACTAGCAGCGATGAATCCAGGGTAGCTAACCCCATGCCAAGGATTGAAAACAATTTCCCTTACCTGCTAATAATGTCATTTTTTTTTCAAACGATAATAATAAATCAGCATATCCATAAAAAATGAAAAAAACTATCCCCTTTTCTCAAAAAAAAAAAAAAAAGAAAAGTTTGATCCAAATAAAGAAAAAAATATCTGGAAAAAATATTTTAACATGTATACTTTCTTATATCTACTTTCTAAAAGAACAAAAATACGACCCCCAAATATTCACTCATGGATTTCTCACTGATGACTGGCAGTGGCACATGACAACTATGACCAAAAACTTGAGTAAAATAGCTTGTGTCAAGTACTATGATTTAAGAACATAATCATATTTAAAGAAAATAACAGTATATTAGTTGATAGGAACACCATAAGAGAAACTTGTATGGATATTCATGATTAAGATTTTAGAACTCTAAAAAATGTTGGGTACCTTTTTCCTATAAAAAGCAACCCCGTGAACATTGAATGGTATTTTCCTCTCACGAAATGCTAATTGAAATATCTTTCCTGATACCTGAAGTTTAAGAGATAATGCCATTAACAGTCAGAAAATATTTAATTACTTGTTTTGTACACCTTAAAAAGTATGGAATGTAAACTTGACCTGCCTCCTATACAGAATGGCAATACTGCCATAAGAAGGCTTAGAATGTGAGCCATCAGATGCAGTTTCCAAGATCTTGTCAACAACAAATGCACATTCTGCACGTTCATTTTGACATTCCTTGATAGCTATCTGTCCATTTTGGTCCAATGCATGAAGAAAATTAATTATCCAATGAAACAGGAAAAAGGAAAAAAGAAAAGAAAAGAAATTAACTTTTCAGATACAATGCGTATTGCAATACTAAGATACCTTAGATCCACAAGAATTATCAGTAAGAACATCCTTGAACCGGCATCTTTTCATGTTATTTTGAATAAGAGAAGATGCAGCTTCGACAATATAGCGGGTGGATCGATAGTTTTTATTGAGTCTAATCTGGATAAAAAAGGCACAAGTAGTATCAAGAATCAAAACAATGCAATGATATAAACAATCTAAGAGCACTGGAAAGAAATTATAGATATACTCGTCCAGTTATTTATTACATAATCAAGGAAACATAGATAACAATGACAGAAAAAAATAGCCAAAGGACATGAAAGACCTCTTTGTAATTTGCAAAATCATGACGAAATGAGTCAAACCCAGAAATTTCAGCTCCATTGAAACTGAAAATGGACTGCAAACAATGTAAGTACAAGTTTAGAGCTAGTAAATCACAAGTGCAGTCAATGAGAATCCCTGGGGTGGGGTTCAGAATCCAAATCCAAAAAGAAAAAAATGAAACGAATCTGTGGATTTTTAGAAGACAAATGAAAAGTTATACCTGATCATCATCACCAACAATAGTTATATGATTATGAGATGAAAGAAGTCGTAAAAGACTGTATTGCATGGCACTTGTGTCCTGGAACTCATCTATCACAATGGCTTTCCATGAATCTTTGCTATCCTCAAATACTGAATTGGATAGTAACACAAATGTTAGAACTCTAATAACATGTGAGTTGTGTAAACTTGTTATATACATTTGGATGGTATTGACCTTCAGGAAAATCAGTGAGCAACTTCACAGAACAACTGATCAAGTCATGGTAGTCCAAAGCATTACAAGATCTTAATATGTCATTGTAGTTCCCAAGAATTGCTGCCTGAAGCAGATCTAAGAATCAAAGGTAAGAAAGGAAATATACTGGAATGATACTGGAACCAGAAATTTAACAGCTTACTCCAATTTCATCACCCCTTCTATGGAAGTCTGCGGGTGTTTTTCCAGCAGCTTTAGCCTGAAATGGAGCACATTAATGAACTGGTGCCATGGATAAAATTTGATAACTTCATAAGCAATTAAACATATTAGAAGTAGTACACAAAGAAGAGAGATAAAACCATATCGTAAACTATTTATTTTGTATATCTTGAATGAAGGAGAGGTGATTACCAGTCAGCAATAGGAAGGAAAAATTTAGTAATCAAGTTTCATTGTACTAGAATATTTTGAGCCTTGAAAATCACTAAATTGGATCCAGCACTAATTAAAATGATAGTAATTATTAAAAATATCAGACAATAATTAAATATCAAATAAATTCTAGTTTATTTCAAGTTCATAACATATAGTGGTAGATTATAATGCACTTAACAAATTGCTAACCTGAGTCACAAACTTTTGCCATTTCTTTGACTTGTCCTTGAAATATTCTGGAGACACTATATCTTTAGAATCTTGAGCAAGTTTGCTGGCATCGTCATTTTGTACACCACTCTTTTCCTTTTCTAATAGCCTCACAGCCTCAATGATTGCTCTTCTCTGATGCCCATGTCCATATATCAAGAATTCTGATGTGCGGCCTAATCTATAGCATGAACCACAAGTTACTTACCCTTTCACATGAATTATATTATCATAGAGCAGAAGCCAGCTTCAAGCCTAGAATCTACCCCAAGACAACAGAAGACTTCTACATATTAAACAAAGACCAACTATTTCTAACTGTAGCAGGTAATTCTAAGAGTTATAATGACAATGGAGAACATTTATTCAGGAAGGGAACATAATGCAGAAGCAAATGTCTGAACATCACAATCTCGGAATGTGCATACTTCTCTGCATGTGAACGACAAAGTTGCAAAGAAAAGGAATGGAACGTGCTAATCATAAGCTCTTTAGCTTTTGCCTTCCCAGCCACTGCTCCAATCCGATCTCTCATCTCAGCAGCTGCTGCAGTTGTGAAAGTCATTGCCAGAATGTTTGATGGACTAATTCCCTGACCATGTTTCAAAGGACAGAAACAAAAAAGCCCACACATAATCGAAGGAGTAAACCATCAGATAGAAACAAAAGCCGAAACACAAGTAAACAATGTTAAAAGCCAGCAGCAAAAAATCTAGCACAAATAACGCGCTTCTTTTAACAAAAAGAAAAATAAAATCATCAGCAGCTAAAATCTTGCAATACCTCATTGAGCAGCATCAAAACACGCCCGACCATTGTAGAAGTCTACATCAAAAACAGAAAATTCAGAGCAAAACCAGCAAGACTTACTAACCAAAACTCTCAAATAAGACTTGCTAGTGCACTCAAGCGCATGCACACACACAGATAGGAAGAGAATGGCTGACCTTTCCACTACCTGGACCAGCAATAAGCATCAAAGGAACCGAAATATCACTACAAGCCGCTTCACGCTGCCTATCATTCAGACCCTGCAAATACTTCACATACTCTTCAGGCATATTTCCGCATGGACAAATACTTTTCTCTTCTGTTGGAGAGTCCAACACATCTCGCATACCTGACTCCAAACTAGCCAAACTGCCCTCATTTCCCTGATCACACTCACATTCTACACTAAAACTCCTATTCGGACTTTCCTTTTCCACTTTCACAACAGACTTCTGCTCACAAATCGCATCAATCTCCTCCAAAATAGACTCATTAAAATCATCATCATCTAAAATACTAGCACTGCTACTAAGCGTAGATAAACAGTCACTAAAACCCGAACCTTCCGTTTTTTTCACCGGAGTAACAAAAGATTCCGATAAACATTTACTCTCTCCATCACTACCATTAACCAACTCCGACACTCGCGTGACACCTTTTTGTGCTAACCGCGATGGCGGCAGGTTAGTATTCACCTCCGCGAGAGGAAATCTTGGTGACTTAAGTGAGATTACATCATCATTTCTGTAATTCAAAAAGAAAGCAAGAGAAATTATGAATTCGATTAGATTTAATAAAAAGAGAAGTTGGTGTTTGATTTTTGCTTACTTGTGAGGGAATTTATTAGCGGTTGCGGCGGAGATGGAGTCGAGAGGGCGTTTGCGAGCGAGGAGTGCTTTTGCGGCTTTGAAATTGTGAGAAATTCGAGCTCTTTGTTCTTCCGTTATGATTTTGGCTAACGCGTAACTGTTTTCTTTTGACATTTTTTTTCCCTTTTGAATTAATAGAGTGAAAAGGGAACTGGGGAACGGAGGAGACTGGAGTAAGGTGACGGTATTGTTTTGATGTCTTCCTTTCCCTCCCCTGGGGACGAAACGCTGGTTTTCAAATTGATGGGTGCCTTAAACGGCGTCGTGTCTTCCCGACCAAAACGAACGACTAGTCGTCCTTTGGATATCCCACTTTTCTTCAGTGGCTAGTAGAAGAGGAAAACAACCGGGGAGACCCCAATTTATATGCCGATTCTCAAGTGAGTCAAAAAACAATGCAGTTTATCAATTATGACTCAAATGTCTCTAACATTTCTCATTTTGGTCCCTTTTGCAAACCCCGTTAGTATTTTCTGTCCAATTATATGCCAAAAAAGGGAGTATTTTTAAAGAAAAATTGACAGAAAATGGAAAGAAAGTTCCAATTGAGAAATCTCAAAACCTTTTGGGACTTGATTGATTAAATAAAACTGTGCTAATTGGAGTTCACCAGATTGATTTAGTAGTTGCTATGCTTCGGCAGAAGCTTCAGTTCCGAAAAAAGTCAGTTTCTTTGGCAATGACGGTCTCTTGTGCTGAGGTCTACGATGCTTTACCTTAAGTTTCAGCAACGTGGTTATGGGAAAAAAAAAATTAAGGTAATGCTCTCTATTATTTTATGTTGTATTGTAAGTTCTGTTTAGATATAATAAATCATAAAAGATTTTAATATTTTTAATAATATTAATAGAATATAAACTTGTTTAATAAAATTTATTTATTGATAAATATATCATCTAAAATTTTATATAAAAATCTATAGAATTGATAACATTATACTCAAGTATTATATTTAAATCCATAGATGGAGGGAATTCAACAATGCATGGGTTGTGATGACAAAAATTCTTTAGCTCAACATTTTTAAGAAATGCATGCCAAGCCAACTTCATTACCCTGACAACACCTACCAGACCTAGAAGGTGCCTAGGTCTCGCTAGCACCAAACCCAGGTTACACCATCAGTCATACCTAAAAGCAATTGGATTTGCCTACTGTTAGACCTAGTGTGCTTTCATGGAGCACATTTAATACTGGCGTGTGACAATCCAAAACACCCAAGAATACATACAAAAATATATCGATAAAACCTCTGAAAGATGTAACTCAACTGGTTAGACCCTGAGTTTGCTTTCCAGAGATCATTAGTTTGAATTTCACAAATCTTAGGGCAACTGAAAACTTACTTGGTCGTTAACTTCAAGGTCTCGAGGGATTAGTCGAGATGTATGTAAACTGACCCGGACATCTAATGTTAAAAAAAAAATCAAAAAAATCTTGGTTCATCAGTTAGCTCTTTCTTCTATACACGTGACCATATTCTACTTGACATATCATCATATCAAAAAGAGACTCCATTCCCATAAACTTATGGTGAAACACAGCAAGTTGGTAACATTCATCATGTGGATTCTTGAATGCTCTATGCTCCTACTACTCCTTGCTTTGTCTTTAGCTTGTGCAATGACATGAACAAGAAAATAACACCCTAAACTTAGCTTTGGCTTCTTATTTTGCGTTCATCCACTTCCCAAGGACTCATGACGAAGCTAGGCATCCGTAGCAAAGGGGGAGCCACATTTACATCAAACTTCCTAAACATCTTTTAAATTAAAATGGATATTTGAGTCAGGTTGTATATATTTTAATTAATTTATGAGCTTTAAAATTAATAATTATATAAATTTATAGTAGTCATGAAATTTATAAAACTTAAATTGATAATTTTTAAAAAACAAATTTAAAATCTAACCAGTTAAACTATATTTCTTAAAATTACTAATTAATCATATTGAATATACTAAAATGACCTAGTTTTACATTATATATATATATATATATATTATTGTACAAGATTAGTTTTTATGCATAATCTGTTTTTTAATATAATATAATGAAAATAAAATTAATTTAATAAACAAAAACAATTTTACAATTTTTTAACATTTTTTTTTTCAAAAATAGAGAAGCTAATATCATAAGGATCAATAAACAAAGAGAGAATAATCCAATCAATATCCACATCCCAATTTCTTCACAGGTTAGCCCTTGTAAATAAATAACAGCTCTATGGTTAAATTCGTACTTTCAGGCCATCACAAAAAAACCCTAATACTCCCCTCCTCAAATACCCTGCCCTACCCAGCCAAAACCCGCTGTTCCGCTCTGCTCTGCATCTCTCCAAGTGAAAACCCTAAGAAAGAAGCGAAGATGCAGATCTTCGTGAAAACCTTGACGGGCAAGACAATAACCCTCGAGGTAGAATCCTCAGATACAATCGACAATGTCAAAGCCAAGATTCAAGACAAGGAAGGTATCCCACCAGACCAACAGCGTCTCATTTTCGCTGGAAAACAGCTCGAGGACGGCCGCACACTCGCTGACTACAACATCCAGAAGGAGTCCACTCTCCACTTGGTGCTTCGCTTGAGGGGTGGAGCCAAGAAGAGAAAGAAGAAGACCTACACTAAGCCCAAGAAGATCAAGCACAAGAAGAAGAAGGTCAAGCTCGCTGTTCTCCAGTTCTATAAGGTTGATGATAGCGGCAAAGTCCAGAGGTTGAGGAAGGAGTGTCCTAATGCTGAGTGCGGTGCTGGAACTTTCATGGCTAATCATTTTGATAGGCACTACTGTGGTAAGTGCGGCCTTACCTACGTTTACCAGAAAGCCGGTGGCGATTAAGCTTTTTTTTCCCTTTTAAGTATTGAACAAGGATTTTTGTCCCTTTTCTCTTGTTACAACATGATTGAGGGTGAACTTACATTTATATTTCCTGGTATTAATCAGTACTTCGGAGTTTAATTAATGGTTAATCAGCTGTTCGTGTTATGCTTTGTGCTATGTGCTTGATGTGGCTTTTGCTATTAGTTATATGCTTGGGGACAAACCCATGTTGATTTACTTCTGTGGCGAAAACTGGTTTTAACCTTGTAATCTACTTCCCAAAGTCTGCACGCTCCATGTAAGAAGCAATGTTCAAGGGATGTCAGCAGGCAACAGTGCCATGTCGAGTATAAAACTATAAATGGATTTTTGGGTCAGCAACTGATGCAAATAATCAATGCTTCATCTTTTAGAAACCTCAAATAGCTTCGAATTTAATGTATGATTTATTGACCTTTGCTATGGAGAAATGAGATTGTTCTTGCTGCTTGTTTGAGGTAGACCTTGTATCCATTGTATGATTTATTGACCTCCGCTATGAAGAAATGAGATTGTTCTTGCTGCTTGTTAGAGGTCTGGTAAGACTATGAATTAAATGTTTAACGAGATTTCTTCTCGGCAGAAGCAATCCATGTCTTTTTTTTTACAAGAAATTTCTTTCTTATCAAGTTCTTACATTTTGAACTAACACATAGGACTGCAGCAGATGAAGAGAACTTTCGATTAGAAATATGAGTTGATTTTGTAGAAATCAAAAGCCAATTTCAATCTCCATTTTAACTAGTCGTCTTGGTTTTTCTAACTTATCCTCTAGAGGAGTTGGTTTTGTAGATGAGAAGAGATTGCAGGGGTATTGCTATGCCAGTTGACAGGCAATGAAAAACCAAGTAGTGAAAGGAAATCATAAACTTAAATTTAAACATAAGGTGCTTTTTGTTGATGGACAATCGACAATTTGTCTTGGATGTTCTGAAACAGATGAATCTTGTTTAACCATAACTTAGGCGCCTCGTCACAAACTCGAGCACTCTGCACGTTGTGTTGCCAAAGAGTTTTTTAAGCTTCTCTGGAAGTTCCCTTTTTGCCATCTTGGCTAAAAGGGATGTAGTTGAAGTCAAAATTGCCGTGGTTAAAACCACGTAGAGAGTGAGCTTATCTGGTGTGATGTTTTTTAACATATTTGTAGCTAAAACTGCATTGTGATGATTTTGATCATGCAAAGTGATGCAGAAAACCTAATTGTGTTGAAAAGTACGAAGAGGGCAAAAGCAGCTCCATTAGGAGGACCCATAATGGACTGACCTGCATCTGCATAGTGCTTTGAGTTGCTACTAGTCGTATTGTTCTGGTCTGGTATGTAAGTAACTTGTCAAACACCTCTTGGATGAGTGAATGCGAATTTATATAACGGTTATGTTTGTTTTTTAAAGTTTAATATTTTTTTATTTTTTAAAATTTATTTTTAATATTAATACATCAAAATATTTTAAAACATAAAAAAATTAATTTTAAATAAAAAATAATTAAATTTTTAACAGATAGAGTTTTCATCGGAATGTCGAACACGGCCCTGGCCTTATGAAATTTGAAAGTATTCGACCATATTATCTGGTTGAGATTGCCGTGTCTCTATTGTTGTGGAGGTGCCAATAGCGTTTTGATTGAAATAAATGTCTAGCTTTCATAGCCCCAGCACCTAAAAGGATCTCAATGATTTCTCTATCCCTTCGCTTGGTGAAATAAGTAGCATACTCAGGGGAGTAAGGCCACTATGGTTTCCGGCATTCACTTCCAGGAAGCCTGGGCTTACATTTCTGCTGCCGAGTAATACTTCTATCACCTGCAATCATGGTTTTTTTTTCAACAATTGAGAGGGGTGAGGATGCAAGTTCTTATGCATAAAAATTTGAGCTATTAAGTACTGGGAATTATAAAGGAAAAAGGTAGGAGAAGAATTTATTACCTGGCTTTGTTTTTTTCCAGTTTGCAAGGTGCAAAACTGTTTTCCCTTGCTCATGCTTCATGTTCAGCAAGTATTCCTTGTTCATTTCTCTGTTCCAATCCACCAGCATCTTTATTGCTTCAAATCTGTTATTCCTGACAGCAAGGTGCAAAGCATTCTCCCTTCGTTCAGTCTCATCTTCGATACAATCAGGACAACCTGAAAGCATTAAACCGATCACCTCAGCCCTCCCTCTGATAGCAGCATGGTGAAAAGGAGTCATTTTCTGTCTTCCCTCTAACCGGCCGAGTTTGACGTCGACTTTAATTAGGTCCTTAACAATCTCAACATGGCCATTATCTGCCGCTATATGCATAGGACTAAAGCCTTCTTGATTTACCTCTCTGGTCAAAACTGGTTTCAACCTTATAATCTCCTTCACAAAGTCAACGTGCCCCATGCAGCAGCAATGTTCAAGGGATTCTCGGCAGATGACTGTGTTGTTGAGGATAAATGGGTTTTCTGCCAGCAGCTGCTGCAAATAATAAATGTTTCCTGTTTGAGAAGCCTCAAACAGCCTTTTATAAGTCTATAAAAAATCTTCTAAGACCTACCACATTTCAATTTTATTAATAAGGGATTATAAATACCACAAAACTATCCAGTTAAAGATTTCACCTTCCCTACTCTCCAAGCATTCATACCTTAACACTTAGAGCATTTATAATACGAAAATAAAAACAAACACTTTTATTCTTGGAATTAAAAGCTCTTTTTTTTTATTACAATTTTCATTTAGAGTTATTGACTTTATTATTAGAAGGTTCTTAAATCTCACCGAAAGATATTATTTGGCAGGTATCAAAATTTTCACCATCAATTATGTACTTCCTAGGCTACGGGCTACGGGGAAGGGAATATTAAGATGAAAATCTGATTGACAAAAATCCAAACATCAGATAACCTAGCTTCCATACTACTTGAATTTTTGTAACGTCATCATCTTAGTAAAGTTAGAGGTTTATGTTATTGATGACTGAACAGGCTGACAATTTGTAATCTAAATAGAAGTTCTTACAGGAGGATTAGCTGAGGTATGCTGCCTGACTTTCCTTCTTATATTAGCTTCTTTTAGTTTAGCCTCATCGTTCTTACAACTTTTCGTGATAAGTCTGTACCCTTCCTACTTACAAAAGCTCATATGACTACCTTGTTGCTATAACTTATGAGAAATTTAAGGTGCTCAGATTAACTAAAGATATCCTATTAGTTACGAGCACCATAAAATTTTCCATAACTTACTCTGTTTCAATTGCTTCAGGTCACTAACAAAATAAAATATGCTACAGAAAATTATAATCTTCATCCGCTCTTCCTGAATTTCACAAAGGTGCACATATTTTAACACTCGTAAGTCGTAATCTTTTGCTGAGTCTGGTTATTACTTTGAGGTGTGTGTCACCCACATGACCATTTCATTACTCCTATATTGGATGTTGGTCGTGGGATATATACAGCCTAATATATTCTTAGCTTGTGCAGTGGTTTCAGAGATGTCTTGAAGATGAAATGAAGAGGCCGAGCATTGAGGGTTTGGTACATAAACGTTTTTACCTGTTGATGCAGTGCATTGAGTGTAAGGTAGGTAATGAAACATACATAATTTGATGATTTCTTGATGGATCATAAAGCCCCGGAAATTTTAACAATTTCCATTTAAGTTGTGCTCTGTATCGATCAATTAAGGACATTGAGATTTGGACCTCATATTGTTTGTTTTAGGATGACGGTAAACAGGAAAAATGTCATTTCGAAAGTAAAGAGTTATAATTATTCCATATCGTGTTAATTTGATGCGTTTTTTCTTCTCATCATAGCTTTTCCCTCTTGCTTTTATGCATCACGGGTCCCGTATCAGCCTCAGTATGGAAGCTGGTGGATTTCAGCCTGTAACATGGATATGTTTGCTCAGTTACTTTGGCCGAAGGAAAGATAACCAGTGAAGACTAGGAAACAGTTTGTGAGGGAGAGAACACAACAATCCTTACTCGAACATATCTATGCATTCAAAATGAAAAAAAACATATATTTAATCACCAAACAGGTTCTATACATTGGTTTTGTATGCTGCCAATGTAGTTGGCCAGCAATTTCTTACCTTGTGAAAAGGTATCGGCACGAGACTCTTCTGCTATTTGCTCCAAGAATTCTAATGATACATGGAATAATGGCAAGTTGGTTAACAGATTAACACCTATAACTAATCTGGGAAGCTATCTTTGATACTCCATGCTGCTCCTGCTCCCCGGTTAGGCTGTAGCTTATCTGATGATATATATGAACAACACCTTCTACTCTGCATCCATCCACTTTCAGACAACTCTATGAGTGAAGTCCTTGAAAGATTTTCTGAGCATTCTTGTAAGTGGGCGTACAGATCGAGCCAAAGCAGACATAGTTGATGACAATATTGTTGTGGTTAACTGAACAAATAGGTAGAGGTTGGATGGCACAATGCATGATAATGCAGTGCCATAAGTACAATACATAGCAAGCAGGCATATTTGAAGCTCAAATTGCAAGGGGAATTTACTTGTGAGGACATAGAGCATGTAAAGAGACATGGAAAATCCAACTGAGTTGAAAAACACAAACAGCATAAAACCAACTGTGTTTGTGGTAGCCATAATGGACTGACCTGCAAAGTGTGCAGTGTTATTGCTGGTAATATTTTTTTGATCAGGTATGCTTGTATCTTGCCAAACACCTCCTGGAGGGCCGACTCCAACTTGGAACGTTGCAGTTGCAACCAAAACCGCTATAACTAGTAGTGTACCGCGAGCTTCGCTAGGTGAATCCCTATCCTTCTTAAACTTGAAGTATTCTACCAAGTTATCTCGGTTTGACCAGCATCTCTCTGGTGTTGAGGGGTTGTCGGTAGAGGTTTGGCTGTTGGTAACAGTAGAGGGGACAGTATCTCTTGCTCTCATTGCTCCAGCACTTCGAAGGATCTCAACAATTTCTCTATCCCCTGCTTCGCTTGGGAAAAGTAGTATCACGTCGAGGGCGGTGATGCCAGTATGGTTAATGGCATTCACTTCCAACGAGCCTGTACTTACAGATCCACTTCCAAGAAATATTTCTATCACCTGCAAGGATAACTTCTCTTACTTTCGCATAGTTGTGAAATATCTAAATCTTAAGACAGTGGTCAAATTACTGCAAAGTTTGATGACTATCTGCAGGGTCATGCTCAAGTGTTGATAAGTTATCTCCGTTGGCATGTTGACCATCCCGGACATTTGCAAGACCTTAGGTTTGATTCTAGTAAGCTTAAAAAGAAAAATATGATGCATAACTACTACTAATTTGGAAACAAAACTGCATGCTTTAGATGAAGTGCTGTAAACCCCAATCCCTGAGAACCCAAGTCCTAAAATTGATGGTGGCAAGATATATATGGACCAGTTCAATTGCAGAATAAAAATTGATATGTGATATTTGGAGACCAGACTGTTAGAAATGTGGAGGCTGATTGCTTTCTTGGTCTCGAGACTTCTCTACTGTATCATTTGTGTTTGCTTGGTCTGATCAGAAATCTCAGCCTCAGCAGTAGTTAGCAGTGGAAATTCCACCTAGTGATGGGGTTGGTGCTAATCTCTCTTTCAACAGCATGAACTCAAGATGTCTTGGGAGAAAATTTCCCAGTCTAACAAAATGTAAGTACGGGCCATCTAAGAACTTCTCTAATGATTATTCTCAATTATTTCACTGGGTCTAGGTTAGAAGAAACAACTGGAAATGAACACCAATCGTTAACCTATCCTGCTTTCATAGTCTAAGAAAGCAACTTTATTTTAATACAAGTGTTTTGAATAATAGCCTGATTGCGGTGTCTAAGTCAATGCCTGGTTGCTCTTCCTAAAAAGAAAAACATCACAAAAACAAAGGTCAATGGATCTCCGTGTTTGTTGGGTGACCAATAGGTGAACATAAACAGGGGAAATCTAGGAATTCTGCACTTCTGTATTACCTAGGACTCTGAGTTTAGCTTGAAATCTAATGTGCAAGTGTAGCTAGTTTGAATAGAAAACTTTATCAACCATATGAGCTTGTAAGCACCGGGAATCATAAAGGAAAAAGACAGGAGAAGAATTTATTACCCGACGTTGTTTTTTCCAGCTTGCAAGGTGCAAAACTGTATTCCCTTGCTCATCCTTCATGTTCAGCAAGTATTCCTTGTTCATTTCTCTGATCCAATCCACCAACTTCTTTATTGCTTCAAATCTGTTATTCCTGACAGCAAGGTGCAAAGCAGTCTCCCTTCGTTCAGTCTCATCTTCGATACAATCAGGACAACCTGAAAGCATTAAACTGATCACCTCAGCCCTCCCTCTGATAGCAGCATGGTGAAAAGGAGTCATTTTCTGTCTTCCCTCTAACCGGCAGAGTTTGATGTCGACTTCCATTAGCTCCTTCACAATCTCAACCTGGCCATTATCTGCAGCTATATGCATAGGACTAAAGCCTTCTTGATTCACTTCTATGGCAAAAACTGGTTTCAACCTTATAATCTCCTTCACAAAGTCAACGTGCCCCATAGCAGCAGCAATGTTCAAGGGATTCTCGGCAGATAACTGTGTGTTGTTGAGGATAAATGGATTTTCTGCCAGCAACTGCTGCAAATAATCAATGTTTCCTGTTCGAGCAGCCTCAAACAGCCTTGTATCCATTGTATGATGATGCAGTGACCTTAGCTAGGAAGGAAAGAGGTTGTCTTTGCTGAAGGTCTTTGTTTTAAGGTGCTGACTCTATAAATAAGGGTTGAAGAAGATTTCTTATGGGAAGAAGAAATCCATGTCTTTTACTTTTCTTGGAAGAAATCATTTTATCTTATTATGTAATTGTGAACAACACATAGGATTACACCACTAAATGCCTCTAAAGTTCCAATACAATTGACCAAATGAAGCTGAAAATACTTCAATCAGTTGGCGAATCCTTTGTAAATCATATTTGTGTGGAAATTAGAAGTTCTTGTGAGCCACTATTTTGTAAAAAAGTGGCAATGGATACATATGTTGTAAGTTTAATAATGCTGCTTCTTTGAATTATTGGAGGCCAGCTGCCTCAGATGATGACTTCATGAATCATACAGTAGAAATTATGGCCGGTCTATATATAATTTGAAGAACAAATAAAACCAATATCATATATGTTGCGTATTTGACCTGGAAAACTTGGAACTGAATATGATATTAAAAATGTGATCTGCTCCTATCAATAGCCCTTGTAAATCCATGCTCCTACTGATTATTTTAAGTAGCAAGTGTTGATGATCATACAGTAGAAACCATTATGAGTCTCGTTGGTGTATCCTTGCAGTACTACTGGGTTCAATTTCCTTCTGGGTTTTGAGGGAAAGATTTTAAATCATCATTAGCCAGCCTTAGTTTGATGCTGTTACTTGTCAGTATCCTTCCAAGGGAGAGTGTTCTTGTTCTTTTAATTTTCTTTATATTTTTATTTTTGATAATCAGAATTAATTTGAAAAAAACATGGTACAGAACAATTCTGCTGCAGCCTGCAGGGCTCTTTATCCATAAGAGTTTTTAATTACATTTTTCCTCTAGAATTTTAACAATTACCTTTCTTATAAATATAATTTTGATTTTTATATAATTAAATAAAAATAGATTTTGAAAATTG